>WNGJ01001137.1_pt1 | contig 45726 bp, 48 predicted proteins | sample 5400611 | NCBI WGS metagenome assembly WNGJ01 (sample SAMN13153375, study PRJNA577476) | soil metagenome | isolation source: 40 cm soil or saprolite under Garry oak tree replicate 1 | place: USA:California | collected 2016-06-15
GTCGTTCTGCAGCACCACGTCGTTGGCGATGTCCTCGACCCGGGCGAGCTCGTCGGCCGTGATCGGCTTCGGATGCGCGAAATCGAAGCGCAGCCGATCCGGCGCCACCAGCGAACCGCGCTGAGCGATGTGATCGCCGAGCACCTGCCGCAGCGCTTCGTGCAACAAATGCGTCGCCGAGTGATGGGCGCGGATCGAGGCCCGCCGCGCGTGATCGACCTCGAGCTGCAGCGCGGCGCCGGGCTTCAGCGTCCCCTGTTCCACGGTGCCCAGATGCGCGAAGAGGTCGCCGGCCTTCTTCTGCGTATCGGTGACGCGGAACCTGACGCCCTCGCCGGTCATCACGCCAGTATCGCCGACCTGGCCGCCGGACTCCGCATAGAACGGCGTCTGGTTCAGGACGATCGCGCCGCTCTCACCCGCCTTCAGGCTGTCGACTTCCTTGCCGTCCTTCACCAACGCCGTGACCGCGCCTTCGGCGCTCTCGGTCTCATAGCCGAGGAACTCGGTGGCGCCGAGTTTCTCGCGCAATGGAAACCAGACGCTCTCCGTCGCAGTATCACCCGAGCCGGCCCAGGCGGCGCGGGCCTTTTCGCGCTGGCGGTCCATCGCGTCGGTGAAGGCGGCGATATCGACGCTGATGCCACGCGATTTCAGCGCGTCCTGGGTCAGGTCGAGCGGAAAGCCGTAGGTGTCGTAGAGGGTGAAGGCGGTGTCGCCGTCGAACATGTCGCCCTTTTTGAGCGCAGCACTTTTCTCATCCAGGATGGAAAGCCCGCGCTCCAGGGTCTTGCGGAAGCGGGTCTCTTCCAGCCGAAGGGTTTCCGAGATCAGGTTTTCGGCGCGCACCAGCTCCGGATAGGCCTGCCCCATCTCGCGCACCAGCGCCCACACCAGGCGATGCATCAAGGGTTCCCGCGCGCCGAGGAGCTGCGCATGGCGCATGGCGCGGCGCATGATCCGCCTCAGCACATAGCCGCGGCCTTCGTTGGACGGCAAGACGCCGTCGGCGATCAGGAACGACGAGGCGCGCAAATGGTCGGCGATCACCCGCAACGAGGCCATCTGCGGCCCTTGCGGATCGGCATTGGTGAGATCGGCGATGGCGCGGATCAGCGCGACGAACAGGTCGATGTCGTAGTTGTCGTGCTTGCCCTGCAAGACGGCGGCGACACGTTCGAGGCCGGCGCCGGTGTCGATCGAAGGCTTCGGCAGCGGATTGCGCACCCCGCCCTCGAGCTGCTCGAACTGCATGAACACGAGATTCCAGATCTCGATGAAACGGTCGCCTTCCGCCTCCGGCGAGCCCGGCGGGCCGCCCCAGATCTTGTCGCCGTGATCGTAGAAGATTTCCGAACAGGGCCCGCAGGGGCCGGTGTCGCCCATCTGCCAGAAATTGTCGGAGCCCGCGATGCGGATGATGCGCGACTCCGGCAGGCCCGCGATCTTCTTCCAGAGATTATAGGCTTCGTCGTCGTCGATATAGACGGTCGCGGTGAGCTTGTCCTTCGGCAGCCCAAATTCCTTGGTGACGAGCTTCCAGGCGAGCTCGATCGCGCGATCCTTGAAATAGTCGCCGAACGAGAAGTTGCCGAGCATCTCGAAGAAGGTGTGATGCCGCGCGGTGTAACCGACATTGTCGAGGTCATTGTGCTTGCCGCCCGCACGCACGCATTTCTGCGAGGTGGTGGCGCGCACATAGGGGCGCTTCTCAACGCCGGTGAAGACGTTCTTGAACTGCACCATGCCGGCATTGGTGAACATCAGGGTCGGGTCGTTGCGCGGCACGAGCGGCGACGACGGCACGATCTCGTGACCGTTCTCGGCAAAGAAGTTCAAGAAGGTTGACCTGATCTCGTTAACGCCGCTCATGTTCATCCAATCGGGAGTTTGTCGGGGACTGGCCGATCCAGGGCAGAGCTTCCCGCGCAACGCTTTTAGACAAGGGCCGCCGCACTGTCCAGAAACTGTGCAGGCGGATCATGGACTTGCCGCGAGAGCGTAAAGCTCGTTGATAGATGCTGCGACCGCGTTGACAGGCTTGGCGGCCTCGTGGTTTCTTCCTATCTGTTCACGACAGCCACGTCGGGAGAGATCGGCTTAAGCGCCGGCGCCGAAGGAGCAACCGCCCCGGAAACTCTCAGGCAAACGGACCGCGTGGTGAGGACAGCATCTGGAAAGAGGCGCCAAGGGCCTTAAAAGCCCGGCGTCCGCCGACGGGATAATACTCTCAGGCAAAGCGACAGATGGGGCTTCGAAGGGTTCTTCAAGGGAATTCGCCCTGGAACCCGCGAGGGCCCTATGATGCTTGCGCGCGACGACCTTACCCCCCCAAGACGCACGCCCCTGCACGCGCTGCACCTCTCGCTCGGGGCCAAGATGGTGCCGTTCGCGGGCTACGAGATGCCGGTGCAATACGCAACCGGCGTGCTGCGGGAACACCAACATACCCGCGCTTCTGCCGGGCTGTTCGACGTCTCGCATATGGGCCAGATCGCGTTGCGCGCGACGACCGGCGCCGTTGAGGACGCCGCGAAGGCGCTGGAGCGGCTGGTGCCGCAGGACATTGTCGGTGTCGCGGCGGGACGGCAGCGCTATGCGCAGTTCACCAACGAGAGCGGCGGCATCCTCGACGATTTGATGGTCGCGAATTTCGGAAAGTACCTGTTCCTGGTGGTCAATGCCGCCTGCAAGGAGGCCGACGAGGCGCATCTGCGTCAGCATCTCTCAGGGACATGCGTGATCGAGCCCCTGCCCGACCGCGCGCTGCTGGCGCTGCAGGGGCCCAGGGCCGAACAGGTCTTGGCAAAATTTTGTGCAGATGCGCCCGAGATGCGGTTCATGGATTCCGGGCCGCGCAAGGTCGCAGGGTTTGACTGTTTCGTCTCGCGCTCCGGCTATACCGGCGAGGACGGTTTTGAGATTTCGGTTCCGGCCGCGCACGCCGAGCAACTCGCAAAACTCCTGCTTGTCGATGGCGAGGTGCTGCCGATCGGGCTCGGGGCGCGCGACAGCCTGCGGCTCGAGGCCGGGCTCTGCCTTTACGGCCACGACATCGACACCTCGACGACGCCGGTGGAAGCGGCGCTGGAATGGTCGATCCAGAAGAGCCGCCGTAATGGCGGCGCGCGGGCCGGCGGCTTTTTCGGCGCGGAGCGGATTCTCAGCCAGTTCGACAAGGGCGCGCCGCACCGCCGCGTCGGTCTGAAGCCGGAGGGCCGTGCACCGGTGCGCGAGGGCGCGCCCCTGTTTGCGGATGGCACCTCGACCGAACAGATCGGCAAGGTCACCTCAGGTGGCTTCGGGGTGAGCCTGAACGCGCCGGTCGCGATGGGATATCTGCCCACGTCGCTGTCGGCAATCGACACGCAAGTGTTCGCTGAAGTGCGCGGCCAGCGCCTGCCGCTCAAGGTCGCGGCCACGCCCTTCGTCCAAAACACGTACAAACGCCAAAACTCTGCAAACGCCAAAACTCTGCAAAAGTAAGGGACTTTCATGACCACGCTGTTCACCTCCGATCACGAATGGCTCCGCATCGAGGGTGATGTCGCCACCATCGGCATCACCGACTACGCCCAGTCGCAGCTTGGCGACGTCGTGTTCGTCGAACTGCCCAAGGTCGGCCGCAGCTTGAAGAAAGCGGAGGCCGCCGCCGTCGTTGAATCGGTGAAGGCCGCCTCCGACGTCTACGCGCCGATCTCCGGCGAGGTGCTCGAAGTCAACGACACGATCACGGCCGAACCTGCGCTGGTCAATTCGGATGCCGCCGGCAAGGCCTGGTTTTTCAAGGTGAAGATCGCGGACAAGAGCGAACTCGGCGTCCTGATGGATGAAGCCGCCTACAAGGCGCACACGGCGTGAGATGAGGAAGCAATTCGCAAACCCACAGGCACTGTCATCGTCCGTCATCGGGCTCGCCGAAGGCGAGGCCCGGTGGCGGGTATGACGACGAATGAAGGAAGACTCGATGAACGCACCGTTCAAACCGACCAACGAAGCGGCGACCTCTTTCGTCCGCCGTCATATCGGCCCCTCGCCGCGCGACGTCACGGCGATGCTCGAGATCGTCGGCGCGAAAAGCCTCGATGCGCTGATGAGCGAGACGCTGCCGCCCTCGATCCGGCAAAAGGCGCCGCTCGATCTCGGCGCGCCGCAGAGCGAGACCGAAGCGCTCGCGCACATGAAAGAACTGGCCGCGCAGAACCGGGTCTTCACCTCGCTGATCGGCCAGGGCTATTCCGGCACGATCCTGCCGGCGGTGATCCAGCGCAACATCCTGGAAAACCCGGCCTGGTACACGGCCTATACGCCCTATCAGCCGGAGATCAGCCAGGGCCGGCTGGAAGCGCTGTTCAATTTCCAGACCATGATCTCGGACCTCACCGGGCTCGATGTCGCCAACGCCTCGCTGCTCGATGAGGCGACCGCAGCGGCCGAAGCGATGGCGCTCGCCAAGCGCAGCGCGCACGCGAAAACGAAATCCTTCTTCGTCGATCGGCTGGTGCATCCGCAGACGCTCGCGGTGCTGCGGACTCGCGCCGAACCCCTCGGCTGGAATTTGATCATCGGCGATCCCCTCACCGATCTCGACCAGGCTGACGTGTTCGGCGGCCTGCTGCAATATCCGGATACGTCCGGCGCGGTGCGCGATCTGAAGCCCGCGATCGTTGCGCTCCGCGGCAAGGGCGCGATCGCAATTCTGGCCGCCGATCTGCTGGCGCTGACATTGCTCGCCTCGCCCGGCGAACTCGGCGCCGATATCGCGGTCGGTTCGGCGCAGCGCTTCGGCGTACCGATGGGGTATGGCGGGCCGCATGCGGCCTATATGGCGGTGCGCGATTCGCTGAAGCGCTCGCTGCCCGGCCGTATCGTCGGGCTCTCGGTGGACTCGAAGGGGGCACCCGCCTATCGGCTGGCGCTACAGACCCGCGAGCAGCATATCCGCCGCGAAAAGGCGACGTCCAACATCTGCACCGCGCAGGTCCGCGCATCCGTGCTGGCGGCGGGATTGCGCCAGCTCGGCTTTGCGCTCTCGAGCGAGGCGTTCTTCGACACGGTGACCGTTAAGGCCGGCGCGCGTCGCGACGAGATTGCCGCCCGCGCGCTGTTGGAGAACGTCAATCTTGGCATCGGCCAAGATCTTGGCATCGGGCAACATACGCTTCGTGTCGCGCTCGACGAGACCACGACACCTGAGATCGTCGAGGCGGTGTGGCGCGCCTTCGGCGGCAAGCTCGCCTACACCGAGGTCGAAGCGGGCGCGCGTGAGGCGCTGCCGGCCGAACTGAAGCGGGCGAGCGGCTTCCTCACCCATCCGGTGTTCCACGCCCACCGCTCGGAGACCGAGATGCTGCGCTACATGCGCAAGCTCAGCGATCGCGACCTCGCACTCGACCGCGCGATGATTCCGCTCGGCTCCTGCACCATGAAGCTGAACGCGACCGCCGAAATGATCCCGCTGACCTGGCCGGAATTTGGTTCGCTGCATCCGTTCGCGCCGCGCGAGCAGGCCAAAGGCTATCGCGCGCTGTTTGCGCGGCTGGAAAAATGGCTGTGCGAGATCACCGGCTATGACGCGATCTCGCTGCAGCCGAACTCGGGCGCGCAGGGCGAATATGCCGGGCTGCTTGCGATCCGCGGCTATCACGCCTCACGCGGGGAAGCGTATCGCAAGGTGTGCCTGATCCCGTCCTCCGCCCATGGCACCAATCCGGCGTCGGCGCATATGGCGGGCATGGAGGTCGTGGTGGTCGGCTGCGACGCGCGCGGCGATGTCGATGTCGACGATCTCCGCGCCAAGGCGGAGGCGCATTCAAAAGACCTCGCGGCGGTCATGATCACCTATCCCTCGACCCATGGCGTGTTCGAGGAACATATCAGCGAGATCTGCGACATCGTGCACGGCCATGGCGGGCAGGTCTATCTCGACGGCGCCAATCTGAACGCGCAGGTCGGCCTGGCGCGGCCCGGCGACTACGGCGCCGATGTCAGCCATCTCAATCTGCACAAGACGTTCTGCATTCCCCATGGCGGCGGCGGCCCGGGCATGGGCCCGATCGGGGTCAAGGCGCACTTGAAACCATTCCTGCCGGATCATACAGGAAGTTGCCCTCCGACAACCGATGGTGCCGAGGCGCACAGCATCGGGCCGGTCTCGGCGGCGCCGTTCGGCTCGGCGTCGATCCTGACCATCTCCTATATCTATATTCTGATGATGGGCGGCGAAGGCCTTCAGCGGGCGACGGAAATCGCGATCTTGAACGCCAATTACATCGCGGCCAGGCTGAACGCGCATTTTCCGGTGCTCTACCGCAACGCCAAAGGCCGCGTCGCACATGAATGCATCATCGATCCGAGGCCTCTGAAAACAACTTGCGGCGTCACCGTCGATGATATCGCCAAGCGCTTGATCGACTACGGTTTTCACGCCCCGACCATGAGCTTTCCAGTGCCGGGCACCCTGATGATCGAGCCGACCGAATCCGAAGCGAAGGCGGAGCTCGACAGGTTTTGCGACGCCCTGATCGCGATCCGGCAGGAAATCGCCGAGATCGAGGGCGGACGCTTTGAGATCGAGGCCTCGCCGTTGCGGCATGCCCCGCACACCGTGCACGACATTGCCGACGACAATTGGACCCGCGCCTATGGCCGCGCCGAGGGCTGCTTCCCACCCGGCAGCCCGCGCACGGACAAATACTGGTGTCCCGTTGGCCGCGTCGACAACGTCTATGGCGATAGGAATCTGGTCTGCTCGTGTCCGCCGGTTGCGGAATATGCGGAAGCGGCGGAGTGATGCGATAGATCATTCCGGAGCGTGCAAAGCGCGGTTCGCCGGGTCCCAGCGCCACAGATTGTCGTTTGTCAATTCGGTGCCGCCCCACCAGATGGATCGGATTATGCCGGGCGAAATCTTCGGTCTGCGCCAGAACAGCCTCGCCAAGCGCGGTGAGTGACAGTCTGCTGTCTTTGTATCGGTGGTGACGGTCTCGATCGCCATGCATCTCAATCGTGAACCGCCCATCGTCGAGCCCGGACACGAGAGGCGCCGGACAATGAGCCAACCCGTCCAGCAGCGATCCGACCTCCCAATGGTCGAACACACGGCGTTTGTTGCGCTTCCTGTAGCCGGGAAAGACGTCGAACGGACGCGCGTCACCTGCCGATATAAGCTCCAGTATCCGCATTTCGGTCGCACCAAGCCCCGTGGCGTACATCGGGAGTTCTTCCAAGAGCTCCAGCACGATCCGCCCAAGCTGCGGCAGCACGCTGAGATTCGCGTCCAGCAGATTGAACCAATGCTGCGGCGTCGGCCGTCGATAGGCTTGCCACGCCATGCTGGCGGCTTCGAAATGATCGTCTGAGACTTCGACAGCGGCTCGCCTCCATTTGGCAAGGGCGTCCGGAAGGATGTTGCCAATCACGACGTTCGCCTGGACCAAAGTCAGCTTTGAAGCGGCCTTGCCGTGAGAGCCGAAATAATCCAGCAGCTGAATCAGCATCAATTGTGCATTCGGCCGCGGATCGATCCACAATTCGACCCTCTCGCACCTCTCGCAGAGTTCGATCAGTCCGAGACCTTTCCGACCGACTTCTCCGCGACGCCGACGGTCGAGAAAGTCCAGCCAGTACGGGACCGCGGGGTCGTGTTTCGGCCTTCGCTCAGCCAACAATCTCGTAAGCGCCGCATCAGACGGCAACGGCCCCCGGACGAAACGAAGACCAAACGGAATCACGATGTCGGCGATGCTGGCTTGCTTGAGACTTCCCGCGCCAGAGTCGCCCGTCGTGAGGATCAGACGCGTCAAGTTCGTCTCCGAATGGCTGACAAGGGACCGTACAACCCTCCCCGGGGCTTCCGCGACTCTCCTCATGTCGTCAAACGTGAATGGCCGTGAGCCGTCTACGCCGAGGCTTCGACGGGCCTTCGGCGCGGGTCTGCCGGAGTAAGGCAGGAAAGCCCGGGCATGACGAAAGGCATCAACATCGGGATTCCAGACAGTCCGCTTGATGCGGACTGTCCAGAATGACGGCTTTTGCCGTCACTCCGCCGCCGTCACTCCTCCGCCGGCTCCTCGCCGTCGGCGTCGCGCTCGGCGCTGCCGGCCAGAATCTGCTCGGCGATCAGGCCGGAGTTCTGGCGGATCGCCATCTCGATCTTCGCGGTCATGTCGGGATTGGCCTTCAGGAACGTCTTGGCGTTCTCGCGGCCCTGGCCGAGCCGCTGGCTGTCATAGGAGAACCAGGCGCCGGATTTTTCGACGATGCCGGCCTTGACGCCGAGGTCGAGGATTTCGCCCATCTTGGAGACGCCCTCGCCGTACATGATGTCGAACTCGACCTGCTTGAACGGCGGCGCCAGCTTGTTCTTCACCACCTTGACGCGCGTCGAGTTGCCGATCACCTCGTCGCGCTCCTTGATCGCGCCGATACGGCGGATGTCGAGGCGGACGGAGGCGTAGAATTTCAGCGCGTTGCCACCAGTCGTGGTCTCGGGCGAGCCATACATCACGCCGATCTTCATGCGGATCTGGTTGATGAAGATCACCATGGTGTTGGACTTGTTGATCGAGGCCGTGAGCTTGCGCAGCGCCTGGCTCATCAGCCGCGCCTGCAAGCCGGGTAAGGACTCGCCCATCTCGCCTTCGAGTTCGGCCTTCGGCACCAGTGCGGCGACCGAGTCCACCACCAGCACGTCGACCGCCCCGGAGCGCACCAATGTGTCACAGATTTCCAGCGCCTGCTCGCCGGTGTCGGGCTGCGAGATCAGGAGTTCGTCGATGTTGACGCCAAGCTTGCGCGCATAGACCGGATCGAGCGCGTGTTCGGCGTCGATGAAGGCGCAGATGCCGCCCTTCTTCTGGCCCTCGGCCACGGTATGCAGCGCCAGCGTGGTTTTCCCTGAGGATTCCGGCCCGTAGATTTCCACCACCCGCCCCCCGAGCGAGCCACTTGAGATCGTATCGATATCCATCGAGCGGTCGTTCTTGCCGAGCCTCATCACCGAGCCCTTGCCGAACTGACGCTCGATCTGGGACAGCGCAGCGGACAGCGCCTTACTCTTATCCATGGAGGAACCTTCGACGATGCGCAGGGCGGGGACGGACATAGGTCAAACTCCTTATGGCGGGGATTCGCTTGGTGGACAAACGGTTAACGAAACGGGGCGGCGATCGGGAATGATGTACCCTATTTGTTCCAGGTTCGCAATATGTTCTTTATAAGGGGACGGGGTTGATAACCCGCTTCCAACTTCAGCCGCCTCAATCGAGAATCGGAGTGGCGTGCTTTGGCTACTCGGCAGCCGCCAACTGGCCCATGCGCAGTTCGGCACTGGCTTGCCGGATCACGAGCACCGAGCCCTGGATTGCCAACGCCGCCATCACCGCCGCGACGATGATGTCAGGCCATCCGGTTCCCGTGCCGAACACGCCAGCCGCTGCGAGCAGGACCGCGAGATTGCCGAGCACATCGTTCCGCGTGCAAATCCATGCCGAGCGCATATTGGCGTCGCCGCGGCGGTAGGCCCAAAGCAGTCCGAACGACGCGGCGTTGGCGGTCAGCGCGGCGGCGCCGACCGACCCCATGGCGAAGGCGTTCGGCAACGTCCCCTGCACCGAATGCCAGACCACGGTTCCGAGAACCCACACGCCGAAAGCGGCCATCGTTACGCCCTTCGCCAGCGCGGCCGACGCGCGATAGCGCAGCGCCATGCCGACAACGAGCAGGCTGATGGCGTAATTGGCGGCGTCGCCGAGAAAATCGAGCGAGTCGGCTTGCAGGGAAGCGGACCCGGCCGCCAGTCCGGCCACAACCTCCACCGCGAACATCGCGGCGTTGATCGCCAGCACCGCCCAGAGCACGCGGCGATAGGCCTGATCCTGTTTCTTGTTGCCACCAAGGTTCAGGGGCGGCGGGGCACAGCAGCAATCATCCATCTGCACAGGATAAGCCGGTCTCGTCACGAAGGCCAGGCCGCGATGATTTCAGGATGGATCGTCATCGCGCCGCCTTGGGCTTTCCTGAACTTTCGACCGCGCGGATTTCGGCCATCGCTGCAAGTATCCGCGATGATCGATGGCAAGCGGCGCTTAGCTTCCTCGTCAACGCTGTCGTCAGAGGCTATTTCTTCCTTCAGCGGATTCGGCAGGCTATGCCGGACATCACAGACAGCACCGGCCAGCAGATCAGAGGCTTGCGATCGACGCGCCCCTCGGTTGCGAATTTCCGCGACAACGACAACCTTCATTCGGACCTGACGAACCGAACCAACCAGAGCAATATCGAGGATCGCACAATCATCGCGCCGTCGCGGCCCTGCTCGCTTTGAGCGAATTCACGCTCAGGTAGTTCACTGGATCGTGCATAGGAGATCAGCGGAGGAAAACTCGGTTTCCGTGCTTAACCGGTTTGCAAATCAATAAATCCACGTCATAACTTGCAAATCCGGTCGGACCTGAGCCAGCCCCGCCGACTGGGAAAAGGCCCGGCGCGCGACCGAGGGGGCAGCGCAGCCGGGCCCTAAGCTTCATCTTCGTTCAACTATAAGTTGTGGAAGCGTGCCGCGTCCCCGGCTCGCGGGCGGTCACGATTTGGCGCCCGGCCGGTGGCCGGTTTCGATCCGTCACAATCCAGAGCCTGATCCGAAAAAAGCCTGCCCCGCACTTGATGCGGGGTGGGTACCGGTTTTCCCTTGGCTAACAAACGCGAAACGCGTTTGCGCGGACATCATGCTCAAACAAAAGATAGAGCGAGATGACGATTCAAAGAAAAGTCATCACGCTTCTGGTGTTTCGGAGCGTGCGGCGAGCGGCGCTCGCACTGTCGAATGCCGTCACAACCTCCTGAAAGCTCACATCTAGGGCTCGCGGTCTGCGGCCCCAGGGGAGAATGATTGGGGAACAATTTCTTTCCATGGCGGCTGTGCGGAAGAGCTGCTCTGCCGCGTTTTCTCCAAATTCTGCGGTTCTGAATCCGGCATTGAGTTCGCGCAACATGACTTTCTGCCGACTGTCGAGAATGACACCGTCATTGCCGAACTGCCCCATGAACTGCCCATTGGCGGGAGCTGCGACGTTGACAAGAAGCCCTGGAGCAGAGGGTTTTGGGCGTATGTGCCCGCCGGCCCGAAGAAGGCCGCGTCCGACGATCGTTCCGCCCGAACCGAGAGTTCAGCGATGACCGTCCACGCATCGAAACTTCTGACGCCCGAAGAGTTCGCCTCGTTGATCGAGGTCGCGGTCTCTGCGCCCGATGCCAACATCCCGCCGGCCCATTTGGCCAAGCTCGTGTCGTTGGACTATGTCGCAATGACCGCCAAGGGCCCGATCGTCACCGGCGACGGCCTGGTCCGGATCACGGAGAGCGAATGACGGCCCCGATCGAAAACGGTCCGCCAGGCCCACCGGGCGATGTCCCGGAGCGGCCGAGCGACGAGCAGATCCTTCAACATCTCGGCAGCGCCGTGCTGCTTTGCTGGAACGAATTGTCGTTCCAGTGCCAGACCAAGATTCTCGCTCAGGCCAATGATGTCATTGGGCTCAAGCCGCTGCCCGGCGCGCGCAACGAGATCGTCAAGCTCCTGCTGCGTCACGCCAAAACTTCATGACAATGATATTACAGTGATGCGTCAGCTCCTGCGACGCAGCGCCACATCCAACCAGTATTTTTCCGGAATTGATCTTGTTCCCGTTTGCGCATCCACTTCGATCACCTTTGTGAAGCTCGTGGGCTTGGGGCGCGCATCTCGCATCGGTTTTCTGCCATGCCGTTCTTTTTCTTTCGTATCCGAAATGGCCGGTATTCGGGCGCCTCCGATTACGGTATTGAATGCGCCGATCGCAAGGCTGCTTGGCGAGAGCTGACCACAGTCTGCGCCGACATGGCCTCCGGCATTTCCCGCAAGCTCGCGGAAAACTCCGAGTGGCACCTGGAACTGCTGGATGAGTCCAAGCAGCCGGTCTTTCGCATTCGCATCGTCGCCGAAACGCTCGAAAGCTCCCCCGGACAGCGGCAAACGACCGATGCTTCCTGCGCGTGACGCGCGGCCCGCCGGAACTCGCTCCGCCGCTCCCCCCAGGCTTGATCCAGATCAAATTGGATCGGCGGCGGCGGATAGTGGCCGCGAAATGGACGGTCACATCATCTTCAAATGTCCCGAACCGGCATGACCGTGCAGCACTTGCTGGACGAAAAGACGGCGGCCGAGCATTCGGATAGCACCTATGAGACCGTGGCCTGCAAGGCCTGCACGGGCCTTCATTTCATCAACCGGACGAACGGCAGGCTGCTCGGCCAGGACTGAGCATGGCCGGATCGAAGGCCGTCCGCGCAGGCCCGATCAATCGGCGCTGCGCAGCCGGCGCATGGTAAATTCGATATCGCCGGTGGGCAGTTCGCGCCAGCTGTCGACCGCACTCATATAGCCGGCTTTGGGATAGCGGGTCAGGAAATCGCGTGCCTTCGCCCTCGCCTTCTCGCGCGGCAGCGTGAAGGTCTCGCGCAGGTAACCATCATCGGGCCTGCGCCGTCCCGACATGCGGTCGGCGAGATCCCGCGGGCGAAAGGCCATGCCGCAACTCCGCTCCAACTCGCTCATGCCAATATAGGCAAGATCGTGCCGAGATCCGAGTCCCGACCGGGACATCGCGCATTGCGGTGCCGCTAGGCCGCGATCAGTTGCTGCCGGTCTTGGTCTTCTTCGCAGCCGCGGGAGCCTTGGCAGTCGGCGTCTTGGGCGCGTCCGCGCCACGCACAACGCCCCACGGGTCGTTGGACGCCTTGGCGTCCGGGATCTTCCTCAGAGAGTCCTTGTAGGCCTTCTCCTTCACCGCATCCGCCTCCACCTCCTCAGGCGTCTTGGACGGCGTATCCTGAAGCAGGTTGATGTTGGGCGTCTGCGACTGCGCGTGCGCCGGTCCTGTCACCAGCCACGCCACTCCTGCCAGCAGCGCGACGATCGCCGCGGTCCCCACTCGTCTCATCGGATACTCCTTTTCGCTGCAATATAGCATCGCCGACCGCGACGCCAAGCGCATTTGCCCCCGGCCTGACTTGAAGTTTTAGGGCGACGACGATTTATCCTGAAGGCGTCGCGCGCCAAACCTTCAAATCGAAAAGCGGCGCTGGCGGACCCGTTCAAGGCGAGCCCCGTAGCGATCAAGCAAACCATCGGCGGCTATCGGCGCAGCATCGTCGGCCCCGTTCCCGAGAGCACGATCATAGGGCTTGGACTCCGGCATTTTCAAGCCGTCCACCCTGTGTCTTTCTGACCGATGCACTCTAGACTGCGACGCGGACAGCCAGCCGGGCGAGGAAACCTTGATGCAACAGCAACAAACTGCCGGAGAGTTCAACATCGATGAAGCGCGGCGCGTGCTTGGCGATGTATTCGCGCCCTGGGTCAAGGATCTCGCACTGTCGATCGAGTCCGTCGACCATGTCCTGCCGCCGGATGCCGCGGACTGGCAGCCGGGCGCGACCCTGCGCATGCCCTTTTCCGAACGCCTGTGCCGGCATGGCGGCGTGGTCTGCGGCCAGGCGCTGATGGCGTTCGCTGACACCGCCATGGTGATCGCGATGGTCGCGGCCAACCGCGGATACCGGCCGATGACCACGGTCGATCAGACCACGCATTTCATGCGCGCGGTGGCATCAGCCGACGTGCTGGCGGACGCGCGCGTGGTCCGGCTCGGGCGCACCATGAGTTTCGGCCGCGTCACGCTGCTGAACGCCACCGACAACAAGCCGGTGGCAATGGTCTCGAGCGCCTTTGCGATGCTATGAGGGCGCCTTCTCCATCAGCGTTAATCAAGGCTTAATCCGTCGCCCTTGATAAGATCGTTGGCATTTATTTGATTTCAATTTGCGTCAGCTAATTTGGACAAAACAAATGGCAATATGCGGGCCATGGCGATGAACGAGGCAATGACTGAAAAGCGGATAGCACCCCGGCATAGGGTGTTCAAACACGGCATGCTGGCGTTTGGCGACGGCGGCGGCATCGATTGCACGGTCCGAAGCCTCTCGGCGACGGGCGCGAGAATAGATATCGTCAATCCCGTCGGCCTGCCTGAGAGCTTCCTGCTCGTGATCGAAGCCGATCATTTTTCGCGCGCCTGCCATCCGGTCTGGAGCAAGGACAAACAGATCGGCGTCGCGTTCGACTAGGGTACAGGCCGCACCCGGCGGCGCCGGCGCCATAGCGCGCTTGCGATCAGCATCACCAGGAGTGATAGCGTGACTGCCCCGGCGATGAATCGTCCGCCCGGCCGGTCGATGGTGTGCGACCATAGCGAGGGCGCCTCGTCCGGCCGCGCCAGGCGAAACGCCACCACGCTGTCTCCGATGGTGGTGCCGGCCTCGGAGTGGCCGCCCGCGGCGATCACAACATATTGTTCACCCTTCCAGAGATAGGTCATGGGATTGGCGACGCCGGGAACCGGCAGCCTGCCCTGCCATAATTCTTCGCCGGACTTGGCATCGAAAGCGCGCAGATAGGCGTCCATTGCGCCCGTGAAGACCAAGCCTCCCGCGGTAATTACGACACCATTGACCAGCGGCGTCCCCCATTTGAACGCGAGCCCGAGCGGGGCGCGGTGCTCCGTGGTGCCGACGGTCGAACGCCAGAGAATCTTTCCACCCCTGAGGTCGACCGCGACCATCTCGCCCCACGGCGGACGGTTGCAGGGCAGGCCAAGCCGCGACATCGCGACCTGCCGTGTCATCGCAAATGACGCGCCGCGCTGCTGGCCCAATTCGAGACCCGGCTGGGGCTTGAGGCCTTCGGCTTCCGCGCGCGGAATCAGTCTGATGACATGCACGGCATTACTGGTGTTGGCGTAGAGGATCTGATTGACAGGATCATACGCCGCGCTGCCCCAGTTGACGCCGCCGCCCGTAAACGGAAACTCAAGCGTGCCTTGTGTCGAGGGCGGCGTGTAGAGCCCGTCATTGCGCAGCGAAGCCAATTGCGCATCGCAGGACGGGCTGCCGATGATCGGGAACGGCTTGAAAATATCGGCGGCCGAGAAGCGCTCCGGCGTCAGCGGCGGCACGTGGGTCGGAAACGGTTGGGTCGGCGAGAGCTGCTCGCCCTCCGCACCTTGCTGCGGAACGTTGCGCTCCTCAACCGGCCAGATCGGCTTGCCGCTGTCGCGGTCGAGCACGAACACAAGACCCTGCTTGGTCGGCTGGATCACGACGTCGCGCATCCCCTCCCCGGCATCGATGCGCGCCAGCGTCGGCTGCGCCGGCAGATCGTAGTCCCAGACGTCGTGATGCACGGTCTGGAACGACCAAACCAGTTCGCCGGTCTCCGTTCTCAGAGCCACCACGGAATTGGCGTGCTCGTTATTCCCCGGCCGCTTGCCGCCCCAGAAATCCGGGCTCGGCGAGGTGGTCGGCAGGAACACCAGGCCTCGCGCGTCATCCGCCGACATCGGCGCCCAGACATTGCTGTGACCCGCGCTGATGCCATCATGCACCAGCGGATCGAAGCTCCAGCGCGGCCGCCCCGAGCGAGCATCGAAGGCACGCACGGTGCCGAGCGGCGCATCGACGCGGACATTGTCCGAGATCGAGGAGCCCACCACGACCACGCCGCGGCTCACCACCGGCGCGGAGGTGATCTGGAATTCGCCCGGCCACAACAGTTCCTTGCCGGTCTCGATCTTGACCTCGCCATTGATGCCGAAATCGGCGCAGGGCGCACCGGTCCCGGCATCCAGCGCGATCAAGCGGACATCGTTGGTGCCCATGAAGATCCGGCTGCGGCACACGGCACCTTCGGTGGCCTGCTCGTCCACCCAATAGGCGACCCCGCGGCAGACGTAGCGGTTGCCCGGGCGCTGGCTGTCGCTGATCTTCGGATCGTAGCGCCACTTTTGCGCGCCGCTGCCGGGATCAACCGCGATCACCTCGTTGAAGGGCGAACAGAAGATGAGGCTGTCATCGACCAACAATGGTGTCGCCTCGAACTTCGTGCGGGCCATCACGGCTGGCGGACGACGTTCGAGATCGCCGGTGTGAAATTCGAACGCACGCACGAGATTGCCGACATTCGCCGGCGTGATCTGGGCGAGGTCTGAGAAGCGCGTCCCGCCCTGATCGCCGCCCCAGTGGTCCCAGGCAAAGCCGGGTTCCGCCGTAAGGCACAACAGCGCCAACAATGCCGGCATCAGCGACACGTGTTTCATGGCCATGGCGGACAATATGCGCGGCTTTTCCGTGGTCGAAACAGGATGCAGAGTGATCACACAGGCGGACTCGATGCTCGGCATGCGCTTAAGACCAAGTTTTTCACGACATGTTCAAGTCACCGATCCGACTGACCGCACGCCCTTCTGTCCAGCCCCGATGGGGCGAATGGCTGCGCCTGCGTGACGAAAGGCCTGCGCTGAATGCCGACGGCGCGGTTTCGTGGCCAAATGGCGAGCCTTTGCGCCTCTCGGTCGGCGCCGTCGATGCCATTATCATCATCGTGATCGTGATTTCAGGCTGCGTCGGCACCAGCTGCCACGCACGCAACATCTCGTGGCGGATGGGTGCGCCGCGCCATCGATGTGAGCCCGCGCTTTGGGAGACGACCAGCGGCATCGGTGGCACTGCTGCCGCTTCAAGGCCGCGGTCGCCGGGATTGCGAACTGATCAGCGCTCTCCGTATTCGTTCGCAGCGCAGCGTTCTATTTCTTCTGCTTATCCGGATCGGCGGGACGCGCCGCGCCCCAGGGATCGTATTTTTCCTTGGGCTCGGGAATCCGTTCCAGCGCGGCCTTGTAGGCCTTCTCGTCCACTTGCGGCTTCTTCTGCTCGGGCCGGCTGGCCCCTCCCCCGGGCCGCTTGCCGCCCATCTGCGCCTGCGCGGGCAGAGCCACCAGCGCCAGGATCGCCGCCGCGATCGCCCAACTCTTCATCGCATCCGTCTCCTCGCCGTCGCCGGTGGCGAATTTACCCAGCAAAAAGGCGGCGGCAAGGCCAGTTTCGTGAGCGCTCGAGCAATTCCTGAACGAATGCGTCCAAGGACCGATTGGCTCGATTCTAGTAGCCGCCGCGGTATCGGCTGGGATAACCGCCGCCGCCCGACATATGACCGCCGCCGAAGCCTCCGCCACCGATACCGATGCCGATACCGATACCAACCGGCGGCGGTGGCGGCGGCGGAGCGGCTTCATAATAGTCGCGCGGCGGCGGCGGCGGACGACGATAGACCACGACATCCTCATCGACGACCTGGCGCCCACGCGGCGGCTGCGAGCTGGCGCGTTTGGGCGGGTCGGACTCGCGCTTCTTGGTGGGCGGCGTATCGATCCTCCTGATCGGCAATGCAGGCGCGCTGCACGGACAGGTCGGTCCCAGCGCCACGTTGGTCGGCTGGCTGGGCGTGGACGCCTGTGGCGTATTGATCGGCGTCGCCGGCGAGCTCGGCGAACCACCCGCGGCCGCCGCGACCACGGGCGCGATGATCGGCCGGTTATTAAGCCGCTCGATCAGCCGGTACGCGGTCACGGTCAGATCGGTTTGAGGATATTCGGCCAGAAATCCGCGATAGGAGGCCGCCGTGTTGACGATCACGGCCTCGTTCCACGCCACCATCCGGCGATGCAGATCGAGCCAACCGCGCGCCTCCAGCGCCAGCGGACCTTGCGTGAACAACGCAACGAACGCCTCATAGGACTCCACGCTACCGTCGGCGACAATGATCTCATGAGCCCCTTCGACCGGCTTACCCTGCAGCTGGCGCCGCCATTCCTCCGTGCTGCGCTTGAGCGCGACCGGCTTCGGGCCGGCATTCGCGGACTCGACGCCAGAGCCTGCGGCAAATCGGAAATCCTCCGTCAAGGACGAGCTGTCCCAGGGCGTCTGACGTCCCTCCGTCGCCTTGTTGACCGCCACGCGAACCCGCTTGAACGCCTCCTCGATCGGCACCCCCGGCTCGCGGGCGGCGGACAACAGCGCGGTCGTGTACGGGCTGTCGGCGCCGTTGCCGTCCTCGGCCTCCGCGCCGGGCGAGGTCGAATAGGACAGGAACGTGCCGGGTATCCCGGTCTTGGTATTGACCAGCGCGAGCCCATGGCCGGCGGTCTTGTTGATCGCGGTGAACGGATTGTTGCGGCAGGCATCGAGCAGCAGGATACGCATCTTGCTCGGCACCGAATTCAGCGTGTTCAGAACATCGTTCAGGCGCACGGCCTGGAGCGGAATGTCGGTCTCGCGCTTCGGATCGACATCGACGGGCACGAGATAATTCTCGCCGTCGATCTGCATGCCGTGGCCGGCATAGAACACCAGCGCCACCGTGTCAGGACCTTTCGCGGCGATCTTGGCGGCGAAGTCGCCAACCTTTTCGTTCATGTCCTTCTGCGAGAGATCGGCGGCAGTGGTCACGTCGAACCCGGAATCGCGCAACAATTGTGACATCGCCTGGGCGTCGTTTGCCGGATTCGGCAACGGCGTCACCATGCGGTAGGCCGATTCACCAATGACGAGCGCGACGCGATTTTCGGCGAGCGCGGCATTGGAACCCGCGACGATTGCGCCAAGAACGATGGTGCTAACGATGGCGCTGCGAAGCGCATGACGGAACATGCCGGTCTCCCCTTGCACGGATGGCGTGCCTGTTGGTCGGCAAGAATCCGGGTGGGGTTCAAGACCGGTCGCATCGAAACCGTGTTTCTTTTCTTCGAATCGTCATTCCGTTCTCTCTTTTGCTTGAGCATGATCTCCGCGCAGACGCGTTTCGCGTTTGTTAGCTGAGGGGAAAGCCGGTATCCACCCGCTATCCGCGTGCGTGGCAGGCCTTTCCGGATCATGCTCTCGACCAAATCAGGTTTTTTTGATCGGTGGACATCACCGCGGTTCGGTTGCTCCCGGCGCATTTCCATCCGGCGCGCGGTAATAATGGGTCGATGCGGCGGGCGTTCATTCATGTTGCGCTGATGGCGAGCGGTGCGATGGTGCTGGCGGCTTGCGCCGACAGCCGCTCTCCCGTGCCGGACTTCTTGCGCGCCCAGGCGAGCGACCCGACGCCGCCGGAGCCAGCGCCCGACGTCAAGCAAATGGTTCGCGAGAAACTGGATTCGGTGTTCGTGGCGACGTCGTACCCGCAACAGGTTCAGGTGTCCCCTCCCCATCACGACGTTCGTGGACCTGGATGGACCGCCTGCGTGAGAGCGGAGGTGACGTCGGCAACCGGTAAATCGCTTGGCGTCCAAACCTACCGCATCACCATCACCGACGGCGTGATCGCCGATCGCAGGCGCGTCGGCGATGAGGACAATTGCGTGTCGGAGACATACGAGCCGATCTGACGGCTCATTCGCGCTGTCAGTGGCGTTGTCCTGCCTTGATCAGGTTTCAAGAGGATCGACCGGTGTGGCCATGCGCGACAGCGAGGGCAAATGGCTCAGAAACCGCGCGAGCCACATGCCGGCCAACACCGCCGCGACGAAGATGAAGGCGGCACGCGAGCCGAAGCCGAGCGCGGTCAGGGCCGGCCCCGGGCAGAAGCCCGCAAGCCCCCATCCGACGCCGAATATCGCCGGGCCCGCGACGATGCGGGAATCCAGCTCGCGCTTTGTCGGCAGGTGAAATCGTTCGGCGAACAGCGGCTGCGATCGTCTGAGAACGAGCCGGAAACCGACAAAGCTCGCCGCGACCGCCCCTGCCATCACGAAGGCGAGACTCGGATCCCAGCTTCCCGACACGATGCCGCCGAGATCGAGAAAATTGAGAACCTTTGCCGGATCCGACATGCCGGACAGCAAAAGCCCGAAACCGAAGACGAGGCCAACCGCGAACTGCAACAAGATCGCCATGGCCGCTTAGCTCCAATGCCGCGCGATGAACACGGTCGCAAAGCCCGTGGTCATGAACGTGATGGTCGCGACCAGCGCCCGCAGCGAGAGCCGCGAAAGCCCGCACACGCCATGGCCCGAGGTGCAGCCATTCCCCCAGACCGACCCGAACCCCACCAGAAGTCCCGCGAGCACGAGCGTCATTGTGCGGTAATTGTCCCGCGACCGCCAGCGTCAAGACCGGCGCCGCGACAAGCCCTGCGACAAAGGCGAGCCTTCCGGCAAGCTGGTCGTCCTCGTAAGGCGGCAGCAGCCGCGCCGCGATGCCGCTGACACCGGCGATACGGCCGGTCAGCGCCATCAGCATGACTGCGGACAGGCCGATCAGCACGCCTCCAACGGCAGATGCGATCGGCGTAAAGGATGTCACGGTCATTCGGTCGAGCTCCCTTCCTTTCGGATGATCAACAAGGAGTTACGATTCGCGAGTCCGGAACTGCACGAGACGTCGCGAACCGAACCCCGCGCTCAATCAAGCAGTCGAATCAGCGCACTGCAGCATGAACAGAATACCGCTCGAAGGCCATGCGGAAGTCGGCGTGATTACTTTTCGCGCAGTCGACCCGGCTTCTCCGTACTTCTACGGAAGTGCGCAAATTTAACGAATATTCAGGAGCATGACACCGATAAATACGGGGATCGCGGGGATCCGGTTTTCATGGGCGTTCATCTTGTCAGCGACGACATAGCGAAGCTTTCCAGGCTGCGTGGGATGCTGGAGAAGCGTTATGCGCTCAAATCGGAATTGCTGAACCAAGCCGATCTTCGCGACAAGGATATTCAAGCCGTCGTGGTCGCGGCCGATCTGCGCAACGTGGACAACATCACCGCGATCAAGGAGATATCCCCAAAGCTGGCCCGCATCCCCAAGCGGATTTTCCTGATCGACCGAAAATCGCGGCTGTCCACCGTACAGGCTTATGCGCTCGGCGCGACCAGCGTGCTGTCCAATACGGTCACCCGGGCGCAACTGCTCGCGAAACTCGCCGACCGTCGTGCCCCGACCGTCGCGCCGAGCATTACCGTGGCCGGCGGGCGGGACGCCGCGTTCGCCGGCGCGGCCTGCATTGCGTCGATGTTTACATCCGTGCTGAGCGGGGAGCCGATCGACGTCGGCGGCGCGAAAAACGCCGGCGCCAAGATTGCCGAAACCATCGCCGAGAACGGACTGTCGGACTGGCTCGCGACCGTTCGCCGCCACCATGAAGGCACCTATCAGCATTGCCTGCTGGTCACCGGGGTCACGGTCGATTTCGGCCTGAGTCTCGGTGTGACGAGCGCCGATCTCGAGCGGCTGTACATGGCCGCGATGTTCCACGACATCGGCAAGGCGAAAATTCCGCTCGAAATCCTCGACAAGCCCGGACGCCTGGACCCGGACGAGCGTGCGCTGGTCGAAAGCCATCCCGCCGCAGGCTTTGACGCCCTGAGGTCGAATGCGGGAATCTCGCCGGAAATTCTGGACGCCGTACGTCATCACCATGAATATCTCGACGGCAGCGGATATCCCGACAAGCTCTGCGCCGAGAGCATTTCAGATCTCGTCCGTATCCTGACCATTTCGGATATTTTCGCGGCGCTGATCGAATTTCGTACCTACAAACCCGTCATGCCGCGGGAGAAGGCCTACGAAATCGTCCAGAGCATGGAAGGCAAGCTCGAGAAGCCGCTGATCGGGGCTTTCAGGGCTGTGGCGCTGACGCGCTGACCTAGTCTTTTGTTTGACGCGTTTTCTTAACGCGAACCGGTACCCACTTCGCTCGAAAACGCTATAGCTGCTGTTCGTGCGCAACAGCCCGTTAACATTACCGCTTAAATTGCAACATCGAACCAACCGGATTTTCCAATCTTTACGCTAACCTGAGCGGCGCGGTGGGACGGGAAACCCGGACGTGGTCGACTTAACGGATGTAACGACGGCTCGCACGGCGTCTCGTCACGACGCAGCCGACAGGCGCGCGCGGATCGACGCGATCCCATCTGCGAGCGGGGCGCTGATCCCGCTCACGACAGTGTCCGCCGTGGCATGGCGCGGGCTCGGCGAACGCGCCATCGAGCCGAACGCCTATTATCTGCCCGACTGGGAATTGGCGGTGAATGCGTCCGCGCCCGGTCGCACCGGCGCATCCGCACTCGTAGCCTTCAACGAAGCGCCACCCTTGCAACTGATCGGCGTGATGCCGGTCGTCTCGCTCTGGCGCGCGTGCAAGATCCCGCTGCCCGCGCTGGTAAGCGCGCATCCCTACGGCACGCTTTGCACGCCTTTGATCGATCGCGACATGGCGGACGCCGCCGCGGCGCAGCTAATGCAGCAGGCACGGACCGCCGGCGCTCGCGCGCTGATCCTGCGCGAGGTCGCGCTTGATGGCCCGGCCATGCGCGCGTTCACCGACAGCCTGGCGCGCGACGGCGCCCGTGCGCGCGTGCTGCAATCCCATGTCCGGGCCTGCCTCGATGCGACACGCGACGGCGAAACGCTGCTACGCGACGCGCTCGGCGGCAAGAAGCTGAAAGAGCTGCGCCGCCAGCGCCATCGGCTGGCCGAACACGGCGCGGTCCGCTTCGAGGTCGCGCAGTCGCCGGCAGACGTCGCCGCAGCGGCCGAAACGTTTCTCGCGCTCGAAGCGAGCGGCTGGAAAGGACAGCGCGGCACCGCGCTGATCCAGGTCGAGGGCGACGCTGCCTTCATCCGCCGTGCCGCCAAGGCGCTGGCCGAGACCGGGCAATGCGAAATCGTCACCCTGCGCGCCGGCGACACGCCGGTCGCGGCCGGAATCGTGTTGCGGCATCAGACCCGCGCATTCTTCTTCAAGCTCGGCGTCGACGAGCGTTTCGCGAGATATTCCCCGGGCGTGCAGATCACGCTCGACTTGACGCGGCACCTCTGCGCAGATCCCTCGATTGCGACCGCCGATTCCACCGCGAGCCCGGATCACCCCATGATCAATCCGATCTGGCGCGGACGATTTGCGATCGGCGACGTGCTGATCCCGCTGCGGCGGCACGATCCGGTGGTGCCGCTGATCGAGGCGGCGCTCATTTCGCGACAGTCGGTTCTGAATCACGCACGCGGCGCGGTTCGCTTCATCCGCAGCCGTCGCGGACAGTCCGCATAAGCGGCGCTGGTACTCGTCGCCATCGACAGACTCACTTCAACGGCGAGTGAGACGCGGGCAGCATGATGGTCGAGTGCATCTCTTCGAGCAACGACAGGTTTTTGCCGAGGAATTCCTGCCATGCCGGATCTTTGAGAGCGCTCGCACGCGCTTCGGCGCGCGCGTCCAAGCTGGGATACGCCCAGATGTGGCAGATTTCGTTCGGTTGACCCATTTCGGTCTGCCAGAGGCCGACGATCTTGGAATATTTCTCGCGCGCCGGAAGCACAGCGGTGAACGCATCGAGCCACTGCTTAGCGGCGCCAGCGGGCTTGGCGCGATAGTTGCGGAACTCATAGATATTGCCCGTCGACGCCGGGGCGACAGGCGCCCTCACCGCGTTGAGCAGGCGGACATCCTGACGCATCAGCAGCGGACGGATCAGCGGAAGGTACTCGCCGCCCCAGCGCGGGTTCTTCGAAAGCTCAGCGCGCAATCGCGCGCGCTCGTCGAAATCGCCGTAGCTCCACATATGCATGACCTGATTGAGGGGACCGATCTCGGTCATCCAGTAACCTTCAAGCTTGCCGTAGTCGTCCTTGCGGATGTCGCGCGACACGGTGCTCGCCGCCTTGACCATGTCGCCGAGCGTGCCGGGCTTCACAGTGTAGGTTCTCAACTCATAGATCATGACGCTTCCTCAGACTTTTTTTCGCCGGCTCGAGCCGTACCAGGCGCCTTCGAAACATGAAAGTCACGACGTCACAACCATGATCAAACCGCAGCGCACCAATGATTATTTGGAGCAGCGATCTACTCCGCCGCCTGCGCGTTCACTTCAGCCGAGACCTGACGGATGGCGCGGGCCAGAAGGTCGGGCGGCTGTGCGCCGGACACCGCATATTTCTGCGCGAACACATAGGTCGGCACGCCGGAGATGCCCTTGTCGGAGGCTTCCTGCGCTTGTCCCGACACCAGCGCGACATCCTCGTCGGTGGCGAGACGTCTACGCACGTCATCGGCATCCAGCCCGACATCGGCTGCGGCCTGCACTAACACATCTCTATCGGTGAGATCGCCGCCGTCGCGGAAATACAATTCCATCAGCCGCTGCTTCATCTCGGCGGCGTTGCCTTGCGCCTCCGCCCAGTGGATCAGGCGATGGCAATCGGTGGTGTTGGGCTGACGCTTGACGAGATCGGGCCTGTACACGAGGCCCTCTTCATTGGCAGCGGCGACGACGCGCCCGGCTATGCCCTTGTAGGCGTCGACCGAGCCGAATTTCGTGGTGAGATAGTCCTCGCGGCTGATGCCCTCGCGCGGCACCCACGTATTGAGGAAAAATGGCCTGAAATGCACTTCCACCGGCACATCCGGCACCAGCGCCAGCGCGTTCTCGATCCGCCGCTTGCCGATGTAGCACCACGGGCAGACCACGTCGGAGACGATATCGATTGTCAGCGGCTTCAAGGTGCTCATGGGCATCTCCTCGGACACTCAAAGCCCGAAGATAGGCCGAGCCGCCACCAGTACAAGGTCCAATTGCACAAGGTCTAATCGAGACTGGCTGCGATGTTCCGCATCCGCTCGGCAGTCAGATCGTCGGCCGGAAAAAACGTCTCCAGCGCCAGTTCGGACAGCGTGATGTCAACGGGCGTGCCGAACACCATCGTGGTGGAGAAGAAGCTCAACACCACGCCATTGTGCCTGAGCTTGAAGGGGATCGCGACATTGTCGGGCGGAAGCGGGCCTGCGCGCGCCGGAATCGGATAGGCCTTGAGATCGTGATAGAGCTTGATCAGTTCGGGATCGGCGGTCACTTCGCACTGGCGATGCAGCCGCTCCAACAGATGCCCGCACCATTCGGCGAGATTGACGGTGCGCGGTGCCAGCGCTTCGGGATGAAAGGCCAGGCGCAGGATATTGAAGGGCTGCCCGAGCAGGCGCTGCGGGATGCCCTCGAGCAGCGGCGCCACCATGCGGTTGGCTGTAACCAGATTCCAATGACGGTCGTAGGCCAGCGCCGGGTTGGGTTCATGGGCCTTGAGCACGAGGTCGATGGCCTGGCGCGCTGACTTCAGCATGGGATCATCCAGCGAGCGTTGTGGAAAGGCCGGCGCGTAGCCGGCGGCGACCAACAGCACGTTGCGCTCCCGAAGCGGCACATCGAGCCGCTCTGCGAGCTTCAACACCATCTCGCGCGACGGCGCCGCGCGGCCGGTTTCGACAAAACTCAAGTGACGCGCCGAAATGTCCGCGTCGACGGCGAGATCGAGCTGGCTGAGATGCCGCCGTTGCCGCCATTCGCGCAAGTGCTCGCCGACATGGACCGGTTTGGTTGGTTCGGCGCGCGCCGTGGATGCCTGTGCGTTCATGGTGGAAAACCTATCACGCCGATGTCACCCGTTCCATTACGTCCGAGGTAATCGAATTGGCTCGCGGGCCGGATCATCTTCCAGGGCACAGGAGATGACCATGAGCATGCGTCCCGACCCCAGTGACCTTCCCTCCGCCGCGATCATTCAGTGGCTGATCGGCTTGGCGATCTGGATGGTGGCGCGCACGCTCAACATGCCGGAACCGCTGGTGCACTCAACCGGCGTTCTCGTCTTCGCGCATGTGCAGGCGATCGAGACCAGGGCGGCGAGGACGCTCTGCCCGATCCGCCTGTGGCGTCAGCTCCGGTCGTTGCTTCGCTGAACCGCCAACCATCCACCTCGCAACCGAAGGAGACCTGTCATGATTCAACCATCCCTGTTCCTGCGCCGCGCGCTTCTGGCCGACGCCATCTTCAGCGGCATCGCGGCCGTGCTGTTCACCGTCGATGCCGACGCGCTGGCGCCGCTGCTCAATCTTCCGGAGGCCTTGCTGCGCGAGACCGGCCTGTTCCTGATCGCCTATACCGCGCTGGTCGGCTGGCTCGGCACGCGGGAATCCTTGCCGAAGGCGCTGGTGATAATCGTGGTCGCCGGCAACGCGGCCTGGACGATCGCCAGCATCGCGCTGTTGTTCTCGGGCGCGGTGTCACCGAACCTGCTCGGCGAGATCGTCGTGGTGGCGCAGGCGATCGCAACCGGCGTCTTCGCCGAATTGCAATATATCGGCCTGCGCCGAAGCGGCAGCGCGGTCGCGGCGCTCTGAGCCGCACTTAATAGGTTCGATTGGCCACCGCGCAAGCCAGAGACTTCGCGGCGGCCGCCTCTCGCCCTCCACGATCTGCGTGCGATGGCAATGGGATTGCCCCTTCCTGCCGACGCCTGAACCTCTCGCCGACGGCGAGCATGACGCCCTGCCGGTCCGCGAGGCGATGTCGGCCGACATCCGTTTGCGCCGATCTGCCCCTGTCATGATTGTCTCCTTAAATAGGCATTTCAAATACCTATTTAGATCGCTATGGTTGGTCCGCAAAGTCGAATTTTCGAGGGGCTCCCATGCGCCTGACGTCTTTCACGGATTTCGCGCTGCGCGCCTTGATGCGGCTGGCCGGCGAGCCGGCGCGCTCGTTTGCGACCCATGAGATCGCGGCCGAGTTCGGTATCTCCCGCAATCATCTGGCCAAGGTCGTGCGCGACCTCGCCGAGGGCGGCTTCATCACCACGCAGCGCGGCGTCGGCGGCGGCTTCGCGCTGGCGCGGCCGCCGCAATCGATTACGATTGGCGAAGTCGTGCGCGCGCTCGAAGGCGAACATGCGCTGGTCGAATGTTTTCGCGATGACGGCGGCACTTGCGTATTGACGCCGCGCTGCCGGTTGAAAGCCAAGCTCGCCGCCGCCCGCGAAGCCTTCATGCGCGAGCTCGATGCCACGACGCTCGCCGAATGCGCCTATCCGGCACGCCCCAAAAGAATTTCAGCGGAGGCCCCATGAAACCGATCGAATTCGACGACGGCGCCGTTCAGGTCGATGCCGCCGTCATCGCCGAGGGCCTTGGCATTTCCTTGCCTTTGCTCCAGGAGCAGATGCAGGCCGGCAAGATCACGAGCCTGTTCGAGCGGGGGATCGATGCGGACCGCGGGCGCCATCGCCTCACATTCTTCTCCGAGCATCGGCGATTTCGTCTCGTGCTCGATGAGCGCGGCGCGATCGTGCAGCGTTCGACGCTCAATTTCGGCGATTCGCCGCTTCCCGCGTCAGTGCGGAAGCGCGGCCGATGAAGCCGTTCTAGGCGTGCAGCGTTGCGGAGGCGGCGGCTCGCCCCTCCGCGTCGGCTCGCTTCTTGCCCGCAGCCTTGGAGCGGCCGTCGCCGTTCAAGTGTTTGGTGTTGGCGTTGCCGTTCAGTTTCTTCGCCTTTTCCTTCGCGTTGTCATTGGCGTCGTCATTGGCCTTGTCTTCGGCCCCGGCGAGCCTCTCGGCCTTCTTCTTCGCCTTGCGCTCGGCCTTTTCCTTCAGCCGAAGCTGCTCCGCCCTCGCCTCGGCGCGCTTCTTCTTGCGCTTCTTCTCGCAGGCGTCGCATTTGCAGCCGATCGGCTTCAGATAAGCCTTGAAGTAGTCGGTGCCGTAGTCGTAGTTGATCTCCTCGCCCGGCTCGATGTCCTTGATGGCGCGGATGAAGACCTTGCGCTTGCGGGGTTTGACGTCGGATTCCGCGTTCGGCTTGCAGGCATGATTGATGTAGCGGGCGACGTTTTCGCGGATCGAGCCATCGATGGTCCAGCGGCCGTTGAGCTCGAACAGATACTTGTTCTCGATCGCGTCCTCGTCCTTCTTCCGCGAATCCAATAGCCGCCCGAAATAGCGGACGATCTTGGTGCCCTTCTTGATCGGTTTGGTGGCGAAGAGGCCGAGTCCGGTGCGGGAGCGGCCGACGCGATAGGGCTTGTTCGGCGAAATGGCAGGCATGATCGACTTGAAACTGAGACTCTTTTGAAGAGGACATCGCGAAGTCGCCCTTCTATGACGATTCCGCGGCAATGTCAGGTCTTTCCAGCATCTTCCTGAAACCTTCCCCAGATTGCACACGTCGAAAAAACGACGAAGTTCCGGAGCAAGGTGCCGGAATGAAACACGCTCTTCATATTTCACGCATCGGCGCCGGGGTTGCCCTGGCGTCGACGGCGCTCGTCGCCGCGATGCTCGGCTCGCAGGCCGCCGCCCAGCCGACCGCGGTCAGCGCCTATAGCTCCACGCGGGCCGCGAATTGCTGGATCACGGGTCCCGGCCGGGTCGAGGACAGCCCCATCCGGGTCTGTCGCGGCAAGGCAACGCTGGTGGTCCTGGTCAACAAGGGCGATCAGCGCGAAACCGTCTCGGTGGGCCACGATCGCGACGAAGCGGCGAAAGAGCCAGCCGCGCAAAGCTCGTTCGGTCCGTTCAACACGGCTTTGCCGGCGATCGAATGGCGGATCGCGGGTGGCAATCCGTTTGCCATCATCCAGCGTTGGCGGATCGCCGATAGCGATACCAAGCCATTGCTGGTGGTGTCGAGGCTGCCGCCGGGCGAGGTCTGTCCCGTCGCCTATGTCGACGCGGCGGCGAACCCGAACGCGGACGAACTGGCGCGCCAGGCCGCCGACGAGGTCGCGCGCGGCTTCACATGCGGCAAGGACCAGGTGAAAGTCATCGGCGCGGCCGGTCGCGTCGCGGAGTTGCCGACGGGGCGGTGACGGGCGCGGCTCGGCCGGGCGCCAATTCCTTATTCCGGCATCCCCGCGATCCGAAACGCCTGCATCAGCCGGCCGCTCGTCCGGTCGTCGATAGTCTTTGACATCTTCGCGACAACGCCAGGCCCATTCGGGATTGACACGCGGCGTGTTCGGGCAACACTCCCAGGCGACGTGCTCGCCTGTCCTGAACGGGAGTGACGTATGCCCGAATATCCTGCGGGAAAAGTGACCGACTACGCGGATGGCGACCGGAAGGTGGTCGCGTGCGGGGAATCAGAGGTCGGAATCTTCAAGATCGATGGCGAATTTTTTGCCTGGCATAACCGCTGCGCCCATCGCGCCGGGCCGGTCTGCCAGGGACGCATCATGAAGCGGGTGATCGAGCCGGTTGCCGACGACCGGACGACCCGCCACCAGGAATACGACCTATCCGAAACCCATATCGTGTGTCCCTGGCATGGCTATGAATACAGCATCAAGACCGGATGCCATCAAGGCAACAGCCGCGTTCGCTTGCGCAAGGCCGAACTCACGATCCGGGAGGGCGAGATCTATGTCCGAACCTGAACGAGAGGGGAAAAACGATCGCTATGGCTGGATCGACGAGGCAGCTCCCGAACTGCTCCGCGCATCGCGGGAGCTGGTTGAGAACAACGAAGCCTGTCGCGTGTCCGATGAGGCCGTCGCGCAGATCCTGACTGCGGCCATTCGGCTTTATGTCGCAAAATCCGACGGAGAAGAACGAACGTTTCCGCCGATCACGGGCCACCGTGACAGCGAATTGACGCCGACCGAGCTGTTGTCGGCGGTGTCCGAAATGCTGCGTGCGCTGCATCTCGGTCCGATGGAGCTTGCGCTTTGGTATCGCCGGCGGCCGGACGAGGACAGCTATTCCGCGGGAGTAAGACCATGAATATTCAAGGCAGGATCGGGCCGCAATATTCGGCGGTCCAGGAGATCAGCGTTCACACCGACACGCGCGACATCCTCGCGCATGCGAAGCGCAGCGCGATTCTGCGCGGCCTGCAGGACTGGTTCGTGTGCGACATCGATGCCCACCATGTCGAAACCGTCTCCTGGAAAGAGATCGTCACCTACATCGAAGATCCCGTTGTCCGCGACAACGCGATGCGGTTTCAGGCCGAGCGGCTCGGCGCGCCTCCCTATGGGCTGAACGGCGATCTTGGATTGCGCTATCAGTCGGTGGGTGGACGCATCCCGCACCAGGACGGCCAGCGGGAAGTCGTCGAGGAGACCGACGTTCATCGCGACGTCACCTTGACGCGCCGGGCGATGGATTCGCTTGGCATCGACAACATGGTCGTCTTTCCGACGCCGATGCTGTTTCTCGGCATGCATCCGCAGCCGGAAATGGAGGTGTGGCTCGGCGGCGCCTATAATCGCTGGCTCATCGAGCGCATCCTGTCCGAAGACGACAGGATCAAATCGCTGATCTATTTGCCCTTCAACACCCCCAAGGAGGCCGAGCGGACCGTGGAAGAGCTGGGCGGCAAGAAGGGTGTGATCGGATTCTGCGTGACAAGCACGCGCAACAAGCCAGTGCATCACAACGACTATATGCGGCTCTATTCAATGATCGAGGAGACCGGCAAGCCGCTCGCATTCCATGCCGGCTATCATTGGCAGGACCCTTCGCTTGCGACCGTCAACCGGTTTCTCGGCATGCACGCGCTGGGATTCGTCTGGTGCAACATGATCCATATGACGAACTGGGTCCTGAACGGGATTCCCGAACGATTCCCGACGCTCAAGACGGTCTGGGTCGAGAGCGGATTGGCCTGGGTCCCCTTCCTCATGCAGCGGCTTGACGATCAGTACCTGATGCGCCCCTCCGAGGCTCCGCAACTGAAGCGGATGCCGAGCGAATACATGAACCACAATTGTTTCTACACCACCCAGCCCATGGAGACGACGCACCCCAAGGCGCTCGAGAACACCCTTGAAATGATCCGGGCCGACACGCAGCTGATGTTCTCATCCGACTGGCCGCATTTCGATTTCGATCTGCCGCAGGAAATCTGCGACCTTCCATTCCTGACCGAGCAGGCCAAGCGCAATATTCTGGGCTTGAACGCGGCAAGGATATTCAATCTCGATCCGACCCCGGTCAAAAAGCTGGTGGCCACGCAAGCCTGACCGCGCGCCAAGCCTTTTTTCACGACGAGCCTTTTTTCACGACGAGCCTTTTTCACGGCAAGCCGTTTCCTGCACCGCCGTTCGGCTCGGAGGACCGATGACCCTTTATGATCCTTGCGGCTTGCCCATGATGGTCGCCTTCAACATCGCTTCCAGCAAGGTTTCGACAGTCGTGCCCTTGGGCGCGCGCTCCAGGATGTCCGAAAGCCGGTTATCGAGCAGCAGCATGGTGAAGCCGTGGACAAGCGACCAGGCCCGCGCGATCGCCGCCGCCTGATCGAGGGTCAATTTGTCCTTGGCGATCTCTTCCTGCCGGTTGGCGCCGACCGCGCCGGCCAGTCCCGCAAACGAGGCTTCGGCGGCCTCGTGCAGCGACGGCCGTGAATAGTCGAGGCGCTCGGTGCGGAACATCAGCCCGTACATGCCGGGATGGGCCTGCGCGTAGGCCACATAGGCCTTGGCCGGCGCCATCGCCTTTTCCGTAAGCGCCGTGCGGGTGCTGCGCGCGGCCCCCATCGTGGCGTTGAATTGCCGGAAGCCGATCGCCGCGAGTTCGCTGACAAGCCCGGCGAGGTCGCCGAAATGATGGGTCGGCGCGGCATGCGACACGCCGGCCTCGCGCGCCACCGCGCGCAGCGTCAGCCCGGCCAGCCCATCCCGCTCCAAGACCCGCTCGGCCGCCTGCAACAGCGCGTCGCGCAGCGCACCGTGATGGTAGGGCGTCTCCTCGTTGGCGCGCGCCCGACGGCTGCGGACGGGGCGTGCGGGCGCGGCGCGGCCCGCGGCGCGCCTGGCGCGGGACGGAGTTTGGGATTGATCTGTTTTTCGCGTCATGCGCGCCTTATAGGTTCCAATATTTACACTGTAAAGATTTTGCTTGACCGAGATCGGCTGCCGCATTATCCATATCTTTACGTCGTAAAGATATGGATAGGAACGTGCCATGCAGCAGGAAACGACCGTAAGATCCGCGCGAGCCAACCTCGCGCCGATACCGTTCGAATGCGACGCGCCGTTCTTGGAGGTAACCGGGGAGTTGTCGCGCGACCTCAACGGAACGCTCTATCGCAACGGCCCCAACCCTCAATTCGACGTGCCCGGTGCGCACTGGTTCGTCGGTGACGGCATGCTGCACGCCTTCCATCTCGCGAACGGCCGCGCCTCCTACCGCAACCGCTGGGTCCGCACCCCGAAATGGCAGGCCGAGCATGATGCCGGCCGCGCGCTGTTCGGCGGCTTTGGCCGCAAACTGCCGGATGCGCCCGCATCCGTGACCGACGGCGGCGTCGCCAACACCAATATCGTGTTCCACGCCGGGCGGCTCTTGGCGCTGGAGGAAGCCCATCTGCCGACCGAGATCGAGCCCGGCACGCTGAAAACCCGCGGCTACTGCGATTACGACGCCGGCCTCTCCGGACCCTTTACCGCGCATCCGAAGATCGATCCCATAACCGGCGAGATGGTGTTCTTCGGCTATAACGCCGCGGGGCCCTTGACCCCTGCCCTCTCCTTCGGATCGATCAGCGCTTCCGGCGCGGTCACACGCTTCGAGCGGTTCGAAGCGCCCTATGCCAGCATGGTGCATGATTTCATCGTCACCGAGAATCATCTGCTGTTTCCAGTGCTCCCGATCACCGGCAGCATGGCGCGCGCGATGAAGGGCCAGCCGCCTTACGCCTGGGAACCGGAGAAAGGCGCCTATGTCGGCGTCATGAAGCGTAGCGGCTCGGCCAAAGACATCGTCTGGTTTCGCGGCGAGAATTGCTACGTCTTCCACGTCATGAACGCCTGGGAGGACGGCAATCGGATCATCGCCGACGTCATGCAATTTGAGGAAGCCCCGCTGTTTCCGCATCCCGACGGCTCGCCGACCGATCCGACCAAGTCGCGGGCGCGACACTGCCGCTGGAGCTTCGATCTCGCCGGCAATACCGACCGCTTCACGCAAACCTATCTCGACGACCTGACTGGCGAATTTCCACGCATCGACGATCGCCGCACCGGCGTGAGGAGCCATCACGGCTGGTATGCCTGCGCCAACCCGGATCTGCCGATGTTCGGCGCGCTCGCCGGCCTCGTGCATGTCGACGGCAAGGGAACGCGGCTTGAAAAATACCTGCTGCCCGCCGGCGACACCATCTCAGAGCCCGTGTTCGTCGCGCGCGGCGATAGCGCGGCCGAAGGCGACGGCTGGCTGCTTGCCGCGGTCTGGCGCGCGCGGGAGAACCGCACCGATCTCGCCGTGTTCAACGCCACCGATATCGCGGCCGGTCCCGTTGCGCTCGTGCATCTCGGCCACCGCGTGCCCGACGGCTTTCACGGCAATTGGGTGGGAGCGGCGTGAGGCATCACTGCCTTGCGGTCGTCATTCCGGGATGGTCCAAAGGACCAGACCGCAGATGCGCAATTGCGCATCGGGGAATCTCGAGATTCCGGGTTCGCGCTTCGCGCGCCCCGGAATGACGGAATGACGGAATGAAAAAACTCTTCCAACGCTTTTTCTTACCTACATAATTTCGTAATCTCACATTATATTGACACTGTAAAGATTTTGCTTGACGCCCGCCCGCTTCGCCGTTAGAAATCTTGACAATGTAAAGATAGAGCCAAGGCGACGATGCCATGACGATTTTCCTGATCCTTGCCCCCTATGGCGCCTTCGCCTTCCTGATGCTGGTGACGTCGGCCGTGGTCAGCCTGTTCGCCGCGGCTTCCGTCTGCCTCGCCGTCATCGTGCTCGACGCCGTGCGCGGGCGTTCAATCAAGATCCTGGGCGCAGGCTCGGCGATTCTGTTCGCGGGCGTCGGCTGCTACCTCACCTTCGTCGATCCCAGCTTGAGCAATTCGGCGGTAAAGCTTGTCGTCGACGCCGGCATGTTCCTGATCGCAGCCGGCTCGATGCTGCTCCGCCATCCCTTCACGCTGCAATATGCGCTTGAGTCGGTCCCCGCGGAGACCGCGGCGATGCCGGGCTTCATGCGCGCCAACTACACCATCACCGGTGTCTGGACCGCGGCCATGCTGTTGATGCTGCTCGGCAATGTGGCGATGCTCTATGTCCCGGGTCTGCCGATCTGGCTGGGTCTTGCGATCGCCTTTGCCGCCCGCAACTCGGCGGTCTATTTCACCAAATGGTATCCGCAGTACCGAAAGGCGAAATATGGGAAGATCGAGCATGGAGCCCCGCCTGCCCATGCGCTGCCCAAAACGAACTGATAGGATCCCGCCACCAAGCCATACTGTAAGCCATACTGATCACCGCGCATCGCGGGCGACGGCTTCGAAGAGGACCAGGGGATGAAAGACGTCTTGATCCGGCTCGGTAGCGACTTCCTCTCGGCCATCGTCTTTCTCGTGCTCTACCTCCTCACCGGCAACGTCATCCTGGCGACGTCGGTGGCGATCGCCGGCGCCGTCGCGCAGGTGATCCATGCCCGCGTCAAGGGCCGTGAATTGGGCTTCATGACCTGGGCAAGCCTTGCGCTGGTGATCGTGCTCGGCAGCGCCACCATCCTGACCCGGGACCCCCGGTTCGTGCTGGCAAAGCCCTCGATCGCGCATTTCGCGATCGGCGCGATCATGCTGAAGCGCGGCTGGATGCTGCGCTACATGCCTCAGATCGCGGTCGATACCATTCCGGAATATATCACGGTGGCGGGCTACGCCTGGGCCGCGCTGATGTTTGCGCTCGGCGCCGGCACCATCGCGGTGGCGGCAACCGGCGACCTCAAGCTGTGGGCGTTCTACGTGTCGTTTGTCGCGATCGGCGCCAAGCTCCTGGCCTTTGCGATCCAGTACGCGGCCTTTCGCGTTCTCATCACCAGCCGGATTCGCGTGGCCCGCGCCACCGCCGGCACGTAATACATTCCAAGCAACAAGACGATTGGGCTGGCGCGGCAAGATGCGCTATACCCGCGGCCAAGTCTGCGGAGATAAGTCTGCGGCGATAAGTCCGCGGCGATAAGTCTGCCGGGATAAGTGTGCCGGGATATCAGAACCATGCCGGTTCTGTGAACCAACATGCGCTAAGGAGAACTCACGATGGCCGTCGACGGAAACTGGGATCTGACCATGAGCACGCCGATGGGCGAGCGTAACGCGACGCTGAGCCTCAAAAGCTCCGGCGGCGCGCTGACGGGCACGCAAGGCGCGGAAGGCAATTCGACGGAGATTTTTGACGGCACCGTGAGCGGCGACGACGTCGCCTGGAAGGTCTCGATCACCAATCCGATGCCGCTGACGCTCGAATTCACCGGAACGGTTGCCGGCGACAGCATCTCCGGCGAAATGGGCATCGGCCCGATGGGCAGCTTTCCGTTCACGGGGAAAAGGGCGTAATCGATAAGCGCCGGAGATACCGCATATTGGTGCCGCATATTCAGACGTCATCACCGGGCTTGACCCGGTGATCCACGTCTTACTTGCTTCGAGGAGCCAAGAACGTGGCCGGGTCAAGCCCGGCCATGACGAATGTGGAGAGATTAGCGCCCTCACCCCAAATTCAAATTCCTTAGAGAAATCGCGGCACGGCGAGAATGCACCAGTCTCGCCAACATCGCGATGCCTCAGCCCGGACGGCGAGGCACGATGCCGATGGGGTTGAAGGTGTAGACGGCTTCACCGTGTTGATTGTAGGCGGTCCACTTGATCCGCGCGACACCCTGCGGCTTGGTCCGCGACGGGATGAGTTCAACCAGCTCGCCTTCGACGTGAAGCGTATCACCGGGCCGTACCGGCTTCATCCAGCGCAGATCATCGACGCCAGCCCCGAGCAACGGATGCGGCCCGAACGGCCGAGTTTGAACGGCAAGGTTCATCGCGATCGCGGCCGTGTGCCATCCGGACGCCGCGAGCCCCTTGAAAGCGGTGCTCTCTGCGGCGACCTCATCCAGATGAAACGGCTGCGGATCGAATTCGGCCGCGAACCGCTTGATATCGTCGCTGGTGATTGTCGTCTCACCGCTCTTGAAGCGCATCCCGAGCTTCAGGTCATCAAACCATTCGATCATGTCCATCCCCGGCTCAAAGTCTCGTCGAACGCGGGATGGTCACCCCAGATTCAATTCCTTGAAGAAGTCGTTGCCCTTGTCGTCGATGATGATGAAGGCCGGGAAATCCACGACCTCGATGCGCCAGATCGCTTCCATGCCGAGTTCGGGATATTCCACCACCTCGACCTTCTTGATGCAGTGCTCGGCGAGGTTCGCCGCGGCGCCGCCGATCGAGCCGAGATAGAAGCCGCCGTGCTTCTTGCAGGACTCGCGCACGAGGGCGGCGCGGTTGCCCTTGGCAAGCATCACCATCGATCCGCCCGCGGCCTGGAACTGGTCGACGAAGGAATCCATCCGCCCCGCCGTCGTGGGCCCGAACGCGCCTGACGCATAGCCTTCCGGCGTCTTCGCGGGACCCGCATAATAAATCGGATGGTTCTTGAAATAGTCAGGCAGCGGTTCGCCCTGCTCCAGCCGCTCGCGCAACTTGGCGTGCGCGGAATCGCGCGCGACGATCATGGTGCCGGTCAGCGACAGGCGTGTCTTGATTGGACATTGTGAAAGCGTCGCCAAGATATCCTTCATCGGCCGGTTGAGGTCGATCTTGACCACCTCGCCGCCGAGCGACTGCTCGACCGCCGGCAGATATTGCGCGGGGTTGTGTTCGAGCTCTTCGAGATAGACGCCGTCCTTGGTGATCTTGCCGAGCACCTGGCGGTCGGCCGAGCAGGACACGCCAAGCCCGATCGGCAGCGACGCGCCATGGCGCGGCAGCCGGATCACGCGCACGTCGTGGCAGAAATATTTGCCGCCGAACTGCGCGCCTACTCCCAAGCTTTGCGTCATCTTGTGGATTTCCTGCTCCATCTCGAGGTCGCGGAACGCGTTGCCGTCGGCCGAGCCACGGGTCGGCAGCGCATCGAGATAGCGCGCGGAGGCAAGCTTCACCGTCTTCATGCAAAGCTCGGCTGAGGTGCCGCCGATCACGATCGCGAGGTGATAGGGCGGGCATGCCGCCGTGCCAAGCGTCAGCACCTTCTCTTTCAAAAATGCCAGCAGGCGGTCTTTCGTCAGCACCGAGGGCGTGGCCTGGAACAGAAAGCTCTTGTTGGCCGAGCCGCCGCCCTTGGCCATGAACATGAACTTGTAGGCGTCCTCACCCTCGGCGTAGATCTCGCACTGCGCCGGCATGTTGTTGGCGGTGTTCTTCTCCTCATACATCGACAAGGGTGCGACCTGCGAATAGCGCAGGTTGCGGCGCAGATACGCGTCGCGCGCGCCTTCACTCAATGCCGCCTCGTCGTCGCCGTCACTCAGGACATTGCAGCCCTTCTTGCCCATGATGATCGCGGTGCCGGTATCCTGGCACATCGGCAGGATGCCGCCGGCCGCGATATTGGCGTTCTTCAGGAAATCCAGCGCGACGAACTTGTCGTTGGCGCTGGCCTCCTTGTCGTCGAGGATATCGCGGAGCTGCTTCAGATGCCCAGGCCGGAGATAATGGTTGATCTCGCCGAACGCGGCCTCCGACAGCGCGCGCAGCGCCTCGCGCGACACCACCAGCATGTCCTTGCCCAAGACCTTCTCGACCCGCACGCCGTCAGCCGTGATCTTCTTGTATGGCGTGGTGTCCGGCCCAAGCGGAAACAGCGGCGTGTGCTTGTAGGGCGGAACAGGCTTCTGCTGGTCGGGAAAGGCGGTGGGGGCGTTCATGGGCGGCTCGCGGGTTTAAGGGTCGGACGCCCCTTACGGAGGCTGTCCGGCGATGGAACGGTTCTAAGCACTTTTCGGACAAAAGGAAGGTTTTGCTGGCCTCCGCGATCCGGCAAAACCGCCGAGCAGCCGCGCGCCGGCAGTCACCTCGCGATCCCCGTCTTGGCCATCGGCGACCGCCTTATCGTCGAAGCCAGCCTCTGACAATCTCCCTGTCATCAGAGGTGTCGAGATCCGTCGCCGAAGCGGCGCATCCTTCTTTATTCGGCCAAAATCCGGATCATAATCTCTGGTTGTTTTCTATAATAATCAAACGCAACAAGGAAGGCGACTGTGAGGAGCGGTCTCGTTTTTTCATTTGCTGCTGCGCTGGCTCTGTTGATTTCAATCCCTACCGGCGCCCATGCGGTCGGCGTCGGCAAGCAATGCGGCGGCTTTCCCGGCATCCAGTGCGACGCCGGATTGTTCTGTCAAAAAAAGTCCGGACAATGCTCCATCATCGACATGTCCGGCACCTGCGCGAAAGTGCCGAAAATCTGCCCGAAGATTTTCCGGCCCGTCTGCGGCTGCGATGGCAAGACCTACGGCAATGATTGCGAGCGGCAGGCGGCCATGGTGTCCAAGAACCACGACGGCAAGTGCACTTATTAGAAAGTGCACATATTAGAACATGACCGCTAACGGGGGCGACGCGGAAGGACTTGGCCTTGAACTTGGACTTGAACTTGGACTTGAACTTGGACTTGGACTTGGCCTTTGCACATCCCTCGTTCCAGCCGCGCGGCCGCCCATATTGACGCGGCCTGACAGGACTTGCATGAAACCCCCGCGCAGGCTTCAATCGCGCAGGGGTATTCATGACGAACATGTTGCGCAGATATTCTTGGCCGGGCACACGGCCGGCCGGCCTTGCGACTTTGCTGGCGCTTCTTGCGCTGTTCGCCGCCTCGCCCGCGCGCGCCGACCGCTGCGACGATCTCGCGGGCCAGCTCAAGAACCAGATCGACGGCTTGCGCATCGGCCAGACCGCCGCCAATCTGATCTACCTGGCGCACCCGAACGCTCACGAGATCACGCTCGGCTGCTCGGGGCGGAATTTTTCCAACCAGTTGTTTGCCAAGGCCGACCGCAAGCCCTCGGCCGCCTTCATCAATCTCGTCGGCAGCGCGGCTGCGATCATCTTCACGCTGCCGAAGGATGACATGCTGACGGGTGCACGCCGCTGCATCAGGCGGATGGGCCTATTCCGCGGCGACGATGTCTCGATCCGCTACCGCCGCCTCGACATGCGCTGCAGCCGGACCAAGACCGAATCCTCGATCACGATCTCGCGCAGCACGGACCAGTAGGCGAAAAGCGGCTCGTGCGGCGCCGCCCCGGGTCGGTCGTTCTACGGACCTCGGGCGGGGATATTTGCGTCCCCCGTTCACTATCCGATGGGTTCGGCGGCCAATCGCTAAATTCTTAACGAATGGATTCATCGGGCGTTGAGCCCCGCCCGGTCACGGTCGGACCAGCAAAGCCAGGAATCCGACCTATGAGCATCTCAACCGTCTCAAGTTCAACGCCGGTCATACCGGTCACCCCGGTCGTGGCGGGCGAGTCCAAGACTCCGGACAAAACGCCGGGAGTGAAAACCGACGCCGACGCCAATGACGCCACCGCGCATCAGCCGCCGCCGAAGCCTCCGCTGCCACCCGGACAGGGCACGCGCGTCGACCAGTTGGCCTGACGCGTCGAATCCGCGGAACCGTTTTCAGTTGCGCGGCCGGCGAAGAGAGCTTCGCGGGATTATCTGTTCGACGAGCGTGCGACGCTGGCAGCATTGCCGCCGATTGGGGCGTCGGCCTGTCCGCGCGCGCAATGATGACCCATCCTGAGTTCACCGGCTCTCGCCTGATGGAACCGAGGTGGGCCCCGCGGCAGTTGCACCGATGGCATCAAGCTCTCGATCCTTGCAATGACGCGGATCGACGGGCGCAACCCGGCAAACGAGAATGGGCCTCAAGCGAACTAACTGCGCTTTTGTCCCAGTCCCCGGTCAAATTATAAGCCTACTGACGAATTTCGCCGACAATGTTTCGCCCGACAATTTGCGGAATTGCGCCTGACGGAATAGCCCGTGGCCCGTGATTCATTCGGCGTCCGCGGTCGCGTGCCCGAAAAATTGTTGAGAAGGTGTCAAGAAGTTGTCGAGCGACGACACCACACTGTGACCTAGCTCATTGTAGGGCCCTGCAGTTGGCCTAAAGATGTTTGGCGTTGATCGGCACCCGTTTTGCATCCCGCCTGCAGACCAGGGCCGCGCACGACAAAAGGTTGGCTCTCGACTGGATAGACCGATGAGCGCGAACGCGCAGCTGCTTTCCGTTGTTGGAGATATCTACGACACGACGTTCGACCAGGCGCTTTGGAACGATACGCTCAAACGCGTCGTCGAATACGCCGGCGCGCGGAGTTGCGTCCTGCTCGCAAAGGGTGCAGCCGGCGAGATTCGCCTGGGATACCAGTACGGCATCACGCCTCGCTTCGTGCAGAGCTATCGCGACTATTACGGACGACTCGATCCGGCGCGCGCGATCCGGCTTTTCGACGTCGGCAATATCCATAGCACGGAGGACTGGATCCCGATCGAGGACTACCGCAAGGGCCGGTTTTATCAGGAATGGGTCCGCCCCCAGCGATTTGAGGACGCCGCCTGTGTCCTGCTGGAAAGCTCCGCCAACGGATTTTCCTATTTTGGCTTGATCAAAAGCGGCGGGATGGTCGATCACAATTTACGCCGGACGCTGGCGCCGGTCGTTCCTCATTTGCTCCGGGCCGTGCTTATTGGACAAGTCCTGCACCAGCAGGCCACGATCGCCTCTCCGATCGAGCAAGCCCTGGACGCGCTCACGGCGGCGATGTTCCTGCTCGATGGGGTCGGCAATATCACCCACACCAACGCGAGCGGACGGGACATGCTCTGCCGCAAAGACTTTCTACGCGCGGAGCACGGGCGCCTGGTCGCCGCCGATCCGCAGATCAACCGCATCCTCCGCGAGGCGATGGCCGCTTCAATCCTCGGCGACGGCGCAACGCGGAGCGACAGCATCGCGCTGCCCTTTGTCGCGCACGACGACGAGCGCTTTGTCGGGCACCTGCTGCCGCTCACCGCCGGCCAGCGTCGCAAGACCGGGGCCGCCTTCGACGCCACGGCGGTCTTGTTCGTCAGAAAGGCCGCGCTCGACGTCCCGCAGGCGGCGGATCTCATCAGGACGGTCTTCAAACTGACAGCGGCCGAAGCGCGCGTGCTTCTTACGACCGTTGAATTTGGAAGCGTGTCCGAGAGCGCGAAAAACCTCGATATCGCGCAGGCGACCGTCAAGACGCATCTCGGCCGGATCTTCACCAAGACCGACACCAAGCGTCAGGCCGACCTCGTCAAGCTCGTCGCGGCCTTCTCCTCGCCGGTCCGGCGTTGAACGCCGGTTCCCTTCAGCGTCGGCATGTTCGTTTGCGGCCGACAGCCTGATGGAACCGAGGTGGTGGCGCTCGACGCCAGTCACGGCATCAAAATCTCGAACCTTGCGATGACGCCGGTCGACGGGGCGCAGCCGGCAAGACGACAATATGCTTTAGGCGAACGGACCGCGCATTTGTCCTATTCAAATTGTAAGCATACTGACGAAATTTCGCTTAGACGATTTTCGCCAAGACGATTTTCGCCAAGACGATTTGCGGAATATCTCTTGGGCCCCGGTGTTATCCAGTTTCCGCGCTCGTACCGAAGAGGTTGTCGGGCGACAACACCACACGCTACCAGCGGCATTGAAAGTCCATGCGGTGAAAGTCCATGCTGTGAAAGTCCATGCTGCGAAAGGCCATGCTGTCGGTCTCACGATATTCCCGGTTGATGGAACCTGTCTTGCCGAGCAATCCTCGCTCCAGACTGGGCTCCCGCCCTATCAAAAGGTTTTGGCTCTTGACTGATGTACCGATGAACGCGAACGCGCGGCTGCTTTCCGTTGTTGGAGATATCTACGACACCACCTTCGATCAGACGCTTTGGAACAATGCGCTCCAGCGCATCGTCGAATACGCCGGCGCGCAGAGCTGCGGCCTGGTAACAAAGAGCGCAACCGACCAGATCCGCGTGACGCACCACGTCGGCTGCAGACCGCACTTCCTGCAAACTTATCTCGACCATTATGGCCAATTCGATCCGACCCACGCGATCCGGCTGTTCGACGTCGGCAAGATCCACAGCACGGAGGACTGGGTCCCGATCGAGGAGTTCCGCAAGGGCGAGTTCTACCAGGAATGGGCCCGCCCTCAGCGATTGGAGGACTCCGCCAATGTCCTGCTGGACAGATCGGCCGATGGTTTTTCGTATTTCTGCCTGATGAAGGGCGGCGGGCTTGTCGATGACAAATTCCGCCGGACGCTGGCGCCGATCATTCCTCATGTGCTGCGGGCCGTGCTGATCGGACAAGTCCTGCACCAGCAGACCAGGATCGCCTCTCCGATCGAGCACACCCTCGACGAACTTAAGGCGGCGATGTTCCTGCTCGACGGGGCCGGCAATATCACCCACACCAACGAGAGCGGACGGGAGATGCTCCACGGCAAGGACTTTCTGCGCGCGGAGCAAGGGCGACTGGTCGCCGCCGATCCCGAGCTCAACCGCATCCTCCGCGACGCGATGGCGGCCTCGATCCTCGGCGACGGCGCAGCGGGGAACGAGAGCATCGCACTGCCCTTTGTCGCGCATGACGGCGAGCGCTTCGTCGGCCACCTGCTGCCGCTCACCGCCGGCCGCCGCCGCAAGACCGGCATCGCCTATGATGCCACGGCGGTGCTGTTCGTCAGCAGGGCTTCGCTCGACATCAGTGCGGCCTCCGACATCATCAAGAAAATCTTCAAGCTCACTCCGGCTGAAGCCCGCGTGCTGCTGACCGTCGTCGAACTCGGCGGCGTGTCCGAGACGGCAAGAAATCTGGACGTCGCGGAATCGACCGTCAAGACGCATCTCGGCCGGATCTTCACCAAGACCGACACCAAGCGCCAGGCCGACCTCGTCAAGCTCGTCGCGACCTTCTCCCCGCCGGTCAGGGGCTGAAGGTCCGGAAGGCGGGCCGCGGCGAAAGAATTCACGCTGCGCGTTCCCGCCTCGCTGACCATTCCCGATGACACGCTGAGTCGGCAAAGAGAATTGGTCGGCAAAGAGAATTGCCGGGACATGTCCGCCCATTCGCGCCCGATCGAATCGAGGCGAGGCGATCCCGCCCGGTTTCGTCCGCGGAACAAGCCTCTCGGAAACGGCTATCACACCGATCGGCGGACACAACCTTCAAGCGAGACTTGGCTTTAAGCGAACAGGCCCGCTCAAACCACCTGCGCTTTAGTCCTACTTATATTGTAAGCATACTGAATAATTTGCGCGCCGACGATTTGCGGAATATCACTTGCGCCTCAGTACTGACGAAGTGCCTTTGCTCACGCGCAAGAGCCGTTGAGCTCGACATCACATTTTGGATGACCGCATTTCAGGGAAGGCTTCGGCCCTTGATGAACGAACAGATGAATCCCGACTCGTGGCTGATTTCGATCGTTGAAGACATCTACGACGCCGCGTTCGATCCGGCGCTTTGGAACCAAACGCTCACACGCATCGTGGAATTCACCGGCGCGCATGCCGCGGGCTTCGTCGCGAAGAACGCAAGCGGCGAGGTTCACGTCCAGCATTCGGTCGGCATCTCGCCTCAGTTCGTGCAGAGCTACCTCGGCGGCTACGGACGGTTCGATCCGACGCACGGGATCCGCCTTTTCAACGTCGGCGAGCTTCACACCATCGAAGACTGGCTGCCGGTCGAGGAGTTTCGCAAGGGCCAATTCTACCAGGAATGGGCCCGTCCTCAGCGCATGGAGAGCATATCGAGCGTCCTGCTCGACAAGAGCGCCGATGGCTTTTCCTATTTCGGAATCGCAAAAAGCGAGCCCGTCGATGACGAGCTACGACGAAAGCTGACGGCGATCTTGCCTCATCTGCTCCGATCGGCGCTCACCAGCCAGGTCCTGCACCAGCACGCCTCGCTCGTGTCGCCGATCATCCACACTCTGGATGAACTGAAGGCAGCGATATTCCTGCTCGATGGCAACGGCAACATCACCCACACCAACGAGAGCGGGCAAGGCATGCTCGCTCGCAAGGATTTTCTGCGCACCGAGCGCGGGCAACTCGTCGCCGCCGATCCCCAGCTCAATCGCATCCTGCATGAGGCAGTGATGGCATCCATCCTCGGAGACGGTGCGACGAAAAGCGAGAGCATCGCGCTGCCCTTTGTCGCGCATGACGGCGAGCGCTTCATCGGCCACCTGCTGCCGCTCACCGCCGGCCGCCGCCGCAAGACCGGCATCGCCCGTGATGCCACGGCGGCCCTGTTCGTCACCGGGGCTTCGCTCGACATCAACACGGCCTCCGACATCATCAAGAACATCTTCAAGCTCACGCCGGCCGAAGCCCGCGTGCTGCTGACGGTCGTCGAACTCGGCGGCGTGTCCGAGGCGGCAAAACATCTGGACATCGCGGAATCGACCGTCAAGACGCATCTCGGCCGGATCTTCACCAAGACCGACACCAAGCGCCAGGCCGACCTCGTCAAGCTGATCGCGACCTTCTCCCCGCCGGTCAGGGGCTGAAGGTCCCCCTCGATCTGCACCGGGAAGCGGAGCCTGCGTTTCGCCGTCCCGGCGCCGGATCGTGATCCGTTGCGCGCGCGATCCGCCGCGAGGCTGACGGAACCGAGTCACGACTTCGATCGATGGATGCAACCGGCAGGCGAAACAGGCCCTAAGCGAACAGGCTGCGCATTTGTCCTATTGAAATAGTAAGCATACTGTCGAAATTTCACTAAGATGATTTTCCAAGACGATTTTCCCAAGACGATTTCCCTCTGTTGGCCTCGGGCGTCATCGAGCGTTTGCGCAACGCCCGCTTCCACATCCGGCTCCCACACCCACCAAGAGGCGGGCTCTTGACTGACGAACCGATCAACACGAACGCTCGAATGCTTTCCCTGATTGGAGACATCTACGACACGACGTTCGACCAGGCGCTTTGGAACAATACGCTGCAGCGCATCGTCGAATACGCCGGCGGGCATAGCTGCGGCCTGGTAACAAAGAGCGCAACCGACCAGATCCGCGTGACGCACAGTGTCGGCTGCAGCCCGCACTTCCTGCAAACCTATATCGATCATTACGGCCAATTCGATCCGACCCAGGCAATCAGGCTTTGCGACGTCGGCCAGATCCACAGGACGGAGGAGTTGGTGCCGTTCGAGGATATCCGCGACAGCCAGTTTTACCAGGAATGGGCCCGCCCGCAGCGATTGGTGGATGCCGCCGCTGTTCTGCTGGACAGATCCGCCGACGGCTTTTCCTATTTCTGCCTGGCGAAAAGCGACGGGCCCTTCGATGACGATTTCCGCCGGACGCTGGCGCCGATCGTTCCCCATCTGCTCCGGGCCGTGCAGATCGGACAAGTCCTGCGCCAGCAGGCCAGGATCGCCTCTCCGATCGAGTTCATCCTGGACGAGCTCAAGACCGCGACGTTTCTGCTCGACGGGATCGGGACCATCACCCACACCAACGAGAGCGGACGGGACATCCTTGACCGCAGGGACTTTCTGCGCGCGGAGCAAGGGCGGCTCATCGCCACAGATCCCCAGCTCAATCGCATCCTGCGCGACGCGGTGGCGGCCTCGATCCTCGGCGATGGCGCGGCGCGGAGCGAGAGCATCGCGCTGCCCTTCGTCGCGCATGACGGCGAGCGCTTTGTCGGGCACCTGCTGCCGCTCACTACCGGGCGCCGCCGCGAGACCGGCATCGCCTACGATGCTACGGCGGTCCTGTTCGTCGGCAGGGCCTCGCTCGACACCACGGCGGCTTCCGACATCATCAGGAAGATCTTCAGGCTGTCGCCGGCCGAAGCGCGCGTGCTGCTGACGGTCGTCGAACTCGGCGGTGTGTCCGAGACGGCAAGACGTCTGGACATCGCGGAATCCACCGTCAAGACGCATCTCGGCCGGATCTTCACCAAGACCGACACCAAGCGCCAGGCCGACCTCGTCAAGCTGGTCGCGGCCTTCTCCTCGCCGGCCAGGAGCTGAAGGTATGTTCCCTCGATCCGCACCAGGAGGAGGCCTGCGTTTTCGCCTTCCGGACGAAGCTCTGCTGCCAAAAAATGGGCCCGCCCCCAGCGATTGGAGGACGCCGCCGGCGTTCTGCTGGACAGATCCGCCGACGGCTTTTCCTATTTTTGCTTGATGAAAAGC
>WNGJ01000253.1_pt1 | contig 45688 bp, 48 predicted proteins | sample 5400611 | NCBI WGS metagenome assembly WNGJ01 (sample SAMN13153375, study PRJNA577476) | soil metagenome | isolation source: 40 cm soil or saprolite under Garry oak tree replicate 1 | place: USA:California | collected 2016-06-15
GCAGTGCCACTCGCAGGACAAGTTAGAGTAACCCCGTCAGCGGACGTAGCGGGACATCACTAACACTTCGCCCCCCAATCCCCATCCTCCGTTGTAAGCTTGTACTATCGAGCGTCGGAGGTTTTTTTGGCGGAACCCACAACCACAACGAACACAGTCAGTTGGTTTTCAGGAGCACTGTCAGTCGATTTCCTCAACCGGTGCCTATCTGAAGGTGAACGATGCGGACGCTTCGACGGCGGTGACCAACGCCTTTCGGGGGTCGGTGCTCCCACCGATGGTGGCCGCACCGGCAACCGCCAATCCGTTCTTCATGAAGGAACGCCGGCCGGCTGAGTTGTTCAAATCATTCAGTGGGTGTTTCACAAAGTCTCCTTTCGCGAACTTGATACTGAGGATCAAGCGGCTGGGTACCCATCGCGAAGGCTTCGTAGATGTTCTTTCGACGACTCAGCGCCTGATGGACAGTCCCGTCAACCTACGTCGGCTCCTGCTCCCGGTTGTCACACGTTTGTCGGGGGTTTCGTAATTTATTTGTATTTTGAGGAACAAGGCTCCTTGCACAAGCAGAGAAAGATGTGCTTCGGGATGCGGCCGGCGGGGATATAATCGCGTCACTATCAGTCAGGGGGCGCGATGAAAATCCTACCGGCTCTGGTTGCCCTTCTCGTTTTCACTCTCCCGACTTTTGCTTCGGCCCAGACTCGGCCCGGCACCGGACCCAGTAAAACCCCCACTCCGAGCAGACCGCCGCAACCACCGCAGTTAGGCACCCCGGTTCGGGGGACAATCTTCCTCTCCGGCCGAGTCGTTCTGGATGACGGCTCGGAACTGACCGAGCCGGTTGCGATCCAGACGATCTGCAGGGGACAGAAACGAACCGTGACCCGTTCGGATTTTCACGGAGGCTTTAGTTTTGAGTTAGGCAGCCAGAATCCAATGGCAGACGTTGCAGGAATAAGCGATGCTGAGACCGACAACTCCTGGTCTGACAGCATGACTTCCAGCCGCCGCGGCCAGCGCGATTACCGTGACTGTGAACTGCAGGCGGTGCTGCCTGGATTTTCCTCCGAGTTGATCCAACTTAGCTCAAAGATTTCCGAGTTTGAGAGCAGCGATATCGGACGCGTCACGTTGCACCGGTTGGCTCACGTGGACGGTCTCACCATCAGCGTAACCAGCGCGCTGGCTCCCAGCGGCGCCAGGAAAGCATTTGACAAAGGTCGCGAGCAGGAAAAAAAGAGCCAGTGGGACAAGGCCCGGGAATCTTTCGAAAAAGCCGTGCAACTCTATCCCCAGTATGCCGTCGCCTGGTACGAATTGGGCCGGGTGCAGCAGCAAGAGAAGAATATGACCGGAGCCCGCCAGTCATTCGATCAAGCTCGAGCTGCGGACCCCAAGTACGTGAGTCCGTATAACGCGCTCGCCAAGCTTGGGGCGAGCGAAAAGCGCTGGGCAGATGTTGTCGAAATCACGGACAAACTCCTACGGCTAAATCCGGTGGATTTTCCCGAGGCCTGGCTCTTGAATTCGGTGGGAAATTATTCAGGGCAGAACTTCGAAGCTGCGGAGAATAGCGCCCGGCAGGGAATCAAGGTGGATGAAGCTCACCGCACTCCGAAACTGGAATACGTTCTAGGAATGCTCTTGCTGCGAAAACAAGATTACGCCGGAGCATCGCAGCACATGCAACAGTACCTCAGTCTGGCGACACAACCCGCCGAATTGGATGAGGCCCGCAAACAACTGGCCGAGATCGAGCGGCATTCCTCCTCCGCTGGCCTGCCTTCATCAAGCCCCCAGAAGTAGGTCAGGTCCCAGGTGTTAGGAGTCAGGTTTCAGCCCTGCGATTGGATCATAATCGCACTTGATATCGGATCCTCACCTGTGACCCAGGTGTAACGCAGGGCACGAAGGCACAACCGGCGCCTCCGCTTGGAGCCCCCAGGTAGTATCAAACCAGGAACATCGCAAGGAAAATCCGCAATCTTTTTGCGCAAACAAATTCACTCTCTGCTACGATCTGCAACATCGCGTTCATCTCATTGAGACTAAAAGCTTTAAATTTTGCAGTCTGGATGCAAAAGTGCACTAGGCTCAGTGTCCTCCCTGAACTTCCAAATCCCCTGCGCATAGGGTTTTTACTAGGAGAAGTGTCTTGAATCATCAGGGGCGGAGTGTCCACCGGCGGAGGAGACATCGTAGCCATTTTTGGCCGATTTCCCTCACGCTGCTGGCGTTAGTTTTGGCCGGTTTCACGGCTTGGCGGATCGTATCCACGTTTCAACAATCTTCATCCTCCATGGATGCCCTCTTGAATTCTGATTCCAGGGTGGCAGGGGCGAGTCCAGATCTGGCGGCGCTGGCGGGCAACTCATTTTCGTTCGCGCCAGGTGGTCAGGGCGGTCGCGTCGTCTATCCCTATTCCGTCGTACCCGGAGGAGTGAGGTCGCCAGAAGATTTGCATCAAGCAAGTCTCCACGATCGAGTCGTGGGCAAACATTTTTCCGGATTCGATTTCCGCCGAGCCAAAGTAGTTGAACTGGGCGAACCCAAGCTCGTGTATCTTTCTTATCGGATTGGAAACAAGGTTTTCTGGACGAAGAAGAGAGTGCACCTGCGAAAGGGTGAGAAGTTGGTGACCGACGGTGTGATTAGTGCACGCACTCGCTGCGCTAACCAGGTCTCAGCAACCCCGCAGAATGCGGCTTCTGCAGAAGAGCCGCCCGCAGAAATGTTCGAAGATCCCTTTGATGCAGGCGGCACCGCCAAACAGTTCTCATTCCCTGGCAATTTTGAATCGGCACTATTCAACCGTGAGCTTGTCCCATTCGATCCGCAGGGGCCTCCGGGTTCACCACTCTTCGGCCCGGGAGGCGGCGGAGGCTTTCCGGCTATCTTTCCTCCTCCGATACCATCCGGCGGATGCGACGCGACCAAAGAGATCTGCTCTCCGGGGGAACAGTCGCCGCCCCCGCCTCTGCCACCACCAACCCCAGTTCCCGAACCAGCGACTATTCTGCTGATCTCGTCCGGCATCGCAGGGATTTATATGCGCTACCGGAAAGTGATTTGAGGCCGACGGGCAGACTCGACACACCCTTGCACGAGACAGTGAGTCCGTGCGGACATCGGTGATCCTCGTCTGGTACTACAACTAACGGGTAATGCTGCGTCACCCGACGCTGCTAGAATTCAAGCTAACCGCGATGAGCCGTTTCTTTAGAAACATGCGTGCCTGCACGCTGCTGATTGTCGCCATGTTGCCTATGCTCGCCTCGGGACAGTCAGCAACTCCAGCCGTGGCGACGGTTAACCGCATCGCCTTGCTGGGCGGAAGTGCGAACGTGGAAGTCGAGATCACGGCCAGCCAACGTATTACACCGCAGGTGCAGGTTCTAACCGGACCGGAACGCCTGGTCATCGATTTTCCCGCCTCGGTGCCTGCCAGTACTCTCCATAATGTTTCAGTGTCGCGCGGCCAGGTGAAGGGCGTCCGCGCCGGACTTTTCGCCAGCAATCCGCCCGTCACCCGTATAGTCGTGGACTTGAAATCAGCGCAACAGTACGAGCTGCTTCCTTCGGGCAAAACCGTAATTGTGAAGTTGCGCGCGGATACAAAACCAGTAGCCGTCTTGAACACTCCCGCGGGAAAACTGTCACCCCCAACCGCCGCGCCGATTCAACCGATCAGGCCTGCGACGAGAGTTGAAGTTGAGTTTCGGAATGGCAAGTTAACCATTGGGGCGAACAATGCAACCTTGGCAGAAGTTCTTTACGAGGTCCACCGTAAAACGGGCGCTGACATTCCCATCCCGTCAGGGGCGGAGCGCGATCAAGTGGTGGGAAATTTCGGACCTGGACCCGCCCGTGAAGTGATGGCTTCACTGCTGAACGGTTCGCGATTCAATTTCATCCTGGTAGCTTCGGACACCGATCCCTCGCAACTCCGCAGTGTTGTTCTCACTGCCAGAGGAGATGCCGGATCGCAGACCCCCGCCTATCCCCCCGCGCAGCCGGTGGCTGGGGGTGGGCCTGGACAACCGGCTACGCAAAGTCAACCCGACGCTCCAACCGAGGTACTGGATACAGACGAATCACCGCCCCAACCGCAATAGATCCGTTGCAGATCCTGCTAGTTGTGAACCAGCCTGACGGGAATTGGCGAAGTTCCACCGCCGGCGATCGGAGAACCGGCGCCAGGATTGTTTCCGCAGCCAACAGCATTGAGGATGGTCATTTGGACTTGACCGCTGGCGCCGTTGACGTTCCAAACGAAGGCCTGCAGAAAACCGATGACCGTGACTTGTCCAGTGGCGGCGTTCAAGGTTGCGTCATCGAAAATGGGCAGAGTGACGATCGAACTGCTGGTCGTGACTAGCTTTCCGGATTGCGGGCCACTATGAGCTGTGATCTCCATGGGACCAGTTCCAGCAAGAAAGTTGGTAACGGAGATTGCGGACAGCTGATCTTTGTTCGGCTCGTGAATCAGGCAGTGCAAGCCTGCCTGAACGTCCTGACGGAGAGTGTTGCCGGTGGTTGTAACATCTACTGTCGCATTGTGGGCGGTTCCTCCACAGGAGTAGGTGTTGAAATCACAGCATTCAATGCTTTGTTCGAAATTAGAAGTTCCGCTGCAGGACGGGCAGAGATTGGACGCGTTTGGCGTAACCTGGGCAGGGAAATAGTAATCGCCGTTTGCGTGAGAGACTGGTGGAACAACGGGTAGACCGCAAGTACTGCCGCCTCCGGCTGGACATCCATCGAACCATGTGGTCCCCGATGGGCCGCCCTCGCCCACCACGCCCGCTGCTACGACGCCCGTTGAAACCGTGATGTACGGCGCGCCGGCGCGATTCGGATCCCGATTAGGAACTATCAACGGCTTCACGCACTTCGGCGTGACGGGAACGAGATTCCCCGTGTTCGTCTGCGAATTCGACGCGTTGTAAGCTTCGGCTCTGGCCAACGCCGTGACGGTAGCCGGTGTCCTACTCCAAATCCTGGCGAAAAAAATTGGCAAGCCTGTTCTTTGTAGAGTGACCGCGATCTGAGGATTTCCTGGGTGAGTGGTGAAGTCAAAGACAGGAGTTCCAACTAAGATCGGAGCAATGCCTCCGATCTTGTTTTGCGCCAGAGTCGCATTAATGTATGCCGTACCCATCGACTGCGCCAAAGCTTGTATGCTGCTGTTGGTAGGGTCGCTAGTGACGCCGGAGTCTACGACGGCTTTAGCTCCAGCCAACGCTGCGGCATCGGCGGCTCGTTGGGTTTCGCTTCGAGCTGTATATAAGGTGACCACATCGATGGCCAACGCCGCCATCGCTAATAAACTGACGATTGATACGGCGACCAGCAAAATGGTTTGGCCCCGCTCTCCACGCCGCGATCGCGAAATCATTAGCTTCTTCCTCTCCTCAAACGTTAATCCATATTGGGAACGACGGCGTCAGTCGAAATTTGCGTTATAGAGGCATAGGTCGCGCCCGGAACCAGAACACGGATGACATTCCCGAAGCGCCATTTGTAAGGATAGCTAATAGTCACCCGACTGCTGACTACGTATATTGCTCCACTGGCTCCCGGAACGGTTGCCGGAAAAGCACGGTCACGCTCGACGGTCAGGGTTAAGTTTCCACCGGCAGGACATCCATTTCCCGACGCAACATAAGTCCAAGGGGCGGAAGCGGTGGCTCCCTGCGTACTCAAGCCGCAATCGTTAATCTTCGCCCTCTGCAAATAAGCAGCCACCAGATCGCGCACGGCACAAACTGACCCCGGCGACGGTGGAGCACCACATGATGTTGCATTGGACAGATCATTCGTAGGAAGGCTGGACGAAAAACGAGCCCCTTCCCGCACCGCATTGTTCAGCTTCTGCTTCAAATTAAAGGCCTGGCTAAAATCGAAGATTCCGACCACCAAGACCGCCAATAGGGGTAGAGCGATGGCGAGTTCCAGAATTTGGGCGGCATCAGTCGCCGTAAACACACGCAGGCACGACTGGAGAATCGCTGCCGCCGTGCGTGTCCCGGAGCAATACACTAGTTCTCTCCTACCATCTGCACATCGGCTGGCAGGTTAACCCGCTGCATGTGTAGAGATGTGAAGGGAAAATAAAATTTGTAAGGGTACTGGAAACTGACGCCCACACCACAACCCGCAGGCCCCGCCGCCGGCGTATCGAGCTGCACGTTAAAATAAACGCAAATATTAGGCTTTCCGCCGCTAGGAGTTGAACAAGCAGAAGTTCCACCTCCGCAAGCGACCCGATTCCCGCCGGAATGAGTGACCTGGGCCGGGTCGAGCTTCGAAGCTTGCAAGGCCTGCGCCACTCTATCTGCAATCGCATCGACCGAGTCGAAATTATTCCCGCAGCTGGCGCAAGTCGGGGCGGATGCGACACGGGCGCCCTCGCGGGCGGCGTGATTTATGGTCGCGTAAATATTGTAAGCACGGCCGAACCAGTAGATGCCGAACATGATCATGAAGAGCACAGGCAACACGACAGCAGCTTCAGCGATTTCGGCGCCGCTGGTACCAAATACGATTTTTTTCATTCGGCCGATTCTCATCGCTTATCTCTGCTGCAAGCTTGTCAACCTTGTAGCGCTTCCCACACCTGCCTGGCAGTGTAAACAATAACGGCGATCGCAACTGCGATCCCAAATGGCACTTTCAGCGCCTCAGGATTATCCAACGAAAGCTCCGGCCCTGGTAGATGCAGGGTAAAGAAAGCTGCCAACATGCGACCAAGGTTGCGCACAGTCTGACGGACACGTCCGTGCCATATCACCAGCACTACCGCCATCACCCCAGCAACCAGAATCGCGCCCAGCAACACTGCGATCAGATGTTGAGGACCTAAAAAAGCGCCCAAGGCCCCGACCAGCTTCCAGTCACCGGCGCCTAGACTCCTTACCAGGACGAATGGTAGCAACAGCGCCAGCCCTAAAAGTGCTCCAAGCACGGCAGCCTTGGCGCCAGGCCATCCCGAGACCAGAGAATTCACCACCACTCCAAGCACCAATCCCGGCACGGTAAGCCAGTTTGGGATGCACCGGGAACGCCAGTCGGTCCATCCGGCGGCTGCGGCCAGAAGCGCAGGCAGCACCCAGACTCCTGCTTTTACCATGTCCGCGAACCACACCTCACGCGGTCCGGAATCCGGTTACTCAGTCGCACACAAGAGTTCATTTGGAAGTAGAATCGCGGGTTGTCATCGGAGCTCCACGCGGTGCAGGCGATACGACCAACGGCGGCAAGAGCGCATTATTCGCGGATTTTCACACACACATTGGGTCAAGTCAATGTGCAGAAAGTGGATTTGTGCAGAAAGTGGATTATTCAGCGGGGAGGACTTGCCGGAAAAATAAAAAAGGCCCAATTCCTTGGGCCCCCTAATCCAGCCTATTGTCTAATTACCGGCTCAGGGCGTGAACCCCACTGCGTTCCGCAACCACCCGCCGAGCATTGTCAGCCAGTGCTTTGGCCTGAGGTAAAAGGTCCAACGCCTTGATGACTTGCGGATCGCTCTCGGCCCGCACCTTCAAGCCTTCTTCCTGGCCGAAAGCGTCGACAAAGATCTCGCTGCGTATGCTGGAGCGAACCCAATCATTGTTCTCTACCAAATCAGATTCAGTATAGGGAATCTTCTCTTCGTCCAGGAACTTGCGGAAGTCCTGCAACACTACATCATCGACCTCGAATTTGTTGGTGGGATGATGCGTAATGACGTAGTGCTTGGCGAAATTGAAGAACGCATAATGCTGCAAAAGTGAATCCTGGAAGCGATTGCTCTTCACCGCCGCAATCTTCACATCGGGCGAGATGCCGCCGCCACCGTATACGGTGCGACCACTGTCGGTCAGCTTTATTTCGTGGCTGCCGTTATTTTCTTCGCCCTCGCGATTGTAGTAATAGTCATAAAGGGATACGTTTGAGTAATCGCGCTGGATCAGCCGCCCGCTAGGGGTGTAATACTTCGCCGTAGTCAGCGCCAGTCCGGTGTTCTCCACCAGGGGATAGACGGTCTGCACTAACCCCTTGCCGAACGTGGTTTCTCCAGCAATCAGCCCACGGTCGTGGTCCTGAATCGCGCCGGCTACGATTTCAGCCGCTGACGCCGTACCCCGGTTTACCAACACCACGAGAGGATATTCTTTCCCTCCGTTGCCGTGGGTAGCCACGTATCGTTTCTCCGGCGAGGAACGCCCGTGATGCGAAACAATCAGCGCACCCTTACGAAGGAATTTGTCCGCTACACCAACGCCTTCGCTGAGCAGTCCACCAGGATTTTGACGCAGGTCAAGGATCAATCCCTTCAAATCTCCCATCTCGTCGAGCGCTTGGGCGACTTCATGTTCAGTGGTCTCATTGAACTGCGCAACGTGCATATAACCGATGCCGGGGCGAACCAGGAAATGCAAGTCGACGCTGTAACGGGGTATTTCATCACGGACCACAGCGAACTCAAGCGGCTTCTCCGCGCCTTCGCGCTGAATGCTGATATGGACCGTAGTCCCCTTGGGACCTTTCAAGAGATCAGCAACATCACCCGTACTCATGTTGTCGGTGGGTTTGCCATCTACCGCCACAATAATGTCGCCCGGACGAATGCCGGCGCGATAGGCGGGTGTTCCCACAAATGGTGCAATGACAATCACTTTGTTATTGCGCGGACCCACCGTCATGCCGACGCCGTAGTACTTACCCCGCTGGTCTTCGCGCAACAGGGCATAGGCCTTGGGATCAAAGAAATTCGAATGCGGATCGAGCACGTGCAGCATCCCCGGAATCGCGCCGTTGTAGATAGCTTTGTCGGCATTCACCGGCTCGGCGTAGTTTTGCTCCACTACGCTGTAAACTTCGGTGAACTGCTTCAAGCTTTCGCGAACATCGGAGTCGCTACCAGGCGCGACGGCCGGGCTTCTTTGTGCGAATAAAACGCCCAGAAAGCCGCAAACCGTTAGAAATAAAACAACAACAAAGAGAGTTTGACGAGAACTACGAGCCATCATGGTTTCCTTCGGTCCGGGCATGGCAAATCCCCAGAAACCGCATTCTGAGCGAAGTATAGCATGTCAACCTTGGGTCAAAATCGGGCTTTCGCACTCCAGAAGTAACCATGTAGGCAATCGCCTGGCCGGAGGTCGCGCTCCTTCATTTGGATGCGTCATCGCGAATAAAGACGCTTTGGATTCCCATCTCAACCCCCAAAATGTTATGTGATCTCACCCCTCGCATTGATGGCAATCTGTTCCGGCAGTATTATGGAATTCATGAACCTCGGTTTTCCAGAGATGATCTTCATCTTCCTGCTGGCCTTGATCATCTTCGGGCCCAAGAAGTTGCCGGAGATTGGACGCCAGATCGGCAAGGCGCTGAACGAATTTAAACGGGCCTCGAATGAATTCAAGACCCAGATTGAATCCGAGATCTCAAACCTTGACGTCGAGAATCATCAGATCCTTCCACCTGCCGAGCCGCCGGCAGGCGCCATAACCGCGGCCAGCACTGCGCCGGAACCTGTTCCTGATCCCGAACCGCACTCCATTGAACAGCATTCCGTGGCCAAGGCCCAAGATGTCTGACACCGCCGAATTGCCTCCCCCAGATTCACTTCAGGATCCCATGCCCGCCATGAGCTTCCTCGAGCACCTCGAGGAGCTGCGCAAGCGGATCATCTATTCGCTGATTGCGGTCACGGTTGGATTCTTCGCCTGCTGGAACTATCACGAGTTCATCTTCCGTTACGTGCAGCGCCCCGTGATGGACGCACTCCAGCGCAATGGAATGGCCGAGAAGCTGGTCTATCTGAATCCCACCGAACCCTTCAACCTTTACTTGAAGGTCGCATTTCTTGCTGGTTTGTTCGTGACTTCTCCCTTCGTGCTCTACCAGGTGTGGCTTTTTATCTCCCCTGGGCTTTACCGAAACGAAAAACGCTACGTGCTGCCGTTCATGTTCTCGACCGTGTTCCTGTTCCTGGGAGGAGGACTGTTCGCCTACAAGATGGTCTATCCCGCGGCGCTCAACTTCCTGATCGATTACGGCAAGCAGTTCCAACCGATGATTACCATCGGCGAATATACCGATCTGTTTTTAACCATCATGCTGGGAATGGGCGTGATTTTCGAAATGCCGATCCTGGTGTTTTTTTTATCCATGATGGGCATCGTAAGCCCAAGATGGATGTGGCATAACGTTCGCTATTCGATTCTTGTGATTTTCATCATCGCCGCCATTTTGACCCCCACCACCGATATTCTGAATATGTGTCTGTTCGCCGCCCCCATGGTCGGCTTGTACATCTTGAGCATCGGCGTCGCCTGGATGGTCCACCCCGCCCAGCGCCGCGCCCGCCAGGCACGAAAGGGGCAATGATCTAGGCATGAGTTACGTCGCGGTCAGAATTGCAGTACATGATCCAGCCACAGCCGCGGAGCGGCGACAGAATGCAGCCCACGGCGCAAGCCGTGGGTCGGTCCCGGGAACGATGCAAGCCCCGAAGGGGCGCAAGCAAACTCCCCATCTCCAAATTCTCGCCGGACCATGCGCCGCTCGAATGCTGGCTACATGTCTCGTCCTTTCGTTCGCCTGGATTACCTGTGCCCGCCAAAAATCCCCTGACACGCCCCAAACCGTATCCTCAACCCTGCTTCCCGCCACGATGAATTCCGACGACCCCGCCCCCAAACCTTCGATCAACTCCTCGCGCGCTATGCAATACGTCCGCGACGTGGTGGCCTTCGGCCCCCGTCCCATCGGAAGCCCTAACCACAAAAAACTCGAAACCTACATCACCTCCCACTTGAAAGGTGTCCCCGTGGAAGACGACGCCTTCATCGCCGAAACTCCCGAGGGCAAATTTCCTGTCCGCAATATCATCGCCAAATTTCCCGGCACACGGGACGGCATCATCGTGATCGCCGGGCATTACGATACCAACTATCCATTGCGAAATACCGGCTACGTCGGCGCCAATGACGGCGGCTCCTCCACGGCGATCTTGCTCGAACTGGCCAACCAGCTACGCGGCAAAAAACGTGATGGCTACAGTGTGTGGCTGCTCTGGACGGACGGCGAAGAAGCCGTAAAACAATGGTCCGCGACCGACAGCCTGTACGGCACGCGCCACCTGGCAGAGAAGTGGCAAAAAGACGGCACACTCAAAAAGATCAAAGCGTTTCTACTAACCGACATGATCGGCGATGCCGACCTCAACATCGAGCAGGACATGAACTCCACCCCCTGGCTCGAAAACGTGGTCCTCCAAGCCGCCACCAGACTGGGTTACCAGTCCCATTTTTTTGGCCGCTCCATCCCCGTGGAAGACGATCACCTACCTTTCGTGCACATGGGCGTGCCCAGTGCCGATTTGATTGACCTTGATTATGGCTACAACAATGTTTTCCACCACACTCCGCAGGACACCCTGGATAAGCTTAGTCCCCAGAGTTTGGAGATCGTAGGCAGTGTGCTGATGGAGACGGTGCGGTTGTTGGATAAGATGTAGTCAGATTTCCAATTTCCGATTTCAGAAGCGAAGCCTAAGTTTGCTGCTCACTTCGCTTTTGCTCTTTTCCGGATTTTGATTTCTAATCCGCCCCTGGGGCTTCCTTGAACCAACTCCTTTTCTGGATCCTGTTTAACCTTTTCGTCCTGGTGATGCTGGTCCTCGACCTGGGAGTGTTCCACCGTCGTACCCACGTGGTGAAATTTCGTGAAGCGCTGCTGTGGAGCGCCATGTGGATCGCGCTAGCGGCCATGTTCGCGGTTATTGTTTACTTTTGGCACGGGCGCGGTCCCGCGCTGGAGTTCGTCACCGGGTATGTGATTGAGCTTTCCCTTAGTGTCGATAATCTTTTTGTCTTCCTTCTCATCTTCCGCTATTTCCAGGTACCCACGGTCCACCAGCACAAAGTTCTGTTCTGGGGGATTCTGGGCGCCCTGATCATGCGCGCGGTTTTCATTCTGGCGGGAGTCGGACTGATTCGACAGTTCCACTGGATCATTTACATTTTTGGCGCACTGCTGGTGTACAGCGGAATCAAATTGTTCCGCCAGGAAAACGCAGAAATCCATCCCGAGAAGAACCCGCTGCTACGCCTTTTCCGCCGCTGGATTCCCGTGACCAAGGATTATGAGGAAGCGAAGTTTTTTGTGCGACGTCCGGGCCTGTATGCCACGCCGCTGTTCATCGTGCTTTTGGTGGTGGAGACCACCGACGTGCTGTTCGCTGTCGATTCCATTCCCGCCATCCTGGCCATCACGCTGGACGCCTTCATCGTCTACACCTCAAATGTCTTTGCCATTCTTGGATTGCGATCCATGTACTTCGCCCTGGCCGGCATGATGGAACTTTTTCACTACCTGCACTACGGGCTTTCGCTGGTCCTGATTTTTGTCGGTGGGAAGATGCTGGTTTCTCACTACTACCAAATTCCGACGGAACTCGCCTTAGGCATCGTCGCCGGCATTCTCATTGTTTCAGTGGTGGCGTCAATGGTGCATCCGAGGGATGCCAAGGCCTAAGGTTTTCCATCCGTAAAATCGAAAATCGTACTTCGTACTTTTAGACAAACCTGACCGAATCGCCCTTCACGACCGAGTGCTTCAGGAACTTCGCGTCATCGTGAGCAGGGAAGTCGGTGCGGTAATGAGCTCCACGACTTTCTTCGCGTGCCAGCGCAGACCGCGCTACCAGCAATGCCACCGCATGCAGGTTTTGCGCTTCGTAAGCCCGCCTGGTTTGTGGATGAGCTACCCGTGTACCAAGTTTTTCCAGCTGCTGGATGGCTTTCTTCAAGCCCTTCCCAGTCCGCACGATGCCTGCGTCCTGCCACATCAGATCTTTGATCTCACCGACGATTTCCTCTTTCCCGACATCCACCGGACCGTTTGAATATTTAGCCCGTGGTGGCTCGGCTTTCGCCGGCTTCGACGGCCGCAGCTCCTGCCGCATGCTCTTTCCTGCTCTCTCTCCGAATACCAGTCCCTCGAGCAGGGAATTACTGGCTAAGCGATTGGCTCCGTGGACGCCGGTGGCGGCGGCCTCGCCCGCAGCATACAGCCCCGGCAGCGTGGCGCGCCCCTCGAGATCCGTGCGCACTCCTCCCATTGAGTAGTGTGCCGCGGGGCGGATAGGAATCAGGTCCATGGTGATGTCGATGTTGTACTGCATGCAGGTTGCGTAGATGCGCGGAAAGCGCGTCTTCACGTGCTTCTCGTTCAGATGCGTGAGATCAAGATAGACGATCGGATCTTTAGATTTGCTGACTTCGAGCTCGTGAACAATTGCTCTGGCAACAACGTCACGCGGAGCCAGCTCGCCCATGGGGTGATACTTGGTCATGAAACGGGTCAGCTCGATGTTTCGTAGATAGGCGCCTTCCCCTCGCAACGCTTCCGAAAGCAGAAAGCGCGGCGCGGTCTTCAAATAAAGCGCCGTCGGATGAAACTGGATGAACTCCATATCGCTGACTTCCGCACCGGCGCGAAATGCCATGGCGAGTCCGTCGCCCGTGGCCACGGCCGGATTGGTGGTGTTGCGATAAAGTTGTCCCAGCCCACCTGTGGCGAGCAGCACAGCGGAAGCGGCCATCTGCTGATGTTCGCCCTTGTCGCTGATCAGATAAATGCCGCTCACCCGCCCCTCTTTCATTCGAAGATCAGTGGAAAATTCGAACTCACATACAGAAATATTCTTGAGGGTTTTTGTTTTGGCGTACAAAGCGCGCAGGATTTCGCGTCCCGTGGAATCTCCGTGCGCGTGCAGGATGCGGTTACGGCTGTGCGCGCCCTCACGAGTAAAAGCCAACTTGGTGCCTTCGCGGTCGAATTCCGTGCCCCACTGAATCAACTCCTCGATGCGCTCCGGACCTTCTTCCACCAACACTTTGGCGGCATCGGGGTTGCACAGCCCATCGCCGGCGTTGAGTGTGTCCTGGAGATGAAGGCCGATCTCGTCTTCGTCGCTGAGCGCGGCCGCAATTCCTCCCTGCGCCAACTGGGTCGCGGAGTCTTTGAGTTCCCGTTTGGCCAGCACAACGACGCGGCCCGCCGCAGCCAATTCAATTGCTGCACGCAGTCCGGCTACGCCGGCGCCAATGACGAGGAAATCGGTTTCGGCTGGAGCACACTTCATTTACAAAAATGTTACCACGCATAGACAGATAGCTGCTGCGGGTACGTTATTGGGTTAAGTTATGATGACAAAGCCGTGATCCGAGTGACTATCTCCGTGCCACCCCGCTCTTATCAGGCGATCATTGAAAGTGGCCTGCTGCAACGCAGCGGCGCGCATCTGCGGGAAATTCTTGGGCAGCGCAAGCAGCTCTTCGTGGTGACCGTACCTCCCGTGCGACGGAAGTGGGGCAAAACGCTGATGGCCTCTCTCACTGCCGCCGGATTCGCCGCGAAACTTCTGGAGATGAAAGACGGCGAGCCGTATAAGAAGCTCGCTACCGTAGAGGATTTGTCTGAGAAGTTGTCGCGCATGGGCGCGGATCGAGAAGCCGTCGTCATAGCCTTCGGCGGCGGCGTGGTCGGGGACGTCGGCGGGTTGCTGGCATCGTTGTACATGCGCGGTGTGGATCTGGTGCAAATCCCCACCACAGTGCTGGCGCAGGTGGACGCCTCAATCGGGGGCAAGACCGGGGTCAATCTCCGGGTAGGGAAGAATCTGCTGGGAACCTTCCATCACCCGCGGGTTGTATTGATTGATCCAGCCGTCCTCCGCACTTTGCCAGAGCGTGAATTTCGCGCCGGCTTATTCGAGTCTCTGAAGTGCGGAGTGATCGGCAATCCCGAGCTTTTTCACCGCTTGCAGAACCTTCAAATCAAAAAATTGCGCACGGATGTTGCCAGCCTGGAATGGATGATCGCCGAATCCGTGAAACTCAAAGCTGAGGTCGTTTCCTCCGACGAGCGCGAGGGTGGTCTGCGTCGCGTGCTCAATTTCGGACATACCATCGGACACGCGCTCGAAACCGAAACCAGTTATCGCCAGTTTCTGCATGGAGAAGCTGTTGCCTGGGGGATGATTGCTGCCACCCGGATCGCGGCCGTAATGAACAAAATAGATCAAGCCGCGGCCAGTCAGATCATTGACGCGGTTATGAGTCTAGGTTCGCTGCCAAGAGTTGAGGTTCGCAGCCGTAATATTGTCCAACGTCTGCAAGCAGACAAAAAAACTCGCGACGGAGCGGTGCACTTCGTCCTGCCACAGAAAATCGGCAAAGTCGAGATCGTGAACAACGTGCCTGAGGATGCCGTAATCCAGGCGCTGAACGAGTTGCGCCAGTTGTCGCGAAACTCCTGAAACAGTGGTGCTCATTTGTGATCACCGTTTCTAATCCGCCCAACAGTTCCGCGAAAAAGCCGGCGGGGACGTCCCCGGTCATCGGCGCTGCTCCTGCAGGCTCCCGTGATCCACAGTCGGCAGCACATGCCGTCCGTGAGATGTTCACGTCGATTGCGCCCCGCTACGATTTGCTGAATCATGTGCTCTCGTTCAACGTGGATCGGTGGTGGTGGCGACGAACAGCCCGCAGCTTTGCTCAAATCCTTGCGCAGCCGGATGCCCGGGTGCTTGATCTGTGTTGTGGTACCGGCGACATGACGCTCGCCCTTCGCCGAAAAGCCGCGACGTCCAAAATCCTGGGAGCGGATTTTTCCCATGCCATGCTGGAGCGGGCCGCCAAGAAATCACCGTCGCTGCATTGGGTCGAGGCGGATGCCCTGACTCTGCCGTTTCCTGCCTCGCATTTCGACCTGGTCACCAGCGCTTTCGGTTTCCGAAATCTAGCGGACTACGATGCCGGCCTGAGCGAGATCCTGCGAGTTCTGCGCGACGGGCGCGAATGCGGACTCCTGGACTTCGGCGAGCCGCGCGGCGTAATCGGAATGCTCTACCGTGTCTATTTCCAGCACCTGCTACCCGCGCTTGGCACTCTGATCTCCGGCGTGAAAGGCCCATACGCGTATCTGCCCGCGTCCGTGGAGCGATTTCCTGAGCCGGAGGAAATGCTGGAGCGCATGCGCCGTGCAGGCTTCAGAGATGTATCGTGGACGCCGTATAGCTTCGGCATTGCAGGATTGTTTCGAGGGAAAAAGTAATTATCCCGCGGCGGAGCGCTGTGCTGCGGCCGGCGCATCCGACTTGAAACAATCGGCCAGCGCTTCTTCGATGGTGAAGCGAATCACATTCTCATAGTCCTGACCCAGAAACTTCTGCAGCCGATCCGTATTCATGGTGTACTCCCCGGTCATGTAGGGCGCTGCCTGGGGTGGAATCGCGGAAATCCCCAACTTCCATAGCGACTTCAGAATTAATCGGAAGGCCCATTTTCCTGGGACACGCAAAAGTTTTGCATCTGCCATCTCGATACACCGTCCGAAGCTGAGAGACTCGCCGCGTCCGGCAACGTTCAAGACGGTGAGGCGTTGCGATTCAGGTTCTGTTCTTCGCAGAATGTAGGCCATCAGGCGCGCCACATCGTCGACGTGCACGAATTGTATTCGCTTTTCCAGATAGGATTTTCCCAGAGGCAGCATGCAAGGAAGCCGCTTGCCATGCGATCGCATTTTAGTTGCGCGGTTGGATCTTCCATTGGGTGTGCCGCGAAAGGCTCCGACCATGTAATTGTCCACCGTGGCCCCGGCAAAAATGTGGGGACGCAGCATATACGCACTGCATCCTCGCAGCGACGGTGCCCGCTGCTGCACCACTTTGTCGCACTCCATTTTATGAATTGCGTAAGGAAGAGTGTGAGCGCCCAGCGGATATTCTTCGCCAACCGGGTTAGGCAGACCCGGACCATACACGGAAACGCTGCTGGGAAAAATAAACTTCGACACAACAGCATCGCGACGGTTCGCCTCTGTGATGGCTTCCATCACCCTCGCGGTTCCCGCTACATTGATGTGCCACATGCGATCAAGATCGAGCACTCCGGTGCGCACCGGGTCCAGCACAAACGCCAGATGAATCACCGCCGTGGCGCCGGATTCACGCAGCAGCAGAAACAACTCGCGACAGGATTCCTCCTGCCCCAGATCCATTTGCACGAAGCGCAAGGGAAGATTGGTCTTGGGGTGCTGTATGTCTACCCCAATGACTTCGAATTCCGTCAATTGCGGCAGAAGACGCAGCCCCAAATTGCCGGCCACGCCAGTGATGACGACAGTGGGGTTGGAATCAGCCATCAGTTTGGTTCGGATGGCGATTGTGGGTGTACGCCTCCCGGTACCAGCGGCGATCCGGAACTTGCCCCAAAATATTTCTCATTCAACTCAGGCGTGGCAGACTGCTGAAGAGTTTGCATGGAATCCTGCATGCGTTTGGCTTGCAGCGTGCCTCGAATTTCCTCGCGCACTTGGCTTAGCGGGACCGTGCCCTTTTCCCCCATCTTGTAAATGTAAAAACCACTAGGGTCAGAAATCAGGGCGGAAACCGCGCCCGGCTTGAGGTCCATGACCACGATGTGGCTAGGAGGGAGATTGCTGCGCCGGACCTTACCCAAAGCGGGGTTTGGAGGTTTCGTCTTCAGGCCGGCAAACAGGTAAGCCTCGTCCTGCAACTTGCCGAACGATTCACCTGCTGCTGCACGCACGCGCAGGGCTTCAGCTTTAGCTTTCATCGCTGCTTCGCCGTCTTGTTCACGCTTCTTGGTTTCGGCTTCGCTCAGTTTCACTTTGGTGGCGGGAGTGGGCGTTTGTCTGGTCTTAGGAATTAAAATTCGTTCCAGGCTGGCTTCGTCGTAAGCCGCGCTATTGTTGCGATAGTAATCCTCAATATCTTTATCGGGAACCTGGGTAGCCTTCTCCTGCAATGCATGCCCCAGTTGCTGCGTGGCTATTTGAACCCGCGCGACCCGAAGCAGTTCTTCGAAGCGCGGTCCCTGATCGAGTCCCATTTTGTGGGCTTCGTGGGCCATCACTAATCCCATGGCGTAGCGAGTGGCGAGCTGCCGTCGAGCGGGCGGAGCCATATTCGGGGCGAGCGCATCCACTAGTTTTTCGAATTCCGCGCGCGTGATCACCGTCTTACAGTCGGAGGCTTTGGTCTTGTCCGCGGGAGGATTGTCGCAGAGACCCTGAATCGTGATAACCGCGCCGTCCGGGGGAATATTCGCCGCCTCGGGCGCCTTGGTGTCGGAAGGCGGCGCGGCCGGCTGCGGATTGGATTGAGCCGCCGGGTTTTGGGCTGGTGCTGCTGGCGGAGGAGATGTTGAGTTTGCCGCTTGTCCCCAAGCCAGCGCGCCAAGCAGCAGACATGTCACACCACGACAAAGCATAGAGATGATTCCTCCAGGTAAGTTTAAAGATGTAAAGAAATCCTAGCACAGAGTGGTCCAAAACTTGGGCCACGCTGTGAGATGTGGAGGAAGGAAAGGCTGCCCCACGAAACGAACTTGGCTGCCAACCATCCGACAGAGATAATGGCAATATGTCGGGAACTACGGCCGTCTACAGTCCAGGCTCCATGCGCCAGGAAAAGCGTGCGGTCGCGGGCCACTCCGTGCTGGCGGCGATGGCCATTACTGTTCTCAAAGTGGTGGTAGGCGTTACCACCGGTAGCCTTGGAATCCTCTCCGAGGCAGCCCACTCTGCGCTCGATCTGATTGCCGCCATCATTACGTTGCTCTCAGTCCGTGTATCCGACAAGCCTGCCGATGCCGACCATCAATACGGACATGGCAAGGTAGAAAATTTCTCCGCTTTCATCGAGACCGGCCTGCTACTGCTGACTTGCATTTGGATCGTGTACGAAGCCATCGAGCGTCTGTTCTTTCTCCATGTGGAGATCGAACCTAGCATCGCCGCCTTCGCCGTGATGTTCTTTTCCATGGGCGTAGACTTCTGGCGCTCCCGCGCTTTGGGCAGGATTGCCGCGAAGTATGACAGTCAGGCTTTGGAGGCCGATGCGCTTCACTTCTCGACGGACATCTGGTCGAGCGGCGTCGTCGTCCTTGGCTTGCTGCTGGTGATGTTGGGACGAAAATTCAATATCGACTGGTTGCGCGATTCCGATCCGATTGCCGCTCTCTTCGTTGCCGGAGTGGTTGTCTCCGTGAGCTGGAGGTTAGCCCGTAGAACCATCGACGCCCTTCTCGACGCCGCTCCTGCCGGCGTGCGCAACCGGATTATTTCCGCGGTTTCGAAAGTGGATGGACTGCTCGAGGTGGATCGGGTGCGGATTCGCCGCGCCGGCAATCGCTACTTTGCCGATCTTTCCATCGGACTGGCGCGCAACGTGACTTTCCAGCGCTCCGAGCAGGTCGCCGACGCAGTCACCGTGGCCGTTCACAATGTTCTCCCGGATGCCGACGTAATCGTGCACTCGATCCCACGGGCAATGAACACGGAAAATATTTTTGACAAGGTTCGTGCCGTGGCGACGCGCCAAAATTTCAATGTACATGATGTCAGTGTGCAGAACCTGCATGGCCATCTCCACGTTGAGCAACACCTTGAACTGGACGAGCACCTGAGCTTGAAGGAAGCTCATGACCGCGTCACTCTGCTCGAATCCGAGATCCGCAGCGATGTGCCGGAAATTTCTTCCATCCTCACCCACATCGAAAGCGAACCCGCCACCATCGAAACCGGCGACGAGATCCTGCGCGATGCCAGGCTGGAAAAACGTCTGAAAGAGATTGCCTCTGAGTTCCCGGAAATCCTGGACATGCACGACGTCCAGATCAAACGCGTGCGCGGCCGTTTATACGTCTCTTGCCACTGCACCATGTCCGATGAACTCCCGCTGTCGCGCGTCCACGACATTTCCACCGATCTCGAAATCCGCTTCAAGCAAGAAGCGCCGGAGTTGTTTCGCGTGCTGATTCATCCCGAGCCGAGTACGGACAATCGGCGGTGATGGGAGTCACAGCCAGGAAGCAATTTACGAAGTACGATTGACGATTGTCGATTTCTCTCGAAGTCGACGTAGTCGATGACAAGCAGAACTGACGAATTGAAGACTCGGACTAACAAGTTTGCCCTGCGGATTATTAAGGTGAGCCGCGCGTTGCCTCGGTGTCCGGAACCGCGGGTAATCGGATATCAACTGCTTCGCTCTGGGACTTCGGTGGCGGCAAATTATCGTGCGGCGTGCCGCGGACGTTCCCGCCCCGAATTCCTGGCGAAAATTGGAATTGTCGTCGAAGAGGCGGAGGAAACTGTCTTTTGGCTGGAAATGCTGACGGAAGCCGGCCTTGTTCGTGGTGAGCTCTTGGGTGACATCATTTCCGAGGCAAACCAACTGGTTGCTTCTCCGCTTCCCAGCTCACTGTGAAGCGAGGATTTAAAATCGAAAATCGTCAATCGTAATTCGTAAATTGGTGTCCTATGACTGAAGCCCGCGCCACCCTCCTCGACAACTACCGCTTCAACGCCGTCGCCACTTCCGGCCACGCTATCGTCGTGGATGGTGACAAGAAGACCGGCAACAGTCCTATGGAATTAGTCCTGATTGGACTCTGCGGGTGCACCGGCTACGACGTCGCCAGTATTCTCCGTAAGAAGCGCGAACCGTTCAGCAGCCTGGAAGTACGCGCCACTGCCGAGAGGGCTGCCAACCCACCATCGCTCTATACTGACATTCGCTTGATCTATCGCGTCGGCGGAAATGTTTCCCATAAAGCCGTCGAAGACGCGGTCAAGCTCTCGGAAGAAAAGTATTGCTCAGTATCGGCAATGCTGAAGAAGACAGCTAAAATCACCTTCGAAATCGAGTATGTAACTGACTAGGAAGGTTAGAATTCGTCAATCGACAATCGTACTTCGTAAGTCCCCCTCTCCCGTCCGCGGATATCTTTACATTGCCACCGCCGCATTCTTATGGGGAGTCGCAGCTACCTTGGGGCGCGCTGCCTTCACCGGACGCTTGCTTCCAGGCGGCGAGGCACTGCGGCCCATCGATCCTCTAATTCTTTCGCAGAGCCGGACCACATTTTCTTTTCTCATTTTTCTGCCAGTGCTGGGTTTGTATCGCGGGTGGCGGCAACTGCGATTGCCTCGGGCCGATGTGGGCAGAATTTTTCTGTTGGGAACTCTGGGCGTGGCCGCGTCCAATTTCTTTTACTATCTCGCAATCCAGAGAACGAATGTGGCCACCGCCATCATCCTGCAATACACGGCGCCGATCTGGGTTTTGCTCTATTCGGTTGCACGCAGATTGCAAAGGCCGACCCTGCAACGCGTATCCGCTGTAGGACTGGCAGTGGCGGGAATCGCCATGGTGATCGGCGTCCTGGGACCGGGAACGTTCCGACTGGATCCGCTGGGCGTGATGGCAGCGCTGCTCGCGGCATTCTCTTTTGCGTTTTACAACATTGGCGGACACAGCATCCTCGCCCGCTACGATCGGTGGACGGTCCTGCTCTACACCACGCTCAGCGCATCGCTCTTCTGGATTGTGGTGAATCCACCGTGGAAGATAGTGGCCGCGCACTATTCCGGCGGACAGTGGCTGTTCCTCCTGGGATTTTCGCTAATCTCAGTGCTGGGGCCATTTTCGTTTTACTTCGCGGGATTGCAGCATCTGGAACCCACACGCGCGGTTGTGGTCAGTTGCCTAGAACCGGTGTTCTCGATCGTGATCGCGGCATTAGTGCTGGGCGAGATTCTCCGGCCAACACAAATGATAGGAATCGTGATTGTACTGGCGGCGATCATCGTGGTGCAGTTGCCGGATCGGAAGTCTCGTGAATCATTGCCAGCGGTAGAACCAATCGAGTAGGCATCGAGTTCTGAAAAACCCGTCCTCCAACTAGTCCAGTTGTTTTCCCTTAGTCTCCGGTAACTGCGTTGCCACCACCGTGGCCAGCAAGAACGATACCGCGCAAAGATAGAACGCCCAGCTTAAACCTTTCGTCTCTCCCACCCGTCCGATCACAAAGGGCGCAATCGAACTCATAGCGCGGGCTCCGTTATAGGTAAAACCCAAAGCGCGGGCTCTAACCTGGGTGGAAAAAATCTCGCTGGCGATGATGCCAGAGCCAGAAAAAAATCCTGTCCCGAAGAAAGCGACCACCGTTCCCACCACCAGCAATAACCAAGGCTGCCGCACCGTGGCATAAAGTGCTACCAGAAGAGATGCCATGAATGTATAGATCAGGAATGACTTGCGCCGTCCAAGATAATCCGCCACCCATCCGAAGCTGGCGTATCCCGGAAACATTCCAAACAAATTCAGCACTACCATCAGAGTTGTTGTGCCCATGACGCCGAACCCGCGTCCGCCTTGTTGCACGGGGAGCGAAAGATATGGCGGCATCCATGTGAACAGTCCCCACCACGCAAACATGCCAAAAAAATTCACGAACAGTAGGGCGAACGTAAACTTCGCAAACGGCGGCTGGAAGATGCGCGCGAAGCTGGCGTGTTTGGACCCATCCTGGGCAATTGCACTCGATGATCCTTTACCCGCCCGATGACGCTCCAGCCACATTTCCGACTCCGGCACGTCCTTGCGGATCCACAAAATGACCAGCGCCGGCAGGATTCCGACGAAGAAAACTATTCGCCAGTTCGCATAGTGCAATACAGTTCCTGCCACCAGGGCCGCGAGCGCGTAGCCGATTGCCCAGGAACTCTGCACAATGGAGATCGCTTTGGCGCGCAACTCGGTGGGCCAGGTTTCGGCCACCAGCGTTGCTCCGGTATTCCACTCGCCCCCCATTCCTAAGCCGAGGATAAAGCGAAACCCTGCGAGCATCGCTACTGAAGTGGCCAGTCCAGAAGCGAAAGAGCAGATGGAATAAGTGAGGATGCTCAACATCAGCGCCCGTTTCCGTCCAATGCGATCGGCGATGAAGCCAAAAAGTACGCCGCCGATGCCGGAGGCCAGCAAAGTAAGCGTACCTAAACCCCCGGCTGTCGCTTTGCTCATGCCCAGGTCGCGAATGATGTGAGCCAACACCAGCGCGTAGAGCATGACGTCGAATGCATCGAGCATCCATCCCAGAGCTGCGGCAATCAAGGTGCGGCGTTGCGCCGAGGTAATTTGGGAAAACGTAAAAGGGACGGGCATCGCTGGGATTGTCAATTGTCAAACGCTAATTGGCAATTGAAAACCGCGATCATCAACTGTGCAGCTTCAACAAATGAAAATACCTGCGGGTCTTTTTCACATCGCGCGCGATCTGTTCGCGCAATGCGTCTATTGAGGGAAACTTGATCTCATCGCGCACACGTTCGAGAAAGTGTATTTCCACTTCCGTCTCGGGCCCCAGTTCAATGGGATGGAAGTTCAGCAAATGGGTTTCCACCGCAAACGACTCTACCTCGAACGTTGGACGGTTCCCCACATTCGTCACCGAATCAAAACACTCCTTGCCCACGCGAGTGCGCGTTATGTAAACCCCATCTTTCGGAACCAGTTCTTCGTATCGGCTCAGATTAATTGTGGGAACTGTGTATTTGGAGCCGTATCCGCGACCCCGCCCCGGCGTGGAAAGGATGGTGAAGGGACGCCCTAGCAGATGCCGCGCCCGGCTCACTCGTCCGTGATCCAGCAGCTTGCGAATGCGACTGCTCGAGACGGGCTCGCCTCGCAACTGCATTTCCGGATAAACCTCAACTCGGAATCCCATTTCACGCCCCAGCTCCGTCAACACTTCGACGTTGCCTGCCGCTTTGTGGCCGAAATGGAAGTTGTAGCCTTCATGCACTTCGCGGGCCTGCAATCTTTTTTTGAGGATTTCGTCGGCGAATTGCCGCGGCGTCATCAGCGACAAATCGCGAGCGAAGGGAAGCTGCAGAACCGCGTCCAGGCCGGTAGCTTCGAGAAGCCGCAATTTTTCTGGATTCGGGGTGATCAGCTTCAATCCGGAATCCGGCCGCAGGATGCGTCCCGGATGAGGCTCGAACGTCACTGCTACAGCTTTGACGCCTTGTTCCCGCGCCCGCTGCACAATGTCGCTGAGCACGTGACCGTGGGCACGATGTACGCCGTCGAAGTTCCCCACGGTCACGACGGTAGGGCCGAAGCCCGAAGGCACATCCTCGAGTTTGTGAAACACTTGCATGTAATTTGCTTACGTAGCGATCTAAATCTCAAATTCCAGTTTCATCCCGTCGTACGATAGCTGCACATGCTTCGGCAAGGTCGCATTGGTGGCCGCGTGGGGTAAGTCATGACAAATGTGAGTGAAGAAAGCTCGCTTGGGCTTTAGCCGTTCAACGATGCGCAGCGAGTTGTCCACCGTCGAGTGCGTGGGATGGGGCCGGTGCCGCAGGGCATCCAGAAACAAAATATCCAAATCTTTTAATTGCGTAAACGACTCTTCCGGGATTTCACTGAAATCCGTCAGGTAGGCTGCCGTTCCGAAACGAAATCCAATGATCTCGGCATTTCCATGTTTCACTATCACCGGTTCGAAGCGCGCTCCGAATAGTTCTACCGGACCGTTGATCGGATTCAATTCAACCTGTGCCAGCCCGCCATATTTGTATTCTGCGTCAAAGATATACGAGAACATGTTGCGCAAAAACTCGGCAGCTTCCGGACGCGCATAGAGAGGAATCTTGCCAGGCCGGTGATAGCTCAGGGGTCGCAAATCATCAATTCCCAGAATGTGATCGGCGTGGGCGTGTGTATAGAGAACCGCATCAAGTTGGCGGATTTGCTCGCGGATGGCCTGCTCGCGGAAATCCGGCGTGGTGTCAATCAGAACAGTCTTGTTGTCGTATTCCACCAACACCGAGGGCCGGGTGCGGCGGTCGCGCGGATCGGAAGAATGGCAAACGGCGCAGTCGCAACCGATGGTGGGCACACCCATAGATGTACCGCTGCCCAGCACCGTGAGCCTGGCCTTCATGCTTACCGGGTTCCTGTTCCCTTAATCGGAGCTTGCGGAGGACGAGTCAACGCATTGGTCACTTCGACGTACGCCATGCGCAACTCGTAGAGAACGTTCTGGAGAAAGTTTTCTTCGGCGGCAGTCAGGTTGCCTTTAGTTTTTTCTGATAGCAGACTCAACGTGTCGATGGTCTGTCGGGCTCCAATGAGGTCCAGACGCGGTTTACCGCCCTCTTCCTGCATGAGCCCGAGCTGAAGCATGGCCGTCATGTAGAGCGAGGCCATGAAACGTTCGAAAGTCATTTCCAGTTCTTTGGCCGAGTGCCCGCTCAGTTCCACACGAGCGTCGAGATCCTTCGATGACTTGCGATAAGCATCCGCCTGCTCTTGTTGCTCGCTGGCAGACGGCGGAGGCGACATCGGCGGTTCGTCGGTGGCCGCAGTCTGCTTTGGCATAGCCGCAGGCTCTTTGGCAGGCGGAGGGCTAGGAGGAGCGCTGGAAACTTCTTCTTCGGAAACTTCCTTGCGAAGCTCACCCTCAGATGTAAAAAGGCGGCGATCAGTTACGATGAAACTCTCTTGCTTCTTCTCAGCCATAATTTTCCCTTCAGTGTTTAAAAACCTTAGCAAACGGTAGGTTGGCCACGGTTGCCGTGGCGGTCCCGGCCTGGAGTTGCTTTCCCGGCAATGCGGCCTCACGTCGCAGATAACCTAGCGCCACCGCACTCTCCCCGCCGGCAACGGGTAGGGGAGCGGAGCTGGTGATTTCTCCGACGTCCTTCCCATCAGCTTGAATCTTGCTCCCGGGCGACGGAAGCGGACCGCGAATTTCGAAGCCGGTAAAACTGCGGTGCACGTTGGCTCGTGAGCGGATGCGTTCCACGATCTCCTGTCCGATGTAGCAGCCTTTGGTGAAATGCAAAGCGCGTTGCTGTCCCGTTTCCTGGGGAAGATCCTTCTCACGAATGTCCTGACCGTAGCGCGGGATACCGGATGCGATGCGGAGCAACTCCAGCGCCCCTGTCCCTACAGGCTTTGCGCCAGCTGCGATCAGCGCCTCCCATACGGACTTCACATTCGCCGGAGCTAGCCACATCTCATACGACTCGACGGTAGAAGTATCTCCGCGAGCAATTGTCAGCTCAATATTTCTCCAGGTCGAATCCTGGTATTGAAGCGGCTCGACTTCCGGAAACTCCACGCCCGCAGTCCGCAATACTTCCCGCGCCTTCGGTCCTGCGATTCCGATTGAGGTTAGCTTCTCATCGATGGCAACTTCCACATCATCCATGATGATGTAGTGATCGAAGATCTCGAGAACTTTTCCAGCTTGTGACTGATCCGTATCTACCAGCAGGGAAGAACCTAGGTTGTAGGCATAAAGATCAGCGAGGATGCGTCCTTGGGGATTCAGCAGGAAGGCATATAGACCATGACCCGCAGCAAGATCACGCACGTTGTTCGTAATCATCCCATTCAGCCAACGGGTTCGGTCCGCGCCAGACACGCTAATCTTAGCCCGCCACCCCAGATCGTAAACTCCAGCATCGGCAACCAAGGCTTGGAATTCCGCTGATACGTTTCCGAAATCGGCAGCCGTCGCTGCGCCGGAGTACTCGCTCAAACGAGCGGATGCTGAAGCTAGCGTGTCATGTAAAGCAGTAGCAGTCATGTAGTTTGATTATAGCGAAGGTAAGGACGGCCCGTGACGAAGGCGACTTGCCCTGGGTTTCGAGTGTGTCGGGTATATGGCGAGATAGAGGATGCAATAACTACACATTAGCCCCTGGTTATCCAAGATTACGCTACGTTGCCCTGAGAGCCCGAAGAAATTTGGAATGACGCAAATCCGCGGATGGTTAGCCTAGAATGCAGCCACGGGGATCCTAGAGCGTTTACGTAGCCCTTTGCGAAGGCATCTGAAAGACAGTCGCAGGCGCGCCAGGAAACCCGTCGCAATCTGATATATATAACTATTAGCTAATACAAAGCTATCTTACTCATTCGCGGCTGGTATGCTACCTTTTCCTGCCGTGAGCCAAAAAAAGCGCATCGCCATCGTCCCCGGAGACGGGATCGGGAGGGAAGTCATCCCCGAAACCGTTAAGGTCATCGCGGCCACCAAGGCCTCGGTCGACCTGACGCCGTTTGACTGGAGCGCGGAGCGCTATCTCGCCGATGGCGTCACTATCCCGCCCGATGGGTTCGCCATGCTTGCCCGCGACTTTGATGCCATCCTGGTGGGCGCGTTTGGCGATCCGCGCGTGCCGACGAATATTCATGCCAAAGAAATCCTGCTGGGCATGCGCTTCAAAATGGATCTGTACGCCAACGTCCGCCCGGTGCGCCTGCTCGACTCTTCCCTTTGTCCTCTCAAGGGAATTGAGCCGCGAGACGTCGACTTTGTCGTGATCCGCGAGAATACCGAAGGCATGTACGTGGATGCAGGTGGCTTCTTCAAGCAGCACACGCCCGATGAAATCGCGGTTCAGGAGGACATCAATAGCAGAAAAGGTGTCGAACGGATTATTCGTTACGCCTTCGACTACTGTGAGCGTCACACCAAACAAGACGGCAGCCCGCGCCAACGCGTGCTGATGACGGACAAAGCCAACGTCATGACTTATGCTGGAGGCCTGTGGCAGAGGGTATTCAAAGAAGTCAGTCGAGAATATCCGCAGATCGCGGCTGAGCATATGTACGTAGACGCGTTGTGCATGCAGATGGTGCGCGATCCCCGCGCATTCGACGTGATCGTGACCAACAATATGTTCGGTGACATCCTCACCGACCTCGCGGCCGGGCTGCAAGGCGGGCTGGGCATGGCGGCCAGCGGCAATATTCATCCTGGGAAGACGTCGATGTTCGAACCGGTGCACGGGTCGGCGCCGCCGATTGCCGGGAAAAACATTGCGAATCCGTTTGGAGCGATCTTGACGGCAGCTATGATGCTGAATCATCTCGGGCTGAATTCTGAGGCAGAAAAGATTGAAGCAGCTGCGCTGGAGGCGGTGCGACAAAAGAAAACTACCCAGGATCTTGGTGGAAGTTTACGGACGAAGGAAGCGGGGGACTGGGTGGCGGAGAGAATTAGTAAGTTATGAGGATATTTTTCGCAATTTGGGCCATCGCATGAAGATGACCTATCAGAAATCGCGGACGGTGGCGTCTTTCCTCTGCTGGCTCGTACTGCTGGCGGCATTTGTTTCAGCACAATCCGCGCCTCCACCTGCTTCTCCCGGTCAGCAGCAAAGAGCCGCGGGCGAGGGCGCCCGCGCCACACAGACACAAGCTTCAGAAGAAGCGGAGCAGAAGATTTCGCCCAAGGAGGCGGACGAACTTTTCCGCTCGGTTGACGAGATCCTTCAGTTCGCCAGCAAAGATACCTCTCTTCCCATCAAGCAGCCGGTGAAGCGCACTCTTACCAGTCGCGACCAGGTTGTGGCTTACATCACTAAGCATATGTCTGAGGATGAGGACGCGCAGCGCTTGCGCCGCTCCGAACTAGTGTTGAAAAAGTTTGGGCTGTTGCCTCGCGACTTCGATTTGCAAACTTTTTTGCTGGCACTTTTACGCGAGCAGGTAGCCGGTTACTACGATCCCAAAACTAAAACTGTGAACCTGCTGGATTGGGTGGACGTGGAGCAGCAACGTCCCGTGCTGGCTCATGAACTGACGCACGCGTTGCAGGACCAGTCTTTTGGCCTCGAGAAATGGATGAAAGCGGGAGCCGCCGATCTGGCGGGAAATAGCAGAGATTCGACGCAAGTTGACATTGAAAACGACGAAACCGCGGCCGCTCGCCAGGCCGTGGTGGAAGGCCAGGCCATGGTCGTCCTCATCGACTATATGCTTGCGCCGACCGGTCAATCGCTGAAGGACTCGCCGCAAATTGTCGAAGCTCTGAAACAGGGGATGCTGGTGGGTACAGCCAACTCGATTCAGTTTCATAATGCCCCGCTTTATCTCAAAGAAGCGCTCACCTTTCCCTATCGCTTCGGCATCGATTTTGTCGCCGATGTGCTGACCAAGGATGGCAAAGAGAAAGCCTTCGCCGGCGTCTTCGCCAATCCTCCACGCACCACGCGAGAGGTCATGGAGCCCAAAGCGTATCTCTCTGGGGAACATCTGGAGGCGATGCGTCTGCCCGACTTTCCGAGGATTTTTAAATCCTACGAGCATTTCGACAGCGGCGCTGTCGGCGAGTTTGACGTGGCCGTTCTGATTGATCAATATGCGGGATCAAAGGCGTCGCATGATCTGTATCCGCATTGGCGGGGCGGCTACTATTACGCGGCGCGGCCGAAGTCGAAAGCTGATGGTACGCTCGGGTTGCTATATGTATCCCGCTGGTCGAGCCCGGCGAAGTCTGCCGATTTTGCTGCGATCTATGCCAGGTCGCTGGAGAAACGTTACCGTCGGGCGCACCAGAATGGCGAGAATCGAGTGAAGGATCTGGATATTCTTGAGACCTTGACTGGGCGGCACACGTGGGCGACCGAAGACGGTCCAGTTGTGATTGATGTGCAGGGAGACACTGTCATGGTCACCGAAAGCCTGGGCGAGGAAGTCACAAAAAAGATGGAGCAGGAACTTTTTCCCGCGGGCGGCGGCAATGGTAAAGCCAAATAAAATGCACGTCCGCATCGTGGCCGCGATTCGTCGAATTCCGCGAGGAAAAGTTTCAACGTACGGGGCGGTCGCCTGCGGGGCAGGATATCCGGGAGCGGCGCGGCAAGTGGTCGGGGTTCTACATCGTTCGTTGGGATTGCCCTGGCATCGCGTGTTGGGCGCGGGCGGTGAGATCAAGCTGCGCGGAGATTCTGCCATCGAACAGCGGTTGCGTTTGGAAAGTGAAGGGGTGCGCTTCCGTGGACGGCGAGTAGATATGAAGGCGCACGAATTCCGTTTTGCTCGCCGCTGACTATCTCTGACTAGCCTCTCCGGCCAGTACTCTCCGATTGAATTCCCCGGACTTGTTTCGAGGAACGCTGAGCGATTTCCACTCGCTGGCCTTGAAGTGTTTCGCCAGAAACACAATTTGTCCGCAGTGATACGCGTAGTGCGCGATCTGGCGGTTGATGGCCTGCATCACGGAATGCGGCTCTCCGCGGATCGTAACTTTGCGTTCCAGGTCTGAATCGGTGAGCGGATCGAGCGCGTGGAAGATACTATCCCAGCCTTGGTTCCAGCGCCGCAAGAGCTCTCCTCGGGTCGCAGGCGGATCCACAAACTCGGTGTCGCGATTGCGATCCGGCTTCTCCCCATCGCTGGTTAGGAAATCTGTCCATCGCGAGCGCATGTTTCCGGTCATATGCTTGACGATGATTGCAATCGAGTTCATCTCTTCGTCCAGCGTCGCGAACAATTGTTCGTCCGTAACCTGTTCCATCGCTCGCTCAGCCATCTTCTTGTAGAAATGAAACAGTGCGACGGAGTCTTCGAGGTAAGAAGTGCTGAATTTGTGTGCCATCATTACACCTTGAACTGCTCATCGATTTCTACCTGGTACCCTGAAACCAGCCGATTGGTCTCATTGGCCATGCCGACAACGGCCATCAATTCTTTGAACATCTCGTCTGTCATGCCTTTTTTCCTGGCTCCCGCGGTGTGCGAGGCGATGCAATAGCCGCACTGGTTGCTGACGCTCACTGCCAAGTAAATCATTTCCTTGGTCAAAGGATCGAGCGGCCCCGGCGCCATGACTTGCTTGACGTCTTCCCAGGTTCTTTTGAGAGTCGCGGGATCATGGGCAATCGCCTTCCAAAAATTATTGATCCAGTCCGTCTTGCGAGTGGCCATGATGTCGTCATAAACCGCTCGCACTTCTGGACTGGCATTTTCGTATTCGACAAATCCCAAGGTTGGCATTGCTTCTCCAATCAGCAGTCAGCACTCAGCCAGAACTCAACAAGGCCAGGTGCTCGTGTCTTCAACCTTTACTTGAAACTTTAGGTAATTCGCCGCGCAGCAGTTTGGTTAGCTCTAAGGCCTGGCATCGCACTCCAAGATAGAAATGTCCAAATAGGGCGTAAACGGCGCTGACCTCATCGAAGCGCATTTCGTAAATCAATTTCTTGAAAATCAAGGGATCGTCGGCGAACAAGTCCACGCCCCATTCCCAGTCATCGAAGCCGATCGAGCTGGTAATGATCTGCTTGACGTCCCCAGCGTAACGCCGGCCGATCATCCCGTGCTCGCCCATCTGGCGCGCGCGCTCTTCGATGGGCAGCGTGTACCAGTTCTTGTCTTCACCGCGGCGGCGGTCCATCGGATAAAAAGATATGTAGCGGCTCTTGGGCAACTCAGGGAATAATCGAGGCCGCATCGCCTCCTTTTGCCGTGCCACGATCTCTTTGATTTCGCGATTCCATTCTTCGGAATGAGGCTCGACACCACGCTCGGCCAGCGCGCTGTAGGCCTTAATCGTGGATTCATACAATCCCAACTCGATTACTGATACATAGGATGTCGTGGGCTCCAGATAATCGCTGAGCCGTAGTCGCGCCACGTTGAGTTCCGCCTGATTCAGTTCATCAAACGCCTGACGAAAGTGGACGAACATCAGGTCGCCCTTGTGTCCCAGCAGGGAAAAGAGCGCCGACTGGCCCGCCGAATTCTGCTCCATCTTCGACAGCAGCGATGTAGCCTCGCGTACGATCTCACTCTTCTGCGCAGCCCGCAGCGGGCGCCACGCATCCCAGCGAAAGCGCATCATTTGATGCAACACGCTGTAGCCCTCGACCGTCAAGGGGACGGGTGGTACCTCGGCGGCAACAGCTTGGGGACGAATAGTGCGGGTGGAGGACATGATCAGGCTTCGACCACTTTAGCGGATTATTGTACTCGGAAGGAAGAGATTGCTACGTCGTCATTCGCTATGGCGCGATGAATCATGCTTCTGCCGGAGTCTCATCCGCGAGCGGCTCGGTGACGTCCACGACCAGGTCGCTCTTCACTCTGCCATCCTCGTTATGCGGTTCGAGCACTTGCACGCGCCGGGCGGCCATGTTCACCGGGTCGAGGCGGAGAATGTTTCCGCGATTCACCTCCACGTGGAAGCGAAACCAGTCAGTGCGGAACAAGCGGCCTGAAGCGTAGAACGTCACCGAAACTGCGATCGCGCCCTGGAAGTCTCCCCCGGTGGACCCAATCAGACGTTTGCCGACAGTCTCCGTCCAGGTCATTCCGCCCACCAGCGGCTCATTCAGAAACCACCGCAATGAGGGGACGCCATGGGAAAGTTTGCGCCATTGCACTAGCTGTAGCAGAACAGAAATCTTTGCCAGATTGGTGACCACAATTTTGGCCTCGCTGGCAGACACCCTTTCCAGCTTGATATGCAACTCCGGCGACCATTCACGCTCGAACTCTTCGCGCGCCAGCGCCAGACTCTTATCGGTAGCCTTGGCGTAGCGCAAGGTCGCACGCGCCAGGACGACGCTCAGAATCGTAGTAACCACAGTCGCCATGACCGGAATATAGGCCAACAGAATGGAAATAGGCGTTGTGAGGACGCGCATAGGACAGTCCGGCTCCTGACCGCGCTGGCAGCAGAGGAGAGAAGGGAAGGCCCAACGGCCGTCCCGCCCCAAGCCCGGTTCGTTGCATTTTAGCGAAGCGGTCTCAGGATACCCAGATACGCATGGTACTAAGCTCTTTGGTAACGGCGGTAATCGAGTAAATTGAGCAGTGTACAGTCGGCGGTTGAAGTAGTTGCCGTCAGCGATTGGCCAAAGTGGCAATTTCTCCGAGGCCGAGCAGATCTTTGTCAGCGGTCACGAGAGTCAGATCCAATATCATTGCGGTGGCAGCGAGAAAACGATCTGCGGGATCCTGCCGGACCAATACGAGCTGCTGCGCGGCTAACGCGATCTCGTGGGTCAACGGAGCTTCATGCATCGGAGCCGTAGCGCGCTGCACCCAATTTGTTAGGTCGCCAGTTAATCGAATCCTGCCTTTAGCATTCAGCATCAACGCTTCCCAGGTACTGATCGGAGACAGCCACAGTTCATTCGCGGGATTGTTCAACTCGTGCCGAACCCTTCGCCCGAGCCGTTTAGAATCGCGCAGGCTCCATAGCCAGATGTGCGTATCAAGCAGCAGATTCAATCCTTCAGGACCTCCCAATCACTTTCCTCGTTCGCGGGCGAGACAATATCGCCGAGAATCTGGATTTCGTCCTTCATGGAACCCATCCAGTGTGCCGGCGTGGCCGCCGCTGAAGGCGGGATTACTTCCGCTATGGGCTTGCCGAATCGGGTCACAAGAATTGGTTTCTTGGTTTTTTGAACCTGCTCCAATAGGGCCAGGCACTTCGCTTTGAACTCCGAAATGGCGACTTCCTTCATGGACCATTATATTAGACCATAGTCTTAATTTCTAGTCAAATCAGCTGGTGAGGCATTCTCTGCTGGACCGCCGAATCACGGCCACCACTCGCCGCGCTACCATGGACCCGCGTTAGCGCACGGTCACATTCACTCCGGTTTTCCAGTTGCCACCGCCGGTGTCCCAAGCCTTGCCCACGATGTAGTGCTTCCCTGAACTCATGGGCAGCCAGACATCTGCGGTTGTGCCGCCGCTTTGGTATTTCAGATGATTGTCCACATAGACCTGCATGGTAAACACTGTGCTGGCGCTCGGCGCATTGGCATGAATGTGAACCGGCGAGCTGACCGTCGAATTCGCAGTTGGTGAGCTAACCGTGACGATAATCGGAAGGACCTTGATGTTCACGCCCTTCCGGAAACTCTGGCCGATGTTGTTCCAGGCCTGCACGGCAACGTAGTGCGAACCCACACTCATCGGCACCGGTGCGGCAATTCCCGTACCTGTCATTTCATATTGCAGAGCGTTGTCCACATAAACCTGGACCGCTTTGACGCCTTTGGGATCCTGAGCTCCGGTCACTACCTGCACAGGCGAATAGACCAGTTGTTGGGACACTGGCGAGGCAATTGTGATAGTGGGTGGTCCAACCGTGACGTAGACGCCGTTTTTTGTGACTCCACCCGCGCTGTCCCGTGCCTCTGCCACTACGTAGTGGCGACCGGCAGCCATCGACAACTGTGTGCTTACCGAGTTCGAGCTTGACTGGTATTTCAGTACGTTGTCGACATAAATCTGCATCGTGTGCACGGGATACTTCCCAGTTGCTGTGGCTTTGACGGGGACGGGGCTGGCCAGCATTGCGTTGGGCACGGGGGAACTTAGGCTAACGGCTTGCGTCTGTACGTTCACGTCGACGGCGCGTTTGTGGATTCCTCCAGCAGTGTCCCAGGACTGCACCACCACGTGGTGTTTGCCGCCACTCATGGGGAGCCATGTGTCCAAAGTTGATCCGCTTACCTGGTAATGCAGAACGTTGTCGACGTACACCTGCAAAGAAGTCACAGAACTGCTGTTCGAAGTGGAGGCCTTCATATGAACTGGGGAAGCCACCTGGGCGTTTGCAATTGGGATGCTGACATTCACCTTGTTGAAGAAGTCACTCATCGGAGTCGCCAAAGATCCTTCCCCAGGGCATGAAAGGAATTCCATGGCATCGCAAACCGTGCGAAGCAGATTTGCGTGAGTATAGGTCACTGATGATTTGAAGCTCGGCTTCACTTGCGGTCCGATGACGAGGGTGGCGACACGACCGCCACAGTTCCGTTGCAGGCGCGAGGAGCAACGGCCATCGGTTCCAATGTCGCCCTCGTCCCAGACGATGAACAACAGACCGTCGCCGCCGGGTCGGAATTCAGGTAACGCCAAGATCGCGGGAAGCTCCTGTTGCAGCCATTGATCGGCTTGCGCCAAGGTGCCGTTGTGCGCATCCTGGTCTGCGTTCGGGGTGATGTAAGCGTAGTTGGGAGTCGATTTGTTTGTGATGTCAGTGGCAAGTTGCGTAAAGGGAACGGAATTGATCCGCTGCGTCGAGGTACAGGCGTCGGTGAAATCAATTAGCGGATTGTGCCGCCGCATGTAATTGAGGTTATAGAGTCCCAGAAAACCGGGATAGGGCAGATCCACCTGATACGACTTCCAGGTCAAGCCTTTTGCGAGTACATGTCGGATGACGTTGTCTACGTTGAAGCAGGAAGTGGTGGAGTTATCTACAGTGACGGTCTGGCCGGCCACCAGCCAAAACAGCGCGGCTAGTGAGTTGTGCATTGGCGAATAATATTGCGTGGCTAGTCCGTATTTCTTGGCCAGCGAGTTGTAATAAGGCATGTTTGGATTGCCGATGATGCTTTCATAGCTGTGATTTTCCTCGGTAACAAGCCAAACATGTTTGGATTGCGGGACCTGTGGGTAGGCGAAACCACTCAATAGACATAGCAATAGCAGGGCTCTCATACGTCTCCTCACGTGATCTCATTTGGGGGGAGGTGTCGTCTTCGAGATTTTGATAAACCACACCCTGGAATACACGCGGATTCGCCGCGCGCAGGAATTCAACCAACGTTCCTAGCGTCGTTTCACTTCTGTGTTGAGCTCGTGGGTCGGTAGTCCGACTCACTGAACTGGCTGGAGGTCTGTGGCGACAGAATAATCAGGGGAGATTAGTTGTGGGTTACACTAGCATGAAATTTTGGTGAATTGCGTTTATATTTGTGTGCAAAAAATGGCAACAAGCCGCGTTTTGACGCGGCCTGTTGTCCACATAATTGTTTATTGGCTAGTTGTCAGTCTTCACTTGGATATAGAAGACTTGTCCGCCTTCCACAGTGCTTTTGCTGGGGTTGATCCTCAAGCTGTGGGCTTGCACATTGACCAGCCAGGATCCACGGCCAAGAAGATCTTCCATGTCAATGACGCCGCTGAACTCCCAACCTCCGGGAATGTCCGTACTGGCGACGTCCGTGTTCAGTGGGTCGGCGGCCAACGCGTGAGCGACAGCGGCTGAACGATTCATTTCAGCAACGCGCGTAAGCTCGCCGTATTGGTGTCGTACAACCACATGCTCGTGTCGCGAGTAAGGTTGAGATCTGCCGCAAGATTGTAGTTGGGATCTTCGAGAATGATGATTTCACCGTGGCGGTTGACATCGACGTTGTCGGGGCTGACGATACCTTCCGAGCCATCCAGTAGCATTGTGAGCTGCGTCGTTCCTGTAGGGTTCTGCGGATCGAACTGCATTTTGTAGAGGTTGCCGTAAGGATTCACTGAGCCCGGGCTGCCGGTTGTATCGAAATAATAGCCGCCCGGATTCCAGCGCTCAGCCGTTCCGTCTTCCACTCGAACGAAACCAAACGCATTCTTACCCGCTGCTTCGGTTTGCAAGGCGGTTGCGGAGTTGCTCGCGTTCGAGTTCAGCTTCTCCCAGTGCCCGGTCAGCGTCATACCCTTTTGATTGAAGGTATCTTCTCCCTTGAACACCGAGTCATCGCTAACGAACACGTAGAAGCTGCCGCCCACAAGGCCGTTCTTCTGCAGTGGATCGGACGAACTCGGATCCTTGGTGCCAACATACATGTACACCTGAGAGTCGAGCGCTCCGCCATCTCGTCCAATATCACCACGGTTTTCTCATTGGTGAATGGAACAGGAACGACGTTCTCCCAATCAGCTTTGCCAATATCCGGCAGGACGTGGACAGCACCGTCGAAAGTCGCGGTGGCCACCGAGCCATCGCCGTAGAAATTGTTGGGTGCGCCATTCTCTTCTCCCGTCAAATGGATTGGGCGATCAAAGCCGACAGCGTCAAATCCGAGCGTCGCAGAACAGAATCGTCCAAATCCCCTAGTGGGCGCCACGATTTCACCGTAGGTGCCGTCGGTTCTGGGACCGAACACCTGAGTGAATGCCAGTTTTCCATCGTTGACCGTCAGACTGGGCGTACTCCCCTTTATCTGATAACCAACGCTAAGTTCGGAAATGCGTGCGCCACCGGGAAGCGTGCCAAACGGTACGCCCTGAGTGGGGCGAAGTTCATGATTTACTGTCAGCTTGAATTGCCCAACTTTGCCGCCCTGATTTGTGCTGTATACACCCATCCCGTCCGGGATACCGACGAACAGGTATTTCTGCGAGGTCGAACCAGCGAGAGGAACCTGCTGGCCAGTAGTGACTAGCGGCTGAATAACTTTGACGCCGCCCCGGCAACTGGTTTTACGTAGGCAGGAGCGTTCGCATAAGGGTCTTGAGCGAAGGCGACTGCAGAAGTTAAATACATCGCCGATATGACTGCCGCTTTCAACATTTTCCTTTATTTTGTAGGGTGAGATTACGGAGACTGTAGTTGTTACTCGCCGTGCAGTGTCAATTTAGGGGAGCCATGTGAAATGGCCGTTACACCGACGTGAAGCCTCGGTTAAAATTCGGGACCGGTATCGAAGGCTTTGATTAGAGGGAAGGTCCGCGGGACCACTCGTTGGACGTGCATTCCATCCGAATGGGGAGGGGCGAGAGTTTAAGTATTCCTTTAAGAGCGTTCCGGTTTGTCATCCCGTTGTAAGGGTTTTATTTCCAGCCTAAATCAGAATTGCTGTGCCGGCCATCAGAGCTGTTATTCTCATTCACCGAGGAGAACAACTGCATGGCACGCACAATAGCTTACTGGGTGAGTACCGGCCTGCTGGCCGCGATGTCGGCCTTTGCTGCATTCGCTTACTTGTCGGGCAGTCAGCAAGCGGTTCAAGGATTTGCGCACGTGGGATATCCGCAGCAACTGCGCATAATTCTCGGGATCGCCAAACTTCTGGGCGCGATCGTTCTCGTTCTCCCTGGCTTGCCCAGATTTAAGGAGTGGGCCTACGCCGGATTCACATTCGCCTGGATCTCGGCATTTATCGCGCACTACCTGGCCCACGACGGCCCGCGGGCGTTCACGCCGCTGATACTGCTGGCACTCCTTGCGGTCTCTTATGTGACCCGGCCGGCGAGTCGCGCATTGTCGTATAAGTCCGCAGTGGCGTAATTCCTGTCACGAGCTACGCGGATTGCCGATGGTGCTGCCGAAAGGCTAGTATCATTTTCTCGTGCCGCAACTTCTTCATGACGACACGTTCCGTCGGCTGTGTCGCGGACGTGACTTGCTCGCCGCCGAATACCAATCCCGTGTTCTGCTCGAGCAGGCGGCGCGCGAGGCCTGCCTTTCAGAGTTTCATTTCCATCGCCTTTCCGTGCCACTTTCGGCGAGACCCCGCATGATTTTCTCACTCGCCTTCGCATGGACCGCGCCCGACGGATGCTCGCTTCCGAGCGCAGCGTGAGTGAAGTCTGCTTCGAGGTCGGCTACGGAAGTCTGGGATCATTTTCCAGCAAATTCCGCGCCCAGTTCGGCCGCAGTCCCGCCGCATTTCAGCGCGAAGTCCGCCGCATCTTCGGATACAACGCTCCCTGGCGCGTGCTGATGCTGCCCGAATGCTTTCTACAGAGTCGTGTGTTTGACTCGGGGCTGCAACCGGACGGTGAAACTAATCCAGCCTCAGCCGCGCACCGGCGGCATACGGCAGCCCACCGCGTAAGCGGTAGGACGGCGAAGGAACGATTCAAGTCCGCTTCAGCGGACGACAGAAGCCCTGTCGCGCTGCAACTTGGCTTGGGCAAATCCCGTGGGCCTCGGTTAAGAGAATTCTTGCCGCAGCGGCATTAGTATGGGAAAGGGAGGCATGTCCGTATGTTCACCTCGCGGCCAATTGGATTTGTGAGTAGCCCGTACAAGGATGCAAGCGAAGTTCCCAAGGGGCTTGGCGCTAAACATGAGGCCGATGGTGTGCTCAAGATCCTGCCTGAGTTTGAGCTGGGGCTCACCGACATCGAGGGCTTCTCGCATCTCGTCGTCATCTGGGAGTTCGATCGTTCCCCTAAGCTCGAATTGCATGGGGACGACTTGCTCGGTACACCGCCCTCCGACAATCGGCCGCATGGTGTGTTTGCAACCCGATCTCCGCGGCGTCCCAATCCGATTGGTCTGACAACCGTCGAGCTGCGTCGCCGCGAAGGTATCGAGCTGCATGTTCGCGGCGTCGATATGCTGGATGAGACACCTATTCTCGATATCAAACCCTATCTGTCTAGCGTCCCGTCCGAAAGGTTACGCCGTGGGTGGCTCGCTGAAGCTGAGGCGCGACAGAGGTGACTCATGCCGGCCCGCACCTGCAACGGACTCTACATCTCGAAAACACAACTCAGTTGCGGTTAATCGACTCTGGAAGCGGTGACGGTTATCGCGTTCCCGTCAACCACACCACGGAATTCCTTGCCACGGTTGACGACCACGAAGTGTAGAGGTATCGGCGGATTCCCGGTGTTGATCACAGCCGATCCAGTGCAATCCGGATTGACGGTGTAGGTCCCGGTGGCCGGCCTCCATTCCTCCTCAGCAACAGGAGGCACGCCGTTGATAACGACGTGGTCGACCTCAGTCAGGCCACCTTCGCCGTCAAAGTGAGCCATCATTAGCGTACGCAAGGGGAGATCCAGGCCAAGGATCGTACCTTCGATCAGAGCGCCGTAATCGCCAAAGAGCGTGCGGTTGGAACAGTTTTCGTGGCCTCGTTTTCCGGCGCCCGGCTGGGCCACGGCAGATGCGCCTAAGGCCAGTACTACGCAAAGAATTCCTATAACGATCGAAATTCTAGACATCGACTTGTTTTTCATTGAAACCTCTGAGAATTGGGTTTGGAATTTGAGGCCCGAGGATCCCCGAACCTCACCCGTGTGGCTGGACCATCGCATTGCTGGCGCGGTTGCACAATGCACAGAAGGTAGGCGGAAGGTGAACAAAAGGTGAACTGCGGAATTATCGGCAATGCGGGATTGAGCAGGGCAAGCGAAGACTTGATTATCGGCGAAAGGAGTTAAGGTACAATCCGGCCACATAGAGGTTCCAGGTGGCCACTTCTCACACAACTCCGGCGTGCGCTCGTTTTGACCAGTTCCAAGTCGATCTGAGCAGTGGTGAACTGCGTAAATCCAGCGGAGCTTCTCTACGTATTCAGCAGCAGCCTTTGCAGGTGCTGCGCCTCCTGCTGGAAGCCGAGGGGAGAGTTGTTACGCGCGAGCAACTGCGCGTTGCCCTGTGGCCGGGAGAAACCTTCGTCGACTTCGAGCATGGAGTCAACACCGCCGTAAAAAAGCTACGACAGGCGCTGGAAGATTCAGTCGACAATCCCAAGTTCGTCGAGACTGTGCCCAAAGTCGGCTACCGTTTTCTAGTTCCAGTGAATTGGGTGGTCGATGCAGGCGGGGAAGTGCCCGTCCCCCAACCCACGCCGACTCAGGGACGCAGGACGCTCAAGGCATTCATAGCACTCGCTATTCTTTTCGGTTTGGCTGCAACAGTTTTCTTTTCCGGCGAGAACAGGTACTTAGCTCGCACCCGCCTGGGAACCTTGCTGCGTCGGATCAAGGTTTGGCGCCGGGTCCCGACCCAACCAACACTTAGCGAGCGGCGGTTGACGGCGAATCCTGACGACACGCCAGTAACCAGCGCCCTGATCTCGCCCGACGGTAAATATCTGGCCTACACCGATTCAACCGGCTTCTACTTGCGACAGGTGGACAACGGCGAGACGCGTCCGTTGCCTCTGCCGAAGGGCTTTAATCCGCTGGCTGAGAGTTGGTTTCCGGATAGTGTCCACATGGTTGTCTCCTGGGTGGAGGATGATCCACAGAAACCACCCAGCCTATGGCAGATATCGGTCCTGGGCGGAACAGCACGAAAACTCACTCCAGAAGGCTATTCCGCGTCTGTGTCGCCCGATGGATCTCAGATAATCTTCCTGAAACAAGCGGCCGCCAGGGAAGAAATCTGGCTGATGCAAAGTGATGGCGACCGAGCGAAAAGGCTGGTCAGCAGTGAGGAAGATAACTTTGGCCAGCTGGCGTGGGCTCCTGACGGAAGACGGTTCGCTTACGCCAGAACAAAAACGAGATACTACACGAGCCGCGGTGGCCCCGATTCCAGGATCGAAGTCTTCAATCTAAACACTGCGCTGACCACAGTTGTTCGATCAGAGGGAGAAAGAGGTTTGCCTCGTGGTGGGGCTGCTCTCGGTTGGATGCCAGATGGCCGGTTGATCTACCCTCTCCCGGAGGCTCGTCCGAACCAGCAGGACACAAACTTATGGTGGGTGCGGCTCGACCCCAAAACAGCACAACCGCTGGGCCCCGCCACACGCCTCACAAGCGGCCGAGGAATCGCGGTTCAGCTCAGTCTCAGCGATGACGGGAAGCGGATCGCCTTAAGAAGACACGCTCCACAGCCGGATGTGTACGTCGCAGATTTGGAGCGCAGCGGGGATGGGCTGAGCAAAATCCAGCGCCTGACCCTGGATGAAAGGATAGATTACGCGACCTCGTGGACGCCGGATAGTAAGGCTGTCCTGTTCTATTCCAACCGTGACGGCCCGTTCCACATTTTCAAGCAAGACATTCATGCGACACAACCCGAGTTACTGGTCGGAGGAAGCGACGATCTATACATGCCGCGATTGAGCCCGGACGGGTTAAGCGTGCTCTATGTGGTCCGTCCCAAGCCAGGGGGACCGTCCAACAAGTCCGTGGTGATGCGAGTTCCCCTGGCCGGCGGTCCACCCCAATTTGTGCTCGAAGAATCTGGCATTTGGGATATTGAGTGTGCGCGCGTTCCGTACACCCTCTGCATCTACAGCAAGATTGAAAATGGACAGCAGACGTTCTTCACTTTCGATCCCGTAAAAGGAAAAGGCGTGGAGCTGCAAGCAAGGGAAACCAACGGCGACAATTTCGATTGGGTACTCTCGCCTAACGGCAAGTACATCGCGTGGGCCCGCAACCGCACTCCGCTGAAAGAATTCGGAGTTCGTGTACTCTCACTGGCAGAGGGAGGGAAGCGGGACATCGCAGTCCCGGGTTGGGCGGAGTTTTACGGGTTGGATTGGGCTGCAGATAGCAAAAGCTTGTGGGCCGCCGCGAATAACAGAAGAGGCGCAAGGGCTCTGTTGAATGTTGGCTTCGATGGCAAAGTCAGGACGATGATGTCAAACCAGAATGCGTTTCTGGAATGGGCAATACCGTCTCCCGATGGCCGTCACCTGGCTATCGTCCAAGAGAGCAACCCTTCGAATGTGTGGCTGCTGGAAGACTTCTGATTTTTTTGGAATGGCGATCCACCTCGACCGCTAAGACGATCATTTCCTTCTTTTCACCTGCGGATCTGAATGCAGCTGTGTGAGATCCAGTTTGGCAATATCGACCACGTCGTGTGATTTCGCCTGGATTGTTTCCGCGGATTGCGCTTCACCCACATCGTGCGGAACTAGGGCAAGGTGCTCCACTTCACCACCAAACCCAGTTCTTTCGGTAGGCATGATCACTCTGACGTATTCCTCGCCTCCATCTTCCACGTCCAATGCGGTAGTAGGACTCTTCTTCGAATTCCAAGTCCGGAGCCAGTATTTGCCGGGGGGCACGGACAGCGTGAACTTGCCGCCTCTCTTCAGGTGTGCAACTTTGACTTCTCCACACCAGACATTTACGGCAGCTCCGTCCTCGAAGTTTGGGTAATAGAAAGTGACGGAAGCGGGTCCGTGATGTGGTTCCGCAGGCTTGGGTTGATCCGCTTCGATTACGGCTCGCGGTAGCAGGACGTCGCTGTCGATAGCCGCTTCTAGCACTGTTCCCCGCGGCATCACCGCCTGGTTCCCGTGTTGCAGCGGAGAAAAAGGCAAAAAGAATAATGCCAATCCGTAGGTCTGCATCACGGCGTTTGTCCACTCCATGGGAGCACCGGTGTCTTTCCCTTGACGGCGTTCCACGCCCGCAGAGGTTGCTGCTGCTGGTTCAGCAACGTGACTGTGCCCAGTTTCAGGAGCAGGTTTCCTGCGCGCCAGGCGCGACCCGCGCTTTTCGCGGATTCAATGGTTGCGAACCCGGGTGCCCGGTTGGCAATGACCATCAGATCGCCGACCTTAACATCGCCAAGAACCTGGAGTTTCACGGTGCTGCCAGGTTGGGCCGTCTTCGACGAAATGGATTCCGCGAGCAACAAATGTACCGGGGTACCGTTGGCAAGACGGATGGTCGCTGCTGAATCTTCGCGTTCGCCCCCAGAAGCAGGCTGGGTCTCGGATGCAGTGAGCGCCGGCTTTGGCTCGGATGCAGACGCAGTGGGCGCTGACGTTTGCTCGGAACTAATTGCGGTGGGTGTGGGCTGCTGCCCATGCGCAGCCTGGAGCAATCCCGGTTGGCCCAGCCGCCGATCCAATCGTTCACGGAGTTTGTGCAGAGTAGCGCGTTCCTCTTTGCCACCTGACAGTCCGCCCTCGGCCGCATCTTCCTGCCAGATCCGATGCCCTGCCGTGTCGTAGCATTGCACGGTCACTTTGAGCCACTTCGTTATCGGACGATCGACAACGACATACAGTAGGTAAGCTGCCCCGGAATGGTGAGCCATGTCCAGAACGGCAGACAGCGGTAGCTCGGCCTCCCAGGATGCAGCGTTTCCTTCCGGCCGCGCTGCTACTCCGTTCGCGCTCGCAAATCCCTGGATCTCGCTCACCACCTGTTGGAACACTTCTGGCGTGCTGAGTTTCACATGCTCACTGGTCCTATGGAAGTAGAGGTAAGTCGTCTGCGGGCTCGGAGTAGAGACGGCCTGGGCCGATGCAGGCGGGTACGACGTAAAGCTCAGAAGGAAAAGTATGAAACCCGGCGACAGAAATGATGCTGAAACGGGAGGGATCATGCCTTCCTCCAGGGTTCCAAAGAAACGCGCTTCTTTATAGCACGCGCCCTGTCGCCGGCTCAATGTGGGAAGCGAGTTGTTAGCTGCTTCCGAGCTCTACGAAAGCCCAAAAACCTGCCCGAGGCGTTTCCGATCAAGGCTAGCGACCATCCGGGAGTTACCGGATGGTGACGTGCGGCTACTTCTCCACCCGGTACTCCCTTGACACTTGTCTGTGGCCGCGCCAAGTGATATTTACCTTGTGCGTCCTTCGCCAGCGAGGTAGGAATCATGAAGCTCCTGGCGGCCGTAGCGCTTTTGAGTGTTGCTCTCGCTTTTACCAGCTCCCCGAATCCCGATGCACCCACTGGATTCGACAACAAGAGCAACGGCATGGTTGACGACGCCACCCATCAGGCCGACCAAGCGAAATTTGACGACATAGAAACCGTGGCTGACGGCCTTGGGCCGCTTTATAACGCCCAAGCCTGCCGAGAGTGCCACCAAAACCCGACGTCAGGTGGAACCAGCCAGGTCGCGGAGTTGCGCGTAGGCCATCAAGGGCCAGACCATCTTTTTCATAACCCGGACATCCCGATCGCCCATGGAGCAGAGATCATTACCGGCCGCACCCTGGTGAATGATCGCTCTATTTGCCCGAGCGCCGCTTTCCCTTCCACAGAAATCCAGGAGCACGTGCCCGACAGCGAGAACATCCGCACCAAGCGGATATCTTTGGGCGTCCTGGGAGACGGATTTGTAGAAGCGGTGGCCGATGAAACCTTGATCGAATTGGCTCGCAAACAATGCAAGGAGTCCCACCGCAAAATCTGCGGGCAGGTTATTTACGTGCCCATCGTGGAGGCTCCCGGACAAACCGGCATTGGCCGCTTCGGCTGGAAGGATCAGCAGGCCAGTCTGCTGTCATTCTCAGGAGATGCCTACCTGAACGAAATGGGGATAACTACCCGGCTGTTCCCCGATGAGGTAACCAAGCTCTGCAACTCCGCTCCCGAGCCCAACGACGAAGCCGGTCCTGACGGCTTGGACGATGTCGACCATTTTGCCCGCTTCATCCGCGCCTCCAAAGCCCCCGCTCGAGACTCAAAGCTAGCCGACGCCGAGCAATCCAAAAAAGGATCCAAGCTGTTTGACAAGATTGGCTGCACCAAGTGCCATGTGCCCACGTTGACCACGGCACCCGCAGGCACAAAGATCAACGGAAACACGTATAGCATTCCCGAAGCGCTTGGAGGGAAGACCTTCTACCCATATTCTGATTTTCTGTTGCACGACGTCGGTACAGGTGACGGAATGGTTGTCCCGATGCTGGAGCATTACGGACGAAAGATGTATCAGACGACGTGGAAAAATTTTTCAGCTCAAAGCTTTCACAATGCCCAAAACAAACTACGCACGGCGCCCCTCTGGGGTGTTCGCTTCCGCAACCGCCTGATGCACGATGGAGAATCAACCACCCTGCGAGATGCCATTCTGAGGCACCGTCAGGAAGCCTATGAGTCGGCTCACCGCTTTGATCGAATGTCTGCTGCCGATCAGCAGGCCATTCTCGAATTCCTGAGCTCTCTTTAGTTTGTTCTTGGTTCGCCGTCCCTCTGTCGTGTTCCTTCATGAGCATCCGTCACGGAAGCCGAGCTCTGGCTAACTCAGCGTCCGACCTTGCCGATCCTGCAGAGTGAGTTCGCCCGAAAAGTCGAAGTGTACCTCGCCGGAGCGTGGGGTGCTCTGGTGGCTATCGACGCACTGAAGGCTCAGTGAACTGTGAACCTAGTCACTTAGCATTGTTTGTCACGAGCGATACAAGTCCGGAGAACGGTGTGCGTAAATTTGGTGGAGGCGGCGGGAGTCGAACCCGCGTCCGAAAATGTTACTGGTCAAGAGCCTACATGCGTAGTCCAGTTCATGCCCCAGGCATTACCCTGGGACGTTCACGACCGGCGCTCAGAACGGACAAGAAACGCAAGTCGCTAGCCTGAAAGTCTCATCCTCCCAGCCCAGACGTAGCCGGGAAGACCAGCCCGCAGTTCGACGTTCGCTCGCAGCCCACGGGCGAAGCTGCGGAGAACGGCAACTTAATTAATTAAGCTGCGTATGCCAGTGTTTGGTTGGCAATTGTTGTTTTGCACGCGATTACGGGTGTGTGCACCCCGGCATGCCTCTTGGCCGCAAGCATCTCCGTCGAAGCCGTGACGCCCCCACTGGTGGGATTGGCCTTT
>WNGJ01000524.1_pt1 | contig 45687 bp, 40 predicted proteins | sample 5400611 | NCBI WGS metagenome assembly WNGJ01 (sample SAMN13153375, study PRJNA577476) | soil metagenome | isolation source: 40 cm soil or saprolite under Garry oak tree replicate 1 | place: USA:California | collected 2016-06-15
CTTTCGATTCTTGCGTTCATCGCTCTTCTCCTTTCGTGTCAGTTCCTCGACAACCTTGTCCAACTCGTCGAAGCGTTCGTCCCAGCGCTGGCGGTACCTCTCGAGCCACGCCGTCTCTTCCTCTAATCGGCGCGGGCCCAGCTGGCAGTTCCGCACGCGCCCGATCTTCTTCGTGGTGACGAGCCCCGCCTGCTCCAGAACGCCGACGTGCTTCTTCATGCCTGTGAGCGTCATGTGGAACGTCTCGGCAAGGTCCGTGATCGAAGCGTCGGCTCGTCCGAGCTGCTCCAGAACGCCACGCCGCGTGGCGTCCGAGAGCGCGGCGAACGAAGTATCAAGCCGGGTCGTCATATACTGAACCATATGGTTCAGTATTTAACGCAAGCGTTGCGGCATGGCAAGGGGTGGCCGCGAAAAACGATGCGTCCTACGATCTCAGCAGAGCGCGCGCATCCGTGACCGGTCAGACCACCATCGCTGCCTCTACTGCGACGACGTCCCTGCCGAACGGCCGCATCGTGACGACGTAGTGCAACACTGAGTCTCATCGGGCATAGCATTCCTCCGGCCGGCCGACACCGCCGATGTTTGCCGTAATGTTTGCCGCTCGGGGACGGACTTGGAGGGATTTAGCGGTCCTGGGCGGCGCTGGATGAGCACAAAAACGGCGGGCCCGCATGGACCCGCCGTTTTTGGAGACCGGTGCTCTACCAATTGAGCTACGGACCTACAATCAATTGCGGATTGTCGATTGCGGATTGCGGATTCAAAAGGCCACCCAATCCGCAATCCGAAATCCGCAATCTCGCAATCGGTAAGGGGTGGCTGACGGGAATCGAACCCGCAACCTCTGGAGCCACAGTCCAGCGCTCTAACCGATTGAGCTACAGCCACCATGCTAGACGCACAGACGCACAGACGTGTAGGCGCTCAGGCGCCGACGACAATCTAAACCGTCAGCGCTCCCGCCAGAAGCGGCTTACCGCCCGGGGTGTGGGCCGCCTGCCGACGCTCCGCCGCCCGACCTACGGCCCGCCTGCCACAGCCGGGCGGGACTCGGATCGTGGCACGCGGTGCGGCGAGGCCGCGATGCTCTGGCTCAAACCTTGCCGACGGCAAAACACCGCGTTGTTCCGCTTCCGCGTCGCGGGTGGCACACACTCTGCAATAGAGGGCAGCATCATGCACGAGCGGATGACGTTCGCTGGGGTTGTAGGGCTTCTGGCCGCCGCCCTGCTCGCGGTGGGCTGCAGTGACTCGGTCAGTCCCCGCGGGCCCGCGTTTGACATGGCCCCGACCGTCGTGGAAGTGACCGGGCTGGGGCAGCTCGGGACGGGGTCGCCGTCGCCTGGGAACAACGTGCAGACCTTCGACTTCGACGTGAAGTCCGATCTCTCCGGAACGCTCACCTACACGGATTACACCTTTCCCGACACGCTGCTAGTCGGTCCGACAATCCCCGGGACAGGGATCACGGCGTTCCGCACCAGCTCCAGCGCCTGCGGCGACCCGACCAAGGGCGCGGAGTTCGACGGCACGGGCCAGGTGTTCGGAGAGACGGAAATGCTGAACTTCACCGTGGCCGTGTGCGATAACGGGCCGGCCGGGAGCGGCCTGGACTTTTTCAGCTTCAGCGCTCCCTCAATTAACTACAGCAAGTCGGCCACCCTGACGAGCGGAGACATCGCCAATTCGACTGGTTCTTCCTCCGCGGGCTCCCTCGTTGTCTCGACCAGCACCTTGGGGTCGAGCCTCCCGAGCGGCTACACGGCGACGGTGGACGGGACTGCGAGTCAGCCGATCGGGATCAACAGCAGTGCCATGTTCACCGGCCTCACGGCTACCGGTCACACGGTGACGCTCAGCGGCGTGCCCACGAACTGCACGGTGAGCGGGGGCACCTCCCAGACGGTTACCGTGCCCGCCGGCGGCACCGCGACGGCGGCCTTCTCGGTGAGCTGCACGGCGACCTCCGGCGTGGAGGTTTCGGGGACGGGGCAGATCGGCCCAGGCTCGCCTACGGCCGGCTCGAACCTGCAGACGTTCACCTTCGACGTGACGTCCGATCTCTCCGGGACGCTCACCTACACCGATTACAGCATCTCCGCCTCGCTTCAGGTGGGTCCGACAATTCCCCGGCACAGGGATCAGCGCGTTCCGCACCAGCTCCAGCGCCTGCAGCGACCCGACCAAGGGCGCGGAGTTCGATGGCACGGGCCAGGTGGTGGGAGAGACGGAGCTGCTGAACTTCACCGTGGCCGTCTGTGATAACGGGCCGGCCGGGAGCGGCCTGGACTTTTTCAGCTTCAGCGCTCCCTCAATCTCCTACAGCAAGTCCGGCACGCTGACGGGCGGCGACATCGTGAAGAGTACGACGGGCAGTCCCGCGACCGGTCAGCTCACCGTCACCACCGCCACGACGGGCACGAGCCTGCCGAGCAGCTATACGGTGACGGTGGACGGGACCACGAGTCGGCCGGTCGGGATCAACAGTCGTGTCACCTTCACCAACCTCGGGGCCACCAGTCACACGGTGGCGCCTAGCGGCGTGCCAACGAACTGCTGGGTGAGCGGGGGTACCTCCCAGACGGTCACCGTACCCGCCAGCGGCACGGCGACGGCGGCCTTCTCGGTGAGCTGCACGACGCCGCCCGGCAACCTGACAGTGACGACCAGCACGACGGGCTCGAGCCTTCCGAGCGGTTACACGGTGAAGCTGGACGGGACCACGAGCCAGTCGATCGGGATCAACAGCAGCGTCGCGTTCACGAACCTCGCGGCCACGAGTCACACGGTGGCGCTCACCGGCGTGCCGAGCAACTGCACGGTGAGCGGGGGCACCTCGCGCACGGTGACAGTGCCCTCGGGCGGGACGGCGACGGTGAGCTACTACGTGACCTGCACGACGCCGAACCAGCCGCCCATCGTGAACGCCGGCTCGGACCAGACGGTGTTGCTCGGTCTTCTCTACACCGAGACCGCATCGTTCAGCGACCCGAACAACGACGGGCCGTGGTCGTACACCATCAAGTGGGGCGACGGCTCGTCGAAGAGCGGTACTACGTGGAGCCAGGGCGGCACCATCAGCGCGTCGCACTCCTATCTGCTAGGGAGCTTCACGATCCGCGTGACGGTGACAGACAGCCACGGCGCCTCAGGCTCGGACTCGAAGGTGCTTACGGTGATAACGGGGCTGGCGGGGCTGCCGGGGTTGTAAGGCAACTCAGCCCTCAGGCCAGAAGCGCTGAGCCAGTTCGGCGGTGCGCGGATCCGCGGGCACGGGCGCTCCGTAGAGCGACGCGATCGGGACGACGCCCCGAGGGTATCGACAAAGCCTGCGGTGGTGGGCCACCGTCTTCAGGGCGGCGACGACAAGAAGCGCGCATGGCACCACCACGTTCACCGAGAAGGCATCGAGCGCGCCTTCGCAAGTCATTGATTGGGAGAGACTTCCGCGCACGACAAATCTGAGATGTTGATCCACCCACCTCCGCCTTGCGGCAGACCCCGTCGGAGGCATATTGGAGCGCAACTCAGACGCTGTGAGCCCCGAGGCCGCATGTCGTGCGGATCGCCAATGCCTCGAGGGGAGCAAATGGCGAAACCGACTGAGTGGGGAGACCCACATGGCCGGTTTTTTTCGCTTCGGGACGAATTCTGAAGGTGCGCTAGCCCTCGGACCCCAGTCCCGAGACGGAGGTGAGCAGCTCACGGCCGTCTGACGCACCAGTGCTTGAGCTCAAGGCGTACCACCACAGGCAAACCGGGAAGGCGCAAACGCCGACGACCAGTGCGGCGAACGGCCTCATGACCGGCAAAACCGTCCTTGACAAAGGCGCGCCCAATGGTGCGACCGGCGCACTGCGGTCGCGCTCACCCTCTCCCGATCCGCTGCACTCCAGCGCACGTCCTCCGGCAATTCGGATGCTTATCGCATCCGGTGTTCGTCTCTACCGCGAAGGGTTGGCAGAAATTGTACTTCGGGACGCGAACATCCGGGTGGTAGGCACCGCCGGAGGCCAGGACGGGGTCCTCGCTTCTCTCGGCACGATCCCGATCGACCTAGTGCTGCTCGACATGGCCATGGCTAACAGCGTCGCGATCGCACAGGCGATTCGCAACCAGGCCCCTAGCGTCAGAGTGGTGGCCCTCACACTGGCCGAGACCGAATACCAGCTGGTCGCATGTGCCGAAGCGGCCGTCGCAGGGTACGTCACGCCTGATGACTCGTCAGCTGAACTTCGCGCAGTTGTCGCCAACGTCGCTCGCGGTGAAGTTGTTTGCCCCCCCCGAATCGCAGCGATGTTGCTACGGCGGGTTGCAGCGCTCGCTGGCGAGCCGGATTCCGGCCTCTATCAGGCCCACCTCAGTCGCAGGGAGCGGGAGGTTGTACGCCTCATCGCCCGCGGGCTCAGTAATAAGGAAATCGCGCGGGACCTCGGCGTAGAGATTGCCACCGTCAAGAACCATGTTCACAACATCTTGAATAAGCTGCGGGTACATCGACGCAGCGACGCCGCGGCAATTTTCAACGGTGCGGCGACGCGAGCCTCGCCTGCCTAGTACCGCTGATCTAGTCCGTTCCTTTATCGGGCACAGGCCCCAACGCGCACCGATCTAGTCCGTTTACCGGACCGAAGTTAGTTCCCGCCGATTCATACACAAATACGAATCGCTGCGCAGGATATTTCGTGGCGGCCACACGACAGCTGCGCTTCGGGCTGTGGCGTAACCGCTCCACTCTTGACCGTCGGGAAGTGGTCCCTGCGACCTCGGCCCGGCCCTTGTCGGCAAGGGAGTTGCTCACGTGCGCAGCCCGTCAGTTCATTGGCGTCGCCCGGCCCCCCGGAAATCGCCCGGGACTGCGGCTCACGCGCCTGACGAAATTGGCGTGCTGCCGCCGGTGCTGGACGCCCTTCTCATCGCCACTGACCGGCAGGCTAAGGAGCTGGCATGGGAAGCCTTCGTGGAGCGGTACACGCCCCTCCTGCTGCGTACGGCCTATCGTTTCGCGCCTCGCTACGACGAGGCGATGGATCGGTACACCTACTTTCTGGAGCAATTGTCTTACGACGACTTCCGCCGGCTTCGAGCGTTCGCAGCGCTGGGGCCCGGACGGTTCACCACGTGGCTTGTCGTGGTCGCACGTCGGTTGCTTCTGGACCATCACCGGCAACGTTATGGACGCGCGAGGCTGTACGCCGCGAAGGATGGAGCAGTAGCTAAGGCGGCAGCGGTGATGCGGAAGCGTCTCGTAGAGATGGTGGGAGAGGAACTCCACCCATCCGCCCTTGGCGATTGGTCCACCAATCCGGAATGCACGACGTACGCCGTCGAGTGCACCCGGGCTCTCCAAGCCGCAGTGAAGTCGCTCGAGCCCCGGGATCAGTTGTTGCTCAAACTGCGATTTGACAGGGACCTGGGGGCCCGTGACATCGCCGAGATCATGGGCTTCCCCACGCAATTCCAGGTGTACCGGAGACTCAAGGTTGTGCTGGCGATGCTTCGGCAGATGGTCCCACGGGCGTATCAGGAGTATGTGGGTGCTTTTCCATAGCAGCCTGCCGGAGAAAAACTTGTCGCGCGAGTCCGTGTACCGATTAGGTGGATGCGAGCGACTCGGGCGGGCATGAGCGACAGCCACACGCCCAAGAGCCTAACGCATCTCAGCCCCGAGGAGATTGTCAGCTACATCGACCAGACCAATACCGTCGCAGCCCGGACGCGGGTGGAAGGCCACTTAGCGGAATGCGAAGCGTGCCTCCGCGAAGTGATCGAAACCAAAAGCTTGCTGAGAGGCCGGCTGTAGGCCGCGACCCTTCTGGCAGGAAGGCGTGACCAGTTAGCCCCGGCATCGCTCGGATCGCGCGGGTCCTCTATATCAGGTCCTCGCCATATCAGTCCGTGCTCTGACAAAGGCCGTGTTAGCGGTCAAAGGGCTCCGCGCGGTCCGTGTAACACGTACATAGCAGGCTAGAGGTCGAGCTGCCAATCTGGGACAGATGACCGCCGTTTTGCCGAAACGGGAGGCGCGGCAGCAGACCAACCTCCCGGGTCGAGATCGAGTTGGTCGCCGCGTGCCGCAGGAGCTCGGAACAGTCGCCGCGGGCGGGCCTTCGAACCAGAGGCTGTGTGTCAGCCTATGCCGGTCACGGACACCGCACACGGTCTGAGGAGTTCTCCTTGGCAGTTGCCGCAAGCTCGCTGGGCAGCAGCTTCACGCTGATCTTCGCGCTAAACAGCTCGAGCGGAGCGTCGGCCCCACGGCCGATAGCCGGCCCCGGCCCAGCACCGCACAGCGCCGGATCAAGGCCATCGGATCAGCCCTAATGTCCCTCCTGCCTTGGCTCTCCCGCCGGCCCGACGATCGCTCACCTGTCCGCGCCGCGAAGCATACGTCCTGGGTATCGCGCCTCGGAGCAAGTTTGAGCATCCCTGAACTCGAGGCCGTTCGCACGCGCCGCGGCATGCCAACGCCCACAGCACTGTGGCCCCCCACCATGTCGGCAGGGCCCGCGTCAGCATTCATCCGCCGGGCGTTCCAGGTAAGCGATCTGCTCTCGGGCCTGCTCGCCCTCGGCGGGGCGTTCCTCGTTCTCAACCTCGACGAACTACCAGGTGGCCTCGGGGAGTTCCTCGCGCTTCGAATCACGGTCGGGAAGATCCTGCTGCTTTGCACGTTCGCCGTTTTCTGGAATCGTGTCTTCAGCGCGTTGGGCCTGTACGAGCGGTTGCGGATCGCTGCCCAGGGGCAGAAGCTCGCTCGCATTGCAGCGGCCTCTTCACTGGGGACCTTCCCCACACTGCTCTTCGTACTGTTCAGTGCGTCGCGATCGTTCACCATCGAGACCGTCTTGCTCTTCTGGGCGATCTCGATCCCTGCCGTCATCGCCTTGCGAGAGGCGGTCCGCATTCTGGGGACATCCCCTTCTGATCAGCAACCGCGAGATGTGCTGATCGTCGGCAGTGGGCCGCGGGCACAGGCTCTGTGCCAGGCGCTGTCCGAGCCCGATCGCGCGAGTACGAGTGACGTGCGGCTGGTGGGTGTCGTGGACAGCAACCAGGGCGTGACCGCCCACCCCGTCCGGCAGCATGTGCTCGGCACCCTGGATGACTTGGAGACGGTACTCAAGCGCACGGTGGTCGACGAGGTGCTCATCGCCCTACCGATCAAGTCGTGCTACCAGCAGATCCAGGATGTCATCCACACCTGCGAGCGTCTGGGCGTCCAGTCCGCGTATCTCGCAGATGTCTTCCAACCTTCGCTCGGTCGCGTCCGCTACGAGCAGACGCATCGGTTCGCGATCGGCACCGTCAAGGTGGTTCAAGACGACTTCCGGCTTGCGATCAAGCGTGCCATGGATATGGCGGGCGCGGCGGTCGGCCTGGTCCTGCTCGCCCCGCTGCTGCTAATAATTGCCGCGGGCATCAAGCTGACGTCCCCCGGCCCAGTGCTATTCGTGCAGCGGCGGTACGGGCTCAACAAGCGGCTGTTTTGGATGTACAAGTTCCGGACGATGGTTCGCAATGCGGAAGCACTGCAGCCGACGCTCGAAGACCGGAACGAAGCCCGGGGTCCGATATTCAAGATTGCTGAAGACCCGCGTGTGACCTGGATCGGGCATCTGTTGCGACGAACGTCCCTTGACGAGCTGCCGCAGCTTTGGAACGTGCTCAAGGGTGAGATGTCGCTCGTCGGCCCTCGCCCCATGGCGGTGCGCGATGTCAGTCGGTTCGACGAAGGATGGCTGATGCGCCGGTTCAGCATGCGGCCGGGTCTCACCTGTCTGTGGCAGATCTCCGGACGGAGCAATCTCGGGTTCGATGCTTGGATGGAGTTCGATCTCGAATACATCGACAACTGGTCGCTCCGACTGGACTGTCTGATTCTGCTGAAGACGATCCCGGCCGTTCTCAGAGGGACGGGGGCCCAGTGAGTTTCTCCGCACGTAGCCGCTGCGTCGCCAGCTGGAGGTTGCTGCAGGCCGGCTGGCCGCTCGTCGTGCTCGTCCTCGCACGCGCGAGCGCAGCACACGCCCAATCCAGCTCAGGCCCAGACGCGATGGCCGGAGCCATCTCGACCGTGATCCGGCCGGGCGACGTGGTGCGACTGCGGATCTGGCGGGAGCCTGATTTGTCCGGGGAGTTCACGGTCGACGAGACCGGCACCGTGGTGCTTCCCAAGCTGGGAGCCGTGACAATCACTGGCGAATCGGCAGGGTTGCTGCGAGCCAAGCTGGTGCGCGCCTATGAGGGGTTCCTGTCCCACTCCGCGGTGGAGGTGACTGTGCTGCGGCGGCTGCTGGTGCTCGGCGCCGTGCGCAATCCGGGCCTCTACACGGTGGACCAGACGATGACGGTCGAAGACGGGCTGGCGCTCGCCGGCGGGGCCACGCCCTTAGGTAGTCCCAGCCACGTCGAGTTGCTCCGCCACGGGCAGAAGCTGCCGGTCCGCCTCACACTGCGAACCCAGCTTACCGATTCCTCCATTCGGTCGGGGGACCAGTTGTACGTGCCCGAGCGGAGCTGGATCAGTCGCAATCCGGGCGTCTTCGTGGGGATCGTCTCGGCGGTCGCGACCACGCTGGTGCTCGCGCTCCGTCACTGAGACACCATGAGCCACGACCTCACGCCCCACCAGGGCCCACTTTCCCCGTACCCCGCCGTGGCGCCGGCGGTTTCTCTACCCGGAGCGGGCACCGTTGATCTGGTCGATATCGTGCGGCGGAATTTCTGGCTGATCCTCGGGTACACCATCCTGTGCGTCTCGGCCGCCGTCGCTCACGTCGTGCTGGCGCGACCGTCGTACCGCGCGGAGGCGGCGATTCGAATTGAGGATCGGCGCCAGCCGATCCCCGCGTTCGACGTTTTAGCCTTGTACAGGGCCAACGAGCTCAGCACCGAGATCGAGATGCTGCAAAGCCGGAGGCTGGCGGAGGACGTCGTAGACGCACTCGGCATGCAGCTCGAGATCACCAAGCCGCGGGGCGTGCCGCGTGAGCAGGTCTTCACGTCCGTCCGCGTGGCTCGCGACGCACCGGCGGGGCGGTATATGCTCGAGCCCGCGGTTAGCGCTGGGTTCGTCGTGCGGAACGACTCCAGCGGGGCGGTGTTCAGACCGGCCATGCCAGGCGAGGCGGTGACGTTTGGGGGGGTTGAGCTCGAGGTGTTGCCTCAGGCGCTGGAGCTCGGGCCAATCGCGTTCTCGGTTGTCGGTTTCGACGATGCAGTACGGGACCTCCAACGCGCCCTCTCGATCAAACGTCGGAACCCCGTGGCTAACATCGTGGACGTGATCTACCGGGGACCCGACCCGCGGCTCGTCCAGGCCGTGCCCAATTTGCTTGCCACCCGTTTTATCATCGACCGCCAGAACACGCAGCAGACGGAAACCCGGAGCACGGCGACGTTCCTGCGTGCGCAGACGGTGAAGCTGGCGGCGCAGCTGCGGGCGGCCGAGGACAGTCTAGAACGGTTCCGCGAGGCCGAGCACATCGTCAGCCTGCCGGAGCAGGCGAGCAGCGGCGTGAGCCATTTCGCGGAGCTGCAGGCGCAGCGCAACGCCCTCGACGCCGAGCGGCGGGCGCTGGAGCAGCTGCTGAGCTCAACCGCTTCCTCGGGGCTCGGCTCAGCGCACCCGACGCCGTTCGCCTTTCCCACGCTGCTTCGCAACCAGGTAGCCGCGAGCCTGCTGGGCTCGCTGGCTCAGGCTGAGGACCGGCGCAGTGAGCTGCTGTCGCGGCGCTCTCCTCAGGACGCCGACGTCCAGGTGCTGACCCGGCGCATCGAGGACCTGAGCGCACAGCTTCGGGGCATCGCCGCGACCTACCTGCAAGGTCTCACCGACCAGGTGGCCGCGATCGATCTCACGCTGGCCAAGTCCAATGCGCAGCTGCAGACCATCCCGGCCAAGGAGATCCGCCTCGCACAGCTGGAGCGAAACGTCACCGGACTAGGGCAGATCTATATGCAGCTCCAGTCTCGGCTGAAGGAGTCCGAGATCGCCGAAGCAGCGGAGGACCCGAGCGTGCGCCTGGTTGACCCCGCGCTGCTTCCGCGCGAGCCGGTCAGTCCCCGGCGCGCGTTGAGTGTCGCCCTGGCGCTGTTGGGTGGGCTCATCCTTGGGCTCTGCGCGGCCCTCATAAAGGACTACTTGGACCGAGCCATACATACGCGCCAAGATGTGCTCGCGGTGACGGGCAGGTCGGTGCTGGGTGTCATTCCCCACGCACACGGCGACACGGAGTCGGGGAACGGCTCCGCCCGCGGGCGCCGGCGGCCGATCGCGGCCGGGAGCCCGGCGGAGCACGCCGAAGCCTTCGTCCGGCTGGCCGCAAGCCTCCGCTTCGCGGGCCCGACTGGATCAAACCAAGTAGTGACCGTCACCAGCGCCCTGAGCGGCGAAGGCAAGACCACCAGTGCTGTCAATCTCGCCGTGGTGAGCGCCACCGGGAACCGGAGAGTACTGCTGATCGATGCGGACCTGCGACGCGGAGTGGTTCACGCTCTCTTTCGGTTGAGCCGCACTCCCGGGTTTTCCGCGGTCCTAGCCGGCTGGACGCCTTGGGAAGACAGCGTGCGGCGGGTGAACGCCGGAGAGGGCCAGCACCTTGACGTCCTTCCGATAGGCCCGGCGGTGAATAACCCCGCGCACTTGCTGGGGAGCGCGGACCTTGCCGGGCTGTTCGCGCGGCTGCGTGCGGCATACGACCTAATCATTATCGACTCCGCGCCGATGAATGTCGTGGCCGACGCCACCCTCCTCGCTCCTCACAGCGACGGGGTGATGGTGGTAGTGCGGGCTGGGTTCACGGCGCCCGAAGCGCTGAATCTCACGATCGAGCAGCTCCGCAACATGCACGCGCCCGTGTGGACCGTACTGAATGACATGGATGTCCGGCGGGACCGAGCGTACGGGGCCTACCGTCACCATGACGATTATCTGGCGCCCCGCAGGGTGAATGAGGCTCGATGATCGACGCAATGCGCACGGGCGATCGATGGACGTACCGGCGCTGAACTCCCGATTTATCCTGGGCACCCGCACGGACTGCACCAGCTATTCGGATGCCACGGCACACGTACTGGGTTGGGCCGAGACCCTGCAATCCCGCTACGTCTGCCTCTCCAATGTGCACGTCACGATGGAGTCGCACGACTCGGCCGAGTACCGCGCGATCGTAAACGGGGCGGATTTGGTGGCCCCGGATGGGAGGCCGCTGGTGTGGGCGTTACGACTCTTCGGCGTGGGCGCGGCGACGCAGGTGCGTGGCACAACTCTCACCCTTCGCGTGCTCGAGCGCGCGGCGGCGGAGACGATCGAGGTCGGCTTCTACGGCGGCAGCCCAGAGGTGCTGGCCCGCCTGTTGGAGGCGTGCCGCCGACGCTTCCCGGGGTTGCGCGTGTCATACGCCCACTCGCCGCCGTTCCGGCACCTCGCGGCGGACGAGGATGCGGCCGTCGTGCGCGACATCAACCGCTCGGGCGCGCGCATTCTCTTCGTCGGACTGGGCTGTCCCAAGCAGGAGCGGTGGATGGCAACGCATAGGGGACGTGTGAACGCCGTCATGCTGGGCGTCGGAGCGGCGCTCGATTTTCTCGCTGGGGTGAAGCCCGAGGCCCCGGTGTGGATGCAGCACGCGGGAATAGAGTGGTTGTTCCGCTTGGCCACGGACCCGCGCCGGCTCTGGCGGCGCTATGCGGCTCACAATCCGCGCTTCGTGGTGTTGCTCGCCGGACAATACCTCAAGTCCTTGATCGCATGACGCGCCGAGCGCACAAGCGCGCCCTGATGACCTTGAGGTACCGGTTCTCGACGGGAATGGCAGCACGTCCGATCTCTTGAGGAGCAAACCGAGACAGCGAGGGTGCAGTCATGAAGAGAGCATTGGTCTGCGGCGCGGGTGGCTTCATCGGGAGCCACCTGGTCAAGCGGCTCAAGAACGAGGGCTATTGGGTGCGGGGCGTCGACCAAAAGCAGCCGCAGTTCTCCCCGACGGCCGTCGATGAATTCCTGCAACTCGACCTGCGCGAGCGGGAAGCGTGCGGTGCCGCACTCGCGCTTCCTTCGAGTTCTTTCGATGAGGTGTACCAGCTCGCCGCGGACATGGGTGGCATGGGATTCATCCATGCCGCCGAATGCGAGATCATGCGCAACAGCGCGTTGGTCAACATCAACGTAATCGATGCGGCGGCACGGACGCGTGTCGGGCAGTACTTCTTCTCGTCCTCCGTCTGCATCTACCGCGATATGGCGCCCGGGGAGCCGGCGTTGACTGAGGAGCAGGCCTACCCCGCGCTACCGGATAACGAGTATGGATGGGAAAAGCTCTATGCCGAGCGCATGGTACTAGCGTATGGGCGGCGCTTCGGCATGCAAGTGCGGATTGCACGCTTTCAGAACTGCTACGGTCCCGAGGGAACATGGACAGGTGGGCGCGAGAAGGCGCCGGCGGCGATCTGCCGGAAGGTGGCCGAAGCGCAGGATGGGGGAACGGTGGAGGTCTGGGGAGATGGCAGCGCAATTCGGTCGTACACCTATGTCGACGACATGGTGGACGGGATATACCGGCTCACGCACTCCGAGCTGACTGTGCCGACGAATATCGGATGCCCCGAATACGTCTCGGTCGATGAGCTCGTACAGACGGTTGCCGATGTGGCGGGAAAGCGGGTCGGCATCAAACACGTCAACGGTCCAGTGGGTGTGCACTCGCGGAACTTCAGCAACGAGCGGATCTACTCGACCGGCTGGCGTGCCCGATTCTCGTTGCGTGATGGAATCGCGTGCACCTACCCATGGGTGGAAGCGCAGGTCTACGCAACGCAATGCGCCTGAGCGGCACCGAGTGGCTCTCTGGGCGTTCGCTTTGAACGAGCATACACGCGCAGCGCGCAAGGATGCGGCCGAAGCCCAGACCTCGACTCGGACTCCGCCGCTGATGGCGAGCCCCAGTAACACGGCCGGGTCGCGGAGTGGTGAGCGGCCGTGTGTAGAAAACCTCCGGGGGAGATTGCTCCAATCGGTCGTTGAGCTCTTAGATACCAACGGCATCCCGTACTGCATCCTGCACGGGTACACGGAATACCCTGCCCGAGTGGTCTCCGACGTAGACTGCATCATGCCGGCTGATTTCCTGCCGTGGCAGCTCGCGACGCTCCTGCGGGCGAATCGAGATCGGCTCGGGGCTGCGGTCGTGCAGTGGATGCAGCACGAGTCCACGGCGCACTACGTTGTCCTCGCGGCCGATGGGCGAGGCGCACCATGGGATTTCCTCGCGGTTGATGTCTCTTCCGACTACCGTCGAAATGGACGCGTCTTCTACTGTGGCCAGGAAATATTGGCGTCTCGGCGTCGAGATCGGCAATTCTGGGTACCCGCGCCCGCGCTTGAGTTCGGATACTACTTGGTAAAGCAGGTTGCAAAGCGGTCGTTCAGTGAGGAGCACGGCCGCCGGCTCACGGAGCTCTACAATCAGGATCCCACTGGTTGTGACAGAGAGCTCACGCGGTTCTGGCGTGGAGACAACGTCCGCCTGATCCGCAGCCTCGCGTGGTCCGGAGAATGGGACCGCGTGCGGGAACTCCTCCCCTCCCTCCGGGCGGAGCTCTTGCTGCCGGGCACTGTACGGGAGTTGTGGTCCTGCGTCCGATATTGGGCGGCGGATGGACGGCGGCGGTTCCGGCGTTGGCGAGTGCCCACGGGCGTCCACGTAGTCCTCTTGGGAGCCGATGGGTCGGGCAAGAGCACCATCCTCCCTGCTCTCGGGGAGGCTCTGGCGCCGGCATTCCGGCGGGTCACATCGAATCACTTGGCACCGGCGCTGTTCCGCGGCGCTCGCGCGAACCTGCCGGTGACGGCTCCCCACAGCCGCCCTCCCCGTTCCTTGGTCGGATCGTTGGCCAAGGCGGCCTATTGGGTCCTCGACTACACCCTGGGCTACTATGTCAAGATTCGTCCGGCCCTGGCCCGGTCGACGTTGGTCCTTTTCGACCGGTATCTCGTCGATGCGCTGGTTGACCCGAGGCGCTACCGGTACGGCGGCCCGCGGTGGGTGCTGCATCTCGTCTGGTCGCTCATTCCGAAGCCAGACCTGGTGATCTTGCTCGACGCCCCTACGGAGGTGGTGCGCGCCCGAAAGCAGGAAGTCTCGCCCCGTGAGACCGAGCGCCAGCGGCACGACTATCGGCAGCTCGTGGAGATGCTCCCGAACGGGCATGTCGTGGACGCCGCACAGCCACTCGACAGAGTTGTCACAGCGGTAGGCACCGTCATCCTTGGTTTCTTGGCGTCACGAACGCTGGGCCGGCTGGGGGAATCGGCGTGAAACTCCTGCTCGTCCACAACAGCTACCAACAGTCGGGCGGTGAGGACCAGGTTTTTGCGTCCGAGCTAGAACTTCTGGCGTCCCATGGTCACGACGTGGTGCGCTTTACCGCACACAACGATGCGGTGAGGCAACTGAGCAAGCTGAGCTTGGCGTTCAGGACGAGCTGGAACCCGACGACCTACCGGGAAATGCGAGCAGTGCTCCAGCGCGAACGACCGCAGATTGTCCACGTCCACAACACGCTCCCTCTTCTCTCGCCGGCCGTCTACTACGCTGCCGGAGCCGCGCGGGTGCCAGTGGTGCAAACCCTGCACAACTATCGCCTCGTGTGCCCTGGCGCCCTGCTACTTCGAGAGCAGCGTATCTGTGAAGACTGCCTTGGAAGACAGGTGGCGTGGCCAGGAATCATCCACGCATGCTACCGCCAGAGCCGGGGCGCGACGGGTGCGGTGGCACTGATGCTCGGCGTGCACCGGCTGGTGGGTACCTGGTCGAGGCGGGTGAGCCGTTACATCGTGCTCACAGAATTCATGCGGCAGAAGTTCATTCAGGGAGGCTTCCTGGAGAAGCGGATCGTGGTTAAGCCAAACTTCGTGGCACCAGACCCGGGTACGGGAGACCACGGCGGTCGCTATGCGCTGTTCGTGGGGCGGCTCTCTCCCGAGAAGGGAATTCACACGCTCATACAGGCGTGGCGCCAGCCCGGTCGTATACCGCTCAAGATTGCGGGAGAGGGACCCCTGCGGAATCTCGCGGACGGCTCACCAGCGGAAATTGAATGGTTGGGCCGACAGCCTCATGAGCAAGTGATCGCGCTGATGAAGCAGGCCTTCGTCCTGGTTTTCCCCTCGGAGTGCTATGAGGCGTTCCCAACGACTATAGCGGAGGCGTTCGCCACGGGTCTGCCAGTCGTAGCCAGCCACCTAGGGGCGATGGGAGAACTAGTGCAACACCGCCAAACCGGACTCCTCTTCACCCCAGGAAATGCCAACGACTTGGCAGCCAAGGTGGAGTGGGCACGCGCCCACCCGAGAGAGCTAGCGGACATGGGGCGGCGCGCGCGGCACGAATTCGAAGCGAAATACACCGCAGAACGGAATTACCAGTTGCTGCGTGAGATCTACACCCGGGTACTCGATGAGACCATGCCGGCCGCTCTCTCAGCTTCTGCGCTCTGCCATGCCACCCCGCATTAGAACCTTCGATGCTCTCGTCTTGGACCGTTCACGTGCCCCATCCGAAGCCCGGAAAGGGGTGAGCACGATCGATACGATTCGAGTTCCGGTGGCTTCAACTCTGCGCTACAAGGATTTCCCGCCTGGTTGGGGCCACATCAAGGTTCCCATGTCCTCCAGGAGTGCTGCGCTCGCAGGGTTGGCACTTTACACTCCGTCCCTGACCAGGGGGATATGGGCTCAGCGGGCTGCGGCGACCTGCGTCACGGTCTTTGGGCCGAGAGCGCTCCCAGGGCGGAGCTTCCCATGGACCCCAGTGAGCGAAATGGAGTGGCGGGAGCTTTCAGATCGGTGGCGGCGCGAGCTAGGTGCCTTCGACGACGTGGCTGGCTGTAGTCGGCTCCAGGCCTCCCGGACTGGTTTGGCGCTCGTGTTGCTGCACAAGGGCTCACCTATCGCCTTCGTAAAGTGCCGACAGGGTGACTCGGTGAGCCTCACGAATGAGAGGCTCGCTATGGAGGCAGTATGGAGCTATCGACCGCGAGCCTTCCAGGTCCCGGAACCGCTCCTATCTGGCTCCACCGGTGGTTGGCACTACCTGGTTTCCGCTCCGCTGCCACCCGGTCTGCACCGTCCGCCCCGTAATCCTCCGCTCAGAGCGATTCTAGCGGAGGTCGAGGCGGCCTTGGCGGTTCTCCCGCGGCCGCTGGAAACTCCCGACCATTGGCGGCCGATGCACGGGGACTTTGCCCCCTGGAATCTGCGGCAGCTGCCCGGCGGGTCGCTCGTTCTCATCGACTGGGAGGAAGCCGGATGGGCCCCACCGGGGGCGGACGAAGTCTTCTATCGGGCCACTCGGGCGGCTCTCGGGCATCGGCCTGCAGACCGATGTGGTGCGCAAGAGGCCGTGCAGTTCTGGCGCGACTATGTGCTGGCCCAATGGCTGAGCCAGCCCGAGAGTGCCCGGGATCGTCGGCTGACTGAGGCGGTCAGTGAAAGCCTCGGCCGGATGGCAGGCGCATGACCTGGGCGACGGTGGCCGACGCCGTGGGAGAGGCGCCGGACACAAAGCGCTTCAAGATCCTGATCTCGGCGTACGCCTGCGAGCCGGGCGAGGGCTCGGAGCCGGGCATCGGGTGGAACGTCGCCGTCGAAGCGGCGCGGCGACACGACGTCTGGGTGATCACGCGCGCGAATAACCGGCCAGTGATCGAGGCACAGCTCGCCCGCAACCCGATACCGAGTCTTCACATGGTCTACTACGACCTGCCGCGCTGGACCCGCTGGTGGAAGCGAGGTGCACGCGGAACTCGACTCTACTACCACCTTTGGCAGCTCGCTAGCTACTCCATTGTCCGACGGCTGTATCGAGAGATCCGATTCGATGTCACCCACCACGTGACCTTCGGGAATTACTGGATGCCAACTCCACTGCCCTTCCTTCCTGTGCCGTTCTTGTGGGGACCGGTAGGAGGCGGGGAGTCGGCACCGAAGTCGCTGCAGGCCTGCAGTGGCTGGCGTGGGAGGCTGTCCGAAGTGGTGCGTAACGCCGCACGCTGGTGTGGTGAGAAAGACCCGCTGGTGTTGGCCGCGGCACGACGCAGCGCGCTGGCTCTGGCTGTGACAGAGGAGACTGCTGACCGGCTAAGCGCGATCGGTGCCAAGCATGTGGAGATCTGCAGCGCAATGGGCTTGAACGCGGCAGAGCGGTCCTACCTTGGTAGTCTCGGTACATCCACACCAGCGGAGCCAGTGCGCTTCCTGAGCCTGGGGAACTTGCTCCACTGGAAGGGATTTCATTTGGGCTTGCGAGCTTTCGCGGCAGCGAGCCTCCCCCGCGCGGAGTACTGGCTGGTAGGGGATGGACCGTACCGCATGCACCTGCAGGGTCTAGCGCGCAGCTTGGGGATTGGGGACAAGGTCCACTTCTGGGGGCTCCTGCCGAGGGCCGAAGCGCTGCTCAAGCTGGGCCTGTGCCACATGCTGGTGCACCCGAGCCTGCACGACTCCGGCGGCTGGGTGTGCCTAGAGGCGATGGCGGCAGGCAAGCCTGTCATCTGCCTCGACCTCGGGGGCCCGGCCGACCAAGTCACGAGCGACACAGGCTTCAAGGTCCCCGCTTTAGACCCAGATCAAGCCGTGAAGGACATGGCCCGGGCAATGGCTGTATTGGCGAAGGACCCCCGGCTGCGAGCCCGCTTGGGACAGGCTGGCAAAGACCGAGTGGCATCTAAGTATGCATGGGAGCAGAAAGGAGAGTTTGTGAGCGCCCTTTATCGACGGATTGCCGAGGCCTCGTGGTCCCATGGGTCATCCTCGTAGCGCTCGCTCTCGTGCTGGCAGCGACGCACTGCTAGCGGTTCTAACCCCACGCACACCACTAACTGCCCGCCCAAAGGGAAATCGGGGCTTTGGACAACCGGTCGCCAGGGCTGCGGTAGATCAGAGCTGGGCACGACCTGCAGTCGCAATTCACGTTCGACGACGGGTTCGCCGACAACCTCGATTCTGCCTTTCCCATGCTCCCCAGCCGGAGGCTTCCCGCCACCTTCTTCGTAGTGGCCGGCCTCATGGAGAACGATGCACAGGTTGTTTCGCACGGCTGCAGACGCTATGCGGGAGCAGCTATGATGAGGTGCGTCCCGTGGAGTGGGCCCAGTGATGGCGATGCGCGCCATGAAATAGTGGCATCCGTATCAATCCAAGAGTCTACTTTGGCGGGATCCTGGGAGGTGAAAGGAGGCAGGGTGGGCGAGAAGAGTGGAAGACTTTTGAACCTCATACTGGCCTCCGATCGCCTCGAGAGACTAGAAATCCTGCTGACGATCCGAATCAATCATCTGCTATTCGATCACAGGCCTGCTGATTCCGACACTATTACGTTCGAGGACTTCCTCGCTCAATCAGAACTCAACGATTCGGCATTATTCCAAATCATCAAACCTAGGGGAGAAGCTGCGGAAGCGGTCGAAGACATTCGTGCGAATTTCAGAAATCTAGCTGCAGAGAAAGGTGGCAAACTCCCATTCCCGACATTCTATAATGCCGACCAGTCTCTTGCATTGCTTAGTTATGGCCTCGCCAGGCATCTGAAACCTGACTTTGCTCTGGAGACCGGGGTTGGCTACGGAATCACGTCGGCACTTGTGCTGCTCGCAATGGAGCGTAATAACGCTGGTGAATTGGTGAGTATCGATCTCCCGCCACTTTCTGACCCGGATGGCTCGTGTACGGGGCTGGCCGTTCCCGAGCATCTCAAAAAGCGATGGAGCCTCCATCTGGCAAGCAGCTGGCGGTCGCTACCAACAATTCTATCAAGTGTGGGCACAGTAGGCTTGTTTATTTCCGACGGCGCGGATGTCTATACCTTGCAGCGCTACGAGCTCGAGACCGTCTTTCCGAAGTTAGCAGTAGGAGGAGGCGCGCTTGTCAACAACATCGGCTCGAAGTTTCAGGCGTTTCTGCGATCCGCGGAGAGGATACAATGTCACAGCATGTGGCAAGTGGATAAGCCGGGGAACGCAACGGGCATAATATTGAAGACATAAGCCGAACCCTTGAGAGCCAACTGGTATATATGAGTAATCAGGCCTACCTCACTATCAGTGTCGATGATGGCCATCCCACTGACCTGCAGTCAGCGGAACTTTTGCAGAGAGTTGGACTTAAGGCCACTTTTTATATACCCGCCCGTAATCCGGAACGCGAGCTAATGTCTCTGCAAGGGATTCAGGAGGTCGCCAAACACTTTGAAGTCGGGTCACACACATTCAACCATAGGCCTCTAAGAAACCTGTCGGATGAAGAAGCCAGAACGGAGATCAATGATGGCAAAAAGTGGCTCGAAGATCTAACCGGGGGCAAAGTCGCAGCTTTTTGTTATCCCCGGGGCAAATTCCATTCAGGAAGCGTCAAGCTTGTAGGGGAAGCTGGATTTGTAGGTGCACGAACATGCATGCTTAATGTGAACAGCTTTCCCCAAAACCCCTTCTTGTGGGGAGTAAGTACTCACGGTTATTCACATCCGGCAGCGATACAGATCCGCCATGCCTTGTTGGAAAAGAACTTTAAGGGCATCCTCAATTTCGTCTTCACTCACAAGCTGGCATACGATTGGTCCGAACACTTTAGGCATGCGGTGGACTTTGTCGAGAAGCATGGCGGTGTAGCTCACCTCTACTTTCATAGCTGGGAGATAGAAGAGCAGGGCCAGTGGAACAATCTAAGGCAGTTACTTGAGAATATCTCGCAAAGGAAAGGCCTCCTTCGTTTAACTAACGGTGACCTCTTCAAGTTATGGCATTGCAGAAAACAAATGGTGAGCTCCTAAGTTCTCTGCAAAGGTGAAACTGTACTTTACACGCAGGATCTCCGGACACTTCGGGGGGATCGGTCGGTCCCAACTACGCTGCCGTCTGCTCCGCAGTGTGAGGAAGCTCTCGAGAAAACCGCGGTAGTTCGTGACCCAGAAGGCGGACTCGTTCCAGACGCCCACCGGTACACGCCGGCACTCGAAGCTGTCGACGGCTGCTGCGCTCGCCGCGCTGACCGTGTTGCTCAAGAAGAGGTCCACATGGGGCTGGTGAATCAACCGATCCAGGAGCATAAGCGAGGCACTCCTGTATTCCGGATCGGCTACCCAGAAGCGGCTGCTAGCCGCTAGAATGCGCCTCCCCTCGAGCTCGTACATATAGAGGTATGCTTCCCAGTGCGGCGACAATGTGGTTGTCGCCATCCACGATCACCCACCCAATGCTCCAGCACCCGTGAAGCTCCCGGTAGACGGGATTACCCACCCACAGATGGCTCCATTCCTCGTAGCCGTTCTCCTTGAACCCATGACGGGCTTCCAGTCGGGCGATCTCGGGATAGTCCAAGAAGGAGGCCTCGCGAAGCGTAGGGCCCCACCGGGTGTAGCCCTCGGGTTCATAGCGTTGTTGCACGGACCTCAGCGCCCGACTTTGAACGCGGCGCTTAGGGCCAAATGTGCCCATGGCGTCGTTGCCCGATCCCGGCTGAGAGACGGATCACTAGAGCTCGCCTCAATCGCCTCCTACGGATGGGAGGACCGTCATCGACCCATCGACACCCTGGACTGCCCGAAGATGTCGGGCGATGATGTCGCTCCCCACCGCCGCGGTCAACATGCGAAGATCAAGTGGCATAATGCGTTAGCGAACGCCGGCGAACCCCGGGACGAAAACACCGTCCCCTCCTGTCCGTGTCACAAGTCACAGAAGGGCGCAAAGCTACAACGGCCTCTGTGCCGCCCCCGTCGCCCGAGAGGGGCCGTACCTGGTGAGCGCAATTCACTCACACCGAATCGCTTTGCCGCGAGCCCCGGAGTCCGCGATGAAGACTAGCGCACGCGTTGACCACAGCCCTCCGCGACGGGCCGGGACGAGCAGAGAAATCGCGCGAAATGTACTTGAGCACTGCTTCCGCCTCGCTTAGCCGGGGACGCCTACTCGCACACGCCGTCGCGCACCGTAGAGCGGTGTCCACCAGTGTCCTGAACCAAGCGGTCAGCAGTGCAACGAATTTCGCCCTCGCCTTAGTGCCGGTTCGCATGCTATCGGCAGCCGACTACGGCTCGTGCTGTCTCGGAATCGCGGTCTGCTATCTCTACGCAGGTCTGGGCAATTCGATGCTGTTGCTTCAAATGGTCGTCCACACGCCGGGCAAACCCCAGCAGGAGCGTCTTCCGTACGCTGTACGCATCCTTGTCGCAGTCGGGTTATTCGCCGTCGGAACACTCGTCCTGACCAGAGCGTGCTTTGAACACGACATCAACGGAATCCTTCTCGAATGGGAATCGCGATACCTTGACCTCGGTCAGAATCCGTGAGTCGACTTGAACGGCTCCGCCAGACTCTTCAGAAGGTCAGGACACGCGTACGAGGCATCCCCCGTGGATCCAGGGAACTGGAACGCTCTCTTGGCCTGTTGTCAGCCTTCAGACAGCTCGGGTGGAGCAGATCAATTTCGGTGGATGCTCCGGTGGACGCACATGGCGAGCCGCTGCCGTGGCTCACGTATCCAGCCATCGCATGGCTCGAGCACTACGTTCTCCCATGCCACGTCATTTACGAGTATGGCGCTGGGCACTCGACTCTCTGGTTCGCGAAGCACGCCGCCAAGGTCCACTCCGTCGAAAACGATGCGGCGTGGGTGGCTCGGCTCAGAGGTCGTCTTCCATCGAACGCCGACCTCACGTTGGCCGCAGCCGACGCCAACGAGTTCGGTGACGGGATGACCAGCGCCTACGTGCGCTCGATAGCGGCCTTCCCGAACAAGTACTTCGACATCATCCTCATCGATGGGATGGAACGCCCCGGCTGTGCGGCGGCAGCACCACCAAAGCTGAAGCCCGATGGGGTCGTCATCTTCGACAACAGCGACCGCCCGGGGCACTACGCAGCTCTGAGACGACTCCGCGAAGATGGGTTTGCTCGCGTGGATTTCATTGGCCAGCTCCCGGGCCACTGGAATCCGGGCTGCACGTCTGTCCTATTCCGGCAAACGACCCCGTTCCTCCGAAACGACGTGCCTTGTTTCCTGGGCTTCTAGCACGCCGCAGCCTCCCGATAGCGGTCGGGGCCTGGAGCACGTACTGCTGCGCCCGCTCGCGTTCCTGAGATTGGCCCGCGCCGAGTTCCTCCGTGCCGGCAAGGTCTGTCGCGCGTTCGGCTAAGCGCTCGGAGTGACACTGACCTGGTCGCATCCGAGCAGCGGTACAGGAGCTTTCGGGACTACCACGAGCACATTCTTCGGGACCACGCGGACTCGGGTTCGGCGGCAGCGGTGGCGGGGCTGGTGTGGCCGTCAGCCCAGGGAGCGACCTTGCGGGCCACTCGGAGGCCTCCCCGGTTTAGCGGTTGAATGTGCCCGTGCTGTCGTTCCCGACAGCCCTCCATTGAGAGTCGGTCATCGCCGTTGCAACGGTTTGCCCTGTGGTGGCCCATTGGAACGGCGCTGAGTTGGCTGTCTGCAAATTGTACGTGTTGTGAGCGAAGTGGTTGTTGAGCGTTGACCAGAGTCCGGTGTTGCCGCCGTAGAGAACCGCACCATTATTTTGGTTAGCCCGAGAGTCACCGTGTTATCGTGAACACTCACATTCTGGACCGTGTACGACCCAAGCGATCCGCTGCCTCGCGACGCCTGGATTAGGATGATCCCGTTCTTGTTACCGGACAGCGTATTCCCAGTGACGGTAATCCCCGTGCCGCCGGACGCGTGGATAGCGATCCCGGCGCCCTCATAGGTACTGGGATTGCCCGCGCCGTTGCGGTTGACCACGTTATTGGTGATCGTCGCGCTGTAGCTAATCTCGTAAACGAGACCGTCCCAGTCGTTGTCCTCGACCGTATTCCCGTCCCAGATCGCGCCGTCATGATTCGTGTCGGCCCAAAGTCCCCGCCCGTGGCTGTGATGCACGAAGTTGTTCCGGACCGTCTCGCCGGTCGCCATCAGGTTCGATTGCCCCGTGAGCTTGATGCCGCCGGCTTCCCAGCCAGGGGCGAAGCCGACGGTGTTGTTGTAGGCGACCTCGTTCCCCTGAATCAGGATGAAGTGATCGTCAATCCCGAAGTATCAGCCAGCGTGCCGTTCGTCTGCTTGGCGATCACCTGGTAGACGCCCGCGGTCGAGCCGGCGGTGTAGAGACCCGTCGAACTGATGATGCCACCGGTCGCCGAGTAGGTCACCTGCACCCCGACGCTGTCGCCCGCCGTGGTCCGTCCGTACACCTGGAATTGCACGGTGCCACCGTTCGCGACCGAGACGAGGGCGGGCACGAGGATCAGTTGCGCCAGGGGCGCTGGTTGAATCGTCACAGCTGACGTGTCGGCCAGGTTCGCCGTGGTGCTCGTGGCAATCACACGGAAAATGCCGGTCGTCTGGCCCGCCGTGTACAGGCCGGTCGCGGTGATCGTACCCCTGGTCGCCGTAAACGTGGCGCTCACCGGGGCCACGGAGCTGTCGCTGTACTTGCCGGACACGGAGAACTGTTTCGTCTCGCCGACATACACCGTGGCCGTGTCCGGAGAGAGAATGATGCGCACGAGAGTGGGCGGCGCCGTGACAGCGACGCTCGCGGTGCCGCTCTTCCCCTCGCTGGCGGCGGTGATCGTCGACGAGCCCGCAGCTACCCCTGTCACGAGCCCGCCCCCGCTCACCGTCGCCGCGGACGGAGTCGAGCTGGACCACGTCACCACGCGCCCGGACAAGGCGTTCCCGTTCGAGTCCCTGGGCGTCGCCGTGAGCTGCACCGTCTGCCCTAGGTTCTCTGCAAAGGTGACTCTGTACTTTACAGGCAGGATCTCCGGACACTTCGGGGGGATCGGTCGGTCCCAACTACGCTGCCGTCTGCTCCTGGGCTAGCGCTGCCAGCCTACCCCGGAAGGCCTTCGAGGGCGTCCGATCCTGCATGCGGTACCCTGGTGGCTCGGCTCCTCAATTGTGGAACGTACGAAGCCGTCCAGGATCGTCCTGGAGCTCCTAGGACCAACGCGCAGAACTCTGTGCAAGCATGCTCAAATTTGGCTCTGCTCGGCATTTGGTGATCTGCGCCGACGCGCCAGCTCCGGTGATGGCGGCCAGGCAAAGCCCGACAAGGCCACGCGGCCCGGCAGCGCGAGGCCGAAGTCGTCACCGGACCCGTCCCTGCTGGGCATCCATCGATCCGCTCGCGGGTCGCCCGACGGCCTGAGACAGCCGGGTCAGTGCTTCTGGGCACAGAGCGAAGTAGTTGTCAAACGGAGAACGCGCCGGAGGTTCCCTGAACTCGTGCACGGCCCCGTCGCGGAAGTCGGGCCACACGAACCGCAAACCCGCGTTGTGGACAAGGGCAACGAGTTCCGACCACGCAACCGGGCTTCGGCACTCGAGGCCGTTGGCCTCAAGCAGGAGACCGATTGGTCGCCTAGCAAGCCAGGCCCGGCCGCCGGCGACGACCGCGGAGTCCCATCCCTCCACATCGATTTTGGCAAAACTCCGCCGCTCGTCGAAGTCGAGACCTGACAGCACCTCGTCGAGAGTGCTCGTCACGGAGGAGGCCGTCCCGCGTGCTTCCTCAAGATGCTGGAGTGTCGAGCCGCCACGAAGCTGCACCGAGCGACGCTCATCGGCGAGCGCCGTCGTCACCACGACGGTGCGGCTCGCAATGCGGCCCAGATTGGAACGGAGGTGAGGCAGCTCCTCGGGTGCCGGTTCGACCGCTACGACCAAACCCTGCGGGCCGACTACGGAGCCGGCCAGGACCGAGTATGCACCAATGCTGGCCCCGACGTCGATGAACGTGTCGCCAGGTCCCAGGAGGGTCATGAGGGCATGGAACGCGTCGTGGTCATACAGGCCGCCGTACACGTATCGGACCAGATTTACGACGGGGTGACCTACGGGACCGACGACCGTTGTCGGGCCGAAGGGAACGCTGATCACTTGCCACGGGGCAACTCGTCGACGCAGGTTGTGGAGCGACCAACGGAGCACCGTCCGCATGCGTCGGGACTGGTTCGCCGGGTGGTCGAGAGCGAAGCGGAGAGCGCTCACGTCTCACCCCCGCCGAGTTCCCGCGCCTCGGGCGCCACCGCGGCGACCTTGCCGATCGGCGTTGCAGTCGCCCTCATTTCGAGCAGGGCCCAGGCGGCGACGAAATACACGAGGGCTTGCGCAGCCTGCGCCCACGCGACGGCGGTGACCCCCGCGCGGAGGGCCGCGGCCACGAAGACCAGGCCCAAGGCCCCGGTGGCGACATGGGCACTCACGAGCGCTCGGCCTCGTCGTCGCGCCTTGAGAGATAGGGTCGTACCTGCCGCCGCGGCGCTGAGGAGTGAGGCGAGCGCGACAGGAAGCAGGAGCTGGCGAGGCACGGCCACCGAAGAACCGTAGAGGAGCCGAGTGAGGGGGTGGGCAGCCACGAGCGCGCCCGCGGCCACCGGAGCAGCCAAGGCGAGGGAAGCGACCGACGCGAGCAGCGAGTCGCGGCGGGTCAGTTCGCTCGCTCGGCGGGCCATGCGCGGGAGCGCGAAGGCGCCGAACGCCGCGAGCACTGGCGCCGACGGAGCCAGGAGGATCTGTGCGGCCCGGAGCACCCCGAGGTCGGCGCTCCCCAGCGCGCCCGCCACGATGAACACCGAGGCCTGTGCCGATACCGTGTACGCAACTCCCCCGATGGCGAGCGCCATCCCGAAGACGCGGGCATCGCGATTCCACCAGCGCCAGGCCGCCCGGATACCCATTGGCGTGAGGCCCAACAGGAACAAGCCCAAGAACACACCGAGCGCTCCCCCTGCTCCCCAGAGCAGGACGGCACGACTCACCGAGCCGGCGCGGATCAACCACCAAGCGCCCACCGCCACGAAGGTCCACACCAAATCGAGCACCGCGGCTGTTCGGGGGTGCAGCCGCCGGAAGGCCACGTAGCGCAGGAGGTCCTGGACGCAGACGAACGGCAAGACGACGCTGAGGGCGAAGAACTCCGACCGGCCAAGGACAGCGCCGATGCCGAGGACGAGGAGCGCTCCAATCGCGCTGAAGATGATCGCCGCGCCGAGGGCAGCCCGCTCTGCGTCCCGATCGGCGATCGTCGGGGACGAGGCCAGCAACGGGTCGGCAATGAGGGCTCGCTGGAAGCCGAGGACGATAAGGTACGTGCCGAAGATGACGGTGAATGCGCCAAGCCCCGGGGCGCCGGCGCCCCGAGCGAGGGCCAGCGACACGACCACGTTCGAGAGGGACGAGAACGCCTGGTCGAGCCCGGTCCACGCCAGTGCCCCAACGTGGCGGCGCGCCGACACCCATTCACGCATGGCGGACCTCCTGGCGCCGGGCTTCCAGCCGACGGTCATCTCCGATCCGCTCGTCGTGTCCTCGTCGAAGCAGCGACAACAGCCATGAACCCGTCGATGGCATCCGCGAAGTTCGCCGCCATCAGCGAGGGCCGCAAGCCGTTTAGCTGCAAGGCATCTAGAGGACGCGCGCGACTGATCCATTCCCCTAGCGCCGCGGTCAATGCGCGCGCATCAGCTGGGTCGACGACAGCACCCGTTTCGCCTTCGCGTATCAGCCCGCTCGCGCCCGCCCGATTGCTACAAACGACGGGGATTCCTGACAAGAGCGCCTCATTGACTACGGCGCCGAATGTTTCGGAACTTGAAGGGAGTGCGAGAACAGCTCCAACGCGGTACCATGCGCAAAGCTCGTTGTCTTCCTTTCGGCCCACGAAGATCGTCTTGCTGCCGACGCTGCTCGCGAGCGCGAGCTTTTCGAGGGAGGCCCGCTCCGGACCGTCCCCGACCAGCGCGAGGATGGCGTCCGGAAAGCTCTGCTGGATCTCTCCGAACGCCCGGATGAGACGATGCACCTGTTTTTCGGGGGCCAATCGGCCCACGAAGAGCAATACTCGTTTGTCGATCAGATTGTAACCAATGACTATCCGTTGGACCTCGTCGGTGGCTGAGGCGAGCCTTTCACGAAACACAACCTCGTTCTGAAGGAGGGGAGAGATTCCGACAGGAGCACGTATCCGGTACCGCTCGCGATACATGCGCGCGGCTCCCTCTGAAAGGACGATGAGGCCATCGATACGGGGCAGCACCAATGCTCTCGACATGGCGCGGAACCATGAATCTGCAGCTACGGAGGCAGGGTTGTCGTCGGTCCCTACCACATGCGCATAGGGCCGCGCCGCCAGGGTTCGACCCACCAGCACGGTCCAAGTCGTGGGCGAGAACTCCGTAGTTACCACAACGTCGGGACCGAAGCGCCGCACTTCTCTGTGCACCCCAAGTCGAATCGTGCGGTTCTTAATGGTGACACCGTTAAGGAGATAACCATGGTCGGCAACGAGTCTACCTTGGAGCCGCCGCTGGTTGAATCTTTGACTGCGCAAGTTCTCCTGAAGAAAGACGACCCTGAAGTCACACCGAGCAGCGAGCGCGTTGAATAGATCGATTCCATATGGAGGCAAAGCTGGCGAGAACATGAGAAGGCGCATCGTGATCGGTCCCTTGCCGGTGGGCGGCTTCTGCTCGTGACGGACGTGACGCGCTCGGCGAGGGGCCGAGCGGGCTTATCGCGAAGGGAACCCCACAGGAAACCGGCCTGCGTGAGATCGCCGGCTGCTCCGCCAAGAATGGCGCCTGCGACGCCCCATAGGCGCATCAGACCCAGAGCAGAGATGAGCGACACCGTGCCGGTTCTCACGTCTGTACGTAGTTGTCACACGGACGGCAAGGCACGAATTGCTCGGTACCTCGCTAGCGGGCTCTCGAAGAGCGCCATCGCCCGGCAGCTCGGGATCAGCCGGCGCGTGATCTATCACTGGCTCCGGACCGGGCAGCTCGACCGGGACATGAGCCAGCCCGTCGTCCGCCGGGCCGCGCCGCGGGGGCCGGCGCACGACCCCGGGGGCCTTCCTCGAGGTCTTGAGGGCAGAGAAGCGGCAAAGCGGATGCCCCTCCAATTGACCTCGGGGTGGCGAACTCGGGAGGCCCACGGCAAGACTTAGAGCTGTTGCGACATGGGTCCCGACAAAAGAGCACTCGCGATCACTTTGCATACCCTTATCGATAAAGCCACGATCGTGAGCGTAGGTGCCCCAAAGCCACCCGTGGGGAAGACCGCGCTGCTGGCCACATACAGATTCCTGACCCCGTGAACCCGGCATTCGGGGTCCACGACGCCTTGCTCCGAGGATGTGCTCATCCTGGCTGTACCCATGGCATGCGTGCCGCCCAAGAACCCACCGCCGATCGAGGCAGCCAGTTCCTCGGGGGTTCCGGGAATCTCGACGTTGGCAAGCCTTAGCCGCTCCAACTCGGAGCCGATGAGGGCTAGGGACCGGACGATGCTCTCGTAGTCTGATCGCGAAACTTTCCAATTGACACGGAGCCGAGGGATACCAAACCTATCGCAGCTCGCTCCCAGTTCAACGCTGTTGGCGTATGAGGCAGACTGTTCGGCGCTGAATAGGAATCGATACACCCCGTTCTTGGGTTGAGTGAGGAACGACGGAACCTTCCGCGAAGCGAGCACACGCTCGCGTAGCCACCAAGGGCCAAATCGCACGAGGCGGAGGGGCTCCCGCATGACATTTCGAGCGTGCGCTCCGGTCGGCAGGGAGGCGAACTCTGGATCAGGCCTCTTCGCCTTAAAGCCGATCTTGGCACGCTGGAGACCTTGCTTTGCGAGAACGAAAGCGGACAGGAGTCCGTCGCCGTGAGACGGATCTTCAGGACTCGGCATGTAGAGCACGGCACTGAAGTTCAGAAGTGCCTCCCGCCGGAGTGTGTCCTCCGTGGGACAGAGCAATCGCCGGCAATAGATGCCATCGTGAGAACGCTCATATGAGTAGGCGGCCCTTGGCGCGGGACCCAGGAACCGAAGCCTTCCGACGTATCCGTCCAAGTGAGTCATGTAGTAGTGTCCGAGCGCTACCCCACCCATGCTCGTCCGGGCTTCCCGACGAGTGATCAGTAGCAGGCGGGTAGTCTCTAACCCTCCAGCGGCCAGGACGAAGAAGCGCGCCTGCACCCGAAATTCTCGGCCCGGAGAGGAGGCAACCACAGCTGTGGTTATCCTCTCCTTGAGAGAGTCCAGCTCCAGTCTGAGGACGTTCGCATGGTAAAACGCGCGAATGTGAGGCGACCTCCGAAGTCTAGTCCGGTAGGCCTTTCCAAAGTCAGTCGGACGACTGTACCTGAGAAGCTTTCTGTCCGTGAACCTGGCGGGTTGGCCTTGTTCGAGCACGAAAGGAGCAGAGCCGGGAAGTGCGGAGTCACTCGCATATTCGTACTCGCCGGCTTCGCAGTAAAGGTTCGCTCGAGCGTAGTACTCGTCCAAATCGCGACGGCCTATCGGCCATCCGCAACTTGGCGGCGAATCCCTGGGCTCGAAGTCGATCGGATCCAGCGGGACGCACCGGCCTCCCCAAGCACCGGTCGTGCCCCCGAACCTCTTCTGCCTGACTGTGTCCAACGCGGGATGAAGGTCCAGGGCGCCCGGACCAATCGTCTCCCCACGATAGGTATCCTGTGCTGCCGGCTCTTCACGTAGACCGCCTCCCTCGAGCAGCACGATGCTCCCACCGGTCCGAGATAGCTCCAGGGCACACGTAATCCCGGCGGCTCCGGCCCCGATTACACAAACATCGCAGCTCACGACCGCTCCGGGCTCTACTCGCCCGGCGTTAATCAACAAAATATTCCCCTGAGTGTCAGATCGGGGCGAACTACCATCAAAGCCTTTCTCATCAAGCTGAGTGAGAGCCAGCGGGCTTGTCTCGGCATATTCGATCACGGATGGACTGAATTTCGTCTCTAGACAACGGCTGCGAATTGGCGAACGCGACATTCTGCCGAACGTGCTCTGGCCGTGTCATTCCGGGGATGACGGTGCTTACTCCCGGAGCTTGAAGCACAAACTGAAGGCAGGCACGCGGTGTAAAGACGCCCGAGTCGGGCCCAGACGCGAGGTCTTTGTCTGATCCCGCCTCCTCAAGCGAATTTCTCTGGGGCAAGAGTGCTCCGGACGCAAATGGCTGTCTAATGATCACGGCGATTCCGCCTGAAGCGGCTTTCGGGATCACCTTGTCGAGTGCCGCTGCCCGACACAGGTTGAGCGGAATCTCCAAGCAACCGATCCCTGCAATTTCAAGAGCCGACAGGGCATCTTCATCCGTCCGGGCGGAAACGCCCCAGCACCTAATCTCTCCCCTCTCGCGCAGCATGTGGAAGAGCTCCGGCAACCAATCCTGAATCAGAATCTCAGACGGCGGGCTGTGGAGGAGCAGTATGTCGATGTAATCTGTCCGCAATCGGCGAAGACTCGAGACGACTGCCTTCTTGATATACTCCGCAGCATAGTACCGCCCGGCGGTGACCGCTCGCCAAGAGGCGGCAGCAGGCGCAGCCAGACCTCCATGGCGAGACTTGGCATCCCCCCACGCAGCCGATGCTGCATTCACGAAGGTCCCCGGCGTCCTGATGAGTCCGCACTTGGTCGCCATGACCACGGCTGCCCTCCGGCCGCGAAGAGTCTCCCCGAGGAGCCGTTCGCTTCGGCCGCGCCCATAAACGTCTGCTGTGTCGAAAAAGGAGACTCCGAGATCGACCGCGAGAGCAACAGAAGCTCTCCCGGCGGCGTCGGACCTTCCTTGCCAGAGGGACGACCCTAGGCGGGCACAGCCCATCCCCAGACCGGAAACGAAGAGTCCAGTCTCGCCAAATGCGCGTCTCCCGCCAGCCCAGTTCCGCATCGTCTCTTGTTGCGCCGCCTGACCCGTGCGTCGTGGCATCTACCGGAAGGAAACTACCCGCGCGAATGATCCGATGCTGGATAGACCGTGAGAAAGCCCGGGCATAGTACTATCACCAGATGCTTAGCATCCTTTCAAAGAGAGGGTGGCGGGCTTGTGCTGGTCAACTTCCAAGCACATCGGGGAAGTTCACCCGGGTTCCTGAACCGAAAGTGCCACCCCCAATCCTCATCGGTGGGTCCAGGCCACAAGGAGGGCGGGACGCATGTAGCGCAGTTGACGGGCGGACCCAACTCGTGCCTGGACGGAGGCGGCTGCCGTGGTTCCTGGCCCGAGCAGGAAAAGAGACGAGTTTGCTCGCCAAAGGTCAAGGTGGGAGCATTGAGTTCGCCGTCCTGAGGAGGGGGGCCGGCCGCAGCCCCGCTACCCGCTCTAAGCGGTCCAGGGGTAACCCGATCTCGACGGCCTTCCCGGTGGGACCGTCGATCAGGTACACCTGGTCGGCGCGTAGTCGAAGTACCACGTGGCCGTAAAGCAGACGGTGACCGAGATGGTCGGGTCGCGTCCGCGTCGAGCCCGTTTGGTGGCGTCCCGGCGGGATCGCCGCCGCCGAGTCGAGCGTCCCGTCCAGGGCTTAACCCGCTGGTAGTGGACGCCCGCGATCTCGTCGGTCACGAGGGCCGTGCCGGAGCCGGCGGTTATTGGGACGTTGTCGCCTCCCCGGCTAGCGATTGAAGGTCCCGGTGACGTCGTTCGGCACGGCCCGCCAGGCGGCGTCCCCGATGTCGGCGTTATTGGTGCCGTCGCTCGACCAGGCGAAGGGCGTGGTGCCGGTCGCCTGCAGGTTATAGGTGTTGTGGGTGAAATGGTTATTGAGCGTGGTGAATGTTCCTGATGCACCACCGTAGAGGTGGGCGCCATGGCGCTGGCCCGCCGTGAGCGTCACCGTGTTGTCATGGACGTTGGCGTTCTGGGTGATGTAGGTCCCCAGCGTCCCGCTCCCCCGCGACGCCTGAATGAGCATGATCCCGTTCTTGTTCCCGGCCAGCGTATTGCCGCTGATCTCGATGCCGCTGCCGCCGGAGCTATAGACCAGAATGCCGGCGCCCTCATAGTTACTGGGACTGCTTGCCCCGTTCCGGTTGATGATATTGTTGGTGATAGTCGCGCTGTAACTGATCTCGTACTCAATGCCCTCCAGTTCGTTGTCCTCGACCGTATTGGCATCTACCAGCACGCCGTCGTAATTGGTATCAAACCAGATCCCCAGGCCATGATTGTGGTGGACGAAGTTGTTCCGCGCCTGCGCGCCCGTAAACGTGACCCCGTTCTGGCCGGTAAACTTGATACCGCCTGCCTCCCATGCGGGGTTATAGCCAGCGGTGTTGTTGTAGGCGATCTCGTTTCCTTGGATCAGCGTCCCAGTCGCACCACTCCCAACGATGCCGACCTGCCCGTTATGGTGAATGTAGTTGTTGAGCACTTGGCAGGGATGCGGATAACCGATCTTGACTCCCCCGCCGTGGTTGTAGCGCACCACGCTGCCGCTGAGCACCCAGTTATCGCCTAGGGCGGTGCGACCCACCGCACCGGACCCGGCCGGGTTGGCATACTTCTCGACAATCAGGCCCTGGATCGTGACGCCGGTTTGACCGCTCTGATAAAAGGCGTATTGCGTCGCCGCGCCCTCCAACACATGCCCCGCAGGGTCGTCACCCACATAGATGCGATCAGCGGTATAATCGAAGAAGAACGTGCCCGTCGTCACGGCCGCGAGACTAAGCACGCGGGTGAGGCGCGCGTTATCGCGGTACACGTCCTCCGGATATTGGCAGGCGGTGCCGCTGGCGCACATCCCGCCATCGGGCCCGAAATTCTGCGCCTGACCGCTGACGTACCAGGTGCCCCCGCTCTGGGTCCAGCCGGTGAGGAGCTTGGCGCCCGACATGATGGCCCCGGCCTGCCCCACAAAGTGCTGGCCACTGAGCGGGGTCACGGTTTGCAGCCGGTAGATACCCGGTTGGAGCGTCAGCGTGGCACCCGGGCCCGCCGCAGTCGCCTTGGCCTGAATGTCGTCGCCGGGACAGAGCATGGTCGCCGTAGAGACGCAGCTCGTCGCCGGGGCGATCGTCACCGCCGCGGTGTCGGCGAGCGTCCCGTTCGTCTGCCTTGCGACCACTTGGAACGTGCCGGGGGTCGAGCCGGCGGTGTAGAAGCCCGCCGAGCTGACGACACCGCCGGTCGCACTATAGGTCGCCTGCGCCGCGACGCTGTCGCCCGCAGTGGTCCGTCCGTAGACTTGGAATTGCGCGCTGCCGCCGACCGGGACCGTGGCGAGGGCGGGAACGAGGATGAGCTGCGCCAGGGGCGCGAGTTGAATTGTCACGGCAGAGGTATCGGTCAGTGCCGTCGTGGTGCTCGTGGCCATCACACGGAAGGTGCCGGTCGTCTGGCCCGCCGTGTATAGGCCGGTCGCGGTGATCGTACCCCCGGTCGCCGTAAACGTAGCGCTCACCGGGGCCACAGAGCTGTCGCTGTACTTGCCGGACACGGAGAACTGCTTTGTCTTGCCAACATACACCGTGGCCGTGTCCGGAGAGAGAATGATGCGCACGAGAGTGGGCGCCGCCGTGACAGCAACGCTCGCGGTGCCGCTCTTCCCCTCGCTCGCGGCGGTGATCGTCGACGAGCCTGCAGCTACCCCCGTCACGAGCCCGCCACCGCTCACCGTCGCCACGGACGGAGTCGAGCTGGACCACGTCACCACGCGCCCGGACAAGGCGTTCCCGTTCGAGTCCCTGGGCGTCGCCGTGAGCTGGACCGTCTGGCCGACCTGCAGCGTAGCCGACGCCGGAGTCACGCTCACCGACGCCACCGGCACGTTGGTCACGGTGACGGACGCGGTATTGCTCTGCCCTTCACTCGTCGCAGTGATCGTCGCCGAGCCTAGGCCCACCCCGGTTACGAGGCCGACGGCGCTCACCGCCGCGACCGATGCATTGCTGCTCACCCACGTGACCGTGCGGCCGCTCAGCACGTTGCCCACCGAGTCCGTCGTCGTCGCCGAAAGCTGCGCCGTCTGGCCCACCAGCACGGTCGTGGACGTCGGGTTCAGGGTGACCGACGCCACGGGGGCCGGCGTCACGGTCACGACCGCCGTGTCGGAGGTTCCTCCCGGATTCCCCGTCGCGACGACCTTGACCTTCCCCGTGTCCGAGCCGGTCTTGTAGCGACCGTAGTGCCGGCCACGGGTCGTGCTCGTGTCGGTGACGCTACCGCTGCTGACGCTCCAGCTTACGGCCACGTTGGCCGTGTCACCGCTGCTCGTGAAGCCAACGGCCATGAAGTCGGCCGCTTGATTCTGCTGTAGTGTGAGGACTTGGGGGGAGACTACGACTCGCGCTAGGGAGCTCGTCACTGGATCCGTCAAGCGGACGGGCTTCTCGCAGCCGATGATCGTCGCGACGGCGAGTGCCGCCATCGCGACGACCACAGGTTGATCCTTCAGCAACGCCAATCGGCGCGACAGCTTGTGCTTGAATGTCATAGCCTCCCCCCGTGTTCCGGTCCCGCAACAGCCATTCTTACAAAGAGAGCCGCCAGCCCCGACTCAAGTCGGTTCGCTGGCGGCCCGGCGGACGTGGCGAGTCTGTCTCGCTGTAGTCCCGTGGTTCTGCGTCCCACCCTTTCGGATGGTTTGCTCTGAGCAGCGTATGGCGCGGCCCGCGCTGGGCGCGTCTTGATTCTGGTGCAAGGCTCGGAGCCAACCCAGCGGGACCGATCAGGGCAGAGACCAACATCAGCGCCCTGCACGATGCGTCCGTTCGGCGGCTCGACCGGCTTAGCGCGGCGACAGCCGCGCGTTAGCCTCGAAGCTTTGCGCCACCGACTTTCGTCGGCTTTGCCTTTGTCGCGGGCCCTCGTGAGGGCGCTGCGATCAGGGCGCGCGCAACCCCTTTGCGGGCGGCGGCGCCTCCATAAAGATCAACCTATGAGCAGTTAGGTAACTACCGGACCTGACCGGCGCAAGAGTTTCGCCAGCTAACGTGAAGCCAGTCAATCTGTGATCGGCGACACCGACCTGCGGGTCCCTCGTTCCACAACGCTCCCGCACCACCGGAGCAGCGGCTGCAAGACACTTTCGCCGACCAGAATTGCACACTCGGGGGGCGGCCAGCCCAGCAGTGGGGTCGCGCAGGTTTCGCGGCAGAGGTGGCTAGGCGCGCGGCGAGGGCCCGGTGCTCCCGCATCCGGTAGGTGTTGCCCCGAACGTTCACGCTGTGGCAGTGGTGGAGGAGCCGGTCGATGAGGGCGGCGGCGACAACGTCGTCGCCCACGACCTCGCCCCACTCTTCCGCTCCCCCGACCCCGCAGGCTCATCAATCACTGTCCGAGGGAATCGGGTGCACTACCTCCTCGCTGTGAGCGTGCTCGGGGGACCTCAGCTAGCCGCGGCTCAGACCAGGGCACGGATAGGGAACGAAGTTTATACGAGCTCCATTCGTGGCCTTTAAGTCGGACTCTCCGAAGGAGTTCCGCATAGCCAAGCACGAGAAAGAACGTGAGTGGTGGATGCCAAATGAACTCGACCGTGAAGATGGACCGGAAGCATAGCAGCACGAAGATGCCTACGGCTTCGATTCGCAGCTCCTGCGCGATGAGGAGCCCGATCACGCCGACGCCAAAAAGGATCTCAAGCCAGGCGTTGTGGACGGTGGAGTTTTCGGGGTCCCCCAACGGGCCGAGCACTGCAAAACGGCCGGCGGCGTAGCCGCCGAGACCTAGAAAGGGATTCTCCCGCAACAGTCCCCAGCCGAAAGTCCAGAAGTCGACCCTTCCCGAGAGTGAGCGGACCAACGCCGGGCTTTGGCCCCGTAGGAAGGCCTGCTGAACAATCCCCAAGGCGTTCGGTAGCGCGATCAGCGCGACACCCGCGAGTCCGACGAACGCGAGGAGTCCGAACCGACGCGCAAGGACGAAAACCGCAAGGAGCCCGAGGAGCGCGCCTGTGAATGGCGAACGGCTCTGTGCAAGGACCAACGTGGGGAGCGCGGCTAGACAGACCAGCCAATAAAAGCTCCGGTGGTGGCTCCGAAAGAGCAGGCGAGTAACCGCCACCAGCAGGAGAATCGCCCCCAGGTCACCGACTCCGTTCGAGGCGATCGAGGGTAGAACGCCCTGGATCTGAATCCCGATGAGCCCGACCCCTGTCAATACCGCCGCCTCGGGGCGGAGGAGGACGCCGAGCCAGACCGTGAGGAGGAGGAGGCCGGACAAGAGCCAGGTCCAGTCGAAGAGCGATTTGATCTCCTCGACGTTGCGCACCGCCCCGACGACGGCCACTAGCAAGGCTACATCGACCAGGTATTCAAGCGACTTGTATAGCGTCCACATTGGGTAGACGGACCAGAGCGTCGATACGAGCGATGTCAGCCCGTACAGAAAGACTCCGGCTGGTAGACCACGAAGGAGGGCGGGAACCCAGTCGGACGTCCGTTTGGCGAGCCGACCCAGGAGGACCATGGCGACTAGCCCCATTAGGCCAATCCGCCATCCTGCCCAAAAGTCGACCGGCGTCTCACGAATCGTATCGATGTCCCGCCCTCGGAATGTGAGGCCCGACACAAAAAGGAGAAACCAGAGCCCGTGCCACCAGCGGAAACCCGCGGCCAAGTTCCTGATCTTGGCGAGCGCGCCGGGTGGCACCGAAGCTGCAAGAACGACGAACAAGATCGTGGCGAGGGCGACGGCAAAGACCGGAACCACGGCGTTCCCAGACAGCGCAGAGATGCCAGCCCCCAGAGCGATAGCGGCAACAGAAGAGCCGATGAGGAGGGGGATCGCAAATCGGACGCGGCCTAAATGCATGCGTCTCCGTCGTACAGCGATGGACTCCAGACGGCACGGTCCTCCAAAGTGCTCGCCAACACAGGATTGGCGGCTTTGTAGAAGTAGTGCCACGACCGCATCGTCCGGGTGTAAGGCGCAATCCTGTCCATGAGATCTCCGCTATCGAGGCGCCAGCCGATGCTCTCGAGCATCGCAGTCCCGTCTCGCCTGCAGCGCTCCAAGGTCTCAGCCAGAATTGGCAGCAACAGGGAGGCGTCGCCGTCAAGCGACTGGTAATCCAGAAGCCGGACGCAGCGGAGGCCGATAGTGGTGACGTCGTTTCTGCAAAAAATGGCGTATGCGACTAGACGACCGTCCTGGCACACGGTAGAAACCCAAGCGGTGCCGCGAGCCAGCGGATGCTTGAAGTGCCACTCTAGAACGTCGCGAGTGCGGCTAGCGCGCAACCGGTGCGGGGTCCTCGCCCTGACGGTTCCCCAAAAGTCGTCGAACCGATCATCGAAGTCCGTGCAGGTCCTGATATCGTAGTCTTCATCCATTCGCATGGCGGCCTTCAGCCCGTCGCGCCTCAGGGCGTCGAAAAGTCTCAATACGGTCGCGAGGGGGTAGTGCAGGAGCGCTCGGAAGCGAACGTCTCGCTTCGCCAGTACGCTTCGGGCGAAGCCCCGGTAGCTCGTGATCCAGAAGGCCGCACGGTCCCACACACCGACTGGCACGCGGTCACATGCGAGCGCCACCGCCGGCTCGGCCTGCCTGTTAGGAGAAACGCAAAGGTAAAGGTCGATATCTGGCTGCGAGAGAAACCGGTCCAACAGCAACAGGGCGTATCCGCGGTATCGCTCATCGACGACCCACCCGGAGCTGGTACTGGCGATGAGCTGCCGGTCATCGAGTTCGAAACCAAAGGGCACACTGCCAAGCGAGCCGACGATCTGGTTGCCGTTGTCTTCGAGAACCCATCCGATTGGCAGGTGTGGAAGTCGCTGGCAGATGGGGTTGTTCACCCACATGTGCGACCATTCCTCGTAGCTCTTGGAGCCCATGTTGTACCGCCGCTCGAGCACGTGAATCTGCTCGTAGTCGTGCAGCCTGGCTGGCCGGCATGTGACCGCTTGGCTGTTCGAGGGATGGGAGCGCAATACTCTGACACCGGACATCGGATGCTCCTTAGCGAATCCTGATCGCGACACCCTGTGCCAGAGTCTCAGCGAGAGTTCACCAATTGTGACAGCCGTTGCCCAGGATCGGCGACCGCCCTTCCGAGGAGCAGGAGCCAATCGCCCACCAGCTCGGAAATCGTCGCGGCTTCAAAGAGGTCCCGGCTGTAAATCGCTCGTCCGCGCATCACGTCGCCGCGGTCCTCGAGTTCCACCGACAGGTCGAACTTTGACGCAACCACTCCGGCGTCCAGCTCGCTGATGTCCCATTGCGGACCGACCGGCGGCTTGGGCGGTTCGATCGAGAGGGTCACCTGAAACAACGGATTGTGGCTGAGATCGCGCTCGTGCACGGCCGCCTGGACCAGCCGTTGAAAGGGCAAGACGTCATGGCACAGCGCGTCCAGCACCACGTCCCGAACTCGTCGCAGAATCTCCCGAAAGGTCGGATTGCCGCGGACGTCCGTTCGGATGACGAGCATCCTCATAAAGTACCCGATGAGGGGTTCGAGTTCGGAGTGGTCCCTGCCACTGCTCACGCTTCCGATCAGCATGTCGGTCTGACCCGACCAGCGGTGCAGGGTGACAGCGAAACTCGCGAGCAGCAGCATGAACAGCGTACAGTTCTCGCGGAGCGCGGTACTCCTCGCCGCGGCGGCCAGGTCGCCCGGGAAGTCGAACCGCACGAGCCCACCACGGAAGCTCTGGCTGGGTGGACGGGGACGATCTGCCGGGAGCTCGAGCAGCGCTGAAACACCGGAGAGCTGCGTACGCCAATACTCGATCAGCGGTGCCCACGCCGCCTCTCCAATGGTCCGCCGTTGCCAGTACGCGAAGTCCGCGTACTGCAGGGACAGATCTCCGAGAACGCAAGGCGTCCCCCTCACTTTGGCTTCGTAGAGAGCTGCCAATTCGGACAGAAAGACGCGGTAGATCGACACGCCATCGAAGACCATGTGATGCAAACAGAGGAACAAACGGTGATCGCTATCCGAAAGCGTCACGAGCAACGCCCGGACTCCCGGTTCTCGGGATAGCTCGAATGGCGCGCGAAGATCTTCGAGCGCGAGCTGCAGGGCGGATGCTTCGCGCGCTTGCTGCGGGAGATGACGGAGATCGGCAACCCGGAGGCGAGGCTGCAGGTCCGGGTGCACGGCTTGCACGAGCTGGTCTCGAGCCCAGACAAAGGTAGTGCGCCAGATCTCGTGCCGACGAACGATTTCCCGGAAGCTCGTGACAAACGCGTCCGTGTCGAGAGGACCCGTGCGGCGAATCGTGAGAGATTCCGTATACAGGGGCACGAGCGGTGCAAGCTGACCGTGGAGCCAAATCTGTTCCTGGCCGAACGAGACCGGAGCGAGCTCATCCGGCGGGCGGCGCGGTACTACGGCTCGAGTGTTCCACCGCTGTGGCCTACCCGGCACGCGCTGTGACACGCGCGGTTGCTGCGCTGCCGCCAGCTGTGCCTGTGCGTTCAGCGGTTGGTCGCTACCAGGCCTGGCATCCATGACCCCTCGCGGCGCGGCGATGGAATCGGCGGCGCGGCGCCAAAATTGCTTCTGGGCTCGGCGAAGTGTACGGCTTCTCCCTCTGATGCATTCTGCTCCTTCCAGCGCCGACACGGGGCTACCGGCCTGCCGGAGCCGCGGACTGCCACACGACTGGCAGCGCTTCCAGCCCGCGGAAAGCCATGTTCCGTCGCCAGACTAGTGGAATGGGTTCCAGAGCCAGATTCGGAAGCCGTCGCAGGATGGTTGAGAAGGCAACCTGTCCTTCCAGCCGCGCCAGCGGTGCGCCAAAGCAATAGTGCGCGGCCCAACCGAAAGCCAAGTGCCGGTCGTCCCGGCGCCTGATATCCAGACGGTCCGCATCGGGAAAATGCTCCGGATCGCGGTTTGCGGCGCCCATCAGCACCACCACCGCCTGGCGCCTGCGGACCGGTTTGCCCCCCAACTCAACATCACCTGGCGCAAGGCGCGTGGTATACTGAATCGGGCTCTCATAACGAAGTAGTTCCTCGACGGCCGACGGCAGCAGGGCTGGATCCGCTCGGAGCAGCTCCAGTTCCCCCGGATTTCGTAAGAGCGACAATAGGCCATTCCCGATTAGGTTGGTGGTGGTCTCCTGCCCCCCGGTCATCGTGATTATCGAGTTCGCGATGACTTCTTCCTCGCTTAGCCGGTCGCCGTCGATCTCGGCACTCATCAGCGCCTGTATGACACCTTCCCGCGGCTGGCGCTCCTGCTCGCGCAGCCTAGCCCGGAAGTACGCCGTCATCTCTTCGATGGTCTTCAACATCAACGCGCCACGGCCCGGGTTGTGCTGGAAGTTTCCCAGCATTTCGGAGAAGTCCTTCGACCAAGCCTTCAGCTGGTCGCGGTCGGCGACCGGGACGCCCATCAGCTCAGCAGTCACCGTGGCGGGCAGCACGTCAGCCAGGTCGGAGATGACATCCATCCGACCCCTGGACAGGACGGCGTCGATCAGGCCATCCACGATGTCCTGGATGTGCGAGCGGAGGGCTTCCGCGCGGGAAGGCGTGAAAGCCGCCGCTGCCAACGCCCGCAACCTGGTGTGGGAGGGCGCGTCCATGAAGAGCATCTGCCGCACCAGTACCTGCGCGATGGGGTTGAGCTCGGAAAGGCCGAGCGTGGTGAGTTGTTCGGGGGGAGGTGTGCGTGCGGCCGAGAAGCGTTGCAATACGTTCACCACGTCCGCGTAGCGGCTCACGACCCAGGCGTGCAGGTATGGATCCCAGTGCACTGGATCCTCCGTCCGAAGGCGGCGGTACAGGGGATACGGGTCGGCAAGAACGTCGGGATCGAGCAAATGGTAAAGGCTCAGGCTCGGGTCCGACGCCGCCACGTCGGGCGAAAGTTTCGATAGTGCGTTCACAAACGTGTGTCCAAGACCGAATCGCCACGCTGTCCAAGACGACCCTGGCTGTGCGTCTCCGATTGATCCCTGCTCCCGCTGAGGCGGTCGAGCTCAGCCGATAGAGCCGCTACCGTAGGTCCCTCGAAGAGGCTTCGTAAGGAGATTTCCACGCCGAAGGCGTCGCGCAGGCGGGCAATGAGTTGCGCGCCCAGCAGCGAATGACCGCCCAGCAGGAAGAAGTTGTCCTCCAGGCCAACCGACTCCAGGTTGAGCAGCTCTCCAAGGATCTCAGCGACATGCTGTTCGGTGCTCGTGCACGGCTCCGCTGAGCCGTCGTCCTGCAGCGTGTTCGTGGGCGTCGGTTCCGGAAGCGCGGCGCGATCGATCTTGCCGTGAGGCGTCAACGGGAGCGCGTCGATCCGAACGAATGCGGCGGGAATCATGTACTCCGGCAAGAAGTCACCCAGGAAATCACGCAGACCCGTATACGTGAGGTCGAACTCTGCCTTCGGCACGATGTACGCTACCAGCTGCCTCTCCCCGCGAGCGGCCTCGCGCGCGACAACCACGCTGCCATGAATGTCTGGGTGCCGGCGCAGCGCGCTCACGATTTCGTTCGGTTCGATCCGGTAGCCTCGGATCTTGATCTGATCGTCCATCCGTCCCAGAAAGGCGATCTGGCCATCCGGCAGCAGACGGGCGAGGTCGCCCGACTTGTACAACCGAGCGCCCGGCTCGTCGGAAAAGGGGCTGGTGATGAACTTCTCGACCGTCAGGTCAGGACGGTTGTGATAGCCACGGGCGACGCCTGCGCCTCCGATGTACATCTCACCGGTTGCGCCGGCAGGCACCGGCTGGAGACGTTGATCGAGCAAGTAAATCTGGGTGTTGGCAATGGGACGTCCGATCGGCGGCAGCGCCGTCGCGGACCGATTGGGCAGCAGGGGCCCGGATGTGGCCACCACCGTGCACTCGGTAGGTCCGTAATTGTTGACCACAAGAAACGGCAGGCCCGGCGGTGGATAGTGTTGGAGCGTGTCGCCGCCCGTCAGCAAGACGCGCAGCGCGATCTTGCGCGGCCACTTCAGTCTCAGGCCGAGTAACTGCTCGGCCAGCGGCGTCGGGACGAAACTGATGGAAATTCTCTGGGCGAGCAGCCACCCCCAGAGAGCTTCGGCCGAATTGCGGGTATCCTCCTCGGCGAGGTGGACGCTCGCGCCGACTGCAAGGTAAGGCCATAGTTCCCAGACGGCTGCATCGAAGCCCAGACCCGCTAGGTGGCTGGCCCGGTCGAGAGCGGTCACCGAGAATGCCTGTGTGTGCCAGGACACAAGGTTGGCCAGGCTCCGGTGAGAAATCTCGACTCCCTTTGGCCGGCCAGTGGAGCCCGAGGTATAAATGACGTAAGCCAGGTCGTCTGGTCCGATTGGGACCGGCGGCGGCTCCGCCGGATGGTCCGCGATCTTCGGAGCGTCGAGGTACACGTGCTCCCGCTTGGCGAGCGGGAGGCGCTGCGCAATACTGGGGCTGCTTATCAGCACGGGGGCTTGCGCATCATCCAGCATGAAGGCAAGGCGGTCAGGAGGATAGGCCGGATCCATAGGGACGTACGCGCCGCCCGCCTTCAAGATTCCCAGTGCGCCAACCACCAAGTCCAGCGACCGCGGCAGACAGAGCCCGACGAGGACGTCCGGCCCCACGCCAAGCGAGCGTAGATAGCTCGCAAGGCGGTTGGCTCGGCGATCCAGCTCGTGATACGTCAGAACATCGGACCCTGCACTCAGGGCGAGTGCGCCAGGGCTCTCCGCCGCCCGTGCCCTCACCAGGTCTGGGACGCAAACCCCTCCTGGATCGGGAGGGGCGACAGCATCAGCAAGGCGCTCTCGGCCAACGAATGCCATGTTCCACCCCTAGAGAGTCGAAGTCGTACGGCTTCGCAGTCCCGATCCAGGCCGAGACTGGCCCGGATCGAATTGGATGGCGCTGTCGAGGTCGTCTGCATGCCATTCACAGTATCTCAGCCTCGGCTTGGGGCTCTTCACTGCGAGCGTAGCGACATGCCCTTTGCGGGGAGTGAACTCGTGGAGCCACCAGCGCTCTCCCGGCCCAACATGCCCAGGTGGAGGCAGGAGTATCGGACTGCGCAAGTCCAGGCAGGCCTCGAAGGTCTCCGGGTCTAAGATCGGCCCCTCCCCCCGAGCCTTGCCGTATGCCTCCAGCCGGGTCCAGCCCTGAAAGAAGGCGCGCCGTCTTGCCGGTTGGGGAAGCGCTTCCAGAAAGCACCGCGCTCTCGGCGAACTCAGCCACCCAGCTACTACTTGGTCGACGCCCCGACGCACCCGTTCGACGTCGATCCCCACGGCGCGCGCGACACTGATCGCGCATAGGAAAAGATCGTCCGCGTGAGACATGTTGAAGCGCACCGCGCCACTCGCGAGCTCGGGCTTCCCTGCAGGTCCGTATCGGAACACCGGCTCACCGGGCATCGTTTTCCGGTACCGCGCAAGGATGTTTCTTAGGGCTCCGTGCGCAATGATGTAACGATTGCGGTCCAGCTCGAAGCGAAACTGACCGGCTTTCGCCAACTCTTCCGGCCCCAGCGTTTGCGTGAGGGCCGAGACAGCGTTCATGTTACGATCCAGATCAGCCCGCCACAGGTGGACCTCCCGCTTCTTCAGTTCGAGTGGGCCGTGAGGCGCCTGCCACGCGGGGAGGCTCGGCATCAGCAGGGCTGGACGAGTGTAGGAGGTTTAGGGGGCAGCCGACTTGCCTGCATTGGCGCCTTGCCAGCTGTAGCATGCTGTTCCCGCTGCGTCCTCGCGTACTGCCCTGGCACCCACTCCACCACTGATCGAGCAGCCGAGGTCGCTGGCTTGGTCCGCGATGCGGCGGGACGAAACGCCGACGAGTCTCGGTACCCGTCTCTCAGGTTCCGCCTCCCCCATGCGCCCTCGGCGCCGGTGCATGCCGGGACTTCGTAGAGCTGAGTGGCCTAGGGCGTCTGTTGGATCAACCACGCAACAAACCACCCGGGGGACTCCTCACCGAGCGATCGGGGTTAGCCGCCGCTGTACGCTATTCGACCGTAGGTCCGCTACTTACGATAGATCCGCAACTTGCGGCCTTTACCTGTACACTGTGACACGGACAAGAAGTGCAGATCTTGCGGTTGCTGCCCGCGTGGGTCGTGAGGATTGTAGAGCGACGGACCCCAGCTTGGCGCCCAGGGTCCTCACGACATTCCACGCACAGCTGCAACAGATTGCCTGGTTTCAGGTTAGGTGCCACCTAAGGCGACCGCGCTCCGGAAACACCTCGAGGCCGGCCGATCGGATGGCTGCGATGCTGGGGTCGTAGCCCGCGATGATATGCGACCGTCAGTCGCAGCCCCTCGTCGAGCCCCGCTTCCGGCGCGTAATTGAGTGCGCGGCGAATACGCTCGAGGGACGCCTGCGAGTGGCGGACCTCGCCCACCGGAGCGGGCGCAAAGGTCGCGGCGAGACGCGTCCCTACCATCGCCTGGATGCGCTCCCACAGCGCGTTGACGCTGACGGCGGTGCCGCTCCCCACGTTGAAGACCTGGCCCACGACATCCTCCGCCCGGGCCGGGCAGGCCACCAGATTCGCATGCACCACGTTGGCGACATACACGAAGTCCCGCGTCTGTGCGCCGTCACCGTAGATGACGGGCGGCTCGCCGCACAGGGCAGCGCGGATGAACCGCGGAATCACCGCGGCGTAGGGCGATGCCGGGTCCTGGCGCGGCCCGAACACGTTGAAGTAGCGCAATATCACCGTCTCCACGCCGTAGGTGGCCGAGAACGCCTTGCAGTACTCCTCGCCCGCGAGCTTCGTCGCCGCGTAGGGCGAGAGCGGCCGCGGCAACGTGTGCTCGTGGTTCGGGAGTTCGTTAGCGTCCCCGTAAGCTGCAGTGGAGCTGGCGTACACGAAGCGGCGGACGCCCGCGCGCTGCGCCTCGAGTAACAGCGTGAGCGTGCCGGCCGTGTTGATTTCGTGCGCCGCGACGGGTTCTCTTACGGAGCGAGGCACCGACGTCAGCGCCGCCTGATGGAGCACGTAGTCCACGCGCTCCATCGCGCGCCGACACGCCGCGGGATCAGTGACGCTTCCGCGGATGAACCGGATCCGATCGCGGACCAGCGCTAGGTTTCGCAGCTTGCCGGTGGACAGGTCGTCGAGCACGACCACGGTGTGGCCAGCGGTGACGAGCGCCTCTACGAGGTGAGACCCGATGAAGCCGGCGCCTCCCGTGACCAGGTATTGGATGCCGGTCATGGACCTCTGTTGACGGTCGAGTGAAGGTGGAGCGCGAACGGCGCTTGGGATCGGGTGGTTTGCGGGCGCGGCCATGACACGGTACTCGCGTCTTGAGAGCGATGGAACGAACCACCGGTCTAACAGGTGTGGTCACGGCCGCTACTTGCGGCCTTAACCTTTGTACAGTGTGACACGGACAAGAAGCACTGATCTTTGCAGCCGCTCCGGTGGTTGCTGAGGATTGTGGAACGAGGGACCCACAGCTGGTGCCCAGGGTCCTCACGATGGGGTCGCGTAACGACCCCGTTGAGAGCAGGCGCTGACCGCCCGTCACACTTGGTCGGGGCTTGGATGAACTGGTTGGCCGGGACGCACAGGCGCACCAGACGTCTAAGCGGTCAGCTCTCGGGCCAGAAGCGCCGGGAAAGCTCGGCGGTGCGCGGATCGGCGGGCACGGGCGCTCCGTCGAGCGACGCGATCGGCACGGTGCCCCGCACCGCGTTCGTGAGAAACAGGCTCTTTCCTGCCAGCTCCTGCGCCGGGTAACGGCCTTGCACCACGCGCTTCACGAGCTCGAGTACTCGCGCCCGTCCGATCCCAGGCAGGATACCGAGCTCGAGCCCCGGCGTGCGCAGCGCATCCCCATCCCACCAGAACACGGTCCAGACGGTCCCCTCCGCGACCCAGCCCTCCGGGGTGAGGAGCAGCGCGTCGTCGGCCTCCGCCACTTCCGCCTCCTTGCCCGCATCCGTGAAGCAGTC
>WNGJ01000254.1_pt1 | contig 45679 bp, 48 predicted proteins | sample 5400611 | NCBI WGS metagenome assembly WNGJ01 (sample SAMN13153375, study PRJNA577476) | soil metagenome | isolation source: 40 cm soil or saprolite under Garry oak tree replicate 1 | place: USA:California | collected 2016-06-15
ACGTGGGTCGGGGCGGCGGGGGTGGGGGAGGGGTGCTGCGGCCCGTGTAGGCACGGTTGCCAGAAACAAGGAGCATCTGCCGAATCTAAAAGCGCGGTACGCGAGCGGGCCGCAGCACCCCTCCCCCACCCCCGCCGCCCCGACCCACGTCAGTCAGACGATTCGTCGAGCCCCAGGACCCACACGACCGCGACGTCCTGCTGCTCGTGCGGCGAATACACCACGACGGTCCCTCGCGGATCGTCGGTCTGCGCCGAGCTGACGAAGATCGGAGCGTCGGGAGCGAGCGGCCTGGACGTCATCTGCCAGAGCGTGACCGAAGCGAGTGCGGCCGCGACGAGCGCGCCGCCGAGGGTCAACCGAGGCCGCCACCACCAGCTTCTTCGAGCGACGACAGGGGCCAGCGCCTTGCGGTGCTTGGCATCCTCGACTCCGCGGACGATCGCGGGCCAGAAGCCCGACCAGTCGGGCTCGGCCCGCTTGGGGCTGAGGGTCATGGTGCGCTGCAGGAGAGCCCGGATCGTCCGGATATTCTCCGCCTCGCCCTGACATCTGGCGCACCGGCTCAGGTGCCTGGCGATAGACCGAGCGGCTCCATTTTCGAGGGCGCCGTCGAGATAGGCGCCGATTCGGCGGCGGGTCAGAAGGCAGGTAAACACGACCATTGGACGTGCCAGGCCCCCACCCGTATTCTCATGGCGGCACATGATACCCGAACAGCCCGTGAGCCTGGCAGTAGGAGCCGATCTGAGCCTCGAAGCTCGCCTCGCCCTGCCCGCATCCCCAACGGCCGGAGTCGTGATCTGCCACCCTCATCCACTGTACGGCGGCGACATGGAAAATCCGGTCGTCGTGCGCGTCCAAGAAGTGTGCGCGGGGCTTGGTCTTGCTACGTTGCGCTTCAATTTCCGTGGGGTCGGCGCATCCAGCGGCGTCCACGCGGGTGGGGTCGGCGAGCAGGATGACGCCTCGGCGGCTCTCGATACCCTGACGAAAGCGATCAGGGGCGGCGTGCTCGCGATCGCCGGCTACTCGTTCGGGGCGAGGATCGCCGCGCAGGTCGGCGGCCGTGACGGCCGGATCGGGGGCATGGCGTTGATCGCCCCGCCCCTCGCGATGTACGACTTCGAACTTCTCGAGGACAAGCACGTGCCGACGCTCGTCGTCGTCGGCACGCAGGATCAATACTGCCCGTACGACGACTTCGCGCGCTTCACGGCGGCGCGCCCGTGGGTGACGGCAACCACCGTCGAGGGCGCCGACCACTTCTTCTTCGGCAAGCTGTTCCCGCTGAGCAAGGCGGTGGCCGCGTGGGCCCGGAGGCTGCCGTCGGGCCGCGCGGCGCGCTAGCTAGCTTCTCGGGAGCTGCCGCGGCGTGGCGTTCCCGGCCGACAGGATGATGCGCACGCCTTCCTCGACCGGCAATCCCGTCGGGAGCACGTCGTCGCGCGGAACGAGAACGACGTCGCCGAGGTAGAGGTTGTTCGTCGGGATGAAGACGGTCACCATCTCACGCTTGCCGTGGGGCGTCTCGACGACGACATGACTGGTGACGAAGGCGAACGCGTACTCACCCAAGCGCGGGTGCTCGACCAGCACCACCGCGCCGAAGGCGCTGCGCCGCTCGGGCGAGAACGAATCGATCAGCATCTTGACCGACGGATAGAGCCGCCGGTAGATCGGCACGCGCAGCAGCAGCTTGTCGCCCCAGGCGAGCACGCGCCGCCCGACCACGTTTCGCGCGATCGTGCCCATGATCAAGATGATGGCCACGGCGGTCAGGAAGCCGAGCCCGGGGACGTCGCGTCCGAGAATGCGCTGGTACATCGGCGCGAACACGTCGTCGATCCGGCTCCAGAAAATCCAGAGGAGCCACGCGGTGAGGAAGGCGGGAACCGTGACGAAGAAGCCAGCGATGAATCGGACTTTGAGCCAGTTCCGCGCGCCGATCGCCATGGATTCTTCGAGGATAGCACCTCGCGCCACTGGCGACGGTAGAGAACCGCCGCGCGCGGGCGCGGCGGAGCCGCGAGCGCGCTAGGGCGCGGCGATCCGGCCGCCGCCCATCACTTTCAGAAAGTCGCCGAGGGAGGGAAAGCGCATGAAGGGATTGCCGCGCTTCTCGTCACCGAGCGTCGAGGAGGGGCCGCCGTAGTTGTGGCCGGGGAGCAGCACCGTCGACTCGGGCAGCGCGCCGAGGCGCTGCGTGAGCGAGTAGTACATCTCGGTGGGATCGCTGCCCGGCAGGTCGGTCCGGCCGCACGAGCCGATGAAGAGCGTGTCGCCCGACACGAGCCGGCCGTCGATCAAGAAGCACTGTGAGCCGGGCGTGTGCCCGGGCGTATGCATGAAGGTCAGGGTGATCCGGCCGATCATGAGTGTCGAGTGGTTGTCGACCTTCACCAGATCCGAGCCGAAGCCCTTGAGGAACTCGCGCTCCGCCTTGTGCACGTAGACCTTCGCCTTCACGCGCTCTAGCAACTCTTCGACGCCGGGAATACGGCCGGGCATGCCCCAGGATTCGAGGCTCCCGCCGACGTGATCCTGGTGAGTATGGGTGACGAGCGCGCCGGTGATCGTCATGCCCTGCGCCTGGGCGGTCTCGACGATCGTGTCGATCTCCCACGCCGGGTCGACCACCACGCACTCGCGGGCCTGCGGGTCGCCGATGAGATAGACGAAATTCTGCATCGGCCCCAGCTCCATCTGCTTCAGATAGATCGTCTCGTCCGTCACGGCAACCATCCTACTCCAGCTCCGCGGACGAGGCGAGGACGGCGCGAGCCCGCGGATTCGCGCACGCCGCGCCGGGCCGAGGTAAAATGGCGGACCTGGCCCTGATCGATTCGAAGCTCAGAGGTGAGCGTGTGACGACCACGACTGGAGCGGCGGCCCGACGGGTGACCTATCAACTCGAGACCTTGTGGGACTACGACTACGTGCCGACCCACGAGGAGCTCGCAACCCTCTACGAGACCGCCAAGAAGAACCAGTGGAACGGCTCCGTAGCCATCGACTGGGAGCGTCCGGTCGGCACCGAAGGTCCGGTGCTGAACGTGCAGATGGCGTTCATGGGTACCGACTTCTTCCCGAAGCTCACGCCCGAAGAGCGCAAAGAGGTCGAGATCCGCGTCTCGGCCTGGCGTCTCTCCCAGTTTCTCCACGGCGAACAGGGCGCCCTGGTCGTGTGCGGGCAGCTCGTGAACTCGATTCCCGAGCTCGACGCCAAGCTCTATGCCTCGACCCAGGTGGTCGACGAGGGACGCCACGTCGAGGTGTTCGAGCGCTACGTCAAGAAGCTCCACAAGATCTATCCGGTCGATCCGTTGCTCAAATCGCTGCTCGACGAGATCCTGGCCACCAACCTCTGGGAGCTGAAGCTCCTCGGCATGCAGATGATCGTCGAGGGGCTCGCGATCGCCGCCTTCAACGTCATGCGCAAGCAGACCGGTGACCCGACGCTCGCACAGCTGCTCGACTATGTCCTGCAGGACGAGGGCCGGCACGTCAACTTCGGGTACTTCGCGCTGCGGCGATCGATTCCGAACATGGACGCCGCCAAACGCGAGTACCTCGAGGATTTCACCTTCCGGGCGTGCGATCACATGTACGCGCGCGATGAGCGGACGGGCTTTCAGTCGGTCAAGAGCGTGTGGGCCGAGATGGGCTGGGACGGCGAAGCTCTCTGGCGGGACACCATCCGAAATTCCCAGACGACGAAGTCCTTCAACAGCTTTCTGTTCCAGGAGAATCTGATGCCGCGGCTCCGACGGCTCGGCCTCATCTCGGAGCGGATCGCGCCGCGCTACCGGGAGCTCGGCCTACTCGACTGATCAGCCCTTGAAGTCGTCCGGTACCTTCGGCGCCTCGCCGAGCTGCTTGGCGTCCACGGCGTAGATCGCCGGCGACGCCTTCACCTTCACCCAGGCCTGCTCGCCCTCGCGCTTGCCGACGAGGAGGCCGCCGGCCTCGCTGCCGTCGGCTTTCAGCAAGGTCACCTCGAGTGTCGGGGCGTCGATCCCGTATTTCGCCGGCTCGTCGCCGGTCGGCGCGGCGATCGTCTTCCACTTGAGCGCCCGGAGCGCGTAGAGCAGATTGTCCACGGTCGCGGCCTTGGCGGAGCCCCGGCCGCCCTCGACCAGCTTCCAGTCGCTCTCACCGCTGCGCTCGACCACGACCGTCTGGGCCCCTGCGCGCACACGCATACGCTTGATGTCCCGCGGCTCCAGTCCGGGGAGGAGCGTCCGGTCGCGCAGGTCGTCGAGCGCGCGGCCGAGCTCGTCGAGCGCGCGGCCGTCGACGAGCACCACCGGCCCCTGATCCGCCACCGCCGCATAGGCGCTCGCTGTTCCGCCGCGCTTTTCCGTCGAGGGCGCCAGCAGAACGATCCGTGGAGCCGACGCGCCCTGCTCGGTGATGTTCACGCGCACCGTGGGCTTCGCCAGATAGCGCGGTATTCCCGAAGCGTCGTCGGTGAGAAAGGCCTGGGCCCGGAGGTCGCGCAGCTTGAAGAGCACGGCGCCCGCTTCGACCTGATCCGCGGCGAGCGCCTGCGGCGCGGTGATCTTCCAGCGCTCGCCGTCCTTGGCCAGCGTGACGGTCCCCTTCGGGCTCTCGATCTCGATTCGCGTCACCTTGTCCCGATCGAATCCGACGACCGACTTGTCGCGCAGGACCGCGGCGTTCTTCGGCACGGCCGTCCACGTCTCGTCCGGAATCAGCATCACGGTCGTCTCGCCCGGCCGCATGGCGTAGACGCCCTTCTTGGCCGGGTCCGCGCGCCCGATCAGAAGGGTCTTCGTCGCGCGGTCCTTCTCGCGGCCGGTCTGGATCTCGAGGCGGACGGGCTTGTCGAGCCCGAAGGGCTCCAGCGAGCGCGGCGCGTCGGCCGCGAACTCCTTGACGCGCGCCGCGCGAAGCTTCTCGAGGAAGTCCCGCACCGTGTCATTGTCCGCCGGCAGCGGGCGCGGGCGCGTCATCTTCCATCGGCCGTCGGCCTGCTCGAGCGCGATCTTGTCGTCGCGCGTGTCGATCTCGAGCCCGGTGACCTCCCGCTGGTCGAACGCGAGCACGGTCTTGTCGCGGAACTCGGCGACCGGCCGCGTGCTGTCTCGCAGGACCGAGTCGCCCACGACGAACACCGCAGGCTTGCCGGCTTCCCGCGCGTACACCCACACGCCGGTGGGGCTCTTGGCTCCGAGGACCAGCCCTACTTGCTTACCGTCCTTGAGGCGCAGCGTCACCTCGGCCGCCGGGCGGTCGAGCCCGAAATCTCCTAGCGACTTCGGGTCGGCTTCGATCTCGCGGTCCATGCGCGCGGTGACGATCGAGGTCACCGTCTCGTCGATGGGGCCGCGGTCGCCGCGCGCGTTCACGGGCGCCAGAATCTGCCAGCCGTCGCCCTCGCGCTTGAGCTTGACGGTGGCGTCGGTCCGCTTGATCTCGACCTCGGCCACGTCGGCTGGCTCGAGTGCGAAGACCCGGCCCTTGCGCCCCTCCGTCTTCTCTCGCTCCGGGCCTAGCCGGACTTCGTAGACGTAGTAGAAGGCGCCGAGCGCGATCAGGATGGCGGCCAGGACCGCGGTGGTCTGCCAGCGCATGGCTGCGCCCGGCTAGTTCGCCGCGCGGCGGCGGACGACGGCGACGATTCCGCCGGCAAGCACGAGCGCGGGCAAGACGATGACGGGCAGGAGGAAGACAGCCTGTGCCTGATTCGAGCTCATGAACACGGGGGTCTGCTTCACGTCCTTGGGGCGGACCGAGATCTGGTCCTCCTCCTCGGCCAGCCAGCTCACGGTATTCAGGAAGAAATCGCGGTTACCCTGGATGTTCAGGAACTGGTTGGCGGCGATGTTGGACGTGCCGTAGACGACCATCCGGGCCTTGTCGATCGTGGCGACCGCCGCGACGGTGAGCGGGCCCTTCGGATCCTGGGGGTCGGGCTGCGCGACGCCGCGCTGGAGATCGGCGCGGTTGGTCTCGCCCCAGCTCTCCGCGCTGGTGCGCGCCAGCGACTGGACGTTGACGCCCTTGGGCGGGGTCTTGAGCGGGGTGATCGACCGGGTGAGCGGGAAGAGCGTCGTGATCCCGCCCAGGTCGCGCGTGATCGGATGGGACTCGTAGCGCTGGATGATCGGGACCTCCGGGCCGATGCCGAAGAGGCGTCCGATCGGGTTCTGCTCCACGACGAGATCGTCGTCGAGCTGGAATCCGTACTTCACGAGGTGCTTCTTGAGCCCCTCGTTCTGGAACGGATTCACCATCGCGAGCACTTTGCCGCCGCGGCCCAGGTAGGCGTCGAGGCCGTCGAGCTCCGGTGGGAACAGATCGTTGCGCGGCCCGGCGAGGATGACGACGGTCGCGTCGTCCGGCACTTTACCCGCGCGCGCCAGGACGAGCGGCTTGACCTCGTAGTTGGCCTTCTCCATCGCCGACTTCGCCTCGCTGAACCCCGGGCGGTCGCTGCTCCCGAGGTCGGCCTCGCCGTGGCCCTGGATCACGTAGACGACGCGCTTGCCCTCGCGCGTCACCTTGACGAGGCCGTTCGTGAGCTTCTCCTCCTCGGCGTCGAGCACCTTCTCGGACTTCGCCTTGGTCTCGAGCACGATCGTGCCGTACGACTCGATGCCGTAGCGCCGGGCCAGGCCGGGCTCGCGGTCGGGGTCGGCGCTCTTCCAGGTGAACTTCCCGTTCGAGTAGCGGGCGTACTGCTTGAACAGATCTTCCGCCACGCGCTTGCCGGGCTGATCGCTCCGGAAAAAGGCGACCGCGTTGACGTCGGCCTTGAGGCCCCCCAGGAGCTGGATGGTCTGCGGCGAGAGGCTGAACCGCTTGTTCTCGGTGAGGTCCCACCGGGCGCTGTGGCGGAACGACAGCGCCTGGACGACGACCGTCGCGCCCAGCACCAGGGCGACCGCGACGGCGGTGTTCACGCCGTAGCGCATCGATCGCCGGCCGAAGAGGCCGCGGAAGTCCTCGACTCGCGCCAGCAGAGACGCCAGGACGAGCACGATCCCCACCGCGATGATCGTCCAGCGGAAGCGGATCCACTCCGGGCGCACGAAGGGCAGGATCGCGCCGAACCCCACGACGAGGATCCCGAGGTAGCCGCCCCAGTCGAGCAGGCGCCGGATCATCCCTTCCACCGCCGGGCCTCGAGCGAGCGCAAGGTCAGGAACAGCGCGAGCACCGTGAAGTTCAGGTAGTAGAGGACGTCCTTCGTGTCGAGGACGCCCTTCGAGAAGCTGTCGTTGTGCTCGAGAATCGACAGGAACTGCAGAACACGTCCGGCGGTCCCGCCCGCGTAGTCCGCGCTCCAGCCGAGGATCCAGAAGATGAGCAGCGCGCCGAAGGTGGTGATCGCGGCCACGATCTGGTTCTCGGTCAGCGACGAGGCGAACACGCCGACGGCGATGAACGTCGCGCCCATGAGGAGCAGGCCGAGGTAGCCCGTGAGGACCGGTCCCCACTCGAGCCGCGCGAAATACACCACGATCCCCGGGTAGAGCAGGGTGAGACCGATCATGATCGCGTAGAGCACGAGGGCCGCGAGGTACTTAGCGGCCAGCACCGCGCCGTCCCGCACGGGGAACGTGAGGAGCAGCTCGATGGTGCCGGACCGCCGCTCCTCGGCGAAGAGCCGCATCGTCACCAGCGGCATGAGAAGGAGCAGGATCACGCTGATGTTCGAGAAGAGCGGCCGCATCACGCTGTCGGTGACGTTCAGGTCGCGCGCCATCTGCGGGTTCATCGCCGACTGCATGGACGCCAGCGTGAAGAAGGCGAAGATCGAGTAGAAGAAGTAGCCGCCGATCAGGAGGAAGATCGTGAACACCACCCATGCCACCGGCGAGGTGAAGTAGAGCCGCATCTCCTTCTTGAAGATCGCCCAGATCTTCACGACGCCGTGTCCTCCGCGGCGGCCGCGGCGACCGCCGACTCCTCGGATTCCTCGCCCGCGACGACCCGGATGAAGACCTCCTCGAGCGTCATCCCCACCCGCTTGAGCTCGAGCAGGTCCCACCGCTGCTGGGCCGCCAGCTGGAAGATCTCGGCGCGCACGTCACGCCCTCGCGCCGCCTCGACCGTGTAGCGCGCGGCGCCGTTGGCCGGCGACTGATCCTGCACGGACAGGACACCCGGGATCGCCCGGATCCGGTCGCGGACCACCGGCGGCGGGCCAACGATCTCGACCTCGACCCGCGAAGTCGGGAAGAACTGCTCGACCAGGGTGTCGATCGAGCCCTGGGCGACGATCGCCCCTTTGTTGATGATGATCACCCCGCCGCAGACCATCGAGACTTCCGGGAGGATGTGCGTCGAGAGGATCACGGTGTGCTGGCCGGCCAGCGATTTGATGAGCGACCGGATCTCGGTGATCTGCTTCGGATCGAGGCCGATCGTCGGCTCGTCGAGGATCAGGACTTCGGGATCGCTCACGATCGCCTGGGCGAGCCCGACGCGCTGGCGGTAGCCCTTCGACAGCTTGCCGATCAGTCGGTTCTGGACGTCGGCGACCATGCATCGGTCCATGACGTCGGCGACGCGCCGCCGCCGCTCCGCCCGCCCCACCCCCTTCACCTCGGCGACGAAGTCCAGGTAGGCCGCGACGCGCATGTCGGTGTACAGCGGGACGTTTTCCGGCAGATATCCGATCCGCCGCCGGACCTCCATGGACTGGCGAAACACGTCGTAGCCCGCAACCCGCGCGGCGCCGCTCGAGGCCGGCATGAAGCAGGCGAGGATCCGCATGGTCGTGGACTTTCCGGCGCCGTTGGGCCCGAGGAACCCCACGATCTGGCCGGGGGACACGCTGAACGACACGTCGCGGATTGCCGCGACGAGGCCGTAACTCTTGGTGAGGTGTTCGACTTCGATCATCGAGGCCGGTTACGAAGTATACAACGGTCGACGGCTCACTTCGAATCGACGACCGGCATGTGCTCCAGAAGCCAGGATGGCACCGCGACCATCTCGCTCGTCGCCGGGTCCAGGCAGGCGTGGAGCGTCGACCCGGTGGCCACCGGCTCGCCCTCCTCGTTTCGGATCTCGTAGGCGAAGCGAAAGCTCGCCCGCCGGCGCTCGCTCACCCAGCACCGCACCTCCAGGAGGTCGTCGAGCCGCGCCGGCTTTCGGAAGCGCACGACCGCCTCGACGACCGGAAGATGGATCTGCGTGTCGACGTGGGACATCGCGAGCCCCTGCTGGCGGAGGAACTCGACCCGACCGACCTCGAAGTAGGTGAGGTAGTTTCCGTAGTAGACGACCTTCATGCAGTCGGTGTCCTTGTAACGGACGCGAATCATGGTGGACGCGATCACAGATATTGACCGTACCGGATCTTCTCGACGACCCCCCGCACACCCTTGTAGCTGTCGATCGCGTCGAGCAGGTCTTCGGTCGAGACGGGTGCCGCGCCCGAGCTTTCAGCCGCGGCGCGCACCTTGACCTCGAGCGCGCGCCGGACGATGACCGACAGATCGGCGCCGCTCATGCCGCCCATCACCGGCAGGATCTTGTCGTAGTCGATCTTCTCGAAGAGCGGCCGGCCAGCCGTCTTCTCGGTCCGGACGCGGATCAGCTCCAGGATCTCCTTCTGCGCAGCCGGGTCGGGCAGCGCGATCTCGATGAGGTGATCGAGACGGCCCGGGGCGACCAGCGCGGGGTCGAGCGCATCGGTGTGCGTCGTCGAGGCCACGACCAGGATCCGCTCGGCCGTGCTCATCGCGTCGAGCTTCTCGCAGAGCGCCGCGACCAGCCGCGCGCTCGCCTCGCGCGCCTGCGGCGGCGGCAGCAGGTGCTCGAGCGACAGGGCCTCGGCCTCGTCGAGAAACAGCACGGCCGGGCCCTCGGCCATCGCGATTCTCAAGATTTCCTGCAGCAGGTCGCCCGTGTTGGCGGCGAACTTCGAGGTGAGGTTCATCAGCTTCAGGTGGTAGAAGATCGCGCCCGAGGTCGTCGCCAGCGCCTGCGCGAGCTTCGACTTCCCGGTGCCGGGCGGGCCGTAGAGCAGGATCCCCTTCGGCGGCTCGATGCCCCACTGGCGGTAGAGATCGGGCGCGGTGAGCGCGAGCGCGAACCCCTTGAGAATCGTCTTCGCTTCCCGGAGCCCGCCGACGTCGTCGAAGGTGACCGTCGACTTGATCTTGGTCTCGACCCGACCGGTGAGATCGCCGTACTTCTCGCCCAGCTTGACGAAGACGTCCTCGATGCGCCGCTGGAGCGCCCACTCCTGGTCGGTTCGTTCGGGCACGGCCATGGCGTCAGATCGAGGGGCGCCGTGGCGGCGCGGCGTTCCCGGCCTTTTCGAAGACGCGCTCTTCCACCATCACCGGCACCTTCGCGCGGATCGCCAGCGCGATCGCGTCCGACGGGCGCGCATCGAGCTGGATCTCGGGCCCGCCCGCGTTCAGATAGACGATCGCGTAGAAGATGTCGTCACGCAGATCGGTGATGACGACGCGCGTGAGCGCCACCTTGAGCCGGCCGAAGAGCGTCAGGAACAGATCGTGCGTGAGGGGCCGCGGCGGCGTCACGCCCTGGAGTGGGACGGCGATTCCGGTCGCCTCGGCCAGCCCGATGGCGAGGGCGACGGAGCGCTTGTCGCGCTTGCCCTGCAGCAGCACCGTCGGCTGCTGCGTGCTCTGGTCGACCATGACCGCGACGACCTCGACTTCCTGCGCGCCGGTCGGCTTGGGCGGCACGACGTCCTGCCGGTCCGGGGCCACGTAGGCGCGATCGGGTATGCCGAGCACCGCGAACATCATCAAGACGATCACGCCGATCCGGACGCTCGTGTTCATGCCGGCTCCTGTCCCCGAAACGGTGGAGTCAGTATAGCGCCGCCGGTCAGGAGGCGCGACGCTCGACCAGCCGCATGCTGAGCGCCGCGCCGAGCAGCAGGAACGACGCGAGCATCATCCACATGTACGCGTACCCGATCGCGTGCGTGATGTAGCCGAACGCGAACGAGCCCGCCGTCTGCCCGACCAGGAACACCGCGCTGAACATCGCGACGATCACCCCCCGTCGCGTCTCCGGCGCGTGGTCGGTCACCATCGTCGCCAGTCCCGGATAGAGCAGTCCATGCGCGCTCCCCGACATCAATCCGATCACGAAGAGCACGGGGACGACCGGCGTGAGGCTCGTGCGGTTGACCACGAAGCCGAGCAGCGCGAGCAGCGCGGTCGCGCCCGTCTGTACGAACATCGACGGCACGATCACCGCGCGCCGGCCATGAGTGTCGATCAGACGGCCGCCGAAGACCCGCACGCCGATCGCGGCGACGGCGAAGGCCGTGTAGAAGAGCGCGAGCGTCTCCACTCCGAGGCTATCGGCGAACGTCGGCACGAAGACGAAGATCGTCCCGGCGCCCAGACCGAAGAAGAGCGTGACCACCATGTGGCGATGGCGCAGCTCGTCGAGCCCGCCGCGCTCCCAGAGCGAGCCCGCCACCGGCAGCGGCCCGCCCGGTCTGCCGCGGGGCAAGCTCCAGACGTAGCCCGCCGCGACGATCGCCATGGCGGTCCCCAGGATGAAGAGCGGCCGAAAGCCCATGCGACGAACCACCGCCTCCCCCACCAGCGGGGCGGTCGCGGTGGCCACGAGGCCCGCGACGCCGTAGATCCCGAGCGCCCAGCCACGGTGCGATGGCGGAGTCAGGTCGAGCACGTACGAATAGTTCGCCACGAAGAAGGCGGAGAAGCCGATGCCTTGAAGCCCGCGCACGAGGGCGAGCAGCGGAATCGACGGCGTCGTCGTCGCCAGGAGCGCCGCGGCGATCACGAGGCCCGTGCCCGCCAGCATGAAGCGCCGCCGTCCAAACGCGTCGACCAGGGGACCCACGATCGGCTGGCACAGGATGCCGACCGCGTTGTAGAGACCCATCACGAGGCCGATCTCGATCTCCGTCCCGCCGATGCCCTCGATGTAGAGCGGAAGGAGGATGAAGCAGTTCAGGCTGAAGAAGAAAAAGAAGTTCGTGATCGTCGCCCGAACGAAAGCCTTGTCGGCTAGAATGGGCGGCGACACTCGAAAATTATCGCATGGCCACTATTGATGCCACCCTACGTCACGCGCTGGAGATAAGCGGCCCCGATCTGGTCCTCACGCTCGATCCCGCCCTCCAGGGCCTCCCGGAGACCGCCCACGGCGGCTCGGTGCTCGCGGTGTTCGACACGCTCTCGGGCACGACCGCACCTCGCGAAGTCTCCGGCATCTATCGCCGCCGCGTCCCGCTGGGCCTGCCGTTGACGCTGCGCAGATCGCGCGAAGACTCGGTCGAGACCTTCGTCCTCTCCGATCAGGCCGGCAGTATCCTGGTCGACGGCCGCGTCGCGGCTCTGGCGCCGGGTGCCGACCATGGCGCGCCGGCTCCGCCGGGCCGGAACGGGGCGGGCGATCCGCTCCCGATCTCGCGTACGTGCTTCGCGTGCGGGACCGACAACGCGCTCGGGCTGCGCGCCCGGCTCGCGTTCGACGCCGACTCGGTTCGGGTGACGTGGCAGCCGCGCGCGCCGTTTCGGCGGGCGGATGGCTCGCTCGCGCCCGCCGCGCTGACGACCCTGCTCGACGAGGCGGCGTTCTGGCTCGGCGCGCTCGCGACCGGCGAATCGGGGATGACGACCGAGCTCCGCGTTTCGCTCCACCGGCCCGCGCCCTTCGCGACCCCCGTCACGGTGACCGGCAGCCGCGCGTCGGTGCGCGCGCGGAACGAGGACCCGCGCTATCAGGAGACCGAGATCGTCGCGCGCGCCGGTGATGACGTCGTCGCGACGGCGCACATCACGTTCGTGGTGGTGCGCGGCGCCGCGCGCCGGCTCGTCAGCGGGATGCTCGCGATCAACGACCCGGAGTGCGTGCGGCGGGTGTTCCCCGGCTACACGCGCTGAGACGTGCAGCTCACGTGGCACAGAGAAGGAGACGCATGATGCCCAAGACTACCCAGCTCGTCCTGTCGCTCCGATCCAAGACCGGAGTTCTGGCGGGTATCAGCCGCGCCCTGGCCGACGCCAAGGTCAACATCCTCTCGCTCTCGGCAGCCGAAGCGGCCGGACGCGGCAAGATCCGCCTGGTCGTGAACAAGCCGACCATCGCCAAGCGTGCGCTGCGCAAGGCGCGCGTGCGCTTCGTCGAGGAGATCGCGTTCGCCAAGAGGCTCAGCAACAAACCGGGAGCCCTCGCGCGGGTCACCGAGAAACTGGCGCGGGCGCGCGTGAACATCAAGTCCGCCTATGCGACCACGGCTGGGCGCGGCGGCGCGACGGTCATCATCACCGTCGGCAACGCCGCCAAGGCTCGCCGTCTCATCGGCTAGCTCGTCCGCTTCCCCGGGCTCAGGGCCCCTCGGACGTGCAGCAGGGCGTCCCCGTCTAGCGAAGAGGGCGGAAGAAAGCCCGGATGTCGGCGGCCAGCGCCTCGGGCTCTTCGAGGGCGGCGAAGTGACCACCGGCGGGCATGACCGTCCACCGCTGGAGGTTGTACGTGCGCTCGGCCCAGGCCCGGGGCGGCAGCAGGATCTCGCGGGGAAACGCGGCGTAGGCCGTGGGTACCGTGATGCGCTTGCCGTCGGGAATCGGCCACGGCCGATGGAAGCGCGCGTAATACGGCCAGAACGACGAGTTGATCGCGCCGGTGACCCAGTAGAGCGTCACGTTCGTGAGCAAGGTGTCTTTCGAGAAGCGTCGCTCGACCTCACCGTCGCAGTCGCTCCACGTGCGGAACTTCTCGACGATCCATGCCGCCAGCCCCACCGGTGAATCACTGAGACCGTAGGCGAGCGTCTGCGGCCTCGTGCCCTGGATCCACTGGTAGCCGGTTTCCTCTCGCTGCCAGTGCTGGAGTTGCTGGATGTAGCGCTGTTCCTCGTCGGTCGGCTTGTCGGGCAGCGCCGGGTCGCGACGCACGGCGAGCAGGTTCAGGTGGATTCCGGCCAGACGCTCGGGGTATTGCAGGCCGAGCCGCGAGGTGATGAAAGCGCCCCAGTCTCCGCCCTGGGCGGCGAAGCGGCGATAGCCGAGGACGTCGGTCATCAGGCGCGCAAAGACGTCCGCGATCTCCTCCACGCCCAAGCGCGGCTGATTCGGGCGAAACGAGAAGCCGTAGCCCGGCAGCGACGGCGCGACGACGGTGAACGCGTCCGCCGGGTCGCCGCCGAAGCGCGCGGGATCGGTCAGCATCGGCAGGATCGGCTCGAACTCCACGATCGAGCCGGGCCAGCCGTGCGAAAGCAGCAGCGGCATCGGCGCAGGACCGACGCCGGGCTCGTGGATGAAGTGCACGTCGATCCCGTCGAGGTCCGCCGTGAAATGCGAGAGCCGGTTCAGCCGTGCTTCGTGCGCGCGCCAGTCGTAACGGGCGCGCCAGTACTCGACGAGCTCCTTCATGTACGCGACGCTCGTGCCGTAGCGCCAGCCCGCGTCCGGGGGCTCGTCGGGCCAGCGCACGCGGCCGAGTCGGGCGCGCAGATCGGCGAGCACGTCGTCGGCGACTTCGATCGTGAACGGACGCGGCGTCATGCGGGCTTCCCTCCAGTCTGCTTCGCGGCTTCCACCCATTCCTGCCAGGCTTCGGGGGCGTGACCGATCGCGACGCGCCCGCCGCACCGCACGAGCGGGGTGCGGAGCAGCCGCGGCTCGGTCAGCGCGCGCTCGAGCAGACGCTCGGGCGAGTCGAGCGCGACGCGCAGGCCGAGCGCCTTGAAGCGCGCGCCCTCGCGATCGATCAGCGCGGCGGCGCCGTACTTCTCGACAAAGCGCCTGAGCTCGCCGCGCGCCGCCGGACGCTCCTTCAGGTCGACGAAGTGCACGGCGATGCCGCGCTCCTTGAAGAACCGCTGCGCCTTGCGGGTGTCCTGGCAGTCGGTGAAGCCGAAGACCTGGGCCTGAATCGTCGTCATGGGGCTGCGCCAGGCTCCGGCGGCGCGCTCGGCGGCTCACCGGCGAGCGACGCGAGACGCCCGCGCAGCTCGTTCCAGACGCTCTCGGGCACCGGTTGGGCACCCGGGTGGCGGGCGCCTCCCACGCGGGCTCCGTGGAAGTCGGAGCCGCCGGTCGCGATGAGACCCAGGCGCGCGGATATCTCGCGGTAGGCCGTGATCTGCCCCGACGAATGCTCGGGATAGAACACCTCGATGCCGAGCAGTCCCGCCTCGACCAGCTCGGGGATCAGGTCGTCGCGGTTCGCGAGCCCGGGGTGGGCCAGCACCGGCACGCCGCGCGCGCGCCGGATCACGCGCACGGCCTCGACGGGCGTGAACCGCTTGCGCGGCACGTTCGCCGGACCGTTCATCGAGAGATATCGGTCGAACGCCTCGCGCACCGACTTCACGTACCCGCGGTCGACCATCGCCTGCGCCACGTGCGGGCGGCCGGCCGAGCCTTCCTTCACGAGCGCGAAGACTTCTCCGGGATCGATCGGCATGCCGAGCTCGGCCAGGCGCGCGGCGATCCGGTAGACGCGTTGCCGTCGCTCCTCGCGCTGGGTCCCGAGGAACTCCTGGAACCACGCCGCCTCCCAGTCCCGGCAATAGCCGAGAACGTGGACCTCCGCGCCGGGGACGTCGCAGTTGATCTCGAGGCCGGGAACGATCTCGAGCGGCGGCAGGCTCTTCGCCTCGTCCATGGCTTCGGCGAGACCGCCGGTGGAATCGTGGTCGGTCACCGCGAGGACACGCACGCCGTGGCGCGCGGCCAGACGCACCAGCTCACGCGGAGCCAGGGTTCCGTCCGACGCGGTCGTGTGCGAGTGCAGATCGACCGCGCCGCCCACCGGCTAATCTCCGAGGTAGGTCAGGACCGTGCGCACGGCGAACCCGGTCGCGCCCTTCGGAGCCAGCGGCAGGTCCTTCTCGGTGAACGCCGGGCCGGCGATATCCAGGTGCGCCCACGGCGTCTTGCCCGCGAACTCTTTCAGGAAGAGCCCGGCGGTGATGGCACCGCCGCCGCGCGGTCCGACGTTGTTGAGGTCCGCCACCTCGCTTTTGAGATTCTCGCGGTACTCGTCGATCAGCGGCAACTGCCAGAGCCGCTCGCCCGCGGCCTCAGCGGCCCTCATGAGGCGATTCGCCAGGGCCTGGTTGTTCGTCATGAGCCCGGAGCAGAGCTGACCGAGCGCGATGACGCAGGCCCCGGTCAACGTCGCCATGTCGATGATCTCGTCGGCCTGGACGTTCGTGTTGGCGTAGCAGAGGCCGTCGGCAAGCGTCAGGCGCCCCTCCGCGTCCGTGTTGCCGATCTCGATCGTCGTACCGTTCATGGCGCGGAGAACGTCACCCGGGCGAATGGCCGAGCCAGACGGCATGTTCTCGGTGGCCGCGATCAACCCGTGGACCTCGGCCGAGGGCTTCAGCGCCGGCAGCGCGCGCATGATGCCGAGCACCGCGGCGGCGCCGGCCATGTCGTACTTCATGCGCAGCATCCCGTCGGCGGGCTTGAGGTCGAGCCCGCCGGAGTCGAACGTGATGCCCTTGCCGATCAGCACGACCTTCTTCCGCTTGCGGCCCGCGGCGGGCCGGCCCGATGGGCTGTAGGTGACGTGAATGAACTTCGGGGGCTGCTCGCTCCCGGCGGCGACGCCGAGGAAGGCGCCCATGCCCATCTTCCGGCACTCGGCCGCGTCGTACACCTTGACGTCGAGACGCGATTCGTTCGCCAGCTCGGTGGCCGCGCGCGCCAGATCGGTCGGATGCAAGTCGTTGGCGGGCGCGTTGATCAGGTCGCGCGCGAACGAGGTCGCCAGCGCGAAGCTCTCGCCGCGCCGCATCCCGTCGCGCGCCTCGCGCGCGCGGCGCGCGTCGGGCTCGACGAGGCGGAGCTCGTCGACGGTCTTGTCCGCCTTCTCGCGCTTGTAGCGGTCGAATTGATACGTGCCGAGGATGGCGCCCTCCACGACGGCCTGGGCCCGCTGGCGCGCGGTCAGCCGGTCGCCGAGCACCTCCGCGGCCACCGTGCGGGCGCCGAGGTCACGCGCCCGGCGCACGCCGGCCGCGGCCGCCCGCCGCAGAACCTCCGAGGTCGTCTCGGTCCGAGGGCCCAGGCCGGCCACGACGATGCGACGGCCGTCGGCGTGAGCGTGGGTGACCTGACCCGCCTTCGCCGAGAACTTCTCGGCGTCGAGCACTCGCTTGAGCTGCCCCTGCGCGGCGCGATCCAGGCGCGCCAGACGCTCGGGCAGCTTCGTTTCCCCGACGTAGAGGCCGACGACGAGCGCGTCGGCGGGGACCTCTTCGAGCCGCTTGGCGACGATGTCGACTTTCACCCGCGCGTTCCTCCTCTCAAGGTCTCCGCCCGCCGGATCATGTCCAGGAGGCCCTGAGTCGTGTCGAGCTCGGCCAGCCGGCCGATCTCGAACCACTGCGCCTCGGCGGCGTCGTCGCCCGCCACGACGTCCAGCGAATCGGGATACGCCAGGTAGTCCACCAGGACGTAATGATAGCGGACGCGACCCGCGTCATCTTTCACGACGCGATCGAGGACGCCGGCCACGTCGACGATCCGGATCTTGATGCTGCACTCTTCGACGATCTCGCGCGCGATGGCCTCGCGGGTGGTCTCGCCCAGCTCGACCAGGCCGCCGGGCAGGCTCCACTTTCCGAACGATGGCGCCTTGCCGCGCCGAACGAGGAGCACCTTGTCCTCGTGGAGGATGACCGCCCCGACACCGACCCGTGGGTAGTCCGGATACTCGCGGCTCACGCGGGTCCCGTCAGCCACGCATCGGTGGCGTACTTCTCGCGTACGAGGCGTTCGACCGCCGCGGTCTCGTCCCCGCTGAGGCCGTCGGGTCGGAGGTCCAGGCCGTGTTCCCGTTCGAACGCCGCCGCGAGCACCTGCGCCACGTCGTCGAACTTCGGCCGATGGCCGAGCGCGGCCTCGAGCGTCGTCAAGGTGGCGAGCGGATCGTCGGTGGTCGGGAAGATCGCGGCCAGGCGGGCCGCGTCCACGCCGAGCAGGATCGACCCGTGCTGCAGGAACGTGCGGCCATAGCGTCGCTGCGCGCTCCCGACCAGCTTGCGCCCGCCCACCTCGATCTCGCAGCTGCCCGTGCGCGCGAAGCAGAACGCCGGCGTCGGCTCGTCTCCTCGCGCGACGCCGACCATCGCGACCGGAGCGCCGAGCGCCCGCAGCCCGCTGGCCAGCGCGCGACCGATCCACTGGTAGCTGTGCAGGAGGTCGCGCGCGCCGCCGTCGATGTCGTCGGCGGCCGCGACGACGCTGTAGGTCAGCTCGCGCTCCGGGCCGTCGTGATAGATCGCGCTTCCGCCGGTAAGTCGCCGCACGATTCCCACCCCCAGGTGCCGACACGCGGCGACGTCCACGTGACGATCGAGCGGCTGGCCGTAGCCGAGCGACACCGTGGGCGGCGCCCACGCGAAGAAGCGCACGGTGGGCGGCGAGGCGCCGGCGCGCCGCCCGCGCCAGAGCGCCTCGTCGATCGCCATGTTCGTGGCGCCGTCGGTGGGCTCGGTCACGAGCAGACGCCAGGTCCGGGCGCTCGGGCTCTCCGTCACGTCCCTAGCATCGCACACCGTGGCCGGCGCCTTGCGGTTGCCCGCGTGCCTGCTCAGGAGCCGACCTCACCGAGCCGTCGCGTGTAGACCGCGAGGTCAGAGGCCGAGAAGCAGCAGAAGACGACCTCCTGGATCGTCGGAAACGCCGGCACGACGGATCGGACGGTCGTCACGGCAATCGTCGTCGCGAGCTCGATGGGGTAGCCGAACACGCCGGTGCTGATGCTCGGGAAGGCGAGCGTGAGAATGCCGTTCGCCGCGGCGACCTCGATCGAGCGCCGATAGCACGAGGCCAGCAGCGCGGGCTCGCCGCCGGCGCCGTCGCGCCACACCGGCCCGACGGTATGAATGACGAATCGCGCCGGCAGTCGATAGCCCTTGGTGAGCTTGGCGTCACCGGTCTGGCAGCCGTGGAGCAGGCGGCACTCCTCGAGCAGTTGCGGCCCGGCCGCGCGATGGATCGCGCCATCGACGCCACCACCGCCGAGCAGCGACGGGTTCGCCGCGTTGACGATGGCATCGACCGAGAGGGTCGTGATGTCAGCGTGAACGGCGCGCAGCCTGGCCGGCACGCTCCCTGCCCCGACGCGAGGCTAGGCCCCGCGCGTCCACCTCAGATTGGGTTCGCGCGCGGCCTTCGTCTGGTCGAGTCGGCGCACGGCGGTGGTCACCGGCGCTTCGTGAATCACCGCGTGGTTCGTCTCGGCCTCGCGCGCGATCTGGATCATCGCGTCGCAGAAGGCGTCGAGCGTCTCCTTGGCCTCGGTCTCGGTCGGCTCGATCATCAGCGCTTCCTCGACGATCAGCGGGAAGTACGTCGACGGCGCGTAGAAGCCGAGATCCAGGAGGCGCTTGGCGATGTCGGTCGCCGTCACGCCCAGCTTCTTCTGGCGACGAGCCGACAGCACGCACTCGTGCATGCAGGGGCCGGGCACCGCGACGTCGTAGTCCTGCTCGAGCCGCTTCATGATGTAGTTCGCGTTCAGGATCGCGTTGTCGGCGACGGACCGGAGGCCGTCGGGCCCCATCGTGCGGATGTACGTGTAGGCTCGCACGAGCATCCCGAAGTTGCCCCAGAAGGCCTGAAGCTTGCCGATCGACCTCGGCCGCTTCCAGTCGAGCGCGTACTCCTCGCCGTCCTTCGTCACGACGGGAACCGGCAGGAACGGCTCCAGATGCGCCTTCGCGCCGACCGGGCCGGCGCCGGGCCCGCCGCCGCCGTGCGGGGTCGTGAAGGTCTTGTGCAAGTTGAAATGGCACACGTCGAAGCCGAGGTCGCCCGGGCGCGTGATCCCGAGAATCGCGTTGAGGTTGGCCCCGTCCATGTAGACCTGCACGCCCTTGGCGTGGCAGAGCTCGGTGATCTCGACGATGCGCGGCTCGAACATACCGAGCGTGTTCGGCACGGTGATCATGAACGCGGCCACGTCGGTGTCGAGGGTGCGCCCGAGCGCGTCGACGTCCACTTCGCCGTTCGGCAGCGACTTCACCTCCACGACCTCGTAACCGGCGATCGCCGTGGAGGCGGGATTGGTCCCGTGCGCCGAGTCGGGCACGAGCACCTTCGTCCGCTTTTCGCCCCTCGATTGGTGATAGGCGCGGATCATGAGGACCCCCGCCAGCTCGCCCTGGGCGCCGGCGGCGGGCTGCAGCGAGACGGCGTCCATCCCGGCGATCTCGGCGAGATCCCGCGCCAGCTCGTGCATGACCTGGAGCGCGCCCTGCGCCAGGGCCTCGGGCGCCAGCGGATGGACCTTGGCGAAGCCGGCCAGCCGCGCCATGTCCTCGTTGAGCTTCGGGTTGTACTTCATCGTGCACGAGCCGAGCGGATAGAAGTGAGTGTCGAGTCCGTAGTTCATCCGCGACAGGCGCGAGTAGTGGCGAACCACGTCGAACTCGGAGACTTCGGGCAGGTCGGGCGCATCGCGCCGGAGATACTTGGCCGGCAGGAGCTTGCGCGCGTCGGCCTCGGGCACGTCGGCTTCGGGCAGGGACCACGCCACCCGCCCCGGCGACGACAGCTCGAAGATCAGCTTGTCGTAGGCGTCGGCCATCACGCCACCGCCTTCTCGAGGGCCGCCGCGAAGGCGTCGATCTCGGCCTTCGTCCGCTTCTCGGTCACCGCCACCAGCAGGCAGTCGGCGAGCGCGCGGTCGAAGGTCTTGAGGGGGACGCCGGCGAGGAAGCCCTGCTTGGCGAGCCGCGGGATCACGCGATCGGGAGCCTTCGGCAGCTTCAGCGCGAACTCCTTGAAGAAGGGCGCCGGGAAGCGCAGCGAAACGCCCGGCACCTTCGCCAGACGCTCGGCCGCGTAGTGGGCCTTCGCCGTCGAGAGCTCGCCGACCTTGACGAGCCCGCGGCGCCCGAGGGTCGAGAGATAGATCGTCGCCATCAGCGCGCAGAGCGCCACGTTGGTGCAGATGTTCGAGGTCGCCTTCGCGCGGCGGATGTGCTGCTCGCGGGTCTGCAGCGTGAGCACGAAACCGCGCTTGCCGTCGCGGTCCACCGTGGCGCCGACCAGGCGTCCGGGCATGCGGCGCACGAGCTCGTTCTTCGCGGCGAACACGCCGAGGTTCGGGCCGCCGAAGCCCACCGGCACGCCGAGCCCCTGCCCCTCGCCCACGACGATGTCGGCGCCGAGCTTGCCTGGCCCCTCGAGTACGCCGAGGTTCACCGGGTCGGCGACCACCACCAGGAGCGCGCCGGCCGCGTGCGCGACCTCGGCCGCGGCGGCGACTTCCTCGAGGCAGCCGTAGAAGTTCGGTGTCTGCACGACCAGCGCCGCCGTCTTGCCGCCGACGAGCTGCCGCGCCGCCGCGAGGTCGGTGACGCCGTCGGGCGCCGGGACGTCGCGGAGCCGGACACCCGGGCCTTCGCAGTACGTGGCGGTGACGCGCTTGTAGAGCGGGTGCACGGCGCGCGAGAGGACGATCTCCCGCCGCTCCGTGACCGCATGGGCCATCAGCGCGGCCTCGGCGAGCGACGAGGCGCCGTCGTAGATCGACGCGTTGGCGACGTCCATGCCTGTCAGCTCGGCGATCATCGTCTGGTACTCGTAGATCGTCCGGAGCGTCCCCTGGCTGGCCTCGGGCTGGTACGGCGTGTACGCCGTGAAGAACTCGCCGCGCAGGACCATGTGGTTGATCGGGCTCGGGATGTAGTGGTCGTACGAGCCCGCGCCCAGGAACGACACGTGCGACTCCGCGTGAGCGTTTCGGGCCGCCAGGGCGGTCATGTGCCGGATCAAGTCCGTCTCGGCGAGTGCCGGGGTCAGACCGAGCGGCCGCGCGAGCCGGGCCTTGGGCGGGATCTTGACCAGCAGCTCCTCGAGCGAGCCCGCGCCGATCACGCCGAGCATCTTCTTCTGCTCGTCCGGCGTGTTGGCGATGTAGCGCGAGGGCATCAGTGGCCTCCCTGCGCGATCAGCTCTTCGTATTGCTGCGCGGTCAGGAGCAGGTCCCACTCGCCCTTGCTCGAGGGCTTGACGACGAGCATCCAGCCCTTGCCGTAGGGATCCTGGTTGACGATCTCGGGCTTCTGCGCGAGCTCGCCATTGACCTCGACGACCTCGCCGGAGACGGGCGCGAAGAGATCGGATACCGCCTTGACCGACTCGACCACGCCGAAGTTCTTGCTGGCTGCCACCTTCGCGCCGACCTTCGGCAGCTCGACGAAGACCACGTCGCCCAGCTGCTCCTGCGCATAGGCCGTGATGCCCACGCGCACGCGGTCACCGTCCTGCTTGGCCCACTCGTGCTCGCGCGTGTATTTCAGGTCCTTGGGAACGTTGGCCATCTTCTCCCCTTTTACCCGGCTTTTTTCACTCTGGACGGGTAGAACGGTGTGCGCACGATCCGGGCCGCCTTGTCCTGACCGCGAATCTCCACCTCGAGCGCGGTGCCGGCGGCCGCGAGCGCCGTCTCGACGTAGGCAATCCCGATGTACTTGTCGACCGAGGGGCCGTACGAGCCCGAGGTGACGATCCCGACTGCGCGGCCGTCTTTCTTCACCGGATAGCCGTGACGCGCGACGGCCTTGTCGGTCATCTCGATTCCGACCAGTCGCCGCCGCACGCCCTCGGCGCGGACCTTCTCGAGCGCCTCGCGACCGATGAACTCTCCCTTGGCGGGCTTGACGACCCAGCCGAGCCCGGCCTCGAGCGGGTTCGTGGTCTCGTCGATGTCGTTGCCGTAGAGGGCGTACTTCATCTCGAGCCGCAAGGTGTCGCGTGCGCCGAGCCCGATCGGCGCGACGCCGTCGGCGCGGCCCGCATCCAGGAGCGCCTTCCAGAGGTGCCTCGTCCGGTCGGCCGGCGCATAGAGCTCGAAGCCGTCCTCGCCGGTGTAGCCGGTCCGCGAGATCAGGGTCGGCACTTCGCCGACGTTGCCGCGCGCGAAGCGGTAGTAGCCGATGGCCGTCACGTCGTGGTCGGCGAGACGACCGACGAGCGCCTCGGCCTTCGGCCCCTGCACCGCGATGAGCCCCGTGCCCTCGGACGCGTTGCGCCAGCGCGCGTCCTTGACGTGCTCCGTCGACTTCGTCACGTGAGCCCAGTCCTTGTCGATGTTCCCGGCGTTGACGGTGATCATGTACCGCTCGTCGCCCACCCGATAGACGGTGAGGTCGTCGACGATCGCGCCGTTGTCGTAGCAGAGGACCGAATACTGGATCTGGCCCATCTGGAGCGACGCCACGTCGTTGGTGGTCAGGTGCTGGAGCGCCGCGAGCGCGCCCGGGCCTTCGACCTCGAACTCGCCCATGTGGCTCACGTCGAAGAGCCCGACGGCGCCGCGAACCGTTCGGTGCTCCTCGATGATCCCGGTGTACTGCACCGGCATCTCCCAGCCACCGAACGGCACCATGCGCGCGCCGGCCGCGACGTGCTCGTGATAGAGCGGCGTGCGCTTGAGCGGCGTGGCGTTCACGCCTTCGGCAAGAAGTCGCGCAGCGGCTTGACCTGGCAACCCGCCCGGTCGAGCGCCTCGCGGACGGTGCGAACGATCTTCTGCGCGCCCGGCGTGTCGCCGTGGCAGCAGATGGTCTGGACCGCGATGTCGATCTCGACGCCGTCGATCGTGCGCACCTTGCCGTCCATGGCCATCTTCACCGCCTGGGCGGCCGCCCGCTCGGGATCGGTGATGAGCGAGCCGGGGAGCTTGCGCGAGACCAGGGTGAGGTCGACGTTGTACGCGCGGTCGGCGAATCCCTCGGAGGCCACGCGCACACCCATCTTGCGGGCGGTCCGGTCGTACTTCCCGGACGCCAGAGCCATCAGGATCAGGTCGCGCCCGGACTCGCGGGCCGACTCGGCCACCGCGGTGGCGAGCGGCTCGTCCTTCTCGATCATCGAATAGAGGATGCCGTGGGGCTTGGTGTGCTGGAGCTCGCCGCCCGAGGCGCGGACGAACTCGCGGAGCGCGCCGGTCTGGTAGCAGAGGTAGTCCTTCAACTCCTGCGGCGACACGTCCATCACGCGCCGCCCGAAGCCCATCAGGTCCGGCAGTGAGGGGTGCGAGCCGATGGCGACGCCGTGCCGGAGCGCCAGCTCGACGGTCTTGCGCATCACATGCGGATCGCCGCCGTGGAATCCGCAGGCGACGTTGGCCGAGGTGATGTTCGGCATGATCTCCTCGTCCGCCCCGAGCGTCCAGCGGCCGTAGCTCTCGCCCATGTCGGCGTTGAGATCGATGAACTTGGCCATCGTGAGCTCCTATCCTCGCGCGAGCACGCGCGCGAGCGCGTTGATGAAGCGGTCCACGTCCTCGTCGGTCATCGGGAGAGAGCACGCGCCGAGTCCCCGCTGGGTCAAGAGGATCCCCTCGTTCAGGAGCCCGAGGAACACGCGCATCGGCGTCTCCCCGTCCTTGGGCCGGGCGGAACGATAGTCGGTCAGCGGCTCCGACGTCCAGTGTAACCAGAAGAGCGACCCGAGCCCGGTCACCTGGCCCCGCCGCCGCGTCGCCGCCAGCAGGCGCGCGACGCCGCCGCGCAGGCGCTCGCCGAGCGCGTCCAGGCGTGTGTAGGCGTCGGGCGTCAGCGCGTTCATGGTCGCGAGGCCCGCGGCCATCGTCACCGGGTTCGCGTTGAACGTGCCGCCGTGACTGATGCGAGCGCCCCCCTTGCGCGGATCGTAGAAGTCCATGATGTCGCGCCGGCCCCCGAAGGCGCCGACCGGGAGCCCGCCGCCGATGATCTTGCCGAACGTCGTGAGATCGGGCCGGACGTTGAAGCGCTCTTGGGCCCCGCCCCACGCGGTCCGGAACGAGATCACCTCGTCGAAGATCAGCACAATATTATGACGCTCGGTGATCTCACGCAGCCGCGCCAGGAACCCCTCGGCCGGCGGCAAGAGGCCGGCATTGCACATCATCGGATCGATGATCAGACACGCGAGCTGTGACGCCTCGGCCTCCAGGATCTCCGCACAGGCGTCCGCGTCGTTCCACGGAAGCACCACGACGTGCTTGAGCACCGCCGGCGGAATGCCCGCCGACCAGGGGATCGCCTTCGGCCGACGCCGGCTGCCGGTGGCTTTCGTGTCGCCGCTCACGCTCACCATCACCCAGTCGTGCGTGCCGTGGTAGGCGCCCTCGAACTTCGCGATCTTCGCCCGTCCGGTGAACGCGCGCGCCAGCCGCACCGCGTTCATCGTGGCCTCGGTGCCCGAGTTCGTGAAGCGGATCGCCTGAACCGACGGCACCCGGCGCGTCAGGAGCTCGGCCAGCCGCACCTCGTGCTCGGTCGGCCCCGGAAACGACAGGCCGAGCTCGACGGCCTGCTGGACCGCCTTCACGACGTCCGGCGGCGCATGGCCGAGGATCAGGCTCGTGTAGTTGCCGTTGTAGTCCAGTCGATCGATCCCGTCGGCGTCCCAGACGTGGGCGCCCTGGCCCCGCTGGATCGCGAACGGATACGGATCGAAGAAGGTCGTCGTGCGGCTGTTGCCGCCCGGCATGACCGCCAGCGCTTCCTCGTGCAGGACGCGCGAGCGGCCGGACTTCCCGGAGTACTCGTTCAGCTCTTTGTCGAGGCTCATGCGATCTCCTCTCTCACGGCTGCTTCCAGCGCGCGGTCGGCCTCGCGGAACAGCCGGTGCGCCTCGTCCACGCCGATCTGGTGGAAGCGAAGCGACTGACCCGGTCTCGCCTGGCCGACGCGCCAGATGTCGAAAGAACAAATAGTCGCCGCCTTCGTATAGCCGCCCGTGGATTGCCGGTCGACGAGGAGCACGATCGGTTGCCCATCGCCGGGAACCTGGATGGACCCGAGCGCGATCCCGTCGGAGACGATGTCGTGGCCGCGCGCGTGCGCGATCCGCGGCCCGCGCAGGCGCGAGCCCATCCGGTCCGACTGCGGCAGCACCTCGTACCGACCGCCGAACAACGCCTCGAGACCCGCGGCCGTGAAGCGGTCGGCCTGCGGACCGAGCACCGCGCGGACCGTCGGCTCACCGGTATAGTCCGGGATCGCCCGCGGCTCCACGCGGCGCGGCTCGACGGGACCGGACGGGAACACGCGGAGCTCGTCGCCCTTCCTGAGCGCGCGCCCCTTGACCCCGCCCACGCGACCACGCAGGTAGGTCGACCGCGACCCCAGCACGAGCGGCACGTCGAGCCCACCGGCAACGCCCACGTAAGACCGCACGCCCGTGCGAGCCGGGCCGAGCTTGACGACGTCGCCCGCCTTCGCCGCGATCGTGCTCCACCCGGCCACGCTTCGACCGTTTACGGTCACTGGCATGTCGGCGCCGGTGACCGCGATCGCGCCGGCGTCGGTGATCTCGAAGCGCGGGCCGATCAGCGTGCACTCGAGGGCGGCCGCCGTGTCGGCATTGCCGACGAGGCGATTGGCGAGCACGAACGCGAATCGGTCCACGGGACCCGACGGCGGGATGCCATAGCGCATCTGGCCGGTGCGGCCGAGGTCCTGCACGGTGGTCTGCGGGCCCGCGTCGAGGATCCGGATCACGAGATCACCGGCCGGTAGGAGCGAGCGGCGACCGCCGCGCCGATCGAATCGAACTCCGCGCGATCGATCCGCCGAAACCTCACCCGGTCGCCTGGGCGCAAGAGCGTGGGCTCGGCCGCACTCGGATCGTAGAGCAGCACCGGCGTGCGACCGAGAATCCAGAAGCCGCCCGGGCTCTCGACCGAGTAGACGCAACACTGGATGCCGCCGATGCCGACGCTGCCCGGCGGGGTCTTGGTGCGCGGCGTGTCGAGCCGCGGGATGTTGATGCGCTCGGGCATCCCGGTCATGTACGGAAGCCCCGGCGTGAAGCCGATGAAGTAGACCAGATAGTCGGCGCCGGCATGGAGCCGCACGAGATCGTCGGGCGCAAGCTCGAGCCGCTGGGCCGCCGCGGCGAGGTCGAAGCCGAGCTCCGGGTCGTCGTAGCAACAGGGCAGCTCGACGGTCCGGGGCGGTGGCAAGACGGCGGTGGTCGCCTGGGGCACGAGCTCGGCGATCGCCGCGCACAGGGGCTCGTAGCCGACGGCGCGGGGATCGTAGTAGACGAGCAGCGACGAGTAGGCCGGAACCGTCTCCACGACCCCGGTCAGCCCCTTCTGCTGGATCAAGAACTCGAGCGCGCGGACTCGCGTATTGACCTCGACGCTGATCTCCTCGCCGAGCTCGACGCAAACGGCGAGATCGCCCGCAGGCAGAAACCGCAACGCGTTAGATCGCCGCCAGCGCGGAGTTCGGCAGGTCGGTGATGAACATGTGCCCCGGGCTGTGCGTGATCATGAACGGTGGCCGCGACGCGAGCGCGACGGCCTGAGGCGTGACGCCGCACGCCCAGAAGACCGGCACGTCGCCGCGCGCGAACTCTTGCGCGTCGCCCCAGTCGGGGCGCGCGATATCCGCGATGCCGATGGCGGCGGGGTCGCCGACGTGCACGGGCGCCCCGTGGGCGCCGGGGAAGCGGGCGCTCGCCGTCACCGCTTTCGCGAGCTGCGCGGCGGCGATCGGCCGCATCGAGACGACCATCGGCCCGTGGAAGACGCCGGCGGGCCGGCACTGGGTCGACGTGCGCCACATCGCGACGTTCTTGCCGTGCTCGACGTGCCAGAGCCGGATACCCGCCTCGAGCAGCGCCCACTCGAACGTGAACGAGCACCCGAGCAGGAACGCGACCAGATCGTCACGCCAGTACGGCGTCGCGTCGGTCACCTCGTCGGCGAGCACGCCGTCCTTGTAGACCCGGTAGCGGGGAATATCGGTCCGGAGATCCGCGCCCGGCGCCACGCCGACCGGCTCGGGCGACCCCACGTCGGTCACCTCGAGCAGCGGGCACGGCCGCGGATTGCGCTGGCAGAACAGGAGAAAGTCGTACGCCTGCTCCTTCGGCAGCACCGCCAGGTTGGCCTGGACGTAGTTCTGGCCGAGCCCCGCGGTGATCCCGGCTAGCTTGCCGCGCCTGATGTCCTGCCGGATGTCCCGCGGATGACGCGTGTCGATCGGCATAGAAGGATTTTACCTCGCTTCGGGCCGGCGGCGTTCTCTCACGCGGCGGGCGGCTACCGCTGGCCGAGGCGCGGCCACACGTCCGGATTCACGAGCACGTCGGGGCGCTCCCCGCGCAGGACGCGGAGCATCTCGCCCGAGACCTGCACCGCCGCCTGGCGCGTCGCCTCGCGCGTGACACCGGCGACGTGCGAGGAACACACCACGCTCTGGAGGTTGAGGATCGGGTTGTCCGCGGACGTGGGCTCCTCTTCCCAGACGTCGAGGCCGGCAGCGCCGAGCTTGCCGCGGGTGAGCGCCTCGAAGAGCGCGCGCTCGTCCTGCACCGGGCCGCGCGAGGTGTTGATGTAGACCGCGCCCGGCTTCATGAGCCCGATGGTCTTCTCGTTGATCATGTGCCGCGTCTCGGGTGTGAGCGGCGTGTGGCACGTGAGGACGTCGACCTGCGGCAGCATCGCCTCGAGGCTCGTGACCGGCTCGGCGCCGCGACGCCGCAGCTCGTCGTCGGCCACGTACTTGTCGTAGCCGAGCACGCGCATGCCGATCGCGCCCGCGAACTTCGCGACGCGCCGTCCAACGTTGCCGACGCCGACGATGCCGAGGGTCTTGCCGCAGAGCTCGGTGTTGCCGGCCCGCGGCGTGCCCCAGTCGCCCGCGCGCGTCGCCTTGTCCACGGCGAACGTGCGCTTCACACAGGTCAGCATCAGCATCAGCGCGTGCTCGGCGACGGCCTGCGAGTTGGAGCCCGGGGCGTGGACGACCGCGACGCCGAGGCGCGTCGCCGCGGGAATGTCGACCGTGTCGAGCCCGACCCCGTGCCGGCCGACCACCTTGAGCGACCGGCAGGCGGCCATCAAGCTCTCGGTGCACCGCGGCCGGACGCGAAAAAGGATCCCCTGCGCCTCGGCGGCCATCTTGACCAGGCCGGCCTCGGTCTCGTCCTCACACACGACGACCCGCGCTTCCTTCTCGAGAACGGCCTTGCCGTCGGGGTGAATGGGGCCGGCGAGCACGATCAGCGGACGCTCAGTGGCCATCGAGGGGATCTCCTTTCGGGCAGGGTCGGATTCTACTACTTCCGGGCGACCACGACGAGGCGGTGGGCGTCCAGCGAGAAGGGGGTGCCGTCGAGACCACCGAAGAGCTCGACCTTGCGCCAGCGCTCCGGTCGGAGCATGTGCAGCAGCTCGTGAGCCGAGTAGAGCCGGATCTCGCTCTCGCCGATCAGTTCGTGAGACGCCTCCTCCGATTTCGCCGACGCGCGCTTGAGGCGCCACCACCGGGCGCGCCAGCGGCTCGTCGTCGGATCGAACTCGTTCTCGACTCGGATGGTCGAGTTGCCCCGGCGCATCCGCTCTTCCGGTGGCAGCGAGCGCACGCACTGGTCGCGGTTACGCGTGTCGACCACGAAGGCGCCGCCGGGCTTGAGCGCGCGCCAGAAGCGGTCGAGCACGAGCCGGTCCTCGTCCTCGGAGAAGTAGCCGATGGAGCTGAAGAGATTCACGGCCAGGTCGAATTCGCTCGAGAACTCCATGTCGCGGATGTCCTGGCACACCAGCGCGAGCGAGACCCCGGCCTCGCCGGCCGCCCGGCGCGCGCGGCCCAGCTCCGTCTCGCTGAAATCCACGCCGGTCGTCTCGCAGTCGCGCCGCGCGAACTCCACCGAGTGGCGGCCGAAGCCGCAGGGCGCGTCGAGCACGCGCGCGCCCGTCTCGAGCCCGGTGGCGCTGACGATCCACTGGACGTCGCTCGCGGCGTCCGCCCCCGACTCCACCGACTGCGAGATCTGCGGCCACGCTTCGCGGAAGAACCGCTCGCTCTGGAACACGAGGGGCATTATATTCCCGTCCATGACGACGCTGGTGACCGGCGCGTTCGGCTGCATCGGCGCATGGGTCGTGCGCGGGCTGCTCGCGTCGGGCGAGCGTCCCGTCGTGTTCGACCTCGGCGACGATCCGTGGCGCGTGCGCATGATCGCCGGGTTCGACGCGCCGAGCCGCGTCGTGACCGTGCGCGGTGACATCACCGATCGCGAGGGCCTCGGGGGCGTCGTGCGCGATCACGGCATTCGCCGCGTGATCCACCTGGCCGCGTGGCAGGTTCATCCGACCTCGCTCGCCGACGGCGTCGCGAAGACGCTCGACGAGTTCGAGCGGTTGCAGAAGGATGGACGGCTCGACCGCCGAGAGCTGACGTGACGGTCTATCGCCTGCGCCTGGCGACGGCGACGGACGCCGAGGCGATCTGTCGTATCTACAACCAGGGGATCGAGGACCGCGTCGCCACGCTCGAGACCGAGCCACGTACGCCCGACGAGCGCCGGCAATGGCTCGCGAGCCGGAGCCCACGACACCCCGTCATCGTCGCCGAGATCGCAGAGCCGGAAGGGTTGTCCGCGGAGACGGAGCCGGGTCGCGCCTCTCTCAGCCCACCCTCGGTCCAAGCCGGCCTCACGGTCCCCGCGACAATAGCCTGGGCCAGCCTCAACGTCTTCAACGCGCGCGAGGCCTATCGCCTCGTCGCCGACATCTCCGTCTACGTCGAGCGGGGCTGGCGCGGCAAGGGCGTCGGCCGCGTGCTGCTCGAGAAGCTGACCGATCTCGGCCGCCAGCACGGGTTCCACAAGCTCGTGTTGTCCGCGTTCCCGAGCAACGCCGGCGGCATGGCGCTCTATGCCAAGTCCGGGTTCCGCACCGTCGGGATCTATCACGAGCAGGGCCAGCTCGACGGCCAGTGGGTCGACACGATCATCATGGAGAAGCTCCTGTCGGCCTGAGCTTCCTCGACCCGCTCCGGGCGTCACCGGACGCGGATCGTGACGCTGACCGACATGCCCGCGCGAAGCGTGTGCGGGTTGCCGATCCCCTTTCCGTCCAGATGGATCCTCACCGGAACCCGCTGGACGACCTTCACCCAGTTGCCGGTGGCGTTCTCAGGAGGCAGGAGCGAGAAGCGCGCTCCGGTGCCGGCGCTCATCGACTCGATCGTGCCGGTGTAGGACTTGTCGGGATAGCCGTCGACCTCGACCGCCGCCTTCATCCCGGTCCGGAGGCGGGCGAGCTGCGTCTCCTTGAAGTTGGCGACCACCCACACGTCCTGGAGCGGCACGATCGCCAGCAGCGGCTGGCCCATCTGCACCACCTGCCCGAGCTCGACGCTTCGCTTGGACACGACGCCGTCGACCGCGGCGCGGACTTCCGTGTACTCGACCTGCAGATCCGCGAGGGCGAGGTCCGCCTGCATTTCGCGCAGGCGCGCCTCGGCGCGGCTCGCCTCAGCGTCCTTGATCGAGACTTGATGGATCTGACTTTCCGCCAGCGCCAGCGCGGCGCGCGCCTCCACGACGCGCTGCCGCGCCTGGTCCACGGCGTGGACGCGGCTGCCGAGCTCGGCTTCCGCCTGCTGGATTTCCCGCTCCGACTGCGCCATCCGGCGCTGCAAGGCCTCGACCGTGGCCGCGGCGGTCTCGTGGGCCGACTCGGCCACGTCGTACTCGCGGCGGGCCACGAGCTCGGTCTTGAGCAGGCTTCGGACCCGTTCGAGCTCGCGCCCGGCCTGCCGGTGGGTGCTCTGGGCGCCGCTGATATCGGCGCGCATCGCGTCGGTGGCCGAGCGCCGCGCTTCGAGCCGCGCGCGCGCCTCCTCGACCGCCGATTCGGCCGACTTCACGCCGACCATCGCCACTTGCACCGCCGCCCGAGCCTGATCGATCTGAGCGCGTGTACCCTCGCGCGTCAGCGGCACTTCGGAGCGCGCCGCGCGAAGGTTGGCCTCCGCGGTGGCGACCGCGGCGCGTGCTTGATCGCGCTTGGCCTGGAAATCGCGGGGGTCGACCCGCATGAGCAGCTCGCCCTTCTTGACCACCTGGTTGTCCTGGACGAAGAGCTCCACGATGTGCCCCGCGACCTTCGCGCTGACGGGTGAGATCGTGCCCTCGACGTACGCGTCGTCGGTCGAGACGTAGGTGATCGCGTTGTACCAGGCGTAGCCGCCATACGAGAGAGTCGCCAGGCCGACCAGGCAGCCGAGCGTGAGGAGCAGCTTGCGCTTCATTGGGCGACCCACATCTTAACCCTTCTGGGCTGTCTGGGGGTAGGCCGGGCCGTCGATCGCAGGCGGTCGGGGTAGAGGGTTTTTCCGTGAGGAGTGTGCTATATGTATGGGCCAATTTCGATGTTAGGGTATCCCGCCTTGCTTGTGCGCGTCCTCGTGATAGGCCTGCTGCTCCTCGGGGGCGGCTGCGCAGCGCTGGTGCCTGCGCCGACGCCGATCCTGCCTCCGGAGGAGCTCTACAAGACCGGCGAAACCGAGCTGGGCAACCGCCGGTACGACGAGGCGCGGCTCAATTTCCGGAAGATCGTGGAGCGTCATCCGAACTCCTCGTACGCGCCGAAGGCGCGGTTCTACGTCGGCGAGGCGTACTATCGCGAGGCCGAGTTCGACAAGGCGGTGAAAGAGTTCGAGGGCTTCCTGGCCTTCTTTCCCCGGCACGAGATCGCGGACCTCGTGCAGTACCGCCTGGCGATGAGCTACTACGACCAGATGAAGCCGGTCGAGCAGGACCAGGCCTTGACCCAGAAGGCGCTCGACCAGTTCAAGAAGCTGGTGAAGGAGTACCCGCAGAGCCGCTACGCCACCGACGGGCTCGCGAAGATCGACAAGTGCCGCGAGCGCATCGCCCAGAAGGAAGTGTGGGTCGCGAACTACTACTTCACCCTGGGCAACCCGAGCGCGGCGCGACAGCGGCTCGAGCTGGTGATGAAGGACTATCCGCGCACCGCCGTCATCCCCGAGACGCTCTTCCTCCTCGCCGAGGTGAACTTCTACGAGGGCAAGAACGCCGAGGCGATCGAGCTGCTCCGGCGGCTGTCGGTCGACTACGACTTCACCGAGTGGGGCCGACGAGGTAAGCAACGACTCAACAGCTCCGGCCTCGCCGGGACCAAGAGATAGCCAGTGCACGACATCGTCGACCTCCGCTCCGACACGCTCACGCTCCCCACTCCCGAGATGCGCGAGGCCATGGCGCGCGCCCCCGTCGGTGACGACGTCTGGGAGGAGGATCCGACCGTCAAGCGGCTCGAGGCCCTGGCGGCCGAGCGGCTCGGGAAGGCCGCCGGACTCTTCGTCACGTCCGGCACCATGGGCAACCTCGTCTCCGTGGTCAGCCAGACGCAAACCGGCCAGGAAGTGGTTCTCGACCTTGACTCGCACATCTTCAACTACGAAGTCGCCGGCGCCGCGGTGGTCGGCAACGTCCAGATGCGGCCCGTCAAGACCGCCCGCGGCTTTCTCACACCCGACCAGGTTCGCGAGGCGCTGCGTCCCGCGAACATCCACCTGCCGCCGACGGGTCTGGTCTGCGTCGAGAACACGCACAATCGTCACGGCGGCACCTGCTGCACGCCCGAGGAGATCAGCGCCATCGCCGCCGTCGCTCACGAAGCGTCGGTGCCGGTGCACCTGGACGGCGCCAGGCTCTTCAACGCGGCGGTCGCGCTCAAGCGTCCCGCCCGCGACTTCGCGCGCGACGTCGACTCCGTGACGTTCTGTGTCTCGAAGGGCTTGGGCGCGCCGGTCGGCTCGGTGATCTGCGGGTCCACCGACCTGATCGCCAGAGCCCGGCGCGTGCGGAAGATGCTGGGCGGCGGTATGCGTCAGGCCGGGATCATCGCGGCCGCCGGCATCGTCGCGCTCGAGCGGATGGTGGACCGGCTCGCCGAGGACCATGCCAACGCGCGCGCCCTCGCCGAGGGCGTCAGCAAGCTTCCTGGCCTTTCCGTCGATCTGGCCAGTGTGCAAACGAACATCGTGATCTTCCGGGTCGAGCGCGGCGGCACCGCGGCGGCCTCCGCGGCCGCCACGGCCGAGCTGGTCGCCGGGAGCGGCGCCCGCAAGGTGAAGATCCACGCGATCGGTCCCACCGCGATACGGTGCGTGACCCACAAAGACATCGACGCGGAGGACATCGGCCGTACGCTCGATGCCTTCGCCGAAATCACACGCAAGTGGTAGCTCCAGGGGGCGCCATGGCCGAACGACTACTCGAGGTCAAGGGGCTGAAGACCCACTTCTTCACCGACGAGGGCGTCGTCCGCGCCGTCGATGGGATCGATCTCTACATCAACAAGGGCGAGACGCTCGGCATCGTCGGCGAGTCGGGCTCGGGCAAGAGCGTCACGGCGCTGTCGATCATGCGCCTGATCCCGACGCCGCCCGGCCGCATCGTCGAGGGCACGATCAACTACAGTGGCAAGAACCTCCTCGAGCTGCCCCCGGCCCAGATGCGGAAGATCCGCGGCAAAGAGATCTCGATGATCTTTCAGGAGCCGATGACCTCGCTCAACCCGGTGTTCACGGTGGGCGAGCAGATCGCCGAGGCCGTCCGGCTCCACGAGGGCCTGGGGCGGCGCGACGCGATGGCCAAGACGGTCGACATGCTCAAGCTCGTGCACATCCCCAACGCCGAGCGGCGGGTGAAGGAGTACCCCCACCAGCTCTCGGGTGGCATGCGGCAGCGCATCATGATCGCGATGGCGCTGTCGTGCAATCCAAAGCTCCTGATCGCCGACGAGCCGACGACCGCGCTCGACGTCACCATCCAGGCGCAGATCCTCGAGCTGCTAAACGAGCTGAAGGCCAAGCTGGGGATGGCGATCTTGCTGATCACGCACGACATGGGCGTGATCGCGGAGACCGCACAGCGGGTCATCGTGATGTACGGCGCGCAGGTGGTCGAAGAAGCGCCCGTCGGCGAGCTGTTCAAAGAGCCGCTCCACCCCTACACGCAGGGGCTCCTGCGCTCGATCCCCCGGATCGATCTGGCCGCCACCCAGAAGCAGAGGCTCGAGGCCATTCCCGGCACCGTGCCGACCTTGCGGGGCGACATCAAGCCGGGCTGCCGGTTCGCGCCGCGCTGCGCGCTCGCGAAGCCGATGCATTTTGAAAACACGCCTCCGCTCAAAGAAGTCCGGCCGGGCCACAAGGTGGCCTGCTTCCTCTACTGAGGCCCGCCATGCCAGACGCGCTGCTCAAGGTCAGGAACCTCAAGAAGTACTTCCCGATCCGCGGTGGGCTCTTCTCGCGGGAGGTCGCCCGCGTGCACGCCGTCGACGACGTGTCGTTCGACATCTTGGCCGGCGAGACGCTCGGACTCGTCGGCGAGTCGGGCTGCGGGAAGTCGACGACGGGGCGCTCGATCCTCCGGCTGATCGAGCCGACCTCGGGCGAGGTGACCTTCCAGGGCAAGAACGTGACGACGCTCGACAAGCGGTCGCTACGCGCGCTCCGGAAGGAGATGCAGATCATCTTCCAGGACCCGTACGCGTCGCTCAATCCGCGGATGACCGTCGGCTCGATCATTGGCGAGGCGCTCGTCATCCACAAGCTCGCGCGGACGCGGAAGGAACGCGAGGAGCGCGTCGCGCAGCTCCTCGAGACGGTCGGCCTCTTGCCCGATCACCTGCGCCGTTATCCGCACGAGTTCTCCGGCGGCCAGCGTCAGCGAATCGGGATCGCGCGGGCGCTGGCGGTGAGCCCCAAGCTCATCGTGGCCGACGAGCCGGTCTCCGCCCTCGACGTCTCGATCCAGGCGCAGATCGTGAACCTGCTCGAGGATCTCCAGGCGAAGTTCGGTCTCACGTACCTGTTCATCGCCCACGACCTCTCCGTCGTCGAGCACATCTCGACGCGCGTCGCCGTGATGTACCTGGGCAAGATCGTCGAGATCGCGCCGGCCAAGGAGCTCTACACCAACCCGCGGCATCCCTACACCGAAGCGCTCCTGTCCGCGGTGCCGATCCCCGACCCCACGATGAAGCGCAAGCGGATCCTGCTCGAAGGCGACGTGCCGAGCCCGATCAACCCGCCCTCCGGCTGCCGTTTCCACACGCGGTGCTCGCTGCGCGTCCCGTCGTGCTCGGAGAACGAGCAGATCCTCAAGGAAATCTCTCCCGGCCACTGGGTCGCCTGCCAGGTCCGCACCGGCGTCTCTGTTCGCTGAGCGCCGGAGCGGGGCCGGGGGAGCGGAGGGCCCTCGTGAGCCCTGCGCACCAACCGTGCTAGAGATCGAGCTCGTGCTCTGCGACTCCGGTCACGGTACCTACACAGGGCTCACGAGGGCCCCCCGCTCCCCCGGCTCCGCTCCTGACACGCACGAACGCGCTGCGATGCGTGCTTAGCGCGTCCGATGCCGCGCGTGCGGGTTGGGGATATCGAGATGTATTACCAGGATGTCGGCGAAGGCGATCCTCTGCTGTTGATCATGGGCTTCGGCGGCGATCATCTGGCCTGGGCGTTTCAGATGGCCGACTTTTCGAAGCGGCATCGGGTGATCGCGTTCGACAACCGCGGTGTCGGCCAGACCGACGCTCCCGATCACGCGTACACGACGCGGATGATGGCGGGCGACGCGCTCGGCCTCATGAATGCGCTCGGCATCGACCGCGCCCACGTGCTCGGCGTATCGATGGGCGGGATGATCGCCCAGGAGCTGGCGCTCGCGAGCCCCGAGCGCGTGCGTTCGCTGCACCTGGCCTGCACGTTCGGGCGCCCGGACGCATATATGCTGGCGCTCAACGCCGCGTGGCGCGAGATGCGGATCGGTCTGGGCCGTGAATCGACCTTACGTGCGCTGGCCCTGTGGCTCTTCTCGCCGACGACCTACGCCGAGCGACCGGAGCTGATCGAGGCGCTCCTGCAGAACTCGCTGGCGAATCCCTACCCGCAGTCACTCGCGGGATTTCTCCGCCAGGGCGAAGCGGTCGCCGCCCACGAGGCGCTCGAGCGGCTCTCAGCCATCCGCTGCCCGACCCTCGTCAGCGTCGCCGAGGACGACATCCTCGTGCCCCCGCGCTTCTCCCGAGAGATCGTGGCGCGAATCCACGGCGCCGAGCTCCGGCTGGTCACCACCGCCGGTCACGGCTACTTCCTGGAGCGCCCAGACGTCTTCAACGATCTGAGCCTCGACTTCATCACCCGCAATTCCCGCCAAGACTAGCCTTCGGAAAGCAGGTTCTAGAAAGCAGGTTCTAGGGGGTGGAGGAGCGACGCGAAATCGAGGGGCGGCCCGGCTACGCCGGGCCGTCTCCGAGCGCGGGGGTCTTAGGGGGCCCTTCGAGGCCCCCTAATCCCAAAGATACGCGCGGGGGTTGACCGACTGCCCCTTGACCAGGATCTCGTAGTGCAGGTGCGCGCCGGTCGAGCGGCCGGTGTTGCCCGACCAGCCGACCACGGTGCCGCGCTCGACCCGCTCACCCGGCTTGACGTTCGTCTTCGAGAGGTGGCCGTAGACGCTCTTGATGTCCTGACCGTGGTCGAGGATGACGGTGATGCCGTATTCCTGATACGGCCCGGCGATCGTGACGATCCCGCCGGCGGGCGCGCGGATCGGGGTGCCATGTTGAGCGCGGATGTCGATGCCGCTGTGGAACTCGGTCCCGGACGACCAGGGCGACTGCCGCATCCCGAACTCGGAGTTGACCGCGCCGCGGATCGGCCAGCGCGACGGGAGCGCCGCGAGGGCCTTGCCGGCTCGGAAGACGAGCCGGTCGAGGGCCTTGAGGCTCTCGCCCTGCTCCGCGACGCTTTCGGCCAGACGCTCGAGCTCGTCCCGCGGCGAGAGCTTTCCGGTCACCCGGTCAACCCGGAGCGCGCCACCACCGATCGCACGGTCGCGCCCGCCCGGCTGAAGCTCGGGGCCGAACGGCTCCCAGATCCTCGCGTGAAGGTCGCGCCAGCTCGTCATCTCCGTGCGCAGCTCGACGACGCGCTTGTTGAACGAATCGATGGTCGCCTGCTGCTCGGCGATCTGCATCTTGAAGGTCCGGGCCTCGACCGTGAGCTGCCGGAGCTGGAGCCAATCGCCGAGGAGCGCGCAGAAGGTCGTCACCGTGACGGCGACGGTGGCGAAGACGGCGAGGGCCGCGGGCCGGGGAAAGTTGAAGCGGAGGACTCGGGTGCCGTCGCCACGAACGATGAGCAGGCTGAATTGCTTGCGGCTCGGTCTGCGCGAGCGGTTTCCGGTCGCGGTGAGGGGCCTCGCTGGCCCTACCGCCGGGACGGCCAAACTGTCAACAGACGATCCCTCGTGACCCACGGTGGGCTTGAGGGGCAAGCCGCATGCCGAAGGTCCCGCATGAACAATCAAGGACTTGGAGAACACCACGCTGCCATAACGGCACGGGCCCCGACATTTCGGCGTCAGTTTGGGCGCGGGCGTGACTCCTAACCCCGCATGAGATCATACGTTTATTGACACTCTCGGCGGCCCCGCGTATCATCGGTGGGCTACCTCGAAGAGGAGTCCCCCATGGACGAGTTTTATCGAATCAAGCGCCTTCCGCCGTACGTCTTTGCGATCGTCAACGACCTCAAGACCAAGGCTCGAGCTCGCGGCGAGGACGTGATCGATCTCGGTATGGGCAATCCAGACATGCCGACGCCGAAGCACATCGTCGACAAGCTCGTCGAGGCCGCGAAAAACCCGAAGAATCACCGCTACTCGGCCTCGCGCGGCATCACGCGGCTGCGCGTCGCGATGGCCAAGTGGTATCGCGACCGCTACAAGGTCGATCTCAATCCGGACTCCGAGGTGATCGCGACGATCGGCGCCAAGGAAGGCATGGCGCATCTGGCCCTGGCCGTGCTCCAGCCGGGCGACGGCGCGCTCGTGCCGAACCCGACCTATCCGATCCATTCGTACTCGGTCGTCATCGCCGACGGCGATCTCCGATCGGTTCCGCTCACGCCCGACGGCGACTTCTTCGCGCGGCTCCAGGAGACGGCGCGGCTGGCGTGGCCGAAGGCCAAGCTGTTGATCCTGTCCTTCCCGCACAACCCGACGACGATGTGCGTCGACCGGGACTTCTTCGTGAAAGTCGTCGACTTCGCGCGCGAGCATCGCCTGATGGTCGTGCACGACTTCGCCTACGCCGACTTCACCTTCGACGGCTACCAGCCGCCCTCGTTCCTCGAGGTACCGGGAGCGCGCGAGGTCGGCGTCGAGATCTTCTCGACCTCGAAGTCGTACAACATGGCGGGCTGGCGCCTCGGCTTCGTCTGCGGCAATTCTCGAATGGTGTCCGCGCTGGCCCGCATCAAGTCCTACCTGGACTACGGCGCCTTCCAGCCGATCCAGATCGCCGGCATCGTCGCCCTGGAAGCCGACCAGAAGTGCGTCGACCAGATCGTCGAGGTGCACCGAAAGCGCCGCGACGTCCTGGTGGACGGGCTCAACAAGATCGGCTGGAACGTGCCCAAGCCGAAGGGCACGATGTTCGTGTGGGCGCCGATCCCCGAGGCCTTCCGCAGCCTGGGCTCGCTCGAGTTCTCCAAGCTCTTGATCCAGGAGGCCAAGGTGGCCGTGTCGCCGGGCATCGGCTTCGGCGAGTACGGAGAGGGCTACGTGCGGTTCGCGCTCGTCGAGAACGAGCAGCGGATCCGCCAGGCGCTGCGCGGCCTCAAGCAGCTGAGCCGCTGACCGAACCGGCAGGGATCGAACCGTGAGCGGCGCGAGCGACGTGCGCATCGGTCTGCTGGGGCTCGGCACCGTCGGGGCCGGGGTTGCGAAGATCCTCCAGGGCCGACGCGAGATGCTGGAGGAGCGCGCCGGCGCTCGTCTCACTCTGGCCGCGGTCGCCGACACCGACCTCACCCGCCCGCGCGAGGGTCTCGATCTCGCGTCGTTGCCGCTGACGAGCGACGCCGCCCGCGTGCTCGGGGACCCGTCGATCCACATCGTGATCGAGCTGGTCGGAGGCCTCGAGCCCGCGCGCTCCTTCATCTCGCGAGCGCTCGCCGCCGGCAAGCACGTGGTCACCGCGAACAAGGCGCTCCTGGCCCACCATGGCGTCGAGCTCTACGAGCAGGCGCGGCGCGCCGGCGTCGCGCTCGGCTTCGAGGCCGCGGTGGCCGGTGGCATCCCACTGATCCGCGCCGTCAAGGACGGCCTGGTCGCCAACCGGGTCCTGTCGCTCGCCGGCATCGTCAACGGGACCTGCAACTACATCCTGAGCAAGATGACCGACGAGGGCCTGGACTTCTCGCTGGTCCTCAAGGAGGCACAGGCGCACGGCTACGCCGAGGCCGATCCGACGCTCGACATCGAGGGCATGGACTCGGCCCACAAGCTGCAGATCCTCGTCGCGCTGGCCTTCCGCACCTTCGTCGATCTCAAATACATCCACACCGAGGGGATCTCGCGAGTCACCGCGCAGGACATCGACTACGCGCGCGAGCTGGGCTACCGGATCAAGCTCCTGGCCATCGCCAAGGCGACGTCCTCGGACACGGCCGGCGGCGCCGGCGTCGAAGTGCGCGTGCACCCCACGATGATTCCCGCCGCCTCGCCGCTGGCCGCGGTGTCCGGCGTCTTCAACGGAATCTTCCTGACCGGCGACGCCGTCGGCGATCTCATGTTCTACGGCCGGGGCGCGGGGCAAATGCCGACCGCCTCGGCCGTGCTGTCCGATGTCATCGAGATCGCGCGCCGGATCGCGCACGGCATTCCCTCGCTCCCCCTCGAGCTGCCGTCGGTCGGCCCGTCGCCGCTTCCGCTCACGCCGATGGACGCGATCCACAGCCGCTACTACCTGCGGGTGACCGCGCAGGATCGACCGGGTGTCCTGTCGAGGGTCGCGGGGATCCTGGGCGAGAACGACATCTCGATCGCCAACGTCATCCAGAAGGGCCGCGGCACCCGCGAGGCGGTGCCGGTGGTGATGCTGACCCACGAGGCGCGCGAGCGCGACATGCGGACGGCCCTGGCGAAGATCGACCGGCTGCGTGACGTGGCCGCGGCCACCATCATGATCCGCGTGGAGGGCAGTCCGGCGTGAAGGCGTGGCGCGGTGTGATCGAGGAGTATCGGGATTTTCTCCCGGTCACGGACAAGACACCGATCGTCACGCTCTTCGAGGGCAACACCCCGCTCGTGCCCGCGCCCCGGCTGGCCGAGGCGACCGACGCGCGCATGCAGATCTACTTGAAGTGCGAAGGATTCAACCCGACGGGCTCGTTCAAGGACCGTGGGATGACGATGGCGATTTCGAAGGCGCTCGAGACGGGCTCGCGCGCCGTCATCTGCGCCTCGACCGGCAACACCTCGGCCGCGGCCGCCGCCTTCGCCGCGCGTGCCGGCATCCGCGCCTTCGTCATGGTGCCCAAGGGCTCGGTCGCCCTGGGCAAGCTCTCGCAGGCGGCCATCCACGGCGCCAAGGTCCTCATGGTCGAGGGCAACTTCGACCAGGCGCTGACGATCGTCCGCCAGATCGCCGAACAGCATCCCGTGACGCTCGTGAACTCGGTGAATCCGTTCAGGCTCGAGGGCCAGAAGACCGGGGCCTTCGAGGTCTGCGATCAGCTCGGGCGCGCGCCGGACTACCACCTGATTCCGGTCGGCAACGCCGGTAACATCACCGCCTACTGGCGCGGCTACCGCGAGTATCATCGGGCCGGCCGCGTGAAGGAGCTGCCGCGGATGGTCGGCTTCCAGGCGGCCGGCGCCGCGCCGATCTACGAAAACCACGTGATCGAGGAGCCACGGACGGTCGCGACCGCGATCAAGATCGGCAATCCCGCGTCCTGGGGCCCTGCCCTGGAGGCGATGAAGGATTCCCGCGGCTGGATCGACATCGTCACCGACGAGGAGATTCTTCGCGCTTACCGCCTCCTCGCCCGGGAGGAGGGCATCTTCATGGAGCCGGCTTCGGCCGCGACGGTGGCCGGCTTGATCAAGCTCGTCAAGGCCGGGCGCTTCGAGCCGGGCTCGACCCTCGTCTTGACCCTCACCGGCCACGGGCTGAAGGACCCGGACACGGCGCTCGAGTCCGCGTCACGCCCGACCGCCGTGCCGCCGCGGGTCGACGCGGTCCTGGCGCAGCTCGGCCTCTGAGCAAGCTGAAGGTCGCGCTCGGCGTCGGGATCAGCGTCGCTCTCCTCGTCTATCTCTTCCGTAGCGTCGATCTGGCCGAGCTCGGTCGGCAGCTGCGTGGCGCCCACTGGGGCTGGATGGCGGTCGCGGTGATCATGTCCCCACTCCAGATCTGGGTGCGCGGGCGGCGCTGGTGGTATCTCTTTCCGCCGGGCTCGAATCCGCAAGGCATCACGCCGGCGATGATGATCGGTTACATGGCCAACAACGTGCTCCCGCTCCGCGCGGGTGAGGTCGTGCGCGTCTACGTGGTCGCGCGACGCTGGAGCGCGGGCCTGGGGGCGGTGTCGCGCAGCCATTCCTTCTGGACGACGCTGGCCACGCTCGTCGTCGAGCGGGTCCTGGACAGCCTGGCCGTCGTGCTCATCCTGGCGGTGCTTGTGCTCGTCGTCCCGGTCCCGCGGTTCCTCGAGGTGGCCGCCCTCGTCATGCTGGCGATCGATGTGGTCGGCGTCGTGGTGCTGATCGCCCTCGTCGCGGCGCCCCAGGCCTGCGCTCGCGTCATCACGAGACTCGCCGGGCGTTGGCCTAGGCTCCAGCGGCGGGCGCTCACCGCGTTCGAGACGTTCGTGCACGGTCTGGATGGGATCCGTACGCCGTCTCACATCCTCCCGTTGCTCGCGTGGACGATCGTCGTCTGGCTCACGCCGGCGCTCGCCGCGTGGACAGTCCTGTTCGCGCTGGATCTTCACCTGCCCTTCATGGCGACCTGGGCGGTGCTCGCGTTCGTCGGGCTCGGCATCTCGATCCCGTCGGCTCCGGGCTACGTCGGCGTCTTTCACGCTGCGGCGGTGCTCGCCGTCGGCCTCTTCGGCGTGTCGCGCTCCGCCGGGTTCGGCTACGCGCTCCTGTACCACGCCAGCCAGATTCTGCCGATCACGCTCCTGGGCTGGCTCTATCTGCTGCGCGAGCACATGAGCCTGGGCGAGGCGACCCACGCGCGACAGGGCGCCGAGCCCGGCGCGGCCGGGTAGCCGTGCGACGTCGCCATCGCGGACCGACGTCCCCGATCTTTGCGGTCGGCGCAGGCCTCGTGTAGGCTCTCGCAAGCATGGCGCTGCTCGTCCAGAAGTTCGGGGGATCCTCCGTCGCCGACGCCGAGAAGATCATGAACGTCGCGCGACGAGTCGCCGCGAGCGCCCCTGGGAACCAGATGATCGTGGTCGTTTCCGCCATGGGCAAGACGACCGACGGTCTGCTGGCGCTGTCGCGTCAGATCTCCTCCTCGCCCGACCTGCGCGAGATGGACATGCTCCTCTCCACGGGCGAGCAGGTCACGATCGCGCTCGTGGCCCTGGCGCTCCAGTCGCTCGGTCTCAAGGCGCGGTCCTTCACCGGCCCGCAGGTGGGCATGCGGACCGATCACTCGCACACCCAGGCCCGCATCACCCAGATCGACGGGGATCGCGTGCGGCGAGCGCTCGACGCCGGCGAGATCGCGGTCGTCGCCGGATTCCAGGGGCTCTCGGACCAAGACGAGATCACCACGCTCGGGCGCGGCGGCTCCGACCTCACCGCGGTCGCGCTGGCGGCCGCGCTGAAAGCGGACGTCTGCGAGATCTACACCGACGTCGACGGCGTGTACACCGCCGACCCGAACATCGTGCCCGACGCCCGAAAGCTCGTGCGCGTCGCTTACGACGAGATGCTCGAGCTGGCGAGCCTGGGGGCGAAGGTGCTCCAGACCCGCTCCGTCGAGTTCGCGAAGAAGTACGGTGTCACGGTTCACGTACGGTCGACGTTCCGACCGGATCCGGGCACGCTCGTGACGAAGGAGGAGGCCGGCATGGAACAGGCGGTAGTCACCGGCGTGACGCACGACCGGAGCCAGGCGAAGATCTCCCTCCTGAGGGTGCCCGACCGCCCCGGCATCGCCGCGCGCGTCTTCGGCACGATCTCCGCGCGGAACATCGTCGTCGACATGATCGTGCAGAACATCAGCCAGGACGGCTACACCGACATGTCCTTCACCTTGCCGCGCGGCGACCACGTGCGGGCGGTCGCGGAGCTGGCCGAAGTGGTTCGCGAGATCGGCGCGCGCGGGATCGTGCACGACGAGCGGGTCGCCAAGGTGTCGATCGTCGGCGTCGGGATGCGAAGTCACTCCGGTGTCGCCTCGACCATGTTCGCCGCGCTCGCTCGCGAGGGCATCAACATCCAGATGATCTCGACGTCGGAGATCGCGGTCTCGTGCGTCATCGAGGACAAGTACGCCGAGCTGGCGGTGCGGACCCTGCACGACGCGTTCGACGTCTCGAGAGGAGCCAGCCGATGAGCAGCGGCAAGGCGGCGGTCTTCTTTGGTCCCGGTAAGCCCTTCGAGATCCGCGACGTCCCCGTGCCGGACGTCGAGCCCGACGCGGTCCTCATCCGCGTCTCGCTCGCCAACGTCTGTGGCTCGGACCTCCACTTCTGGCGGGGCGACGCGCCGCTGCGGCTGCCGGAGGACGGCTGGATCTACGGCCACGAGATGACGGGCCGCGTGGCCCGACTCGGCGCCCGCGTGAAGACCGACTCCTTGGGGCGGCCGCTGAAAGAGGGCGATCGGGTCGCCTACACGTACTTCTATCCGTGCGGGCGCTGCTACGCGTGCCTGGCCAACGAGCCGGCGGCGTGCCCGGCCAAGATCGAGCGGCCGCTCGGCCCCTCGCAGTTCCCGCACTTTCACGGTGCCTTCGCCGAGTACTACTACCTGCGCGGCCGCGGGGCGATCTTCGTCGTGCCCGACTCGCTGCCCGACGAGCTGGTGGCGCCGGTCAATTGCGCCCTGTCCCAGGTGATCTTCGGCCTCGACCGCGCGGGCCTCAGCTTCGGAAGCACCGTCGTCATCCAGGGCGCCGGTGGGCTCGGCATCCAGGCGGCCGCGGTCGCCAAGGACATGGGGGCGGCGACCGTCATCGTCGTCGATCAGCTACCGGGACGGCTCGAGCTGGCGCGCGCCTTCGGCGCCGACCACACGCTCAACGTCAAAGAGGTCACCGACCGCCGCGAGCGCGTCAACCTCGTTCGCCAGTGGACGGGTGGCGCGGGCGCGGACGTCGCCTGCGACTTCGTGGGATTCCCTCAGGTCATCCCGGAAGGGATCGAAATGCTCCGCTCCGGCGGCACCTATCTCGAGATCGGCACGATCAGCCGTGGCGCCAAGATCGAGCTCGAGCCTTCCCTGCTGGTCTGGGGCTCGAAGAAGATCGTGGGCGTGATCCAGTACGACCCCGGCGTGATTCCGAGAGCGCTCGACTTCCTCGTCCGCAACCGGACCCGCTGGCCCTTCCACCGGCTCATCTCGCACAAATATCCGCTCGAGCAGATCAACCAAGCTTTTGCCGACTCCGAGTGGCACGCGAAGGACACGACCACCATCACGCGCGCGGCCCTCGTTCCGTGATGGCGGGCGGATGACGGGGGGTGCCGGTCATCCGCCCGGATGTTTCAGGCTCGCTTGAGCTCGTTGCGGTCGATCGGTAGCTTCCTGATGCGCGTACCCGTCGCGGCGAAGATGGCGTTGGTCACCGCCGGCGCCACGGTCGGCACGCCGGGCTCGCCGAGACCGCCCGGCGCCTCGCCCGAATCCAGGATCTGCACGTCCACCACCGGCATCTCGTTGATTCTCAGCATCTGATAGTCGTGGAAGTTCGACTGCTGCACCCGGCCGCGGTCGATCGTGATCTGTCCGTAGTACGCGGCCGTGAGCGCGTAGACGGCGCCGCCCTCCATCTGCGCCCTCACCGCGTCGGGATTCACGGCGATGCCCGCGTCGATCCCGCAGACGAGCTT
>WNGJ01001220.1_pt1 | contig 45645 bp, 47 predicted proteins | sample 5400611 | NCBI WGS metagenome assembly WNGJ01 (sample SAMN13153375, study PRJNA577476) | soil metagenome | isolation source: 40 cm soil or saprolite under Garry oak tree replicate 1 | place: USA:California | collected 2016-06-15
ACTTCAGATCATAGGGCACCGGTTTGAGGGCCCGTAGCTCAGCCAGGTTTCACATCCAACGGACTGAAAGAGCGGCAGGCTCATAGCCACGGCAAGAGACACCTGACGGTCCCCGGTTCGAATCCGGGCGGGCCCACCACCCATACAGGTTCGAAACCGTTTTAACTAGCCAGCGCATAATATGTTAGTTAGGATTCCCGTTGACCGAGCGAAAGAAGAATCCGCAGACCAAAGCGAACTACTACTATCTTCTCGATGATGCTGATGTGAAACGCTGGCATGACAACGTATCGCGCGGCAGCGAAGTGACTGCCTCGATCTGGCTTAGAAGAATCGGCATGGTCCACAAGAAGTTCGGCAAGACTCCGAAAGACCTAGCTGGCATGAAGCCGAAAGAAGCGACAGATTTTCTTCTGGACATTGTCGGCACTATGGAAAAGGAGGGCAAGGCGGGAAGCTACATCTCGGGAGTGCTGAAGCCGATCAAGAACTGGCTAGCGTGGAACGAGATTACCGTACAGAAGAAGATCAAGGTCAGGGGAAGTGAGACCGCCGCTACCCTTTCGGACGAGAGGACACCGACGCCCGAGGAGCTGAGAAGGATTTTCGATGCCGCTGACTTGAAGTCAAAGACGGCCTGTTGTCTAGTGTCATTCTCTGGTGTCAGACTTGAAGTCCTAGGAGACTACTATGGGAAGGACGGGCTCAAGCTGAAGGACCTGCCGGAGCTGACCATGAGGAAGAATGACATACAGTTGGACAAGCTGCCCACGAAAGTCATCGTGAGAAAAACGCTTTCCAAGACAGGCAACCAGTACACGACCTTCCTTCCGGAACAGGGGACTGAATACCTTGTCCAGTACCTCAAGTGGCGGATAATCCGTGGAGAGAAGCTGACCCCCGAATCCCCAGTCATAACGCCTTTCCAGCCAAGCCTTGCAGGACAGCACATCAGGACGACAAATATCAGCGACCTTATGAGAAAAGCAATCAGAGATGCAGGCTTCGACTGGCGACCATATGTTCTGAGAAGATATTTCGACACCAGGCTCATGCTCGCCGAATCCGACGGTCTGATAATACGTGACTATCGCACCTATTGGATGGGACACTCCGGCGATATCGAGCATACGTACACAGTCAACAAGGGGCTGTCGAAGGACGTAATCGAAAAGATGCGCTCAAGCTATGCCAAGGCATCAGCAAAGTATCTTGAAACTGCAGCAAGAAAGGAAAGTGTCACCAAGGAGGACATGGTCAGCGAATTCAACAAACAGTTTCTCCGGCTGTCAGGGTATAGGGAAGAAGAGATCTCAAAGCTGGGAAACCTGTCTCAGATGTCCACCGAGCAGCTGCAGGATATGATACGGAAGAAGTCGATGGAGGCTCTTGGGCTGAACGGCAATCATCAGAAAATTGTGCCGTTGCTCGAGCTGAGGAACTATATCATGCAGGGGTGGGAGTATGTCTCGCAACTGCCCAACAATGAAGCGATAATCAGACTGCCGACAAACTAGGACCTGAACTGACGGATTTCGGCAATCGCAAAGACCATAGGTTACAGTTCATGATTTGCTAGCTGAACATGCATTCAGCCAGACCCCGGCGCTTCCAAAGAGTCAGAGAACTCCTCAGGAGTAGGGGGACAAAGTACGCGATAGTGATGCTGATCGTCTCGTGCGTGGCTGTGAAGTGGCTTTTAGACGCGTACACAGTCGACACGAATGTCGATACTCTTGGACCAGCAGTTTTTTGGAACTCATATGACAGTAGCTTTGTGCCATGGCCCCATGGAGAGCCTATACCTCCTTGCCCTCCTCCCCAGCCTCCGTATTACCGCGAATGTGAGCTTCACGGAGTTCCCGACTTGAGCCCGGTGGACAGGAACATTCACACCCTTTTGAACCTGAAAGTTCCTATCCTAGATGTCGTCGTCGCCCCCTTCATTGTAGTTGGAGCAATCTTCGTTTTGTCTTTCGTGGTCTACAGTCTGGGTAGTAGGCGTAGAAAGCCGACGATGCTCGGGTGGATGGGTGATTTCCCTCCAACTTGGTGATGTTTCTGTGGCATGCAAACACTTGAATTTGACACAAGGGTTGTAACTCGTTCCAATAGCCCATTTCTACCACTTCTTTGCATCACATTGCCATGAATCGAAAAGCAAAGAAAACATCGCCCATTGAGCTTATCGACATCACCTTCGAAGACATTGTCAACGAATTCTGCAAGGAGTTCGACCTACCACCTATAACCATCGCAAAAGTGCTCTTATCAGTCGACGACACGATCGCGAGGATGGCTGTCCAAGTCGCTTTCGACGTAGGTGTATACTTTGGCAAGACACGCCCTGACAAAGTGGCCATAACTCTGCCTTCACCACACGCGCCTCTGCCTTCGGTACCATCCCCGGATGATGGCAGAACACAATATGTCGGTTGAGCTCTCAAAGATTTCCATTCCTTCCCTTTTTTTCTTTGAACCAAAAGAGACTAGTTTAGCTCATGATAGAGCAGTTTGATGAAAAGCTCCACCTTGGCCAAAGCTACCACTCTGGGCAAACTGTCTGGCTCAGACATGATCAGATTAAGAAGTATGCTGTTCTTCGGAAGCAATCTTCTTGCCAGAGCCTTGAGTTCAACGAAGCTGATGTCAGTTTCGCGTCTTTCCTGAATTGGACGATCAGCCAATGAGTTCAACTCTGTCTTAACACGCCGGACCTCTCAAGCTGCCGCAACGTGTCCTCGTGAAGCTCACCCCTCAGGCTTCGAATCTCTCTCTTAGAGAACCACCTCACGACTCCGGCATCGGAACCCGCACTAACCTTTCCTGTCGGACTTTCGACAAGGAAGTTCGCGCAAACAACATGGAGCCTTGTTGAAGCGCCTTGACGTACGATCCTATCTAGAACAAACGGCTCCGACGAAACTTTGACTTCAAGACTGGTCTCCTCCATGATCTCCCGGGCGGCTCCTTCGGCGAGAGTCTCCCCGACCTCTAGCCTTCCTCCTGGACAAATCCACTTACCAAACCAGAACCCGCCGCGCTTTGCTTCGGAGTGCTTGACCAGAAGGATCCTGCCTTTAGGATCAACAACTATGCCTGCGATTGCAACCGTAATCTTTTGTTCGAACTCCGAGGTGAACATCATTTTGTCTTCCTTGAAGGCACAAAGTTCAATTTGAGCTGAGAAACCGCTTGGTCAGGGGTTACAACCGGGACGTGAATGTCTGCGTCTCTAAGCTTGCCTGCAACAGAATCAATTATTCCGTGTGGAGAAACTACGAGTACCTCGAGCCCTTCTTCTCTGTTCTTTTTTACATTCTCAACGATCTCACTCTTTCCCATCTCAACCTCAACCGCTACTCCGTTCGCAAGAATGTCGGTGCGCTTGCCGCCGCCGATATCGTATTCGACGAAAGTCTTCCAACCTTCTTTCTCAAACTGTTCAACCAGCCACTGCACAATGTAGCGGTGTTGGAGCCCGCCCCTTGAACGTGCATCATCAACCACTATCCCGAAACCATGGGCGACCTGAATTGCTTTGTCGGTCAGAACAAGCGTCTCGGGACTTCGACCCTTGCCTGACAACTTTGGGAGCTGGGCAGTCGTAACAAGCCCCTTGTCGACCAGGGAATTCTTTGACCGGTTTGCTTGGTAGTCGCTGATTCCGAGCCTTGAATACAGCTCACTAATGGTGAGAATCCTGCTTCCAGCAACAGCTTCCAGAATTCCTCTCTCGGCCGCGCTAAGGCCTTCCTTATCGGAAGGCAGAGAAATCAGAGGCTGGCCAGTCTGGTCAAAAGAAGGCAGAACCTGGCTGGGATTGACCGCAGGAATTGTGTTCTGCACTGGAATGGTTTGTTCGGGCTCAATTTCCTCCATTTCCACCTTGACGAAGAAGGGTCTTGGGTCATCACTGAGCTTGAATAGCGCTTCTCCGACCGAAAGATTCTGGACCCTGGCAAGCTCCTGCTCATTCAGACCATAAGCAGACTTGAAGAAGTTCAGGTACTTCGGGTGCTGTGTGCGGAAGATTATTGTCGTGCCAGCGTTTGCGAGTATTGATTCAGCCAGGTCGGCAGTGGCATCCTGACTTGCCACAATTAGGGCATATCCGAACTTGCGCCCCTCTTTGATCACAGTTACCGGCAGGCTTGATTCGCTGCGGCATAGTTTCCAAGCCTCGTCTATCGCAATGATCAGTCTGACCCGGTTTTGAATGCCGTCCACTCTCATCGCCGAGTCTATGTACTGAAGAACTGTCCAAGCGACCATGTCCTTGAGAGAAGAACTTGTGACCTTGGACAGGTCGATGCAAGTGAATCCTTGGGTAAGTGCATTGATGGAAACTGTGGACTTTCCAAATATCCCGAAGGAGCCGGAAGCAACTGCTTGAAGCCGGTCCACGAGCGTTAGAACCGTTACCTGCTTCATCGGCTTCAGATGGTCCATGTCCTGCTCCATTAGACGAATTACATCCTGGACTGTGGGAGGCTCAGATTTCCATGTCTCTTTGTCGGTTGGCTTGAACCCCTTCTCCTTGTACGCCCTCGTCACATAAAACGCGAATGCATTTCTCTGGTTGATTGTCTTGAAATCGCAGTTGTGGTCGAAGGAGTCAACGACTTGACGTATCCGATCAGCAAGTGTGGCGGAGCCGAGTTCAAACGGGTTGATGGTATCCCTGGAAAAATCCACTACAGTTCCGTGTCTCGACAACACCCAGTCTCTGTACTCGCCCGCATAATCGATAATCATCACAGGGGTTTGTTCCAAGTCGTGGCAGCGTGTCAGGAATGTCTTGATGCAGGTCGACTTTCCAGCGCCGCTGGCTCCCACGCTGCATATGTGGGGATTGCTGTACGAGTTGAGGTCCAAGCAGACTGGCATCCCCCCGTAGGTTCTTCCAACGTACACGCCGTTCAGTATGCGCTCGACAGGCGGGAGCTTCGGACGGGTTAGGGGGATGAGGTACGCGATGTCGAAAGTCAGGACGCGGAAAGTCTTGGAGGGAGTGACTATGCTGGAAGCACGAAAAAACTCGGTGACAGTTCGGTACATGTCATAGCCCCTCAGTCTCTCGGCCTTGATTCCTAGCGTTGACTCGAGAGCGGAGATCAGAGTCTTGACATTGGTCTCCAACTCCGACAGCAGCTGGGTCTCGTTGTGCCCGTCTACCATCACATGAGCGAGGAACCCGATGTCCTTGGCACGTTCTCCCTTTGCCATGCGGTCATAGATCCTTTGGAGTCTTTGTATTCGTGCCTGCCGGGCAGGGTTGACCAACGTTCCTTCGCTCGACGCGACGAGTTTCTGATCTTCGATCTGTTTTCCCACTGATTTCAGGAAAGCTTCAGACGAGATGGGAATTATTCTGGGAATAATTTCGAACGGGAACCCCAAAGTCCCGAGAAGCCGCACGAAGTTTCCTACGAGGAGCTGTTTCTTCGTCACATCAAGGTCGTCGATAAGGAAAGGTATGTCCCTGATTCGAATGTAGGCGTGAACGACCAGCCTGCCGTTCTCATTCTCGACGCAAACGTAGTCGTGCTTGATTTTGAGGTTCCTTATGCCCAGCAGAGCGGGGACTTGAGACGCTTCAACGATTTTGTTCTTGACGTAGGCATAGAATCCCAGTCTTCTTCGTTCGAGGAAGACAATCGATGTCGAACCGACACATGCCGTCGTGACCCCAAGAACGACCGCGATGTAGCCACTAACTTCGGAACCCCTTCCGACCTGACCCAGAACAAGACTAATTGTTGCTGCGGCAACAGCCAAGAACAGAAGCTTCATCGATACCATGCTATGTTCCACCTGCGTAATGTTTGTCCAGCAGCGCAATCGAAACAAACGCCGCTACTAGAACCGGAATCGATATCTCGACAAGCAATAGGGCATCGGAGTCATCGCCAGCAGACGCGAGCGACAACGCAGTGAGCGTCAACGAGATGAAGCAGGCCGCTGCAAACCTAGCGTGTGGCAAGCTCAATCTGTCAGCTCCCCCGCAAACTGCTTGGAAGGTCCGAGAAAGAAGGATGAGATTGGCGTGGCGGAAGAACCTCCGCCGATCAGGTTCACAGCACTCCGGACGACGAGAGAGAGCGCGAACAGATAGGCAAGCGGAAACACGATCAGCGCGATTATGACGGCAGCCATCAATGTGGCCATGGTCTGAGGAAGAGAGCCAATGATTGTGGGAATTGCCAGGGGGTTTGTCTTGATCTGTGAGGCGAGATCTGCGAGACCGCGGAATGCCCCCTCGTATCCTATGAACCCTTGGAACAGGAGAGCCAGAGACGGAAGAATCGGAAGAGCCACGGCAACCACGAATGAAGAAGCCATCATGTACGCTCCCAATCGTCGTCCCAAGCGGAAGGGCAGCGCGTAGAAACACACGCCTATGACGTAGGACCACAGCCATATCTTTGGAAAGAGGGAAATTACGAGTGCGATTGTGGCCCAGAGAATAATCGCAGATGTGGCCCAGAAGATCGCTGGACCAAACATTCTTGACAGCACTTCAGCCACCGGAGAGAGAACCACAGTAGAGCTCACCACCGCGACGATAAGGGTCAGCGTGGTGTCGACAAGAGCAAGCTGCGAAGTGATGATTCCAAATGAAGCTGCAGACGAGGAAAAGGGACCTGGAAAGGTTTGGTTGAGGAGAGATGAGATCCAGAAGAGGAGTAACTGAACGGCCGAGACCGAAGTTATGGCAAACAGGCTGACGCTCGCGTCCCAAGTTAGCGTCGGGCCCCACTGGCGCCACTGTGGGCGTGGCACCGGAAGCGTTCGGAATACTGCACCGAGCGAATACGTGAACGCGGAGAGAACGTAGACGAGAGCAATCAACACCGCGATCTCTGTCATTTCATTCACGCTGCAGAAGAAAGAAGAACGGCAACCCAAGCGATTAGAGAAGTAATGGTGGAGTAGAGTGCGATCTGTATCAGTGCCTGAATAGCTTGGATCTCCAAGCTCTGACCGAATTCCTTGAGCGACTTGATCGGAATGGGGGCACCCTTTAAGACGGACGCAATTCCCCAGGACAGAGCGGCAACCGCAACCGCGAGCAGGGAAACCTCAGTGGCGAGTACCGCGATAGTTCTGATGAGCACATCGAGTGACATCTTGTCAGCTCCCGCTAAGTGTGAGATTCCAGGTATACGTGCCGTCAGGCGTCACTGTTGAGAGTTGTACGACGTACTTCGTAGCAAGAACTTGTGATGGACTCAGACTCTGGCCCTGTAAGTCGTGCCATGTCTGCCCTCCGTCGTTAGAGAAAAGCCATTGGTCGCTGAAATTTGGACCAGAGTTGGCGCTGAGGTCCGATGTCCAGAAGAGAGAAACAGAGTTCGTGCCTTGGTTGCGGATCCAGACGTAGAAAGCAATCCGGTCGCCGGGATGATATGTGCCCCAGTCGACGGAGCTGGGGACAGGTTGGGTAAGAGCAGCGTCTGCATACACACCAAGGTTCGACGTTGTTACGTGTATGGTATTTGACGTGCTCCAACTTGTTGAAATGGCATACCCGGTGGTGATCGCAGAAACAGAAACCACCAGAACAAGAATTAGGATCTGAATACTGTCAGTCTTTAGCTTGCGTTTTCCTAAAACCATTCGTCTCGCGAGAAATATCCAGAAGAATTGGTAGAAATCTGATCTTTGATTGAATTACAACCATTGTATTGCATTCAAATAGTTATGCATTCAATATTGTCGAATGTCACAGCAAAATATCAAGGGCATTGTAATCTGGAACGAAGATTACGACTGGCTCGCCCCGTATCTCGGTCGAAGACTATCGGCCAAACCTCCGGCAAAATCATCTGGGTAAGGTTCAGGTAGTAAGATACGAAGGCCCCAAAGTCAGTCGTGAGAAAGATAGAGAATTTCAACATCTATTGGATCAAAAAAAGTCGAGCAAAGCTCTAGACCAATATCTCGACGCCCAAACCTCTTGGAAACTCAAGACCCACCTGAAATTTCGCTCCATGGGAGCACGATTCTGCGTGGAGCTTCACAGCACCGAGAGGGTCTTGGATGTAATGGGTCAGCCCAAGTGTTCTGACGAGATTCATCTTTATGCCCTCCATAACTTGCGGTCGCGAAGAATTCCCAGATTCCTTGGCGTCTATTCGTTCAAGTTCCGGCGCAAGTTCAGAGACCATGACTTCCACTTTGTGGGTGTACATGATGATCATCCCGACATCGTTACCCTAGAATTCTACAACAATCCTCGTTACGTCAGAAAGAGCGTAGCTGAGAATGTGCTCAGGCATTTTCTTAGCTACATGGTAGGCGTTGTGTAGCAGGCATTACATTCCACTCAAAGAACTGTTAATAGCGCCACCAACTTACAGCATGAGGATGTCTGCCCAATCCTCGAACGTCCAACTCATACAGTTCATGAACTGGCCAGCTCTAAAACGGCTGACCTTCATAGCCATTGGAAACTACTTCAAACTAAAGAAAAATGAGCTAGAGATAGCCAAGGCTGACAAACGGGAGAAAGAAGTTCACCAACTGGAGGAACGCCTCAGTGACGGAATCCTCCGGGCGGATGTCTACAAACATATCGATAACATCTTATCGACGCGAAAGAGCTTGCCCTTCGGCAAGGTAAAGAAACTAAAGGACGGAACACTCATGCCACCGCCTGAACAGATGCCTTGGAAGTATGTCGACGAGTTGAAGGACGAACGGTTCTTGGTCGAAACCAAGGAACCAGTTTTGTTGGGAGGCAAACGCCACTATTGGTTCAGGATGACGGAAAAAGGCGAACAACTCTTCAGAACTGTACAGTTCGGGATGAATTTTGGTCCCGAGGATATTCCAAAGCTGGTGGACGATCCGAAAGCAAGCGAGCAGCTAAAGAAGAAGCTGGATACGCTGATGGATAAAGGATTCCCATTCGGCAAGAAAGCACGCTCCAAGAAGTGAGCCCCCGAGAACCAGTCAGTGTTCGCAATTCGCATCACCCTTGCAAATCTCCCAATTCACTCGCGGTCTCTTAGCCAGCTTCTCATTCATGGCTGCGCTTCTTCCACTATTGATGTCGACCGCGCTTACAGATAGCAGTGGGCTCTTCTACACCGATTTGCTTATCCACGAACTATTGGTAATTCTGGTCGGTCTCTCACTACTCGTAGGCATCATACTCGTCCGAGACCTGTATGATCCTCTCTGGTTCGCTCACAAAAATCTAAGACTGCCCACAATCGACATAGACTCGATTGTCGACGATTTTCACGGCTTGTGCAACAGACTCAAGGTGAGCGTCGAACCGAAGGCTGTTGTCACAGATGTGACGGAACCATTCTCATATGGAGTATATCAGGGCAACAGCATAATCGTGCTGTCCACCAATTTCCTTAGCCTTGGGCCTCAGGAAAGGCGGGCAGTTATCGCTCATGAGCTATGGCATGTTCACACGGACGTTGAATCCTGGTATTATCAGAAAATTAGGAAGAGACTGTGGCAGGGTCTTAGCTTAGTTGCTCTAAGCGCCATTGTGATTGCCATCTTCGAACACGACTATCTCGGCTGGTGGAACAACCAGTATGCTTCAAATGGGCAAGGGCTCTCCTCGCCCATGCTGGACCCCTACACAACAAATTTGCCCTGGCTCTTCACACTCGCACTCCTTTATCCGCTCATCTTTTTCCTGCTCTCGAGAAATCTCATTGTTCTGTTTGGCTATCCAGCTTTCCTCAAACGGGATCATAGAGAGTACATCGCCGATTCGGTTGCAAGCATAATCGTCGGTCCCCGTGCTGTTGCTCAAGCTGTTGAGGAACTAATTTCAGGGGAGCGTGACATAAGGCGAGGAGCGAGGAGCTGGAAGGACATTTACGAATCTGAGTTCACGGGTGGGCAGCACATTCCGTTCGGATATCGAATCGCCGCTCTGTTTCTTATGGAGAATTTTCTTAATGGCAGCGTAAAGCTTTCTTGGAAACACGATCCGCGAAAGCTTTTCGAGAGACTGTTAATCGGCTTCGTCTTTCATACAAGAGTCATACTATTAGGCAACATGTTCGCGATCAACAGGAGAGTGTTCTGGGCCATAGTTGACTACATGTTTGCGCACGAACAAAAATTCAACATGGTGCACTGCGCTTCCGAAACGCAGTCAACTTCCCTGCAAGTTTACTTGACATGGTTTCTTCTTTGCGTTTGTGCCGAAAGATTGCAGGTTGTAGAACCAAAGTATGATTGCGAAAGGTTCTTGGATGCTATGGTTCGAGTTTGAGTCGAATTTCAACATCGGGTCGCATTATTCATATCAGAAGGGTCTGTGCCTATCATCCGCAAGATCCTGAATTTCACCCCTATTGTTCCACACGCAAGGAACGAAATGAGCGCTAGCGACATGACTAGTCTCCAGATGTCAAAAACTTGGTAAGGGAATATGAAGGGAAGAAGGGCAACCCCACAGACAAGGGCCCCCACGGTGATTGCAAAAGTCAGCAAGAAGTTTCTTCGCAGCACCCGAGGGTCATAGCTGCTGTTGCCGAGTAGCTTTGAAATCCACTTGTTCAGATACACGCCGAAAGCTATCCCCTGCATGGTCCTTCCATATTTCTCGCTGTCCTCTTTCAAGAATTGAATGAAATCGGATCGAATACTCTCCGTAACTTTGGCTCTGGGATCATCTTCATTGTTCAACGGAGTCCGCTGAGGAAATTTAGGCAGAAGTCCCTGGAAAAGTCTTTGCGAGTTTATCATACATGATTTCACCCAGTCGCATTTTCCTTTGGCCTTGTTCTCACCCGGTACTCGATGAGCCCCAAGCTACCCGTCGCATAGACCTCTAGCTCCTTGTTATCAGAGACAAACACCTCTCCCCTGAACCCGATTGATACAGTGCCTCGGACAGAATTTCTCTTCTCAAACTCTTTGCGAACTATGCTAGACATTTCGGAGAAACTGTACGCTGGGACGCGAAGCGTGTCGCCGTCGCCAACGTGCAGTTCGCCCTTCTCCGTGTCTGAGGAAATCACATACCTAATGTATCCAGAATCCTTGCCCAGTTCCTTTTCTATCGCACTTGCTATCCTGTCTTGATAATCCATACAGCTATTGTTCGTTCAGGAAAGCAAGTTCGTTACCGATGCGGGGAATTGCCGTAGCTGCTGGACACTTGACAGCAAGATCAAAACCAAACGACGCTTAACTGAAGAACCCAGCAACCAGGACGTATAATGTAGCTATGATTGAATTGTACAGTAACCACGTTAGGGTGTAGAAATCAGAATCCATCTTGCTTCCCCACATATAGCTTAGGAATGCGAGCGAGCCGAAGAACAATCCTATGCTGGCATACAATTGAAGAGGCCAAGGAGCAATGTCCCAATGGTGAGCGGTCGATGAGAAAATTGCGATCGTATTCGCCAGAGTAGATGCTCTTGAAACATAGTGCTTCTCCGCTTTCACACTCATTATGATAATGAGAATGAAGAGCCAATCAGATAGGCTCGCGACAGAAACCATGAATTAACTGTGTAACGTGCAAAGCTTTAACGTTGAGTTGTCATGCGGTTGCTATGACTGGAATCCAGTCTTTCGCTATTAGTTCTGCTTGTTGCAGCACAGTCTGCGTTGCCTTCTCTTGTTTGTCCGGTGGATAACCGTACTTCTTCAAGATTTTCTTGACCTTCAGGCGAATTTCGGCCTGAACGCTTTCTCTCTGCGTCCAGTCAATCGTCACGCTTCTGTGTATCATCTGGGTCAGCTCCAACGCAATTTTTCTCAGGGTTTCGTTCCCCAACACTTGTACGGCACTGTCGTTGACCCCTAATGCGTCATAGAACGCCAACTCGTCCTCGGTCATGTTCTGCCTTTTTCCTCTGTTCTTCTCCTCCCTCACTTTTCTTGCGAGTTCGATTAGCTCTTCAATGACCTGGGCGGCTTCAACGCTCTTGTTCGTATACCTCTTGATTGTCCGGTCGAGCATTTCGGTGAAGGATTTTCCCTGAATGAGGTTCTTCCTAGAAATGAAACGGATCTCGTCATTGAGCAATTTCTTGAGTGCCTCGAAAGCCAGGTTCTTCTGCGGCATGTCCTTCACCTCGGCCAGGAAGCCCTCGGACAGAATGGACAGCTCGGGCTTCTGTATCCCCGCTGCCTCGAAAATGTCTATGATCCTGTCCGATATCACTGCCTTGGACAGAATCTGTTTTATCGCCGTGTCGAATTTTTCGTCGCTTTCTCTAGTCGTGCCAGTCGTCTTGGCTATGGCTGACTTGATCGCTTGGAAAAAGCCCACGTCTTCCCTTATCTTCATCGCTCCTTCATTTGGAACGGCGAGCGAGAATGACTTCAGGAGCCCTGTAGTCTCTCGTTGGAACCTTTCCTTCTTGCCCTGCTCCTTGAGGATGTGTTCCATTGCCTGGGGAACAAACGATATTCTCTCGTTTGGTTTCAGTTCGAAGAATTTCCTGTAGTTGAAACCATGGAACATGTCCTTAACGACCTCGTATTTTTCCTGCATGACAGCGACTGCTTTTTCTTGGTCCAGTGTTGGTTTCCCTTTTCCCCCACTTTCGGTATAGTTGATCAGCGCTTCCTTCAGGTCCGCTCCTACACCCATGTAGTCAACGACTAGCCCGCCTTCTTTTCCAGGGTAAACGCGGTTCACCCTTGCAATCGCCTGCATCAGAGTGTGGCCCTTGATCGGCTTGTCAAGGTACATGGTGTGAAGAGTGGGAGCGTCGAAGCCGGTCAGGAACATGTCTCTCACAATAAGCAATTTCAGCTCGTGTTCCGGGTCTTTGAAATTATCGCCGATTCTCTTCCTCCTGAACTTGTTTCTAATGTGCTCCTGCCATTCCTTCTTGTCCGATGCCGAGCCGGTCATGACGACCTTGAGAATGCCTTTCTCGTCATCCTTGCCAATCCACTCTGGCCTCAGTTTCCGAATCTCTTCGTGGAGATCGACGCAAATCCTCCGCGACATGCAGACAATCATTGCCTTTCCTTCAAGGACCGCCGTCCGCTTTTCGAAATGGTCTACAATGTCCTGAGCTATTCTGCTGGTTCTCTTCGGCGAACCGGCGACCCTTTCAACTCTCGACCATTTGCTCTTCAGCTTCTCCCTACCCTCAACCTCCTCACCCTCAGTCACTTCCTCGAACTCAATGTCGATCTTTGGCCTCTCTTCCGGCTTGAGCTCCAGTTTGGCGAGCCTGCTTTCATAGTAGATTCTGACGGTAGCACCGTCGTCCACTGCCTGCTCGATGTCGTAAGTGTCCACGTATTTCCCAAAGACTGCCGGGGTGGAACGGTCCGCCTTTTCTATCGGAGTTCCCGTGAATCCTATGAAGGAGGCTCTCGGCAGAGCGTCCCTGAGGTACTTAGCGTAGCCATAGGTTATCAGGGTCTTGTCCTTCTTGGCCAAGATTTTCGCCGAGAAACCGTACTGGCTCCGGTGTGCCTCATCAGCGATAACGACGATGTTGTCCCTATCCGACAAGAGAGGGTGCTGTTCCCTATCTTCTTCCGGGAAGAATTTCTGAATAGTCGTGAACACTATGCCGCCTGAGCCCACGTTCAACAGCTCACGCAATTCTTTCCTCGAATTGGCTTGTACCGGCTTCTGCCTCAACATGTCCTGACACCTTCCAAAGGTGCCGAATAATTGATCGTCCAGATCGTTTCTATCAGTCAATACAACGATAGTAGGGTTATCGAGTTCCCTTACGAGCTTGCCCGAGTAGAAAACCATCGTCAGGGATTTGCCTGATCCCTGAGTGTGCCAAACTATCCCTGCCTTCTTGTTGCCCTTCCTTGCCGCTATCGTCGACGCAAGGGCCTTGTTTGTCGCCCAGTACTGATGATAGGCAGCGAGTTTCTTCTTGGTTTCCCTGTCCTTTTCAAAGACGATGAAATTTCTGACGATATCGAGAAACCTGCCCTTTTCGCACATTCCTCTTAGGAGCACTTCAATCTCTGTCAGCTCTTTTCTCGGCTTCTCACCCTCGATTGTCTTCCACTGCATGAACCTCACTTTTTCCGACGTTATCGTTCCTGCCCGTGCCTCTATCCCATCACTGATAACGAGAATTTCGTTGTACCTGAACAGAGTGGGAAGCTGATCTTCGTAGGTCTGGAACTGATCGTATGCAGTCCAGATAGTTGCTTCTTCGTCGGCAAGATTCTTCAGCTCAAGAATCAGAAGTGGAATACCGTTTACAAACAAAATGACATCTGGTCTCCTCTCAACATTACTCTCGATTACTGTAAACTGATTAACCGCTAGGAAGTCATTGTTCTTAGGGTTCTCAAAATCGAACAGCCAAACCTTCTGATACCTTTCTTCCCCATCGGACTGATAGGCAACGTCTATTCCGTCCGCCAGAAGTTTGTGAAAACTCTCGTTATCTTCTATCAGTTTCTGGCTTTGAGTTCTGAGCAGTTGCTTTACCGCCTGCTCGATTGTCTCTTCGGAGACAGAGGGGTTGATTCTTCGTATGGCTTCCCTGAGCCTTTCGAGAAGAACTACAGCGTTGTAATCGGCTCTTAGCCCCGAGCGTCCGCCCGGAAGGTAGTCCTCGTCGTCTCCCCGGATTCTCTCGTAACCGAGGCTTTCAAGAATAGCTAGAACGTTTTCTTCGACATCTGACTCGTGTATGACCTTCGGCACATCTATCTAATCTCCACAGGAACTCTGATTTTTCCTGACATTAGTTTCGGTAGCAACATCTCACGTACCTGGACAAGACTCCTCGATTCCACGCCATTCTGGATCAGCTTTTCAGTAATCGCACGTTGTATCTTATCCATTCTTTGGAGAGTTGCGGTATCAGGAACGAGAGCTAAAGAACCCTTCAAATGGTGTCTTTGGATGTGGCCCATTGTAGTAGCCTTCCCTTCGGCTATGCGCCTATATTCAGGTAGGTGCTGAAGAATCCATTGATAGTAAAACCACTTAGGAAACTTTTGGGACGTTACTTTGAACAAGTGTTGATTGAGCGCACCCTTTCCAGAAGTCCATATAACAAGTTCCAGGCTTCCTGACCAAGAAAACAAGACGTCCCCATCCTTAACAACATACTCACTTGGAATGTTTGAACTTGCTCTGTCTGAAGACTCGGATGCCCCTTGTCTCAATTCCCTAATCTTGATGACTGGTAAACCCTCGTCTTCTGGAGGATAATTCTGTAGGGCCAACCCGTTTAGGAAATTTGCGATCTCGTCAATGGGTTTGACATCCCATCCCTTCGGTATCTCTCTGCCAAGTTCTTCATTGTAAACCATCTCTCCGCCCGAGGATCGGAACGGTTTGCCTTCCTCGTTTGGAAATTCAAAGTCTATGATCCAACGCTCGAATATTGCCTCAGCTATCGCTTCGAGGGATTTGTTTATTTGTTGATTAAGTTCAATCTTGTCGTCAAGCCTTCCTAAAATGGTTGTGATTCGTCGTTGCTCCTCAATCGAAGGCAGACCGATTTGAAACTCGAACAAGTCAGATACAAACAGTTCGGGATAGGTGGAACCATTAGCGACGACATCGAGATATGGACGGTTCGCCTTCAACCAATAATACAAGAACTCTGGCAGAAGTTTGTTTCCACACGTGAAATTTAGGAAGCCTTGATTAGTTGCCATTGGAACTTTGTTTATTACTACTTCCCCTACGGGTGCTCTGCTTGATAGCATGACTGTACGAGGTGGCAGCACCTTTGCGTTGCTGGAATTCATGCCCTTCTCGGTTATTGTTCTCTCCGTTGTAGCTACATAACGGGGCACTTTGTCATTCGTAATCTCTTTGGGAGTCAACCACAAGATGTTTCCACCCCAATAATCCGGCTCATCTGTTGACGGTGTTCCGCCACCTCTGACCTCCGTAATGACACCGTTCGAATTGTCCGGTTCCAAATTGGCCCGTTCCCAGTCTGTAGAATAATGATACATGGATCTAGTCAGTCTTAGACAACTCCTTCACTGATCTAACTATCTCGGTTTCTAATCCTGCAGATTTTCGAAAATTCTCTTCCAATTCTAGGATCAGAGAAGACAGCTTCTCGCTAAACTGTCCTTCGTCTTCTGCTATTTCTTCAGTGCCTGAGTATCGACCCGGAACCAACACATATCGATGTGTTGCTATTTCCTGTAATGTTGCCGACTGACAAAATCCCTGAACGTTCTTGTACTTCTCACCGGGTTCTCCTCTCCATGCATGATAGGTGCTAGAAATTCGTCTGATATCTTTATGAGTCAACTCCCTATGTCTTCTGTCAATCATTATTCCCAATTTGCGAGCATCTATGAAGAGAACCTCTCCACTTCTATCTCTGAACTTGTGATTCTTCTTATTACGGGCAACAAACCATAGACAAGCGGAAATCGGAGTGTTGTAGAACAGCTGAGACGGCAGAGCTACTATGCAATCAACCAAATCGGCCTCGACCATTTTTCTTCGAATCTCTCCTTCGTTGGAGGTGTTAGAAGAGAGAGAGCCATTGGACAAGACAAACCCGGAAATGCCGTTAGGGGACAAATGATGAATGAAATGCTGGACCCAGGCGAAATTCGCATTACTTACGGGCGGTACGCCCAATTTCCACCTCACATCCTCACGCAAAAGTTCACCGTTCCAATCGCTATCATTGAAGGGTGGATTGGCGAGAATGAAGTCCGCTTTGAGGTCCTTATGTTCATCATTTAGAAAACTTCCTTGGCTGTTCCACTTTACAAAATCAGACTCTATTCCTCGAATTGCTAGATTCATTTTGCATAGACGCCAAGTGGTCTGGTTGCTCTCTTGACCATAGATCGAGACATCACCCATTTTCCCGCCGTGTGCTTCGATGAATTTCTCGCTCTGAACAAACATTCCACCCGAGCCGCAGCAAGGGTCGAAGATTCTCCCTTTGTACGGCTCTAACATTTCGACTAGAAGCCTGACGATTATTCTCGGAGTGTAGAACTGACCGCCCTTCTTGCCCTCAGCAGAGGCAAATTGCCCGAGGAAATATTCGTAGACTCTCCCGAGAATGTCCTTGCTCCTGCTTTCTTTGTCGCCCAGGCCGATAGTTCCTACGAGGTCTATCAGTTCTCCTAGTCTCTGCTTGTCCAGCCCGGGTCTTGCATAATTCTTGACTAGAACGCCTCTCAGAGAGCGGTTGTCTCTCTCGATAGCGTCCATCGCATCGTCAATCAGTTTGCCGATTTCGGGCTTCTTTGCGTTGCTCTCCAAGTAATCCCATCTTGCTTCTTTCGGAACCCAGAAGACCCTCCTAGAAACATACTCGTCGACATCCTCTGGGTCTGACGTCGGATCCTTCTTGAGCTGGTCGTGCACTTCGCTGAATGCGTCAGAGATGTACTTCAGGAACAACAATCCGAGCACAACGTGCTTGTACTCGGCTGCATCCATGTTGCTGCGTAATTTATCGGCGGCTTTCCACAGCTTGTCCTCAAACCCCAGGTTCGCTCCGGTTGATTTCTGTTCGTTCAACGTCTTCTGCATCAAATCCTCTCCTCTTCTATGAGCCTCAGCCATTGACTACTCCAGCAAATCCCAGACTCTTCAATTCCTCTAGTCGTTTACGTCGCTTGTCTTGGTCAAGCTCCTTAGTCCCTTCTTTCCAGGCAAGTTTTATCTTACTTGCCGTTTTCCCACAATTAGAACAACTTTCACTCACTAGCTCGAAGCCTTCAGATATCTTCCTGATGATCCTGCTTTTTGCCACGGCACTTCTGCTGGATCTTATCTCGGTATGACCAGGCCAGGTGAGAACATGTAACGTCTTCTCCCCGCAAAACGGACAGGGATACATGATTTTTGTATGAGGCTCCATTCAACCAACCCAGGTCACACCTTCGTCTTCCGATTTCGAGAGTCATTGTAGAATGCGATCAGCTTCTCGATTATATCCTCGTAGGTCTCGTTCTTCTTCCCGAGCTCGGCGAGCTTCTCTCTTGTTCTCTTCGTCACCTTGACAGTTGTGATCTCGGCCATGAGAATTCTGAAGTATACTTGGTATTCGAGAGTATAAATAACGAGAGGTCTGGCAACACCACTCATTCTAGCTCGAGCCTGAACCTCTGTCCCCTCTTGACCTTCTGTTTCAGACAAGGCAAGTTTGCGATCCAATTCATCAAAGCTCTAAACATCTTCCTGAACCCATCATGCGAGATCGGATATGTTTCGAGCTGATCAACGCTCGCCCATAATTCTTGAATTGACAGGTAATCTCCGCGATCAAGCATCGACGAAATGACGGCATTGTGGAAGCTGCTGCTTGTGTTCCAAATGGGCATCATTCTGACTTTCGCCTCCCGGGCACGAGAGCTTTCGACAATGTATCGAAAAGCGGAGCAGACGGGTCCGGACCTATATTCTGATGGAGAATGAAACGTAGCCAATTGACTCCGGACAGCATCCTCCAGGGCGGCAAGCATAACCCTAGAACCAGTTGCCAGATTAAGAGCTAGGCAGACGTCACCAGCAATGAAGCCGTTGACCTCTTCACTAGCCCTCGCAAACGTGTCTGCATAGTTGTCTCTAACTTCTATCAGTCGAGATACCATACCCAACTCTGAAATTTTGCCCTGCAGTTCTACACACCAACCCGACTTCTTCGCCGTGAACAGTACAGCCTCGTGAGCAGCGTATTTTGCAATCCCGGCGAGATGGCGCGAAGCGTCCTCCTCACCTACACAAACGAAATGAACTATCCTGACCATGCTCTCAACTTGGGAATTTTTCTTCCCACAACCAATATACCCTTTTGCAGATAAATACGTGGTATGCCTGCTGAAGAACAGTACTTCACGAACGAGTTCCGGGTTCTCAAGTTACCCGAAAAATTGGACATTTTCCAGATCTCCCACAACCAGGAAAAATATCGGGGCACAAAATTCGACTACAATGCCTGCGCGGTAGCAGCCTCTGAATATACACGAGTTCTCAACCATCCGGTCGCAAGTCTAGGCACCCAACTGATCGCGTTCCCAGGCTCAATACTTGAGAAATTCAAGGTTGTAGTAAAACACGAAGGCTTGCCCGTCGACACAGTAGTAACCGCCGGAGGAGTGTCGACGATAGCCTCGAACTCACCTCAGTACGTAGAAATGTCCTCGCGCTTTCTGAATAGACAGATTGACTTGGCTATGGGTAGTAGCAACTTCAGACAAGATGGAAGATATTTCTACGAGAAGAAACCGACCGAACTGGGTAGAATATTCAGAATCTATCGCGGAGCCTATATCGGCGCAAAAGTACATTCTTCCACTTCTGCTTGCGTTGTAATCGACCCGGCCTTTGAACATCGCTCAAGTCAGACCCTTCTCGAGGCTCTGAACGGTGAGCTGAAGAAGCGAGGAATAACTAGCTGGAAGGATATCTCAACTCAGGCTAATGAAATCAACAGAATTTTCAAGAGCAGAGCTTATCGTTTAAGGTCCGTCTATACCGAAGTCGTCGGGTCTCACTCAGAACCCGAACATAATGCATACAGGTTCAAGGAATTCAATTTTACGAAAGGGGCTGGGCACGAACTAGAAGAAGCACGGTCTCCCATATCGTTCCACAAGAGATTTGGAAGAGACGTGAACGCTGATCAGCCGATAGTCAAGGTCTATGCAAAGGGCGGTTACGAGGTTTCGCATGCACCTGAGCTACTAGAGATACAGCCCTCTTCTGAGTCTATCAAAAGAGTCTCGGAGCAGTTCTCCAAAAGAGCGAAGACCATGGCACTCATGAGTTCCCAGGACAGGTTCTACTCATCCACGGATTACGCGAAGTCCTTGGTAAAGGCTGGCCTGATCGCCGAGCAGCCTCTGAAAGTACAGGGTCAGTATTGCGGACCAGTCGTACTAGCACTTGAAGATGATTACATAGATGTCAAGACAAACCTCGACTTCCGTAAGTTCTTCAAAAAGGGACGACTGCTCATTAAGCCAAATATCAACTCGGTACACGTGTTCCACAACAGAGAAGACTCGAACGTTGCAGCTCCTCTGATGAAAACTCTAGCTGAGGCGATGAGTGAATTCAGAGTTCCGTTTCCGAATCCGCAAGTCCATGGAGATGCACCCGAAGCGTTTGACGACTTTGCTGGGTATGTCATTGATCGAGCAGTCAAAGACAAGCTTGGGAGACATGATCTCGTCATAGTCATAGACAACATGGATGATCCTGACTCCGACGAACTCTATTACCGAGTCAAGGGTTACTCGCTCTTCGACCAGGTATTTCCAACGCAGTTCTTCAGAACTGCATCTATCGAGGCACAGCTCAAGGATGACCTGAAGGCGAATCTCGTTTACACCGTTCTACCACAAATCGTCGCGAAACTGGGTGGTGTGCCGTTCGGGTTGAGACCCGGTTTCGCCCCACCCGGCAGTATCTTTGTCGGACTGGACCGGTTTAGAGACACATTCTCTCGCCAACCATCGACGAATGCTTCGGTCGCAATTTTCGACGAAAAGGGTGCCTACGTTTACGCCAACGCCGCGAGTTTCGACTCTTCATCTGACGACAGAATATCAAACGTTGGACGGTTGTTCGACCAAGCACTTCGCCATATTGCCAACAAGGGATTAGCGATAAAAACGGTCTACTTCCTGCGAGACACTGGCGTCGGCCAGATGAGAACCTATCTCCAAGAAGAAGCCTCTGAGGCTGAGGCTGTTGCCGCCAAATTCGGAGCCAAGTCTGTGTACATCACTGCAAATAAGGGGTCCCATTTGAGAGTCTACCAAGGAGATCCTTCGAATCCGCTGATGGCTTCTAGGACACCCCCCTTCACAGTGGTCAGAGAGATGCAGGACCCAGAGACGAAGTGAAGGAAGTTGCTTCGAAGGCAATCGCCTGGCTGTGCCGCCACTCCTGGGTATCGCCTTCATCTACCAGGTTGCCAGTCCCGCTAGACTATGCAGACAAGCTCGCCCAACTTGTAGCACTCACTAGTAAACCTCTCAGTCCAGATGCTGGGGATGCTCCGCTCTTCATTTGAAGTGAGTCTGATGCAAACCACAGATCCCGTCGAATTCGCGCAAAAAGCCAACGTGAAGCTAGAGGAAGATCAGAAGGAAATGGCCAGGTCGATGTTCGACGCCGTTCAAAAGAAGGGAATCGTATTTGTTGCTCAAGGGCCGACTGGGATGGGGAAGACGTACTGTATCGCCGCAGTCACAGCCGCTCTGGTTGACCAGGGAAAAAGGGTCTGCATTGCCGTCCCCACGTACGCTCACCTCGAGACAGTCATGGGTCCCCATCTGAACCAATTAGGAATCAAGTACGCAAAGTGGAGAGGCGTCACCCAACTCAAGAAAGGGGAAGGCTGTCCCTACAAGAACTGGAGTCTTCCGTCTCCGATGTTTTGCGGAGGAGGGACCTATGGACCTGATACGGAAAAGTGCGAGAACATGGATTGTGCCATGAGAAGGGATTACAAAGACGTTCGGGCTTCAAAGGTCGTGCTCACAGTCTTTCACAAACTCTTGGCGAATCCGAAAGAGCTCGACATGTTTGATGTAGTCGTTTTCGACGAATCGCACAGCCTGGAGCCAGCCCTGCGTTCGCAACGTACCTGCATCCTAAAGGGCGATAGTATTGACGTGCTTACTTCCTTTCTGCCTGAATTGAAGGAAGAATTCGAGCTTGCGAAAGAGTCGTTGGAAAAACTGGGCAAGAGTCCACCTGCACTCATAGAACTGCCTCTTCCCTACGTCCAGCAAATCGCTGGATCAATGAAAGAACCGTTGCAAAAAGTTCAGAGGGCCATAGAAGGCGTTGAGTTGGAAAAGAAACAGGAAATCGAGCCGAATCTCGCCGAAGCCTACTACGACTTGATTCGAGCAACTCAGGCACTCAATGATGTTGAGTCCTATCGGTACGAAAGAAGCGGAGGCGCGAACATAATTGCCATTCCTCAGCAGGTAACCTTCGCGCCGCCGTACTCGCCCAAACTGGGCCTTGACAAGAGCATAGTTCTAGTCAGTGCGACGATAGAGAACCCGAAGCTTCACGCGAGAGACGCCGGATTTCCATATCACAAACTTACTCCCCCGGTCCAGATCGATACGGACCGCGCACCACGTCTAAGAGCGAGATTTCAGAGACGACCTATGTTCGGTCTTATCGACGGCCCGATATTAAGAAAGGACCCAACAAACAACGAGGCATTTGGCAACGCCCGGAAAGAAGCAAATCAAATAGCGCTGAAGGTCGTTATGGCTGTAAACTCACCCACTTTGATTCTTTGCAGAAGCAAGGAAGACCAGAAGAGCATAGAACAGACAATTACCAGTTCAGACCAACTAGGTACGCGGCTCTACTCGCTCTCGGAAGCCGACGAAGCCCTTGACGTCGATAGACTGACCGACAAGATCAATGCCGAGATAAGAAGGGGACGAAATATTATCCTCGCAAGTGCGTCCAGCCGTCTTTGGGAAGGAGCGAACATCGAAGATCTTAGACTGTTAGTCGTCGATTCCCTTCCCTATCCAGCTCCCGAACCGCGAGAGAGAAGAAACCCCGGCCCGTGGAAGACATCACACACATTCAGGTTCATGCTTAGGCGATTGCAACAGGGCATTGGACGGCTAGTGCGAAAGGAAAACGACTACGGTATTGTCGTTGTGATAGACGGACGATTCTATGCGCATTGGAGGACCTTGAAGTCTGAGTTGCCCAAGTATATGCAGGAGCCACTTGAATTCGTCGAGCAAAGTCGCCTCGTTCAAAAAGTGTCTGCAACCATGGAGAACCTCACGAGTTCGCGTTCCGTCGTTGCCACCTCATGAAATCGTTGAGATTTCTAAGACAAAATGCGCGCTTAAACAGTTCGATGCTTGACAAAGAACGGTTCCGGGTACCAATACGGACTGAAGAGAAAACTGGTCGCACGCTGCAACCGCGTAATCAGTTTTGAACCAGGATGAAGAGTTACCTCTTTGAACCTCTGAACTTCAGTCTCACTCATCGCTCCCATGATAAAATATGTTCCAACATTCCTAGTCTCGGCGGGAATGCTAGTAGAATACTGGGTGATGAGAATGAACCCTACCCCTCTTTTCCCGAGCTCGTTGATGCAATAGAGCAAATTCTTTGCTCGCAATAGTCTCGTTTCATCGAGCACGACAACCATTCGAAGTTTGTTCGTCTCAGGCCAGCTGGACGCTTCTTCGTAAATCTTCTCAAGCTCTTCAGTGATGTCAGCCTTGCCTCGTGTGAAGATCACCCTGAGATTTACATTAGGTTCCAATCTGTCACTCAGCGTCCCGTGAGGGTCGAACACAACAACGTTCAGTCCGTTAGACAGTGCTTCCCGAATCAGGATGAGGGACAGGAAGCTCTTCCCTGTTCGAGTTTTGCCATAGATGATCGCATGGCTAGTCAAAATGTCGAGCGGAAAGTAGACTGGCTTCCTCGTTACTTTGTTTCGGATGATAGAATTAACAACATGCCCTAGCAAAGCACTTTTGGGTTGAGGAAGGCTTACCTGCCCTGACGGAATGTGGATTTGCTCTTCAATTGGCTCTTCGGTCGGCAGCTCAAGAACTGTTGAGAACATCTTCTTTAGTGCAACGGCAACATCTTTGTCAGAATTGAAACCGGCAATGTCCGCCGCCAGCGCCAGACACCAGTACTTGTCGGACTCAACGAAAAAAGGGTGAGAATTCAGGATTGAAAGCTATCAGTGGATCCTTGACATCACTCACAGCCACAAAATAGGTCTTCATGATCTCCTGCTTGGCGCTGTGCTTTCTCGCCTCGATCTCTCGAAGACAATCTTGGAAACTGTCCTTGGCATCCGTGTAAACATAGAAGAATAGGGCGGCAGCGAAAAGGTTCTCCTTGATTTGGAAGTAAGGTCTTAGATGATCGTCGATCTGTCCTTCGATCTGTCGCATTTCATCAAGGAACTTCTTGGCATAGTCCTCCTCCTCTTTCATCTGTTTCGGCAAATGTAGCGGGGACGTGCCCACGCCCAGGTCTCTGCCTCCTTGTCCCTCTATGTGCAGTTTCAAAGTGTCAGCTTTTTCTTTGTGATAATTATGGTTGCGTTCTGCCCAGTTCAGCCTGCCCTGTAGCTCCTCAGGAACATCGGCCTCGAGCTTGAAAGGGATCTTGCTAGTTGTGACCAGAACGGCTTTGAATGTAGGGCTTCTGGAGAGATGGTCGAGCAAGCCGGCGACTGCTCGCCATTGAACGTCTTTTTCGAAACTCAACCCGAAGCGACGGACGTAGCTTTCCTTGTCAACTACTTCCTTCGCTACGAGGCAAGCAATTCCGAAGAACTTGCCTTCGCGCTCAAGAACTCCCAGTGCCCTTTCTTCGTCCCAGAACTTCCTGATCCCAGGAGAATATTCGACGAAGCCTTTCGGAACGTGATTCGCCTCTGCCCGTTCCCCTTCGCCCCTCTCTCTGTCCCAGCTTCCCTCTCCGTACCTCTGCTCGAAAGCCCACTTGTACCAGCTCAGATAGTCGGCAGTTGGCGTGTCACTCACAAAATCCCCTCGACCAAGCCGAGGTCGTATTCTCGGAAATCATCGACCTTTCGAGAGAGAGAAAAGAGGTACGCTGTCCCCTCTTTGGTCTACTAACTTTCCCGCTCTTTCTCTCCCTCGAATTCCTGCTTGTTCCGCCGTTTGAATTGGGCCACATGTCGATGAGAGAATTGCATCGTTGACAGAAGGGAAGGTCATCATTCCAGATTATTCCCCATGCGTCCGCCCCGTTATCGCTTCTATATTCTCTGCATTTCGGACAGTATCCCCTCATACCTCAACAACACCAGAACCGTATTTAGTCAGCTTCCTTACCTTGACCTTCTCATTCTCGTAGTCGTTGTAGATCTCGATCTCACCGCACGATTCCTGTTCGTCGAGACGCCTCGCCGAAGAGAGAGTATACATGAGGTTGGAGAAAGTTTCTCCCTCTCTCCTCAGCTGCGACTCGGTCATCCCTCGATACTTCAGTCTGCAGAACATCCGGTAAACTGACGGGTCAATCCACTTGATCTGTTCAAACATGAGTTCGATATCAACAGGCACAACATCACCAGAAAATAGTCAGACGTTTTGAAGAATGACTGTTACGTTCGCGCGACAGTTCCTTGTGTGCCGTAGAAGGGGCGCTTACGGAATCACCTCGTGCCCGTCAACAACACGTAGATCCACGTCGTAGTCTAGAGTGGTGATGCTATCACATGGGTAAAGTTGATCTTGGGGGACGCGCTAAGACAATTGAAGAGAATAGAAGATAAAACTGTGAATCTGGTGATCACCAGCCCACCATATAGCCGAGAGCGTGGAGTGGGGACTTCGTGATTACAACATCGACGGGCAACTCGGTCTTGAGCCGACAATCGAGGAATATCTGGACAAGGTTACAACTGTTTTCGAACAGGTAAAGCGGGTTCTCAGATCAGACGGCAGTCTCTACATCAACTTGGGAGACACATATTCAACAGCCTTGGGGCAACATGGGGGGCAGACCGCAGGATTCAGCAAACAGACGATGGTGCCGGACGCCAAAAAACCCGCAAGACCAAGCCATATTCCTCCGAAGTGTTTGATGGGAATACCTTGGCGTGTAGCCCTCAGACTGGTCGACCAAGGATGGGTTCTTCGCAACGACATAATCTGGTACAAGCCAAACGCACTGCCTGCAAGTGTGAAAGACAGGCTGGCAAACAAGTACGAACATATCTTCCATTTCGTGAGAAACAAGCGGTACTATTACGATTTGGATGCGATCCGAGAACCGGCGAAGACGAAGTACCATTCGTTCAACCTCCGACTACGCGACGCACAGAAAGGACGATTGGAGGCAAAATGGGGAAAGCTGCGGGGTTCTCCGAGTTCACATGCAGTAAAACAATACAATGAGAAACTGTACGGCTACGTTAAGGAGATCGAAGCTTTGGCAAAGAGCATCGAGGCGACCGGATACGCCGGCAAATCTAATCGGGGGTCGAATCGGGGTTGGACGGATATTCTCACGCATGTTCAAGTTTTCAGAATGGCCACCAAAGAAGTAATCGAGAAGCACGGACTCACTGGCTATCTGGCTAAGGCGTTGATGGATCGTGCTCACAACCATTGGGGAAACACCTTGGGCACGAACCCTGGAGATGTGACTAAGCATGACATTGCTGTTAGTCGGACCGACGCATCATACAACGACTCGTTGCATACGAAAGCCTATCATCGAAACGGGAAGAATCCCGGCGATATAGTAGCGATTAAGGAAAGGATAGGCGATCCTCATCTTGGAGAAGCCACGGCCAATCTCTACCGCAAACACGTGACGCACAATCCAAGAGGTAAGAACCCCGGAGATTTCTGGTCCATAACTACGAAGCCCCATTCGTTCGCGCACTTCGCTGTCTACCCTGAAGAATTGTGCGTCAAACCCATTTTGTCCTCATCTAGAGCTGGTGACGTGGTTCTCGACCCATTCTGTGGAAGCGGAACGACAGGCGTCGTCGCCAAAAGACTCGGGAGGAACTTCATCGGAATCGACATCAAACCCGAGTATCTGGAAATCGCCCGGATGAGAATCGAGCAGGCTCAAACGCCATAGCGAACCGGCAACCATATCGGAACTATCGGAATGCCCTCACACACGTAACGCATTTTCCTAGCTGAAGACAAACAGGAAGCATGGAAGCGAAGATTGTTGTCAATGCCGAGATTCTGAGCCCGTCTTTTATCCCTGACAACCTTGCGTACAGAGAGAAAGAACTGGCCTTACTCTCGAACAATGCAAAGAACGGAGTGAATACCTTCATTTACGGTCCTCCCGGATCGGGCAAGACGGCGCTTCTGAAGAAGGTCTACTTAGACTCGTCCTCAGCGAGAAGGATGTTCTACGTTGACTGTTCACTCTATCAGACGACCAACGCTGCCCTGAGGGAAATTCTCACTGACAGGCTGGTGTTCAGCCGCAGCAACTATGATCTGCTCAAGAAGCTTCAGGAAAGAACAAGACAGAACAAAGCAACTGTCTGCCTCGACCATTTTGACCGCACTAAGGAACCTGAGATTGCGAGCAAGCTGCTTGGAATCGGTCTTTCAGTTTTGATCGCGGGCAACAACGAAGATAACTTGGAAGAGCTGGATCTCCACACCCGTTCGTTCATTTCGAGCATCCTTCCGTTTGCGTCCTACTCAGTGGACCAGGCCGTATCTATTCTCAGGTTGCGTGCTGAGCTAGGTCTCGCCAAGTATTCGTTCAAAGAATCGACATTGAGGAACATCGCAGAGAAGACCAAAGGAAACATTTCTCTCGGCATCACAATACTGAGGGCATGCGCGCTTTTGGCAGAAAACCAGGGCAAGAGAACAATCGAGGATATCGACGTGGATGGAGTATTGCAACAGCACGATTGTCCGGTCAAGCTGAGTGCGGATGAGAAGACTCTTGTTAAGATTCTGGAAGAGTGGAAGAGCCTTCCGAGCAATCGACTGTTCCAGTTCTACCGCTCGCATGCGAAATATCCGAAGCAGGAACGCTCGTTTCGAAAATACATGGCAAGGCTGAGAGAGAAAGGTCTCGTCAAAGCGATCGGAGATAGAACCGGAAGATACTACGAGTTCGTTTCTGGTGAGAAAAGTGCTTGAAGCTAAGGTCGAGTCGAACCTTTCGGTCGAAACCCTCTTTGCCTATATTGAGGAGCTCTGTGCTCCCGGATTCAAGGTATGGCTGCACGAGAAGAAGGCTTATGCGATTTTCAAAGTTAACTCACTTGATAGTCTGCGAAAACTGGCGGACCGAGTAGAAGAGCGGAGCGGCAGACTCAAGTTCCTAAGGATCGTGGAGGATCACTATGGGGAGTGATCTTCTCGCAATCTTGGAGGAGGACCTCGACGAGGAAGACCTTAAGAAACTGCCAAAGTGGCTTGTGGAACTGCGAGAAGCATATAGAAGAAGGAAGATTCGCTCAGGATGACCTGAGCTCATCTATCTTATCCAGAAATCTGTCCAGAATTTTTTCGTCTTGCAGCAACGCCGAAATCAACTTGTCAGCCTTTTGTCTCACCTCGTCGGATATGGCGGCACTTGAGGCGTCAAATGGCATTCCGCAAAACTTGCAGTACTTTGAGCCAGGCGAACTCGGCTTCCCACATCTGGCGCACGTCAGAATCTTGAACTCGTCCTCTTGGCCCTTGGTATCCACCACGACTCCTTGAAGTCTCAGCAGCTCCACGTCAACCTCTTTTCCCGAAAGATGCACGTATCTCGCCGCCATCTTGGTGCTCTGAACCCACCCGAAATGCTGCTTGAGCAGCGCGTCGTTCAGGTGTTGGGCAAGGAATGTGGCACGAGAGTGTCGGAATAGATGCGGATAGATTCTCTTTGTAAGTCCGGCGCGTTTGACGAGTTTCCTTAGCGCATACAGTGCGGCGGAATATGTCAGCGCTTGACCTCTATCCCTTGATCCCAACGAGATCCAAAGTGGGGCATCGGGATTCTGCCTCAAGGGGTGGTTGTCCATCCATGTTGACAGAGCTGGAACCGAGGCGATTATCCTAACCCTCCTACTCCCCGTCTTGCCCGTGACTATCAGTTGGGCCCCGTGCTGGTCGAACGTAACGTTTCTCATTTTGAGTGAGAGAATCTCGCCTATTCTGCAACCCGACTCAAACAGAACGAGAACGAGGGCGCGGTCTCTTGGAGTGTAAGCGGCTTCGAGGAGCTTGTCAACATCCGCCTTCGAGATTAGCTGTTCCGGAAGTATTCCGTTCCCACCGGCGCGGACCCTTATCCAAGCCACTTCGTCGGGGTAAACCCTGCTGTCCTTGAGCCACTTGTAGAATATCTTGAAGATGACCTTGTAGTCGTGCTTGGTCCAGTCGCTGTAGTTGGAAATCTCTACCGACTTGATGAACTGAACTATGTCATTACGGGTTAGTTGGCGAAAATTTCCACTTATCTTCTTTCCTATTAAGAGGAGGGTTTCAAGATATTTGGTCTGGCGAGCCAGGCTCAATCCTTGGGCAATTAGGTTGTCGTGGAACTCAAGGATGGCCTTCTTGTTCTCGTCACACACCTGAGAAGAAGCAAGTCTTCGAAGAATGTTCTCCAGCATTCTTGGATAGTTGTGCACTTGGTCTGATGGTCGCATTCAAATCAATTCTCCTTCTCGACATTATTGGTTACGAACGTGCATTCATACCGTTAGGGCGTTTGAATTGTGCACTAACGCCGAGGCTGAACGCCTGTCCACAATCGCAAATCCCATCGGAACGCCGAGAGATTCCGAAAATTCCGTTACTGGATCATGAGCCTATGGTTGCTAAGTTGATTTCGATTCTATAATGGCCATAATGCAACATATGTTCGGCCCTGATAGCGACTTCTGTTCCTTCGGAACGAAACTAGCTTAAGCATGTGCCGCTATATCTGAAGGGTGAGAGAAGAATCCATTCTTGTCAACGAACTTCCGCTGACTGAAGCCTTCATTCCTACAAGACTTCTTTTTAGAGAAGGGCAGCTCAAGGAAATCGAGAGATGTCTGAGCCCTGCACTGCACAATCGAAGAATAAGCAACCTATTTTTGGTTGGTCCCACTGGGACCGGAAAGACGTCAGTCGCCAAGTGGATTCTGGACACGCACTTTCAAGGTCAGTCTGCCTACGTCAATTGTTGGAAATATCAGACTGCTCATGATGTTCTATCGGAACTCCTCCTTACCTTCCAGATTCCAGTTCTGGGGAGAGAATCAACCTCAGATCTTGCGACGAAGTTCGAGAAGATAGCGCGCAAGAGGCAGGTAATTGTGTTTCTTGACGAAGCGGACAGGATTCGGGACATCGAGGTCTTTTACCACTTGATAAAGAGCGGAGCTGGGATAGTCCTCGCGTTCACTCGTCCTCATGCCCTGTTTCGCCTTCCATCAAGGCTTAAGAGTTCGTTGCCACTTACTGAGGTCGAGTTTCCGAGATACTCGGCAGACGAACTGAATGCGATTCTGAAAGACCGAGTTGAATATTCGTTACGTCCTGGAGCGCTCGCTCCCAAGTTACTAAAGGTCACTGCGACATTGGCAGGTGGGGACGCGAGGGTTGCCTTAGAGATTGCCAGGAGGTCAGCTCTGAAAGCTGAAGATCGTCATTCTAGAAGCATCGCGCTTGTCGACGTGAAGGCAGCTAGCAGAGAGGCGAATAGGCTCAGGATGGAGTATTTTCTTTCCAAGCTGAACGACCATCAGCGAACCCTCTATGAAATCTTGAAGATCCACGGAAAGCTCGATTCCGGATCCCTGTATCGAGCCTATCGCAGAAAGGTAAGGGAAGCTGTTGTTGACAGGGCATTTCGAAAATACATGAGGAAAATGATTGAATTGGGCTTGGTAAGAGAGAAAGGTTCGGGAAGATGGAGAATCTTTGAGGTAATGTGACGTGGGAAACTACTTCATCATTCAAGATTTCCAATTCGATTTTGATCTCGGAAACGGACTACTACACTTCCCAGACTCCCGCCTCGGATCACATTTTGGATCTGAACGCTGACTATCCCAAGAGCGAGAGCATGCAAGATTGTACTAAGGGTGAACTTTCACGAGGACAAGCGTGGGCAAGTAATTATCCAAGTCCAAACATTCAAGGCCGTGACTAGCTTGTCCTCTGATCAACTATCAACCTCAGAGCAAGTTCGAATAGCCGAAGTGAACCTTGAAAGACTGCTTGAATGGGTGAGTCGTTTCGACAACAAATCTCTGATTGTTCTTGGCCTTGACACTGGTTTACTTGGAGTACTATCAGGGTCAGCGCCTGAAGTAAGTAGATGGACTTCGACCATGCAACTCTTTGCAATAATCGCACTTGTGATTCTGGCCGTGAGTTTCATTCTAGTCTATACGAGCACCTACCCTCGCACGAAGACCCAGGCAAAATCATTGCTATATTTTGGATCTGTCTCAAAGTTCAATCTTGACAATTTTAGACACGCTTCAACAAGTCGAACCGAGAAAGAATATCTAGAGGATCTCCTTGAGCAGTGTCACACAAATTCCGTGATCATCACAGGGAAGTTCACCTACCTCACATGGTCCTACCGTCTTCTTCTGATGTCGCTGCCATTCTGGGCTGTCACACTGTATCTCTTCAAGTCCCTCCCGCCAGTGGGAGCCTAGTCAGTTATGGAAGACCAGTTGAAGGCGGAAGTTTCCAGTATCTTGCAGCGTAGCTGGGACATGAGAGATGGCAACGTCACTCCCGACACCACTGGTGTCTCTCTTTCAAACGGAGCTGTGAGGCTTGAAGGGGCGGTCCTTTACGCGGATCTGTCTCAGTCCTCCCAGCTCGCTGTCGATTTTCAACAGAGGGTAGCTGCAAAAATCATTCGTGCGTTCCTCTACTCGATGTCCCGCGTTATTACTGAGAGCAATGGAACCATCACGAGCTTTGACGGTGATAGAGTTATGGCCTTGTTTCTCGGAGATTACAAGAACACGAATGCGGCCAAATGTGCCCTCAAAATGAACCATGTCGTTTCCAAGATTATCGAACCGATGGTAAAACAATACTTCACCAGTGTCAACGAGGCTGGGTTCAGCATCTCTCACTGTGCAGGAATCGACACCAGCACAATTCTGGTCGTTCGGGCAGGACAGCGAGGCTCCAATGACCTAGTCTGGGTTGGACGAGCCCCTAACCTGGCAGCGAAACTGAGTGAGGTCAGAACGCCCCCGTACCGTTCCTACATAACCGAGTCAGTCTTCTCCAGACTGAACGAAGAGGCCAAGTATGGAGGGGACCCCAGACGCCTGATGTGGGAGGATGCTACTTACCCGTTTGCCGGGGAAACTATTCAGCTGCATCGGTCCGAGTGGACTTGGCAGGTCTGAAAATCGATCCTTCCCCGCTCAGTATTACCTAACGCTGACCTAGCGCATGAAGACTTACGGAACGCTGCGGTGCTTAACCCGTCTTAACTGATGGGCCTTCCCACAGTCAGTATTAGCATTTTTCTGTCATATCGATGCGAGTCGTGAGTGGCTTTGGATTCATGCGAGTCCAAACAGCCCTCGAACCCGGAAATGGACTCGAACCCGTTCAGGGCTGAGCCCGGGCGGGCCCACCACATACGTATGGCGAATCTTGGGGTATTCAGGATCTGCCAGACTGGACTTGTTCTCTGACGTACTCTACGAGCTCTGACAGGAGGATTCTTGCCTCCCGCTGGTCGACTGTCTCTGGTCCAGTGACGACTCTGTGTGGTTCGCTTAGCGCTGTGCCGGTGAGATACTTGCTGGGGTCTTTGCCGGCGGCCTGTATCAGACTGATCAGTGTCTTGGTGAGGTTCTGCTGTGACGCTGGACGGATACAGAGCTGTCCCTTAGCGTAGCTCTCTCTCAGCGTGTCGGCGCCGAGGTCCCGGACCTGGTTGTAGGTGTCTTCGACGTGTGCCATCATGTAGTCAGCGTGGCTCTCGGGGACGCCCGCGGCGACCAGCATGGTCTTGAAGAATTTGCGTATGCTGTGGACCCGGAGTGGGTAGTGCTTCCCGCCTCGCTTGATCAGCCCGGTCTTGAACAGGAGATCATGGACTACTTTGTAGAGCTGTTTGGGTCCTATCGGCCTCGGCTGGTCCGAGCCGCGCGTCTTGTCCCAGAGCGAGTCTCTGATGAGCGGTGACTCGTCCGTGATAGTCTCAGGTTCGATGCGCGGGTCCAACCTTCCTGTTCTGCGTGCGTCGAAGTACTGGCGCATGTAGTGCGGTGCTTCTGCTCTAACGAAAGTGTCGTACTCCTCGTAGTCGCCCTTGGTGATGTCGCGTTCCACGTGGATGTGAACAGGGTCGACGCCTTTCTCGAGATCTTCCTTGACGTGCCTGTAGCGGAGCAGTGTCAACGTCTCTTCCCGGAATCCTCCAAGCGCTAGAAGGCTGATGATGACCTTGCCGCGAAGATCTGCAACGTCGAGGAGCAGTGCGAGCTCCTGCTGTGATGGTGATCTGTCCTTGTAGGTGACCTTAGGACGAGGAACCGTTGAGAGCTTCACTTCGATACCGTTGACGCGATACCAGCTTCGCAGCTGCTTGGCAATACCGTGTAATCTTCCAGGTGATCGTCCCTGGTCTTGGAGATCCGCGATGAGGTCCTCGATGGCTTTCTGGTGAGCCAGTATTCGTTTACGATTCTTTTTCGCGTCGGAGATGATCTGGTCTGGGGTTGTGTTCCACCTGGCCGCGTATTGCGCGACAGTGTTGGTGTACGCGTAGAGGCTCTGAACGCTACCGCTGTATTTTCTCAGAAAGTGTTTTGCGAGCTCGACGAGACTCTTGTTGTCGAGGACGAGAGGTATCAGTTTTGGCCGGTTGAGTGTCAATCCTTGTAGAATGTACTGGTCCAAGCCTCTCTGTCCGAGCGCTAGGACCTTGCTCAGTGGAACTGTTACTGGTGTTTTGAGCCGGTATTGTTTGACGCTGCGTTCGATGGCTATGTTGGCGCCATCGATTCTGCCAAGGCTCTTGACGAACTCGATGTCTTCGACGCGTAGCTGCTTCGGCTGGAATAGTAGTTCTGTTGTCTGGCGTGTTCTTGGCTGTGGTGTTGTCAGCATTTGACTTCGCCTATTTTCCATGACCAAGTTCCGACTCGTTCGCTAAAAAGCTATCCTTACGGCTATCCTTACTTTCCAGCTTCGAAATCTCGACAATATCGCTTCGCAGAATAACGAGTCCCATCCCTAGGAGCTGAGGATTCGAATACGTCTCAAGGGTGAGCGTGAGGAACTCAGGTTCCAGCCGGTGGACCCTGCCAACGGTCCTTAGGACTCGTGGCCTCTGCGTGCTCGGGTTAGAATCCTTGAAGAAGCAATGGTCCCTATACTGACAGACGACGTAGTCTCCTACCTGAAGGCCTGCGACAGAGTCATTGAGAAATTCTCGCTTGTTCCCCCGGTTCATTCCTCGGCTCCGTAGGTTTTCTGGTGGCAGGGTCCGCAGCGGAGGTAGTTGTCCAGGCCGGGTCGACGAGGCACCGTCTTGCCGCAAAGGCTGCAGACTCCAACGTCGACATAGCTTTCGAACTGCTCCGTCTCCCCCGCTATCGCTGTCATTGTGGTATTCCAACCTGAAGTTCTGCTGGAGACCCACAGTCTTCGCAGCTAGTCGAGGTAGGCGACCCAATCCTCCGGACCCCGTTGAAGCTCTCGTATCGCTTGCCACGATAGCAGCCGTTGCAGAGGTTCTTGATTGTCAGGGGCATTTCGATGGTCGCAGCGAGTCCACGCTTGACCTTTGGATGGAGGAGAGGAGGGTTCCCGGTCCATTCGTCCACAGTCTCCTGGTCGCGCGTATAGGAAGTGTCCGAAGTGGCAATGTGGCTAGCCACTTTACCACTAGGAACCACTTGTAGCGCTTCTATCCCGTACCGTCTGAATCTCCGCACCAGTTTCGCCTCGTTCCAGACAATGGCCCGCTTCCCGTCGATCCGGCAGTCTCTGAGTCCGAACTTGTGCACCTTTCGGCCTATAGAGTCGCTCGAGAGAGTCTCGTACTTTTCTCGTCCGTCGTTGTAGAGGTTGGCGATGTCTGCTGTCTTGTAACGATCCTCTCCTGGGCGAGCCTGGCGGATCATGGCAAGCGCTTGGAGGATCTGTGCCTCCATACTGACGCCTCTCTCCTCTCTCCGATCGTTGGAGTCTTCGTTGGCGAGTTCTAGGATGTGCTTCTGGGCCAGCGGGTCCGGGGTGACTCGGTAAAGGGGCCCGAACTTTTCAGTGGCGTTGTGGCTTCCCATCAGAAGTTTGAGATCCTCGAGGGAGAGAATCGGCTCCGGGTCCTTGTGCCACACGCTTCCAGTCTCGTATTGTCCCCAGTAATATTCGAGGTACTGACGGAGCTCCTTGATTCCTAGATCGTTGACAGTGGGGTGAGATACCGGAATGTCCGGGTTGATGTTCTCCTCGGTGTTGATGACTACGCACCGTCGCTTGAGAGTTCGAGGAATGTCCTCGGTTGAGAGAATGACCTTGAACCCAAACGGGTCGTAGAACTTGAGAATCCTCGCTTCAGAGTCGATCCGCGGGATCAGCTCGTCTTGCTGATACCCGGCGTTCAGTATTTCGATCAGAGCTTCAGAGAGCTCGCTACTGTTCCTGTGACGGGGTGCAAGCTTCTCGCCCTCGTCTATGATCAATGTCGGGTGGTGTCGTTCTATTGTCCAAAACAGGTTTGCAGGCTTAGGACTGACGACAAGTAGACCCCGCTGGCAGAGGACTTTGTGCCAGTGTCCTATCCGGCCTTTACCCGTGCCGTCCGGTCCAAAACAAAAGAGGTAGGGTGTAGTCCTGTTTTCCCTGACGCGGCCAGAGTGAAGTACATTGCTAGCGCAAAGCTCGTAGTGGCGATCGTCCTCGAGATCGGCCCAATGTCTTGCGGACTTGACCAATCGGTCGTAGAGCCACCTGTCGCTCTCAGGCTTTTTGGGAACGATCAGTCCGAAGAGCCGACCGGCCTCATCCTGAATCCTGGCCCGTTCCTGCGCCTGGCGCTCCTCCTGAGTTAGCGGAGGTGTCAATACAGTTTTGCTCCACATCTTGCACAGCGCGTTTTTGATCGAGAATTGTATGTCTGGCAGACGTAGCAGCGACGCTTCCGAGACACTACCTCGCCCAGCTCCTGAATAGTCCCCTGAGACTCTCGTCAATCACTTTGGTACGCCGCGGTCTGCATCGTCTAGTGAAGAAGTCCGCGAGAAATCGTCCGCAACAACGATTCTGCTTTGCTCCGAAACTCATTTCTCGTCAAAGCCACAATAATATGGTCGTCCGGATATTAATCCGGATTCAGCCAGCGAATCCATTGTTTCACTGAATCTATAGATTCACAGAATCTATGGTATCAGCGAACGAATATTAGCATCAGAAGGTCGTCGGCACCGCACAGATGTCTCGTGACAAGAAGAAAGCAGCCATGCCGGCTACACCGCTTGATCCTTGGCTGAAAATGGTGAAGGGTACAGACAAGCTTCAACTCTCCCGTATCGGCATAAAGGCCTTCGCGGTGCGAAAGTGGGCTGAGAGAACCGGAACAGATATTGTAGATGCGGCATTAGCAAGGTCTCTCGGCACTAGTCCTCGAGCGCTCCAAAACGTCGAAAAGCAGATCTTTCCCAAACAGAAAGCCGAACTCTACGCGATTCTTAAGCTGGCGCAGTTCGGTGGGCTGCTCGATGAAATGGCTACCTTAGAGAGGCGCAACAGTCGAACGCGCTGGCTGAACAATTTCCCACTGTACGTAAAAAACGGATTCTATCCGTGGGACCCGTCAACGGGCTATCGACGGCCGACCCCGGGAGAACTGTCCGGAGAATCTGTCAGGAACACCAGAATCAGTGATGACCTTGCAAAGTTGGTTGCGGAGGACCCAGAAATCGAAAAGTTGCTGCGGAAGTTCCAGCTCCGACGAGAAAAACAAATGGCGGAGAGGTTGCGTGAGACAATCCTTCTCGTCACGAAAGATCATCGGGGTCCGCTCCAGGCTCTCCGCGAGAAACAACTGGCGGTCAAGAAAACGACTTTCCTAGCACTTCTCAGAAACCCAATCCTTTACGGAATGATACGTTCCCCCTACGACGGAGAGCTCTACAGGGCAGTGCTCGGACCCGACAAGCCGATCATTTCGCGGGAGGAGTACCACCTTCTCCAAGAAGAACTCCAACGACAGCGAAGCTCGAAGAAGGCCAGACGTGCAAACGCCAGAGAAGATATAGTTAACGCCTTGAAGGCATCAGATTTGACCTTCACACAAATCGTGAATGCGACCGACAGGGATCGCAACACTGTAGCTAGAGCCCTGCGCGAATTGAAAGCTGACAGACGCTTGGAGAAGGAAAGGGACTACCGCGGCTCCTATCATTTGGTTACGCCATGATCGTGAATCCATTCAAAGCGGAGGATCTCGTCACTGTGCTGAACTCTTGGACGAGGAAGGCTCCGAGGAGGGAGGAGGCTTTGGCGCGGAGTCGACGATTGACATTGCCAATTCGGTTCTTGAGTACAGATCGTACCATCCAATCACCATAGATGACGCCCCAACTCCCAGAAAGATCAGGGCGAGCATCAGAGAGATAGGGCCCGCGACCAGTATTGCGGCTAGAGCGAAGAACGCGGAGATGATAATGAGGAAGATGCCGGCTGCAACTTCCACGAACGCACTCAAGCTTAGGCTCTTCAAATCGTTCAGAATATCCCCGAAATCGGACTTGGAGACTCTACCGATTTCGATGACCTGTCGTCTCAGGGCTCGCATTTCATTGAGCCAGTTCCCGACCAAGGTGAAGGCTATGGTCCATCCCACGGTCAGAAAACTGTCGAAGGTTAGAACCCCTTGACCTGCGGCTACTATCCGGTCTGGAGACGGAAGCGGCGGAGTGAAGATGTCTCCGAAAAATATGCCAAGAATGGCGCCAACCGGTAGGGCGACAGCCAAGGCGATTCTGATGGTTCGGATTTTCGGCTGATCATTCTTTCTCAGCGCATTGAAAGCCGACAAGAACGAGACTCCACCAACAGTCAACACCCCTTCAAGGGATACGCAGAATAGAGCGTTGGAACAAGAGAGAACTCCGCTCACTACTCCCGTCGGAAAGATAGCTGCTCCAGCGAGAAGAAGAATTCCCAAGACAAGGACGGCGTAGACGCCGGCTCGCCGCCTAGGTTTGGTCCTTTGAGATCTAATCATTTAGCAGTCAGGACAGTTGCTGATTCTTCGCTATGTAGTTTGAGATGACGGCGTTGAGAACTTTCAGAGACTTCTCTAGGATGCCCATCGCCTCGGATTCAGGGACCCAGAGGTTTACGGGGCGCTGAACTCCCGGCTCTCGGTTGAGCAACAGTGCTCTGTCTAGTTGTTGACCCCAGTGCACGACGAAATTGGCTCTGTCGCGAACTTGTTTGATGAGATCCTCGGTACTCTTGTCGAGAAGGTTTCGGTCCTTGGCCGACTTGACTATTGAACCCCAGCGGTCTTCGATCGAACTGAGGTCAATGCTGCTAGACATAGGTCCCCAGCCAGCCTTGGGCATTCTTGGAGTTCTTGTCACAGCGGTGTAGATTGCCGCCTCCAACGAGGCTCTGCACATTATCGCGGTTCCCTGGAACGCACCGTTCTGGAAGCAACACAAGGCTTCGTGAAAAAGGGTCCCACCATCGACCATCAAGACCTGAAAGTCTGCCAGCTGTTCTCGAATTTTTCTCGCGAAATCCGTCCGGCGGTCCCTATGCTCATCACAGTTCGAGAGACCGATCCAGACAGTGTCCTTAAACGGCTCAGACAATGCGCTGCCCGCCGATCTTAACTTCGCGTTTCAAATAGGTTAGGAAGGTTCCATGTGGAACCTCAATCGACGTGTAGGTTTTCAAGGCAAAAGACCACTGATCCTTGGTTGGTCAAGTTGGCTTGGGTGACTTGCCCCATTGGTTAATCTCTCCTCGTGGACCACAACCCAGAAATCCTCATTCCAGATACACAGGGTCCAAGCGTGGACGATCACCCGAGAATGACCAAACTGTCACCAAAAGCTCGAACCGCAGAAAAACGGGAAACTCCGATTGAGATGCAGGAGTTCAGGATTCCTATCAAGCATACCTTCATTGCGAGGATCAGCGCACATGCCAACAGCCATCACATTCGTCTTCCAAGGGACCTGCTGGAGTTCTACGATCTTCATGCCGGTGACCAGTTGAAGATCGAAGTCACCGATGCGAAAGGTGAGAGGCCGGTTGTCCGCAGTGAGTAACTCTCATCCTTTGCTCTGGGCCAGACATTTTCGGGCCTTAAATTTCGCGTGGATTTTGTTCGTGAAAAAACGCCGGCACGCTAATCTTGGTCATTATAACAATGCTCCTAGTGTTGGAGGATCGTCAACGTTGCAGAGCGCCGTTGCTGGACCCACTGCCACTGCCGCTCTTTCCGAGCTCCTCCAACCTCCGGTTCAAAGACGGATCAAAGACCGTCCAGTCAAGGTAGAGATCCACGTCTCGAAACTTCTCCTCAAAGAGTTCGACAGGTTCTGCTCAGAAAATACGAAGACCCGAAGCGAGCTGACCGGTCGCGCTTGGAGAGCGTTGATGAACGCAGCGAGATGGTCAGGCGATCTGAAGCCCACTGACAAGGAGGGTTTAGATCATTGAGGCTGTCCGAGTCTCAGCTCCAGAGAATCTTCGAGGACAAACACTACTGGCGGCAAGTCTGGCTAGAGATAGTAGCTGATGCGGACCCTGAGAGCCGTCAGCACCTAAAGATTCGTGAAGCCACCCACGAACTCGGGACCTCTTCACCCTCTCGGGTCCCACAACCCATCGCCGATTCGCAGATTGGTCGAGCCAGTTCTTTTCCCCTGTCCGAGTTCAAGCGGCGGGTCCGCGGCATCGGCGATGCTGCGATTATCAAAGGTGCTGAGGAGAAGACTTTGCGTAGCGTCCTGCGTTTCGACGGGTCTTACGAGATCACGACAATTACGCCTAGCCGGGACCCCAAGTATCTCAAGCCCGAGACGAGGAATCCAGTCCAGATTCAGCGCTTCGATACGACGAGTGATCGACGACGTGGACCCGACCCGGCGGATCCAGACGCCAAGCTCCTGGTCGAGAGGTGGAATAGTGGAAAGGAGCCAGCGCCTCCGATTCCCAGAAAGATCCAATTTCGAAACAATCGTCAAGAGGTGAGAGAATGAACAAGATCAGAGAACTCGTCAGAAGAATAAGGGAGGGGCCTTTACCTCGAGCTGACAATCCTCAAAGCGTTCGCCAAATCAGAGGACTTTCACCAGCGCATAACGACTCGCGGCTAGGACTTCCAGCTCCAAGTCCAAGGATACCCGTTACTCACCAAGTTCCGCAAGCTACTACCGCGCCGGTCACACTGCCAGCACAGCTGAGCCCTGACGCCACATGGTCGAAACCTGGAACCCTCAAGCCGACCACGGTTCCGCTCAACGGTTCAACCGATCGGCGAAGGCGGAGATAGCACCGCCGCGGTGGTTGTATGTTGACGTCAATCCCCGAGACAAACAGGGCGGAGAATCTTGCTTCACCTCAGTATCCAGTGAAGCCTCTCCAAACTCTTCCTATCGTTGAGGAAACGAGCACCGTCATGAGGTACAATGCGACGTGCCAGTGTGGTCGAACCTTCAGACACCGAGATCGTAAGACGCTTGAGAGCAACATCGACAGGCACCTGATCCGATTTCATGGAGCCAACGCCGAGTACCGGCAAAAGCTGGAGTACGTGAAGAAGGAGCTGGGCCAGATCCGTAAGCGAATGAACCGACGCTGGGGCTGCTAATGTTATAGGGCTATTGCCTTTCCAACCCACCCCCCGGGTACCGGGGGTCAGCCCGTATCCAGCTGAGATCGCGAGTTCTCGCCCAGAATGGAAGAATCGTTCGGTACGTTTCGACCGGAAACCCTTGGGAAAAGGTGCGATTACTAATACCAAGAGATTAACCTAAGCAAATTTGAACGGAAAAGGGGGATTTGTTGGCACCTAAGCAAGACCCCGCAAAGAGAACAAAAGTGGCGAGAGAGGTTCCGAATCTTGTTTCGGATGATATCGAAAGACTTCGGCAGATCTTCCCTCAGATTTTTTCTGAAGGGAAAGTTGACTTCGAGAAATTGCGGGCAACTTTAGGGGACATAGTCGAGACTAGACCAGAGAGGTTCATTTTTTCTTGGGCCGGAAAGCGAAATGCAATTCAGATACTACAAATGCCCACCAGAGCCACGCTCGTTCCAATCAGAAACGAGTCAGTGGACTTCGATGAGAGTAAGAACATCTTCATCGAGGGAGATAACCTAGAAGTTCTGAAACTTCTGTCCAAACCCTACTTCGGACGAGTGAAGATGATGTACATCGATCCGCCGTACAACACCGGAAATGACTTCGTCTATCAGGACAACTACGCAGACCCGCTCGAAGCGTATCTGAAGCTGACAGGCCAGAGGAGTGCCGAAGGAGACCTTCTCACAAGTAATCCAGAAACCAGCGGGCGATTTCACTCGTCTTGGCTATCGATGATGTACCCCCGGTTGTTCTTAGCAAAACAGTTGCTGGAAGATGGCGGCGTGATATTCGTCAGCATTGATGAACACGAAGTGTACAATCTTCGCCAGATCATGAACGAGATTTTTGGAGAAGAGAACTTCGTTGCGGAATTCATTTGGAAAGCAAGGGCTGGAAAAACCGGAACAATATCACAAGTGTCGTTTCAACATGAATACGTAATCTGCTACCAATCAACCTCGCAAGCAAAACTCAAGAAGCAAGAAAGGGTAAAGGTCGGCGGAACCTACTCTGATGACAAGGGCAAGTATCAACGCGAACAACTGAGGCAGTGGGGTCAAGCTGACAGACGGGAAGACAGACCCCAGATGTTCTACCCTATCAAAGGTCCCCGCGGCATCGAAATTTATCCAATGAAAGACGATGGGACCGAAGGTAGATGGCGCTGCGGTAAGACAAAAGCCGAAGCCATGGCGAGTAACGGTGACCTTGACTATGAGCAGGTCGGAGGACGCTGGCAAGTCTACAGAAAAATAAGAGAAGGACGAAGCACCTTCAGCGCATACGGAACAATATTGGAAGATGTAGGAACCACTGCTGACGGGACGAAAGTACTACAGGAATTGATGGGAGCGCGAGTGATGGATTTCCCGAAACCTCCGAGCCTCATGAAGTTCCTAATAGACCTCGGCACATGGGATGATGACCAAGCCATCGTGATGGATTTTTTCGCAGGCTCGTGCTCTACTGCTGAAGCTGTCTTCGATTTGAACCGTGATGATGGTGGAAACAGACGATTCATTATGGTTCAGCTCCAAGAACCCACTCCTAAGGATTCGATAGCCAGGAAAGAGGGGTATGCTACGATATCAGACATTGGCAAAGAGCGAATTCGGAGGGTCATTCGAAAACACAAGCAGAATGCGCAGACTACATTGAAGAAAACGGTCACAGATGGCCTTGGATTCAAGGTATTCAAACTCTCTGAGTCGAACTACAAGCCGTGGAAGGGTGTAGACGAAAAGACTCCGGAGAAATATGCGATTGAAATGAAGGAGCACATCGATTCGCTCGTCAAAGACTGGAAGCGAGAAGACGTCATCTACGAAGTAGCCATCAAAGAAGGTCTTGGTCTCACGTCGCTGATAGAAAGAGAGAGGAAATACACCGAGAATGAAATTTGGAAAGTAACAGACAAAGAAAGCGGACAGTTCTTCCTAATCTGCTTGGATAACAAGGTGGGATCCACAACAATCCGAAATCTGGACACTTCGAAGGACGCCATGTTTGTGTGTCGTGACGTCGCAATCGACGACACCGGGGCAGCGAATCTTGCTTTACAAACAATACTCAAAACGATATGAGTGTTTTTCTTGGAATTCAGATTCGACGCCAAACAGGAATTCCAAACCAGAGCTGTCGAATCCGTGGCACGCATTCTTGATGGCCAAGGACGGGTCGAGTCGGCGATTCGATATGCGCCAAGAACTGGCTTCTTAGGATCTCCTAACCAGCTGACTCTAAGCGACGATGATGTTCTTAGGAACATCCAACTTGTTCAGCAATCCAATGGTCTTCCAATCAGTTCGGACTTGGCGTTTATCGAGGAAGAAATTGATACTGCCGATGGCAAGAAGCGAGCGAGATTCCCGAATTTCTCTGTTGAGATGGAAACTGGCACTGGGAAAACCTACGTCTACATCAGAACCGCGCTGGAGCTCAACAAACGCTATGGGTTTCGCCGCTTCATCACTGTTGTTCCTTCAATAGCTGTCAAAGAAGGTGTTCTCAAGACATTTCGCATGACGGAACGACACTTTGGCGACCTCTACGGAAACTTGCCATACAAGTTCTATTCGTATGATGCTTCGAACCTAACCCAAGTCAGACAGTTTGCCACATCATCAAACGTCGAATTCATGGTGATGACTCTTGACTCGTTCAACAAGGCGCTGACAGAAGATGGTAAGGGCAACGTAATCAGGCGACCAACTGATCGGCTTCAAGGAGCTACCCCTATTCATCTCGTTCAGGCCTCAAAGCCGGTCCTAGTCCTTGACGAACCGCAGAACATGGAGAGTGAAAAGAGCATTGCAGCCCTGGCTGCGCTTGACCCTCTCCTCGCTCTTCGCTAGCGCCACACATAGAAATCCATACAATCTCATTTACCGACTCACCCCTGCAGATGCGTATCGACAGGGTCTGGTCAAGAAGATCGAAGTCGCTTCCGTCGTAAAGGAGGACGACGTCAACCAAGTTTTCGTCCGCGTTGACGATATCGCTGCGAGGAGGAACACAATTAGCGCCTCACTCACGGTTAACAAAATGATGAAGGGAGGGGCGGTGAAAGAAAAATCGATTACAGTCAAGCCCGGTGACAATCTTAGAGAGAAAACGAATCTTCCCGAGTACGACTCTTTTCTTGTGGAAGAAATTAACCCAGGGTCAAACACAGTTCTATTCTCAAACGGACTCCAAATGCAGGTCGGAGACGAAAGGGGGGCCGACAAAGAAGCGATTTTCCAAGCACAGATTCGCTACACCATCGAAGAACACCTCCGGAAGCAAGACAGGCTTCGTCGATACGGAGTGAAGGTCCTATCATTATTTTTCATTGACCGTGTAGAAAACTACGTCTCGGATAACGGTATTATTCGCCGTGCTTTTTCGAAGGCATTCAACGAACTCAAAGAAAAAGATCCGGACTGGAAGAAGCTCAACGATGCAGATGTACAGGCGGCTTATTTTGCTTCTACTAAGAGGAGAGATGGAGAAGTCGTGCTAGAAGACAGCTCCTCGGGAAAATCGGAGAAGGACCAGGAGGCTTACGATCTGATAATGAAGGACAAGGAACGACTCCTATCGTTCGAAAGCAAAGTCGCATTTGTCTTTTCACATTCCGCGCTCCGGGAGGGTTGGGATAATCCGAATGTGTTCCAAATATGCACGCTCAATCAAACGATTTCCAAAATCAAGAAACGGCAGGAAGTCGGAAGAGGAATTAGACTGGCGGTCGACCAGACAGGTGAACGTGTTCATGAACCGCAAGTGAACTTGCTGACCGTAGTAGCGAATCAAAGCTACGACAATTATGTCCTACAACTGCAGAATGAAATAGTGGAAGAATATGGGGAGGGAGTCGAACTTCCACCCAAGCCTGCTGATGCCCGAAAACACACTACCGTGAGTCTGAGGAAAGAATACATTCTCAAACCTGAGTTCAAAGAGCTGTGGGAGAGAATCAAGAGTAAGACAAGATACTACGTTACTGTCGATACGCCTAAGCTGGTTGAAGAAACCGTCAAGGTCGTTGACACTCTGGAAATCAAACCTCCAAGAGTTGTAGTCACTAAAGCCAAACTTGACATGGACAGCGAGGGCGCATACGAAGCCTTTCTGCTGAGTACCGCCAAGACGTTTGTAGACCTTGCAGGTCGCTACCCTCTGCCTAATCTCGCTGAACTCATGTCATACCTCCTGGAGAACACTACTCCGCCAGTCCGCCTTTCGAGGAAAACCTTGGTCGAAATATTTCTGATGACGAAGAACAAGAAAGCGGCACTTGACAATCCATTTGAATTTGCTTCAGCAGTTGTGCGTGTGCTCAAGGAAAAGTTGGCAGACCATCTCGTGAATGGGATACAATACGAGAAGGTCGACGAATGGTATGAGATGTCGCAACTCGAGGACTCCTTCCTAACTTGGGAGGACTACGTAGTTCCCGCTACTCGTTCGGTCTACGATAAGGTCGAGTACGAATCAGATACTGAGAAGCAGTTCATTGAGGGACTGGAGAAAATTGACCAAGTGAGAATGTTCATCAAGTTACCGTCTTGGTTCACAGTATCTACTCCAGTCGGCGACTATAATCCCGACTGGGCTATAGTGTGGGAGGACCGTGATGTGCACGGGAAACCAACGAGCAAACCGCTACTTTACCTAGTAAGTGAGACGAAGAGTACCACGCAGAGGGATAAGTTGCGTCCTGATGAGAGACGCAAGATTGTTTGTGGACAGCGGCACTTCGAAGGCGCATTAGGAACCAGCTACAAAGTGGTCACTAGTCCGACAGAGCTTCCTTAGATTCAGAATCTTCGAGACTTCTTCCTTCATTTCACACTCAAAACAAACTTGATTAGCCCCATGGCTATCCGGCCGACCGCATGGTAACGATAGAGGAAGATGTCAAAGTCATCAAGGTCGGAAACAGTCTCAGAATCGCCATTCCAGTGGTCTTCTGCAAGGCGCTTGGGATAAAGGAGGGCCACACCCTACGCCTCACCAGCACGAATGGCGATATCCTGGTAAGTCCTCTGCAACGCAGGGAAATTAGGAAGAAGGCCTAGAAACCACTTCTCTCATGGGCCAGAAAACAATCGCCATACGTACTTTGGGAATCCGGGCGGGCCCACCAAGAAAACTCAGCGAATCATTCGCCGCTCCATAGAAAAGCTCGCAGATTTCCAGAAGAATGAATCTGGGGACTGAGACTACGTGCTTCTTATTGCCATAAAGCCAAGCCTTGCGAACAGGGTGATCCTGGAATTCTTGCAGCCGAAAACAAAGAAATAAGCTGGACTGGGTGGATGGAAGTCCTGCTGTCGGGAGGATTCTGTTACCCATGAGTAAAGTTGTCGTCTCCATGTTCCTATCTCTAGATG
>WNGJ01000833.1_pt1 | contig 45544 bp, 44 predicted proteins | sample 5400611 | NCBI WGS metagenome assembly WNGJ01 (sample SAMN13153375, study PRJNA577476) | soil metagenome | isolation source: 40 cm soil or saprolite under Garry oak tree replicate 1 | place: USA:California | collected 2016-06-15
GCCCGATCCTGTCCAGTAGCTCGTCGACCCATGGGCGATCGGGCTTCGCGCCCGCGATCGAGAGCGGCAGCAGGATGTTCTCCTCCGCTGTGAGCATCGGGAGGAGGTTGAAGAACTGGAAGATGAAGCCGATGTGCCGGCGCCTGAGCTTGGTCAGGTCCGAGTCGTTCAGCTTCGAGATGGCCGTGCCGTCGATTGCAACCTCGCCGGAGGTCGGTTTGTCCAGGCCGGCGAGGATGTGCATCAGGGTGGACTTGCCGGAGCCCGACGGGCCCATCACGGCCGTAAGCTGGCCCTTGGGCACGTCGAGGGAGACGCCTCGGAGCGCGTCCACAGCGGTGTCGCCCTCGCCGTAACGCCGAGTCAAGTCGGTGGCAGAGACGACCGGCCCCGCGGAGGAAGCCTCGCCTGCCGCTGCTGTTGCTGCCATTTGCGCGGGAACTGCCACTGTCTCGCTCATCTGTCCTCCATGTCGGTGCGGCCAGTGTCCACCGTAGCGGGATGGCTCACAAGGCGGCCTACTGGCCGCTGTCTGGTGCGGTTAACCGCACCCGCGCGGTCTTATCGGTCTCCCGCGGAGAGGAACCAGATGACGAAACCGCCGTAGACGGCGATCAGGAGCGCTCCCTCCCAACGCCGGGCACGGCCGTCACGGATCACGAAGCCGACGAAGAGCGCCGCCGCACCCATGGCCACGAGCTCGATCGGCCTGAACGCAAGCGAGAGCGGGTGCGCGGAGGCGAAGGACGCCAACGTGACCACGGGGATGACGAGGAGTCCGACCTGGGCGCTCGAGGAGATCGCGATCTCGGTCGCGAGCTTCATCTTCCCGCGGCGGGCGATCACGACCGCGCCACCGTGCTCAGCAGCATTGCCGACGATCGCGACGATGACGATTGCGATGAAGAACTCGGAGAGATTCGCCGCTTCCGCGAAGGCCTGGAGGGAGTGGACGAGGATCTCGCTGATCACCGCGGTCGCTGCCGTGGCCGCTCCGAGGATCACGAGTGCCGTGCGCAGGCTCCATCCGCTCGAGTCGGTTACCTCGTGTGCCGGGCGACGCCTGAGATCGGCGATCGTGACGGCGAGGTAGAGGCCGAGCAGCACGATCGCAGGGCCGACGCTGAGCACGGCGAGCGAGTGGCGATTCGGGTTGCTGTGCCACCCGGGGACCGACGGGATCAGCAGCAGCACCACGGCGACGATGACAAGGCCCAGCTGGCTGAGCAGCGAGCGCCGGTCGAGCTCTGCGTTGTCCTTGCCGAGGACCAGCGCCGCACCGAGCACGAGCAGGATGTTCGAGACGATGCTGCCGGCCACCGAGCCACGCACGACATCAGGCAGGTTGTCCGCAACCGCGATCAGGGCGATGATGACCTCGGGCGCGTTTCCGAAGCTCGCGTTCAACAGACCGCCGATGCGTGGGCCCGTGTGTTCTCCCGCGTGTTCGGTCGCCTCCCCGATCAGCCAGGCCAGGGGGATCAACGAGAGCGCGGCCAGCACGAACAGGGCCGTCTTGTCCGGGTGGACGAAGACGTCGAGGAGCGTCGTGATCGGGGCGAGCGCGAGCGAAGCCCAAAGGAGTCGTCGCGCCACGAGCTCCTAGCCTAGCGGCCTTAGCTGATCTACAGCCTTCATGTCAAGTCTTGCGGAGGCCGCTTTTCGGGACGACAATTCCGGCATGCAACCACCACCGGCCCAGCGCCTCGAGGCACTGACCGTTACGGAGCTTCCGCTCCGGCCTCAGGACGAGTTGGAGTGCCGCAGGTGTGAGGTGCACTGCGACAAGGTGGTCTATCCGTCCGCATGCGTGGAGCGCGCCTGCCCGTTCTTGTATGCCTACGAGGAATTCGGGCACACGTACATCGGCTGTATGCAGCGGGTGTACGGCGTCGAGATCGATCTGGAGATGCTGCGAGAAGCCGAGGCGCGCCGCGAAGGGTTCGGTGCGATGCGCACGACGCGTGCGCCGCTCCCGATGTGCCGCGTCGAGGTGGAGGAGTGCTACGACGCGGGACGATCGGGCGAGCTCGGGTGCGTGAACCCGGAATTCCACGAGCTTCCCCTCGGCAGACCGACGTTCAAGGTCTTCGCCCAGCTGGTGGACTGAGCGCGCGGATCTCAGGCGCGGATCTCAGGCGCGTCGCGGCCGCGTCGAGCCGGCGACGCTCTCTAGGAGGTCGCGCGGGCGTGGAGCTCGCGAAGCTTGCGGATCTCGTCGGCGTTCGGGCCCTTTCCGTCTGCGCCGGGCACCTCGAGGACGACGGGTAGCGCTTGCAGCTTCGGGTGCGCGAGGAAGACCCCGAGCCCCTCGCCGATCAACCCTTCCCCGATGTTGTCATGGCGGTCGCGATTCGATCCAAGCGGCGCCTTGGCGTCGTTCGCATGGAGCGCGCGCAGGCGGTCGAGCCCGATGCGCTGGTCGAGATCCTCCAGCAACGCGGACCAGGTCGACGCATCGGTGACATCCACGCCTGACACGAAGAGATGGCACGAGTCGAGACAGACGCCGAGGCGCTCGTGCCGTCCGAGCGCGGTGAAGACGGCGGCGAGCTCGTCGAGCGAGCGACCGATCGTCCCGCCCGCGCCGGCGGAGTTCTCCATCAGCAACCAGGTTCGGTCGTTGCAGCGGTCGAGCACCTGCTCGACCGCCGGCACGAGCCGCTCGAGGGCGGTCTCGAAGCCGGCACCGAGATGCGAGCCGAGGTGCAGGACAACCGCGTCGGCCTCGAGCACGCACGCCGTGTCGACCGTCGCGCGCATGGTGTCGACGCTCTTCGAGTAGATCGCGTCGTCCGGCGCGGCGAGGTTCACGAGATAGAGCGCGTGAACGAGGACAGGGACGCCGGCCTCCTCGCGTTTCGACCTGAACTCCTCGAGATCCGCGGGGTCGTGCTCGGGGAACCGCCAGGTGCGTGGGCTCTGGACGAAGAGCTGCACCGTCTCCGCGCCCATCGCGGCCCCGTTGTCGAGCGCCTTCTTCACACCTCCAGGACAGTGGGCACCGAACAGCACGCCAGTAACCTAACGGTGTGTCCGTTCGTGTCCGCATGGCTCCGAGCCCGACCGGCTTCCTCCACATCGGGAACGTCCGGACGGCGCTCTTCAACTGGCTGTTCGCCCGCAACAAGGGCGGGGAATTTCGACTGCGGATCGAGAACACCGACACGAGCCGCGAGGTGGAGGAGGCGACCCAGCAGATCCAGGATTCCCTTCGCTGGCTCGGGCTCGACTGGGACGGCGACGTCACCTTCCAGCTCGACCGGCTGCAGGACTGTGCCGCCGTCGCGCACCGTCTCGTCGAGGAGGGGAAAGCGTACGAGGACGAGGGCGCGATTCGCTTTCGCATGCCTGACGAGGGCGGCACGGCCTGGGACGACGCGGTGCGCGGCCGGATCGAGTTCCCGAACGACAAGCTCGAGGACCTCGTACTCGTTCGCTCCGACGGACGGCCGACCTACAACTTCGCGTCGCCGATGGAGGACGTATGGGACGGAATCACCCACGTCATTCGCGGTGAGGACCACATCTCGAACACGCCGAAGCAGATCAACATCATCCGCGCCGTCGGCGCTGAACCTCCCGTCTACGCGCATGTCTCGCACGTCCTGGGCCCCGACGGCAAGAGCCTGTCGAAGCGACATGGATCGGTGACCGTGGACGAGTTTCGACACGCGGGTTATTACGCGCCCGCGTTGATGAACTTCCTCGCGCTCCTCGGCTGGAGCTACGACGACAAGACTACGATCATGTCGCGCGACGAGTTGATCGAGCGGTTCAGCCTCGACCGCGTGGTTCCGAGCCCGGCCACGTTCGACTACGAGAAGCTCGACTGGCTGAACGGGATGTACCTGCGAGCTCTGTCACCGGAGGAGTACGCCGCCGAGCTCGTGCGCTACCTGCGCGATGAGGGCTACGACTGGGACGAAGCGCTCATTCGGCGGGCTGCGCCGATCGTGCAGGAGAAGATCGAGCGCTTCGGACAGTTCCCCGACTTCGCCGGATTCCTCTTCCGCGACATCGAGCCGGATCTAGCACTGCTCAACGGGGCCGCCCCGGTCGTCACCGCCGCCCGTGAGGAGCTCCAGAGTGTGGAGCCGTTCGCCGCTCCCGAGATCGAGGCCGCGCTGCGTGCTCTGGCCGACCGGCTGGAGCTGTCACCGCGCAAGGCTTTCGAGCCCATCCGCGTCGCGGTCACCGGCTCGAAGGTCTCACCCGGCTTGTTCGAGAGCCTGGAGCTGCTCGGGAGGAAGGAAACGCTGCGCCGTCTCAGCGCTGCTGCCGACCGCGCAGCTGTCTAGGGCTCGCGAGCGGGTCGAGCGCGCGCTGGAACGCAAGCCAGGAACGGCGCCTGAACTGCGGTGAAGGCCGCGGGATGCGGCTCGACGCTCGATCGATCTCGTGCTCGTAGTCGCGCTGGGAATCGGCACCCTCGCTTCTCATTTTCAACTAGTAAACGGAGTCTCCCGGGATGTAGGTACGCGTAGAATCCCGGCCCGCGTGGACTCGCCCAGCCACACCGTGCTTGTCGTCGACGACGACGCAGCCATCCGTTTCCTGTGCCGTGTGAACCTGGAGCTCGACGGTTGGGCCGTACGCGAAGCAGGAACGCTCGACCAGGCTCGGGAGACCCTCGCGGCGGGCCCCGTCGACGTCGTCGTGCTCGACGTTCACGTCGGAGCCGAGAGCGGGCTCGCCTTCATTGCGGAGATTCGGGGGCGCCACGCGGGTCTCCCCGTCGTGCTGCTCACCGGGTCGGTCGGGTCGCCGGATGTCGAAGGAGTCGACGCCGACGCAGTGATCTCGAAGCCTTTCACGCTCGAGCAACTGACCGGTACAGTCGGCAGGTTCGTGGTACGAAACCGCCCCGAGGCTCGATAGAGTCTTCGAGATGTCGACCACTGCGGTACGCAGTCCCGCGGAGTTCGAGGAACAACTCCAGCGGTATCTGTACGAGCGGTCGGAGGAGGGGCGAGCCGTCCGCGTTGGCGAGAAAGAGGTATCGGAGCAGGCGGCGATCGTCGCCCGGTACGCCGACCTCTTCAGCCGTGACCAGTTGCGGGCGCTCAGAGACGAGGAGGAGCGCGCGGTCGAAGATCGGCGCGAATGGCTCTACCGGCTCCGGAAGACCTGCGAGAGCGGGCTCATCGCAGCTGAGCTCGCCGAGAAAGACGACGAGCTCGAGAACGAGATCCTCGCAGCGCGCGTCGAATTCAAGGGAGAGGAGCTCCCCCTGCGCTCCGCACTGGCCAGGCTCTCGGTCATCTCCGACTACGCGGACCGCGACGAGCTCGGAGAGCGCTATAGGCGGAGGTCAGCCGACTTCAACGAACAGCGGCTCGAGCTCCTCCGCGCTTACGAGGAGCTGGAGGCGGACCTGACGGAAGAGCCCGACGCGGTGGCGAGGACAGAGGAGGAGAAGCAGATCTCCCTGCGCGACCTGGAACACGTCCTCGCGGCCGCGAGCGACGAGATCGAGAGCCGCTTCGTGGCGTCGCGCGAGCGTTGGTTCGAGCGGTTGCTCGGCCCGGACCGCGAGGAGCTGCCGTCGTCCGCGCACATGGGTTACATCCGGCGGCTGTCGCCGCTCGACTCCACGTACACCAAGGAGCGCGCGACTGACGTCTGCCTGGCGACTCTGTCGGCGCTCGGCTTCGACCTCGCCGCGGACCGCAACATCCGTCTCGACCTCGACGACAGGCCGCAGAAGTCTCCCCGCGCGTGCGTGATCGCGTCCGATCCGCCGCACGTCGTCCACCTGATCACTCGTGCGCAGGGCGGCCTGCACGACTATCAGGCTTTCCTGCACGAAGCCGGTCACGCTCTCCACTACGCGGGTGTCGATCCGAATCTGCCCTACACCTTCCGCAGGCTCTCCCGCGATCATGCGCTGACCGAGATCTACTCCTACATCTGCGAGGCAATCACGCGCGAGCCCGCCTGGCACGCCGAGTACTTCGGCCTTTCGGACGAGGAGGCGAGCACCAACGCGGAGGCGACGATCTTCCTCGAGGCGCTTCTCTTCAAGCGCTACACGGCGAAGCTGCAGTTCGAGCTCGACTTCTGGTCGAGCTTCGACGAGGCCGGGCTGACCAGCGAGGACTACTCGCAGCGGCTGACCGCAGCGACGGGGATTCGCTATCCGAGCGACGGCCACCTGGCGGACATGGATGCCGGTTTCTATTCGGCGGACTACCTGCGCGCCTGGATCCGCCACGCCCAGTTGCGCGCCTACCTCGTCGACGAAGTCGGCGAGGACTGGTGGCGCAGCGCGAAGACGGGGGAGCTCCTACGCAGTCTCTTCGCCGAGGGAACCAGGCCCTCGAGCGAGGAGATCGCCGGGCGGCTCGGCTTCGAGCCCTACGACACTGCTCCCCTCAGCTCCGAACTGAGCCACTAGTACGTGCGCTCCGTCGCGTACGACCATTTCTACGCCTACGACGAGCTGACCGACACGTTGCGCACGTGGGCGGAGGAAGCACCGGCCCTGTGCGCGCTCGAGTCGATCGGCAGGTCGTACGAGGGCCGCGATATCTGGCTCGTCACGGTCACGAACGCCGAGACCGGCGTACACGGCGACAAGCCGGCTCTACTGATCGAAGCCAACATCCATTCGATGGAGTGGACCGGGTGCACGGCGGCACTCCACCTCATTCACCGGCTGCTCGTCGGACATGGCAAGGACGAGCTCGTGACGCGCGCGCTCGACACTCGTGCCTTCTATGTCATCCCGCGCTTGAACCCGGACGGGGCCGAGAGAGGTCTCGAGGAGCGACGCTTCATCCGCTCGAGCGTTCGGCCGTATCCGCGGGAGGACCCGGCGGACGGTCTCCGTGTCGAGGACCTCGACGGTGACGGGCGTGTGCTCGACATGCGCATCGAGGACCCGAACGGTGCCTGGCACCCTCATCCCGACGAGCGCAAGCTGCTCGTTCGCCGCGAGCCCGTCGACTCGCCCGAGGACGGGCCCTTCTACCGGCTGCTCACAGAAGGGCGCGTCGAAAACTATGACGGCGTCACGATCAAGGTCCCGCCGCCGCTCGAGGGACTCGATCTGAATCGCAACTTCCCCGCCGAGTGGGTGCCGGAGCACGAGCAGCGTGGCGCCGGCCCCTACCCGACCTCGGAGCCGGAGGTGCGCGCCATGGTGCAGGCGGTCACGGATCGACCAAACATCACCGGCCACATCGCCTACCACACGTTCAGCGGTGTTCACCTGCGTCCGTACGCCGGCCGTCCGGACGACGACTTTCCCACACCCGATCTACGCGCGTACAAGCTGATCGGAGCGCGCGGCACGGAGCTCACGGGCTATCCCGCCATTTCCGTGTTCCACGACTTCAAGTACGAGCCGAAGCAGACGATCAAGGGCGGAGCACACGACTGGATGTACGACCACCTCGGCGTCTTCTCGTGGACGACCGAGTTCTGGAGCCCTCAGCGCCAGGCCGGGCTATCCGACTACCACTTCACCGACTGGATCAGAGAGCATCCGATCGAGGACGACGTCAAGCTGATCGAATGGGCAAAGAAGAATTACCCGGACGCGTACGTCGACTGGTACGAGTTCGACCATCCCGAGCTCGGCAAGGTCGAGCTGGGTGGCTGGGACATCATCAACTACTGGTTCAACGTTCCGTTCGACCGGTTGGAGGACGAGGTCGCGCCCCATACCGAGTGGGCGCTCTTCCATCTCCTCGTCTCGCCCCTGCTGGAGGCCCGCTCGCTCGACGTCGAGAAGCTGGGGGAGAGGTCGTTTCTCGTCCGTCTCGTGTTGCAGAACTCCGGTTGGCTGCCGACGAACGTGACGGAGAAAGCTCTACAGCGGAAGGCCGTTCGGGATCTCGAGGTCGAGGTCGAGTTGCCTGAGGGTGCCCGGCTCGTCGGCGGTGACCCCAGGACGGAGGCCGGACAACTGAAGGGCCGGAACGACAAGCGCTCCACGACCTGGTGGGCAAACGACGAATCCACGGGTGACCTCCTCAAGCTCGAGTGGGTCGTCGAGGCGCCGGCAGGAACGCAGATCGGCATCGAGGCGCGGCACCCGCGGGCCGGCACGGTCCGCAGCAACATCACACTCGAATAGCCCCCGTCCCTCGACCGAGGGATTCATCGTCACTCCCCCTGGTGAGGGACGCCCAGACGCAGGCCGGCTCCTACGTTGCGATGCGACGGAGACCGGAGAGTCTCCTGTGGCGTCAACTGCGGCTCCGCGTTCGCGCGGGCAAAGGGAGTCCTTCGAAATGCGGAATTCACGGAATTCGGGTAGCGGCGTACGCTCGAACGCGCTCTGGGGATCGGCTACTGGGAAGCGCGACAACGCACTCTGGGGACGCCGCGGGCGCGGCATCGTGCTCACCGCACTTGCGGCCTGCACGCTGCTCCTCCCGTTGGCTGCAGGAGCGAAGGACGGCGGTCCGGGCAACCTCACCGAGACATTCGTCGCCCCCGGCCTGCTCGACAAGGCCGCCAAGGATCCGGGACGGAAGCTTCACGTCATCGTCCAGAGCTCGGCCGGCGCGAGCGATGCCAACAACAAGATCACGGGACTGGGCGCAGGCGTGCGCAGGCACCTGGACCTGATCGGCGCGGTTGCCATCGACATCACCGCTGGCAAGCTGGCGGTGCTTGCGAAGCAGCCGGGCCTGACCATCACGCCAGACTCGTCCGTCCAGCTCACCGGCACCATCGCCTCTGACCAGATGTGGCCGTATGAGTCCGGGGTTGCGAAGCTCTGGGGGACCGCGACCAGCCCGGCTCCTCAGGCGCCGACGATCGCGATCGTCGACTCCGGGATCGAGGCCAACCGCGCCGACTTCGGCAACGGTTCACGCGTCCTCGGGAACATCACGATCACCAACTCGACGGCCAACACCCCCGGTGACGGCCGCGGCCACGGCACGTTCGTCGCGGGGATCGCGGCGGGCTCCGCCGACCACTATGCGGGCGCGGCGCCGAACGCGGGAATTCTTTCGCTGGACGTGATGGACGACACGGGCACTGCTCGCACGAGCGACGTCATCGCCGCGTGCGACTTCATCCTCGCGAACAAGGCGACGTACAACATCCGAGTCGCGAACTTCTCGCTCCATTCGGGTGCGTTCAACCACTTCTACAACGATCCGCTCGACCGGGCGGTGGAGAAACTCTGGTTCAACGGGATCTTCGTCGTCGCTGCTGCGGGGAACTACGGCAGCGCGGCGGGCCCGAGCGGTGTCATGCACGCCCCCGGCAACGACCCATTCGTGATGACGGTCGGTGCAGTCGATATCGGAAACAAGGTTGCCCTCGGCGATGACGCGAACGCACCGTGGTCGGCGTACGGCTATACGGAAGACGGCTTCGCAAAGCCCGAGCTCGGCGCTCCCGGCCGCTACATGATCGGGCCGGTGCCGCAGGGCTCCACCCTGGTGGCGCAGAAACCCGGCAACGTCGTTGCGCCCGGTTACATCCAGCTCTCGGGCACGTCGTTCGCTGCTCCCGTCGTTGCAGGCGTGGCGGCTCAGCTGCTTGCTCGTCACCCGGACTGGACACCGGATCAGGTCAAGAGCGCGCTGATGATGAGCGCGAAGCCGGTGCCTCAGGCGAAGCCCGGATCCGTCGGCGTCGGCCAGGTGAACGCCGGGAAGGCGGGCGACGTAAAAGGAACACCGCCGAGCCCGAATCTCGCGCTCAACAGGTTCCTCGTCTCGAGCGGGGGAAGCGTCAGCTTCGACGCAGCCAGCTGGTCGGAGGTCGTCGCCGGCAATGCATCCTGGGCAGACGCCTCGTGGGCCGACGCTTCATGGGCAGATGCATCGTGGAGCGCGGCGTCGTGGGCGGACGTTTCGTGGGCTGCCGCCTCGTGGGCGGACGCCTCGTGGGCGGACGCCGCCTTCGCCCAGGCATCGTGGGCAGACTCGGCAACCGAGGATGGAGCCGGCAGCGAAGCTGCGGGCACGCCGCCCGAGATGTCTGCAGACGCCTACGCCGAGTTGCAGGCCGATCCCGATCTGGCGCTGCCGCCGGCGCTCGTGTCCCCCTAATTCGCATGGCCGAGTCGGGCTTTCGTCGCTGGAAGCCCGACTCGCTCGCCCTCCGAACCTGCGGCTGATGCGAATCGTTGTCTCCACAGATGAGGCGGCTCCCGGGCTCGCGGACTATCTGCGCCGGTGCGAATGCATCGTCGAGATCGTGGGCGACAGGACGCTCGAGATCACCCTGTCCGACTCCTCGCGAAGTGACCGTGACATGCGGTTCGAGGTGGGCGCGTATCTCCGTGTCTGGTTGGCGATGCATCCGGAGCTCGAAGGTGCGCTCGTTCCGCCGGACGCGGCAGGAGAAGAAGAGTCGAACCTAGCCCTGTGAGTTCTTGAACGACCGAATCGCCGCGCGTGCCTTTTTCAGCGTCAGCAGGCCACTGCACACTTTCCGCTTGAGCTGAGTTTCGAGCGGGTCTGAAAGTGTCGACTGCGAGTGCGGTTCAGGCCACAAGTTCTTCGGATTCTTCGGCGCCCCGCCGAGCTCGAGCGGGATGAAGTGATCCTCCTCGTAGGCGGACGGCGGGCTCGTCTCCTCGTACAGGACCATCTGCTGGATCTTGAGCGCGTTCGTGTAAGTGACCGGTGGACGAATTGTCTTCGTCCATCCTTTGACGCAGATCGTTCTCGAAATCGTGCCCTGGCGGACGGCGGGATTGAGAGCGCCAGGTGTGATCGCCGGGTCGGGCAGGATGACACTCGGCTCTCCCGGCCCCGGTGTGGCTGGATTCGTTGTCGTCGTCGCGCTTGTCGACGTCGACTCGGTCGCGGTCGTGACGATCGCCGGCCCGGTCCTGCAGTAGTAGGTGAGGCCCTGGTAGACGATCGTCGTCGTATCGCGTGAGGGGTCGTACTCCGGTGCGCCCGGTTCAGCGCAATCCCAGAGCAGGCCCGTCGAGGTGTCCGTCCACACGTAGGTGTGATGGTCGGACGGGCAAGTGTGCTGACTGTGGCAGGGCGAGCTGTGGGCCGGAGAACCGCCGGCCACGCTCGCTGCCAGCGCCGCCCCGAAGGCGCCGCTGACGAGCATGAGAGTGATGAGCCCGAACCTGCGCGTGCGAACCCCCCGGTTCGTACCTGTCCGTCTCGGACCCTAGCGCCCGCGCAGGAAGGACCTGTGCAGCCTGCTGTACGGCGCCGAGTTGAGCGACGGCGGCTCCTGCGTAAACCGCCGGCGCGGACGGCTCGCGTCAGGAGTGAGGAACGCACCCGCGGCTCGTGTACAGGCCGCCGAATCCGGTGCGGTTGATGAAACCGAACGCGACGGGCTTGCGAGTCGCGTACGAGCGAACGGCGATGGACGCGGCAACCCCGCGGTGATCCCAGACGGCGCGCGCCCGGATCAGAAGTTGGCCACGCGCAAAGCACGTGAACCCGTGCAGCTGGTCCGGCGGCCCAGGGAGCCCCGCGTGGCTCAGCGACACGACCGTGCTCGTGTGGCGACATCGCTTTCGATCGACGAAGACGCCCTTCTCCTGGTTCTGGTATGTCTCGGTCAGGATCCAGGCCAACGCGGTGTTGGCGTTCGACATACTGAGTGAAGCGGGATAGGTGCTCGGCCCTGTGAAATTCGGGGTGTAGATGAAGGAGAAATCGCTCTTCCCGCGCAACTCCGGGACCGCACAAACAACCGTCATGTCTTGAACGGTTCGCCCGAGACTATTCCCCGCAGAGGCCGAGTCGCTTCCGACACGACCCACAACCACGCTGGCGACGATGAGCAGGACGACGGCCGCGAGCACGAAGGCAACCGTGACTACTACGTGACCAACGGTTCGGCTGCCGGATTCCTTCACTGTGCTCCGCTCGGTACGGAAAATGCTACTGCCCGCGGCTCGCCGGATCCACCCCCGAACGTCAAGAAGTCCTTCATCCGGAACCATGAGCTGACGGAGATCAGCATCGGTGTGCTTCGGGAAACAGAAACCCCGCATGAGCGGGGCTTCATTCAGGCTGCGGGGCAAGGACTCGAACCTTGACTACCTGATCCAGAGTCAGGCGTCCTACCATTAGACGACCCCGCAACGGGATCGGCCATTGTAGCCGCGCCGACTGCGATCTTCTCCGCTCCGCTGCGTCGATTCTCTCCGCCCATCGCTACACTGAGCGCCTTCGCTCGGCCCATTCGTCTAGTGGCCTAGGACACCGCCCTCTCACGGCGGCGGCACGGGTTCGAATCCCGTATGGGCCTTCCTCTCGCATCCAAGACTGTTCCTGGTCTTCGGATGCACACACGGCAGAGCAGGGGTGTTACAAGACCCTGCCAGTCCTACGCGGACGAGGCCAACGCGAGGAGCGGCTCGAGCTGGAGCGCTGGGGGACCGGAGCTCTCTGCGATTTCCAACGCAACCATCGCGGCGAAGGCGGAGCACCAGGCTAGAACGCGGTCGGCGTCCGCTCCGATCCCAAGAGCAATCTGCTCGGCTCGCAGTTCGATAGTCGCAGCATCGTGAGCGAGCCAAAAGACCAGGTCGACGACATCGAAGGCAGGGTCACCAAGACACGGCGCCGGATCAATGGCCACGAGGCCACGATCCACGCCACCGTCGAGAATGTTCACGGGTGTCAGATCCCCGTGAAGGAGCACCATTCGCGGGGCACCGTCGGCGAGTCTCATCGCCAGCTTGCGTCCGCGCTCATAAACGTCAGGCGGAACCAGGTCGACGAGCTCCGGCCTCCACTCGTAGAGCCGCCGACTCGACTCGAAGAGATAAGCGATGTGCTCACTAACGGGGCGGAACCACTGGCGAGCCGAAGTCTGACCGTGAAGGGCAGTGAGTAGGTTGACGACCCGCTCGCTCCCCGGATACGCGGCTAACTCGACCAGCGGTGTGCCTGGTTCGATCGCCTCGATGAGGAGTGCTCCTATGGTCTCATCGACGGCTAACACCGAAGGAACATGAGTGGTGCGCCAGCACCTGAGCGCCCGAGCCTCGGTCGCTAGGCGGTTCCGGTCGGGGCAGACCTTGAGTACCGCCGCACGGCCAGCCCTGTCCCTGCAGCGCACGACGACCGACATGCTTCCTTGTTGGATCAGTGACTCGTACTCAACCGCCCAGCGGTCCCCGAGAGCAACGAGGACCAGCGGTAGCTCATCGAGCCATGCGTCGATTCCGTTTCCGTACCGCCGCCTAAGGCGAAGACGCAGTTCGTTGTCGAGGGCAGGAACGTGCGGCTCGGCCATTCGCGACCAGTATTGATCCGGCGTGGGGCCCTGGCGCTATCCGGCCTAGCGAGAGCGCGTGAGAGGGGGAGAGGACCGGGAAGCGGGGAGCTTCCGGGGATATAGGGCTGCGGCACCCCTAATCCCCCTTGGTCCTCTCCCCATTAGCCGAGGTCGGCTCGAAGGCCGCCTTCGCCGTCCCACAGAAGGGGTATTTGGAACCTATAAAAAGCCGTCCTGAAAGAGCAATAACCTGGCGAAGTCTTAGCGAATCTATTCGCGTCGAGTCAGGTCTCGAGGCGGTAGATCGGTACCAGGCGCTTCTCGGCCTCGGTGTCGATGTGCGCGACGACCTCGACGTACCGCTCGAGGCCCGAGCCCTGCAGCTTCGCTTTCAGCAGGCTGTCCACCTGGTAGATCCCGGACGAGTTGTTCATCGTGATCTCGATCAGCACCGGGCGCTGCTCGCCGTCCTTGATCGCGACGTCCTCGATCGCGGCCGCGCTCAGCGAGTGGATCGAGATCGAACCGCGCTCGAACGGGATGCGCGACCGGCCCTGCTCCATGTCGAGCGCGTCGGCGACGCGCACGATTCCGGCTTCGAGTGTCAACGGCTTCCCGTAGTCACGGTGGCTCGTGATGGCGCCGAGCACCTCGGAGACGATGATGGTCAGATCCGGCTCCTGATAGATGTCGCGAAGTAGCTCGCGCAGCTTCGGTTCCGCGAGGAAGAGGCTGAAATCTTCGTGTCCTTCACGGTGGACGGACATGCCGACGCAATGCGTGAGCGCACCGAGGAGGACCACCACCTCTGCGTCATCGTCGTCGTAGGCGTAGTCGCGTACGACCGAAGGCTGGATGTGATGCTTCGTGAGCTGACGCAGGAGCTTGAGCCCGATGTTGGCGACGATCTGGATGTGCACCCAGGAGTGATCGTTGATCTGCATGCGCGCCACGGCGTTCACGTTCGACGCGTGCCACCAGCCCTTGAGCTGCGTGTCCTCGTTGACTCGTTCGAGCAGCTTGCGCAGCTTGCGGTTGCCGCGCACGGGGACGTTGATCCTCATCTGCGCAACCGCTTCGGTCGGAGTGAGCCGGGTCTCGCGCTCTGCCTCCTCCGAGACGGGCTGCTCGATCCGCTCTTCGGTCTCTTTGTCGAGGGCCATGACCGGATCCTACGACCTCGGCGGCCGGCGGCTGATCAGGAGGAGCTAGAGCTCGTATCGCTGTGCTGCTCGCGCTGGTGCCAGATGGATTGCCAGCGGGACTGTGGCTCGGGCAGGAGCGGCCGATCAGGATCGGTGAGCCGGTAGTAGACGACGCTCAAGGCGTGAGCGGCGTACGGCGTGGTGATGGCGCCCGCGATGCTGAGGCTTGCCCAGAGTCCGAAGTTCGCGTGCGCCGATCCGAAGACCTTCACGAGAAGTAGCTGAATCGCGAGACTCGAAAGCCCAGCGAGGATCGTGACGTTCAAGAGGACGCGAAAGACCGCCCACCCGTGTCCTTTGACGAGCGCTGTCGACCTCTTCATCGCAGCTCGAGGACCGAGGCCTTCGAGCATGACGACGGGGACCGCCAGCGACCAGCGAGTGAAGAGGATGACACCCGGGACGACGAGGAGCAGCAATCCGATCCCGACCCCGATGCCGGTCAGGAGGGAAACTCCGACAAGCCGACCGGCCCGTTGCCACGCGCTCCGATAGAGATCGCCGATCGAGCTCTGCGGCCGGCTGTTGTGCTCGTCTGCGACGGCCTGGACGAGCGCACCTTGCACCAGTGCCGTTCCGATCAGGGAGAGGAAGACGACGGCAGTCGAGGCGATCGTCTCGAAGAGCGCGACGACAGCGAACACGATCAAACCGGTGAGCACGGTACGGCCGAAGAGGCTGCGGTACAGCTTGCCTGTGTCGCGAAGGACCTCTCGGATCGCGAGGGACGGTTTCAGACCAGTTAGCGCGGCCTCCGTCACGCCCGGGAGATCGACTGGCTCCGCCGGTGCCTCGATCCCTCGTTCTAGGCCACGTCAGCAGCCCAATCGCCGTAGAGCGAGGTGTAGAGACCGCGCTGTGCCAGCAGCTCGTCGTGCGTTCCCTGCTCGACGATCCGGCCGTGTTCGAGCACGACGATCAGATCCGCGTCGCGAATCGTGGACAACCGATGGGCGATGATGAAGGCCGTTCGTCCGGAGAGCAGGAGCCTCAGCGCCCGCTCGATCTTGCGCTCGGTGCCGATGTCGACCGAGGAGGTGGCCTCGTCGAGGATCAGGATCCTGGGATCGGCGAGAAGCGCACGTGCCAGCGCGACGAGCTGCCGCTGGCCGAGCGAGAGGCGCGAGCCGCGTTCGTGGAGCTGTGTTTCGTAGCCGTCCTCGAGGCGCAGGATGAAATCGTGCGCGCCAACGGTCTGCGCGGCCTGCACCACCTCTTCGCGCGTGGCATCGGGGCGCCCGAAGGCGATGTTCTCCGTGACGTTGCCGGCGAAGAGGAAACCTTCCTGCGGGACGATGCCGAGCTGCTGGCGTAGCGACGCCTGAGTCACGTCGCGCAGGTCGTGGCCGTCGATCGTTATGCGGCCGTCGCGCGGGTCGTAGAACCGGGCGAGCAACTTGGCGATCGTGGACTTGCCGGCGCCCGTATGCCCGACGAGTGCGACGGTCGTTCCGGCAGGGACGTCCAGATCGAGCTCGTGCAACACATCCGGCCCCTTGCCGTAGCCGAAGCGAACCCGATCGAAGGCAACGCGGCCCTCGACGTGGGGCAGGGCCTCCGCGCCCGGCCGGTCGAGAACCTCTGGTTCCTCTTCCATGACGTCCATGATCTTGTCGAGCGCCGCGGTCGCCGAGAGGAACGTGTTGTACAGCTGCGACAGTTGCTGGACTGGGTCGAAGAAGTTCTGCACGTAGAGCATGAAGGCGAACAGCGTTCCGAGCGTGACGTCCCCGTTGAAGTACAGATGGCCGCCGTAGCCGAGCACGACCGCGAGAGCGATCGACGACAGCAGGTCGACGAACGGGAAGTAGAGGGCGTTCAGGACGACCGTCTCCATGTTCGAGTCGCGGTAGCGCTCGGTGACGGCCTTGAAGTTCCGCGTGTTCGCGCTCTCGCGCGTGAACGCCTGCACGACGCGCATACCCGCGATGTCCTCCGCGAGAGTCGCGGTCACCAGGCCCAATCGCTCGCGGACTGCGCGGTACGCTCGGGTCGAGCGGGCGCGGAAAATCACGGTTGCGATGCCCATGAGTGGGATGACCGCCAGCGTGGCGAGGGCAAGCCGCCAGTCGAGGACGAAGAGAAGGATCGCCGTCCCGATGAGCGTGAGGCTGTTCTGCACGAGGCTGGTGACGCCGTCCGTCACCAACTGGTCGATCGCCTCGACGTCGTTCGTCAGGCGGCTGATGATCACGCCGGCGCGGGTGCGCTCGTAGAACCCAAGGGAGAGCCGCTGGAGATGCCGGAACAGGACGATGCGCAGGTCCGCCAGGATGCGCTCAACGCCCCGACGATCCACCAGAGCTTGCCGAGATCGTGTCTGCGGATGCCGTCGTCGACCGCGTACTTCGCAAGGAAGGGAGGGGCGAGCGCCGTTGCGGTCGCTGCGAGCAGCGAGACGACGGAGAACGTGGTCCGCACCTTGTAGGGCTTGGCCAGCCGGGCGAGCTCGGCGATGCGTCGGCGCGTGCGCCGCCAGGACCAGTCGTCGACCTCGACCTTCTTGATCGAGCTCAGGTGTGTGCCCGGCTGCCACACCCTCATCGGCGGCGACTTCTTTCAAGTACACGCGCACGCGGCCCCACCCGGGAGGGGAAAGTCGCCACCCGCCACCCGGCATCGACGGTACCGAGGGGAGGCGCGTTCGACTGTGCCGATTGCGGGCAGAAAGAGCGCATCACGACGCAGCCTCCAGAGCGTCCGTCTCGGCGCGAGCCTCCACGGCGTCCGCGAACTGACGCTCGAGCAGGCCGTGCTCGTAGATGTCGCGGTACACCTGGCTCGTCACGAGGAGCTCTTCGTGCGTCCCACGAGCCGCGATGCGTCCGTCGTCGAGCACGACGATCTCGTCCGCGAGCGCGATCGTCGAGAGCCGATGGGCGATGATCAGAGTCGTCCGGTTGCGCATCGCCTCGCGCAAGCCGATGCGGATACGTGCTTCGGTCGAGGCGTCCACCGACGCTGTCGCATCGTCGAGGATCAAGACCCGCGGATCGACGGCGAGTGCCCGCGCAATCGCCAGGCGCTGTCGCTGCCCACCAGAGAGCGTGATCCCGCGCTCGCCGATGACCGTGTCGTAGCCGTCGGGAAGCTGCTTGACGAACTCGTGCGCCTGTGCGAGCCGTGCGAAGCGTTCCACGTCTGCTTCGTCGAGATCGGGAGCGCCGAACATGATGTTCTCGCGCACCGTGGCTGAGAACAGGAACGGATCCTGTGAGATGACACCGATCGCGTGGCGCAGTGAGTTCAACTTCACGCCCCGGACGTCTGCGCCGTCCAGCGTGACCCGGCCCGAGGTCGCGTCGTAGAACCGCGGCACGAGCGAGGTGAGCGTCGTCTTGCCCGAGCCGGTGTGACCGATCAGCGCGATCCTCTTGCCAGGCGCGACGTCGAGATCGATGTTCTCCAGCACCGGACGCCCCTCGATGTACTCGAAGCCGACGCCCTCGAAGCTCAGATGGCCGCCGCCGTTCGGCAACTCGACGGCATCGGGACGGTCGGCGATTTCCTCGGACTCGTCCATCACCTGGAAGATGCGCTCTCCCGACGCGGTTGCTCGCTGCGCCTGGCCGATCCACATGCCGAGCGAACGCAGCGGCAGGATCAACATGCCGAGGTAGAGGTTGAAGGCGATGAAGCCGCCGACGGTCAGCCCACCATTGGCGACCATTCGCGCGCCGACCAGCAGGACGGCGGCCTGAGCGAGCAGCGGCACCCACGAGATGAAGGGGACATAGAGCGCCCGCTGCCGGTTGGCGCGCAGCGTCTGGCGGAAGACCGCCTCCGAGCGGTCGGTGAACTTCTGCTCTTCCTGGGGTTCCTGCGCGAACGACTTCACCACGTGGACGCCGACGATGTTCTCTTCGGCCACCGTGGCGACGTCTGCGAGCTTCTGCTGGACGTCTCGCAGGGTCGGGTGGGCGACGTGGCTGTAGCGGTACGCGAGCACGACGAGGACGGGCGTGATCGCGAGTGCGATCAGCGCGAGCTTCCACTCGAAGAAGAAGAGCACGACGGTCACCGACAGAACCGTCAGGACGTTCTGGAAGAAGAAGATGAGCCCGTAGCCGAGGAAGAAGCGCACCCCCTGCAGGTCGACCGTGGCCCGAGACATCAGCTGGCCGGTCTGATGCCGGTCGTAGAAGCCGAACGAGAGGCGCACGAGATGGCGGTAGAGCCCCTGGCGCATGTCCATCTCGACGGCGAGCGCCTGCTTTCCGGAGATCAGTCGCCGTGCGGCCATGAATGCCGCCCGCAACGCGCCGAGGCCGATGATCACCCAGACGTAGACCCAGAGCTTGCCGGCGTCGCGGGGGATGACTGCATCGTCGATCACGTGCGCCGTGACCCACACGAGCGCGATCTGCGCGACCTGCGAGGCGATTGCGAGCAGCGTCGAAACGACGAGCGAGATCTTGTAGGGGTTCAGGAAGCCGAGCAGTCGGGCGAATGTCACCCGGTACGGCGTCTCGCTCTGCTCCTTCACCCTTGAAATCTAGCGACGGGCGTTGTCCTCATAGGCGAGCGAGTTCCTCACGCACGAGCGCGGCGGCTCGCGCGGTCAGCTCGCGGTTTGCCCGCGAGTTGAGCCAGCTGCTGGCCCCCGACGGATGTGGCAGCGGAACGAGCGCCGCACCCTCGAGCTCGTAGCGGCGGCCGATGCACTCGGCCAGACCCGAGATGCCGAGCAATCGGCGGATGGCCAGGCCGCCCACGGGCACGATCAGGCCCGGTCGCAGCAGCTTCAGCTCCCAGTCCATCCAGAACGAGCAGAGCTCTTGCTCGCGGGGCGTCGGCGTGCGGTCGCCGCGACCCGACGGAGCACGCCCCGGATAGCAGCGGGTCACGGAGGCGCAGTAAAACGTCTCGTAGAACTCATCCTCCTCGAGATCGAGCCACCGCCGGAGCGTCTTGCCTGCTCGTCCGCGCCAGGGCCTTCTCTCCTGCCCCTCGACGACACCGGGCGCCTGGCCGTACATGTACGCGCGCTGGCCGACGTGTTCGTTGAGCACGGGCCACGACTCGAGGTGAAAGCCCGCGTCAATGCAGGCTCGACAAAGGCGCAGGTCACGCTGCAGGGAAGCGAACGATCGGTAGGAGGAACGTCGGCGCGTCAAGCCTGCACGACGACGAACCAGCGGCCCTTGAACGCGATCTCTCCTCCGAGCTCAGCGGCGAGGTCAGGCCCTTCGAACACACGCTTGTAGACGTTCCACTCCGAGCCGTCATTGAGCCGGCGCTCCTCCCAGCGTTCGAAGTCGTCGCCGTCACCTCGGATCGACGCGACCACGACCAGTTCAGGTGCAACGCGACTTGCTTCGGCCAGAAAGCGGTTGCGCTGGTCGTCGTCGAGATGGCAGTAGAAGTAGCTCGTGAACACGCGGTCGAACGCGTCGTCCTCGAACGGCAGGGAGAGTGCGTCGCCCTGCTCGAAGCGAGCATTCGGCGCCTGGCGACGCGCGATCTCCAGCATGCGCTCGCTCGCATCGAGCCCGACAACCTCTCCCCGGAGGTGTCTCGTCAGGAAGCCCGTGCCGCAGGCGACGTCAAGCGTCCGCACGGGCGGAAGATCTCGAAGCACACCTTCGAGCCGGCGAAGCTCGGCCTCCCAGCCGGGGCGTTCGCGGTCCTCGTATAAGCCCTGGCCCAGCCACCAGTCGTCGTACTCGGGCGCGCGCCGGTCGTAGTACGCCTTCACACCTTCGTAGAGTACGCGCGGTGGAGTTGCCACTCGAATCGGTGCCGAACTTCTCGGAAGGACGTGACGCCGGCACGATCGATGTGCTGAGGTCCGCGCTGGCTGCGCACACCGACGTGCTCGACGTTCATTCCGATGCGGATCACAATCGGTCGGTCTTCACGCTCGTCGGCGACGACACGTCCCTCGTCGAGGCCCTCCTGTCGGGAGTTGCGTGCGCCCGCGAGCGGATCGACCTGCGCAGTCACGAAGGTGCCCACCCCCGGATCGGCGCAGCAGACGTCGTTCCGATCGTCGCGCTCGATCCGAGAGACCGCGACCGTGCACGGGATTGCGCGTTGCGGCTTGCAGATCGCATCGGCGTCGAGCTCGACCTGCCTGTGTTCCTCTACGGCGAGTCAGCGCCGGGGCGAAGCCCCGCGTTCTATCGTCGGGGAGGTCCGGCGGAGCTCCAGCGCCGCATCGACGCGGACGAGCTTCGTCCGGACTACGGGCCCGCGCGACTCGACGAGCGGGCGGGCGGCGTCGTCGTCGGCGCGCGTCGCCCGTTGATCGCGTTCAACGTCAACCTCGCCACCGACGATGTCGAGGTCGCGCGGGCGATCGCCGCGGTCGTGCGTGAGAAAGGTGGCGGCTTTCCCGGTGTGCGCGCGCTCGGCCTGTTCCTGCCGAGGGCCGGACACGCCCAGGTCAGCATGAACGTCGAGGACTACGAGGCCGCGGCTTTGCACGAGATCGTCCAGCGCGTCGAAGGGGAAGCCCGCGTGCGCGGGGTCGGAGTGGCGGGGGCGGAGCTGGTGGGGTTGATGCCTGCAGGCGCCGCCGCAGCCGCTGCGGGTGCGATGCTCCAGATCGAAGGCTTCAATGCCTCGCACGTTCTCGAGCTGCGTCTCCTCGAGTCGCGCACGTGAGAGTCTCCGCAGCCGGAGCTAGACTGGCCGCGCGATGGCTCAGGCGACCGCGATCCGCCTGACCGGAGAGGATCTCCGGATCGACGACGTCTGGGCGGTCGCCTTCGGCGCTGCCGACGCCGCCTTGTCGGAAGATGCTCGCACCAAGATGCGCGCCGCCCGCCAGCTCGTGGAACGAGCCGCGCACGGGACACGCGAGCACACCTACGGGATCAACACCGGCTTCGGTCGTTTCGTCTCGAAGTCGATCCCCGAGGAGCAGACGGAGGAGTTGCAGTTGCGTCTGCTGCGAAGCCATGCCTGCGGAGTGGGGGAGCCGTATCCGGACGAGATCGTTCGCGCGGCGATGCTGCTGCGTGCGAATGCTCTGGCGAAGGGCAATTCGGGCGCGCGGGTCGAGACGGTCGAGCTGCTGCTCGAATGCCTGCGCCGCGGCGTGCTGCCTTACGTCCCGAGCCGCGGTTCAGTCGGTGCGAGCGGGGACCTCGCGCCGCTCGCGCATCTTGCGCTGCCACTGGTCGGCGAAGGCGATGCCTGGCACGACGGCGACTTGCTCCCAGGAGCGGATGCCCTTTCGGCGGCAGGTCTCGAACCGACGCGGCTCGCGGCGAAGGAAGGACTTTCGCTCGTCAACGGCACGCAGTTCATGGCGGCGTTCGGGGCACTCGGCGTAGTGCGAGCTCGTCGGCTCGCCAAGACCTCCGACCTCGCCTGTGCGCTGTCACTGGAGGCGCTGCAGGGATCGCGCACGAGCTTCATCCCGCAGATCCACCGCCTGCGACCACTGCGTGGACAGCGCGACTCTGCCGCGAACGTCTTTCGCCTGCTCGAGGGATCGGCGATCAACGAGGCACACAGGTGGTGCGACAAGGTGCAGGACGCCTACTCGTTGCGCTGCGCGCCCCAGGTGCACGGTGCCTCGCGCGATCTGCTCGACTACGTCGAAGGCACGGTAGAGGTCGAGCTGAATTCGGCGACCGACAATCCACTCGTGCTCGTCGAAGACGAGCTCCTCGTTTCGAACGGCAACTTCCACGGGCAGCCGCTCGCCTTCGGGCTCGACGCTATCGCGATGGCGTGCTCCGAGCTCGCGAACATCTCCGAGCGCCGGGTCGAGCGTCTCGTCAATCCGAACCTCTCCGACGGACTGCCCGCGTTCCTCACGCTGGACGGCGGGCTGAACTCGGGCTTCATGATCCCGCAATACGTCGCCGCGTCGCTTGTGAGCGAGAACAAATCGCTGTGTCATCCGGCGAGCGTGGACTCGATCCCGACGAGTGCGGGCCAGGAGGATCACGTCTCGATGGGGAATGCCGCGGGACTGAAGGCATGGCAGGTCGTCGCGAACTCCGAACGCACGCTCGCGATCGAGTTGCTCGCGGGCGCTCAGGCGGTCGAGTTCCTGGCACCGCTCGAGCCTGGCCACGGAGTGCGCGCAACGCATGCCTTCGTCCGCTCGCTCTCGCCGCGCCTCGGCGACGACCGTTCGCTGTCGCGGGACATCGAACTGGTTGCGGGTGGGATTCGCGACGGGTCGCTGGTTGCCGCGGTGGAGGCAGAGGTCGGAGAGCTCGCATGAGCGTCCCTCGCCTTCGGCTCGCTCCCGCGGGGGAAACCATGTTTCCCCCGTGCGCCCCCTTCTTTAGACGTCGCCTCAGGGGCGGCGGCGATGCGACCGCCGCCGCCGCCCCTGAGGAGAAAGAAGGGGGACACCTCCCGGTTTCCCCTTACGCCCCTTCCACCGCTCATAGGCCAGAGGTCGGCCTATGAGCGCGACGCGCCCCCTGGAAGCCATGGTCGAGGATCTCTGCGGCGACCTTGCCCACATCCGCGCTCCGCGAGGAAGCGAGTTACACGCGCGCGCGTGGGCCACCGAGGCGCCGCTCAGGATGTTGCTCAACAATCTCGATCCCGAGGTCGCGGAGCGTCCCGAGGATCTCGTCGTCTACGGAGGCTCGGGGAAGGCCGCGCGCAACCCTGAAGCGTTGCGCGCGATCGTCCGCTCGCTCATCGAGCTCGCTGAGGACGAGACCCTGCTCGTGCAAAGCGGCAAGCCCGTCGGGGTGTTTCGCACACATGCCGGCGCGCCCCGTGTGCTGATCGCGAACGCGTTGCTGGTGCCCCGCTGGGCCACGTGGGACGAGTTCCGCCGTCTCGAGGCTCTCGGCCTGACGATGTACGGTCAGATGACGGCCGGGAGCTGGATCTACATCGGCACGCAAGGAATCCTCCAGGGGACGTACCAGACCTTCTGCGCGGCAGGCCAGACGCATTTCGGTTCTCCCGACCTTTCCGGTCGCACGATCCTGACTGCCGGTCTCGGCGGGATGGGCGGCGCGCAACCGCTGGCCGGGACGATGGCGGGCGCGGCGATCCTCTGCGTCGAGGTGGATCCGTCGCGCATCGAGAGGCGGATCGAGACGCGGTACCTCGACGAGGCAACGGAATCGGTCGACGATGCTCTCGCACGCATTCGCGCAGCGTCGGCAGAAGGTCGTGCGCTCTCGGTCGGCCTGCTCGGGAATGCAGCCGAGATCGTCCCCGAGCTCGCGCGGCGCGGCGAGCACTTCGACCTCGTTACGGATCAGACGGCGGCGCACGACCCGCTCACCGGCTACGTCCCCGCCGGCCTGTCGGTGGAAGACGCTGCGAGGCTGCGTTCGTCGGATCCCTCCGAGTACCTCTCGCGCGCAAGCTCCTCGATCGCGCAGCACGTCCAAGGCCTGCTCGAGTACGTCCGGGCCGGGAGCTATGTTTTCGATTATGGCAACAATCTCCGTGGTGAGGCCCGTGACGCTGGTGTAGCGGAGGCCTTCTCATATCCGGGCTTTGTCCCGGCCTATATCCGACCGCTCTTCTGTCGTGGAGTCGGCCCGTTTCGGTGGGCGGCGCTCTCGGGTGAGGCGGCGGACATCGCAGCGATCGACGCGGTGCTCCGCGACCTCTTCCCGGACGACCCGCTTCTGCAGCGTTGGCTCGAGCTCGCGCCGGAGCGCGTCGAGTTCCAGGGCCTGCCGGCGCGGATCTGCTGGCTCGGGCTCGGAGATCGAGCGCGGGCGGGGCTCGCGATCAACGAACTCGTGCGCTCCGGTGAGGTGAGAGCCCCGGTGGTGATCGGCCGCGATCACCTGGACTCCGGATCGGTCGCGTCGCCGTATCGTGAGACGGAGGCCATGCGCGACGGTTCCGACGCGATCGCCGACTGGCCGATCCTGAACGCGCTGCTCAACGTCGCGGCCGGAGCGACGTGGGTGAGCGTTCACCACGGCGGCGGCGTCGGGATCGGAAACTCGATCCACGCCGGCATGGTCGTCGTCGCCGACGGTACCGACGACGCGGCCGATCGACTCGAACGCGTGCTGACAGCTGATCCGGGCATCGGCGTGATGCGTCATCTGGACGCCGGCTATCCCGAAGCACTGACGGCCGCCGAGTCGCACGGCCTCGAGGCGCCGATGCCGCAGCGCGACCACGAATGAGCTCCACGGGCGGCGAGCGCCGCCTCCTCGTCCGCGACCTCGCGCAGGTTGCGAGTCCCGCAGGCACTGCGGCGCCGTTGCGCGGCGGCGCGCTCGGCGAGGTGGACGTGGTCGAGGATGCGTACGTCCTCTCTGCGGGTGAGTCGATCGAGGCTGTCGGGCGTATGCGTGACCTGCCTCCCCTCGCTGGAGAGATCGAGGAGATCGACGGCCGTGGTCTCTGCGCGATCCCGGGGCTCGTCGATTGCCACACGCATGCGTGCTTCGCGGGTGACCGGGTCGAGGAGTTCGCACAGCGCGCGGCCGGCGCGTCGTACGAGGAGCTCCACGCTGCCGGCGGTGGGATCATGTCGACCGTTCGCGCAACGCGTGCGGCAGGAGAGCACGCGCTCGCCGACGCGGTGCGCAAGCACCGCAGATGGATGTTGCGCGCCGGCACGACGACCTTCGAATCGAAGTCGGGCTACGGTCTCGATCGCGAGACGGAGCTCGCGTCGCTGCGCGCCGTCAGGGCCGCAGGGGGTGTGCCCACGTGGCTCGGAGCCCACGCAGTGCCACCGGAATTCGAGGACGCGGACGCATACCTCGACTTCGCCCTCGCAGAGGTGCTCCCCGCCGCGGCGCAGATCGCGGAAGCCGCGGATGTCTTCCTCGAGCGGGGCGCATTCGACGCCACTCAGGCTCGGCGCTATCTCAGCGCTTGTGCCGCTGCCGGCCTCGCAGTTCGGCTCCACGGAGATCAGTTCACGGAGCAAGGCGCAGTGCCAATCGCGATCGAGCTGGGGGCGCGGTCGATCGACCATCTCGAAGCGACGGGTGACGAAGGGGTGGCTGCGCTCGGCAAGAGTGAGGTCGCCGCCGTCCTTCTTCCCGCGAGCGCACTCTTCCTCGCGCGGCCGATGCCGCCCGCACGTGCGCTCGTCGATGCGGGCGCGGTCGTGGTGCTCGCGACCGACTTCAACCCGGGCAGCGCCTTCTGCGAGAGCCTCCCGATCGTCTGCTCTCTCGCGTCCACCCAACTCGAGCTGACCCCTGCGGAGGCCCTGTCCGCGTGCACCGTGAATGCGGCCCACGTCCTCGGACGTTCGGACCGGCTGGGGCGGCTGGCGCCTGGATACGACGCCGACCTCGTCCTCATCGAGGCGCCGGACTGGCGGTATCTCGCGTACCACCTCGGAGCGAGCCTCGTCGCCGAGATCGTGCTCCAGGGAGCACGCGCGGAGTTAGGCTAGGACGAGCATGCCGACGAGGAAGCAACGTCGCCGTCACCAGAAGGCTCGCCGCCACGAGTACGAGTACGTGTACCTCGACGAGGAGGGCAACGAGGTTCCCGTCGAACAGTCCGAGTTGCGCGCCGAGCGAAACGGTCAGCGCGACTCGAAACCTGGCAAGAGCGGTGCTGGGGGGCGAGGGGCGGCGGGAAGAGGGGGAGGTTCAGGCCGAAAGGTCGAGCCACCGTCATGGCGGCGGTCCGCACGTCGGGCTCTGCTCTTCGGCCCGATCCTGGTCGTGGCGATGATGCTGCTGAATCGCGGCCAGCCGCTCGCGCAGCAGATCTTCCCTGCGGTCTTCCTGATCGCGTTCTTCATTCCGTTCAGCTATTTCACGGACTCGCTCGCGTACAGGATGCTGCAGAAGCGCCTGGCCCGGCGCGAAACCTCGAAAACGCGCTAGCCGCTACTCCACCTTGGCGTCACCGCGATAGTGGCCCTCACCGGGCCACGGTGCGAACACGAGCAGAATCCGCGCGCCGTCGTCCGTCGAGATCGAGCGCCGCTCGTCAGCGTCGAACGAGAAGAAGGAGCCTTCTTCGCCCTCGATGGTCTCACCGCCCGATTCGACACGCACAGAGCCGTCGACGACCGAAACGAGGGCCCGCTCCTTCATCTGATGATCGCCGAGCGCCTGTCCGGGCTCGAGCACGATCAACACGGCGCGCGCCGATTCGTCCGACCGGAGCACGACCGGCGAGCGTGTCCCGCCCGGCGTCTCGATCTCGCGCAGGTTCCAGCTTTGCATCGCCGCAGATCTTAAGGGCCTGAGAGGGGCCGCCGTTAGACTCAAACGCCTCGTGACCCTTGCAGTGAACAGGTTTGAGCTCGGCCCAATCGGTACGAATTGCTACGTCGCGCGGGCCGACGACTCCGCGGCGGAAGCGGTCGTCGTCGATCCCGGGGCGGACGCCGCCCGGGTCGTCGACGAGCTCGGCGCTCTGGGTGCGCGCTGCGCCGCGATTCTGATCACGCACGGTCATTGGGACCACCTGGGGGCGGTCGCGGATCTCGCCGATGCGACCGGCGCTCCGGTGCACATGGCCGAGGAGGAGCGTGTTCTACTCGAGGGCCTCGACAGCTTCGCCCCCCCCGGCCTCGACCTCCGGTCGTACACCCCGGACGTGCTCCTGCAGGGGGACGAGACGCTCGAGCTCGCCGGCATGTCGTTCCAGACGCTGCGTGTGCCCGGACATTCCCCGGCCCACCTCGCCTACTACACCGACGGTGCTCTCTTCTCCGGTGACGTCGTCTTCGCGGGCTCAGTGGGCCGGACGGATCTTCCGGGTGCGAATTGGGACACCCTGGTCGAGTCGATCCGCATGCTGGCGGACCGTTTTCCGCCCGAAACCGTCATCTACTCGGGCCATGGCCCGAACACGACGCTCGGGGCGGAGCTCGCCCGGAATCCGTTTCTCGCGGAGCTTCGCGCGTGACGCGCATCGAAGCGCCGCGCGGCACGCACGACATCCTTCCATCCGAGCAGCCGCTCTGGCACTGGATCCAGGGCGAGATGGAGGATCTCAGCGGGCTCTACGGATACCGGCGGATCGACACGCCCGCTTTCGAGGACACCGAGCTGATCGTCCGAACCTCCGGTGGCGGGTCCGACGTCGTGCAGAAGGAGACGTACACGTTCACCGATCGCGGCGGGCGCTCCTTGACCCTGCGGCCGGAAGCGACGGCGCCGATCTGCCGCGCCTACGTCCAGCATGGGCTCCACCGCGAGGCGCAACCGCAGAAGCTCTACACGATCGGTCCGATGTGGAGGTACGACAGGCCGCAGCGCGGCCGTTACCGCGAGCACTGGCAGCTCTCGGTCGAGGCAATCGGTACCGACGATCCTGCGATCGACGCCGAGGTGATCCAGCTCTACGCAGAGCTCTTGCGCCGCGTCGGCGTGACCGACTACGTGCTCGAGATCAACTCGATCGGCGACGCCAACTGCCGTCCTGCATACGTCGAGCGACTTGCCGGGTGGCTCGACGAGCACGACAGCGAGCTCGACGCGGAAGCACGCGCCAAGCGCGCGACCTCGCCCCTCAGGGTCTTCGACGTCAAGAGCGAGCGGGTCCAGGCCCTGCTGACGGGCGCGCCGAAAATCGGCGAATCGCTCTGCGAAGAGTGCCGCGAGCACTTCGCCCTCGTGCGCCAGTACCTGGATGCCTACGGCGTGAGCTACGAGCTGGCTCCGACGCTCGTTCGCGGCCTCGACTACTACACCCGGACGACCTTCGAGTTCAAGGACGAGGCGATCGGCGCCAAGGACACGATCTGCGGAGGAGGCAGGTACGACGGACTCATCGAGGCGATCGGCGGACCGCCGACGCCGGGCATCGGGTTCGGCGCCGGCATCGAGCGGCTCCTGCTCTCGATCGGGGCCGATCGAGTGGAGCCGCCACACATCGACGTGTTCTTCGTGTGCGACCGGGAAAGCGATCGCGTCCATGTCCTGCCGCTCGTTGCCGAACTGCGCCGCCGCGGTCTACGTGCCGACATGGATTACGCGGGACGCTCGACCAAGGGCCAGCTCACTCAAGCCGCTCGACTCGGTGCGGGCTGGACCGTCCTCGTTGACGCCGAACGAGCGACCATACGGCAACAAGGCCGCGAAGACCTCACCGCACAGCTAGACGAAGTGGTCGACAGGATCACCGGATGAACCACTGGCGCGATCTCTCTTGCGGCGAGTTCGGCCCCGGCCGCGTCGGGGACACGGTTTCGGTCGCAGGCTGGGTCGCTCGCCGCCGCGATCACGGTGGACTGATCTTCATCGACTTACGCGACCACACGGGGATCGTCCAGCTCGTGGTCAACCCAGACCGCGCACGGAACGCTGCTGAAACCGCGCACGACATCCGCTCTGAATTCGTCGTTCACGCGCGGGGCGAAGTGGTCCGCCGCGCGCCCGGGGCGGTCAACCCGAACATCCCCACGGGCGAAGTCGAGATCCAGGTCGACCAGCTCGAGATCGTCGCCCGCTCAGAGCCGCTTCCCTTCCAGCTCGACGACGAGGGAGTCGAGGAGCCGACACGGCTTCGCTATCGGTACCTCGACTTGCGGCGCGACCGCATGCAGCGCAACCTGCGTCTCTCCGCGACGGCGATCGCCGCCATCCGCAATTCGATGGAGGAGCAAGGGTTCATCGACGTCTGGACACCGTCGATGACACTCGGCACCCCTGAAGGCGCGCGCGATTTCCTCGTGCCCGTGCGTCTGCAGCCCGGCAAGTTCTTCGCGCTCGCCCAGTCGCCGCAGCTCTTCAAGCAGACCTTCATGATCGGCGGGCTCGACCGCTACTACCAGATCGCGACCTGCTGGCGAGACGAGGACCTTCGCGCCGACAGGCAGTTCGAGTTCAGGCAACTCGATCTCGAGCTCGCTTTCCCGACCCGGGAGGAAGTCCTCGAGGTGCTCGAACAGGTCGTGGTCGCGTCGTTCGAAGCACTCGGCCGCACGGCGCCGCCACGACCGTTCCCGCGCATGTCGTATGGCGACGCGATGCTGCGCTACGGCTCCGACAAGCCAGACGTGCGCTTCGGCCTCGAGATTCAGGAAGCAACCGACGTCACGCGTGGTTCCGAGTTCGGAGTCTTCGCGGGCGCCGAGACGGTCCGCTACATCGTCGCGCCGCAGACGTTCTCGCGCGGCGAGCTGCAGAAGCTCGAGGAGTTCGCAAAGGAGTGGGGCGCGAAAGGGCTCGCGTACATCGTCTTCGACGAGTCGGGCGAGGTGCGCTCGCCGATCGCGAAGTTTCTCTCGGACGAGGAGGTCGAGGCCTTTCTCACTCCACCGGGATCGACTCTGCTCTTCGTCGCCGACAGCACGCCGATGGTGGAGCGGGTCCTCGGCGCCCTCCGGCTCCACCTCGGCCAGGAGCTCGAGCTCATCGACGAAACGCGCGACGAGCATCTTTGGATCCTCGACTTCCCACTGTTCCTCGAGGACGAGGCCACCGGCCGGTGGACGTTCGTGCATCACCCGTTCACGAGTCCGGTCGAGGGGCACGAGGACCTGATCGACACCGACCCGGGCGCTGCTCTCAGCCAGCACTACGACCTGATCTGGAACGGCTGGGAGCTCGGGTCGGGCTCGATCAGGATCCACCGCCAGGAAATCCAGGAGCGCGTCTTCCGCGCGATGGGGATGACCGATGAGGAGGCGAACGCAAAGTTCGGTTGGTTCCTCGAAGCGCTGCGAATGGGCGCACCGCCCCATGGAGGATTCGCCCTCGGGATCGAGCGCTTCGTCGCCTTGCTCGCCGGTGAGTCCAACATTCGCGAGGTGATCGCGTTCCCGAAGACGGCGAGCGGCTCCGACCCGCTGACGGGAGCACCTGCACCGACTACAAAGGAACGGCTCGACGAGCTTGGAATCAGTCTGAAGACACCGAAGGCTTAAGTCTCGGGGTCTGGCCGACCGATGAAACCTGCATACTTTCGTCAGAAGGGTTAGCCGCAGATGGCCGCACAGGAACCAGGACAACAAACGTTGCTCACGGCGCTCCCGCGCCTCGAAGACCTGCCGAAGAGCGGGGACGGTTACGACCCCGACAAGGTGCGCGAGGCATTCGAGGCTTTTCGACGACATTCCGCCCAGCTGCAGGCGCAACTACGGGTGCTGCAGGCGGCTAGCCGAAGTGGCCAATCCGTCGAGCCCACCGGGCACGCGGTGCGCATGGACGCGCTGCATCTCATTCGGACCGCGTCGGAGTTCGCGGACACGGTCGAGGCCGATGCACAGAAGGCATCCGAGGCGCAGCTGGCCAAGACCGAGGAAGAGGTGCGCCGTCGCAGGCGCGAGCAGCAGGATCGCGAGTCCGAGATCGAGCGCTACCGCCAGGAGAGCGAGCGTCAGCGCGCGGAGATGCTCAATGCGGCGCGGAACGAAGCACGTGAGCTGCTCGCAAACGCCAACCGCGATGCGACGCAGGAGCTACGCGAGGCCGAGGCGAAAGGCAACCGTTTGCTCGAGCAGTCGCGTCACCAGGCGACTGAACTGACGAATTCGGCCCGTGCCGAGGTCGAGCAGACGCTCGAGTGGGCTCGTGCGCAAGCTTCGGCGATCCTCAGTCGAGCTCAGACCGGGGCCGAGCAGTTGCTCGCAGCGGCGGGGCTCGGAGAGAGCGAGATCAAAGGCGTCGGGCAAGCGATCGTCGACGCCGTGCAGCAAGCAACCGAGGCGGCGCGTACTCCGCCGGCCCAGACCCGGCCCGCCCCGGCGTTGGCGGCACCGCCGGTATCACCGCCTGCGACACCAAAGCTCGAGGAGACCAAGACAGACAAGCCTGCGCCGGAGGCTTCCGGCGAGCAAGAGGCTCAGTCCGAAGGTTCGGCGCCGTCGGGCGAGTCGCAGGACGACCAACAGCCGTAGGATCCCCTCGTGCCTGTCGTCGGCTCCCGGTTCCTGATCGAGGCCGGATTCATCATCGCTGTGGCGGTGATCGCCGGAATCGAACAGCTCAGCACCTGGTGGATCATCGCGGTGGTCGCAAGCGCATGGATCATCGTCGCGATCGTCGAGATCGTCGTGTGGGCGAGGCAGGTGGCCGGCCGCCGGCCGGGCACGGTCCTGCCGGCGCCCGAGGCGGCGTCCCCGGTCGCGGCGCCCCCGCCGTTGAGTGTTCGCGTCCAGCCGGCAGTCGAATCGCGGCCCGAGCCGGAGCCCAGTCCCGCCCCGAGCCCGGAGCCGCCACGCATCGTCGCAGCGCCGCCCCTGCCCCCCGAGCCGGAGCGGGGCGAGGAGCAGGCTCCGGAGCCAGAGCCGGAGGCGACGCGCGTCGTCGCGTTCGTCTCCGCGAGTGACGGCCCGCGGGAGTGGAATCTCTGGGAACTGGAGCGCGCGGCACGCGATCACGCCACCGACGACGTCGCACGGAACGAGGAGCGCTCGTATCTCCTGATGTACCTACGTGAGTTCGCGGGCCCCGATGGGGTCCTGCCAACGGACTTCGACGGACTCGTGCGGGACGCCTTCGGCGACGTGCTGCACACTGTCGGCGCGTGAATCCGACGCTCGTCCAGCGTGCGGTCTGGCTCGCCGGAATCACACTGATCGCGGCCATCGTCGCGCTTGCCATCACCCGGCGTGATGCCGGCAGCAACCGCAACCTTCCCGGGGCCATCGCGGTTCCCGGAACGGAGAACGGTTATTACACCGCGAAAGCAGCTCCTTACGGGCCGACGCCTGCCCATCGCCGAACTGCGTGCGGCAAGCCCTTCCTGCCGACGACCGAAGGCGTGGCTCATCCCGTCCTACCCTGCGGAGTTCGGCTCTATATCCGCTTTCAGGGACGAGAAGTTCTCACGCAAGTCGTGGACCGCGGCCCGAACGTGCCCGGGCGTGACCTCGACATCACGAAGGCTCTCGCAAATCGTCTGGATCTCCACGGAACCCAGACGATTCAGTGGCGCTTCGCCAAGTAGCCGCTACGCTGCGACTGGCCGACCCTGCTCGTGGCCTGCGCATTCAATGTAGAACCAACAACGACGCTAAGGGAGCCTGCGTCCGGCGATGGCTTCGGCCGGAAGTCGGCAGGGCACCCACCTGGCTATCCAGGTTCACAGCGGGCGCAGATCACGGCAGGGCCAGGCCGTGAAGTCGGCCGCGCCTACGGCGCGGCATGATGACTTCACGGCCGAGAAGCGGGCTCGGTTCTCGGCCTCTGGTGGCGAGCGCCGGCTGAGCCGGCACTCGCGGTCATTGCCGCTAGCCTGAGTTTGTGCTTGAGCTTATTGGCGATTCTGCGCGTGGACCTGACTTCGCCCTTGTGCGAGTCGTGTTTGATGGGGAACGCATTGTCGAGGCTGATGCTTCGGAGCTCGATCGTTCGCTTGTTGGTTTGACCTTGCTCGAGGCTGCTTCGGTTGGCGGCGAGACGCTTGCGGTCGACGCCTTGGCGAATGCGATCGGGCCTGTGTTTCGAGCGCCTCGTTCTCCTGGTCGCATTGCCGTTGCCATGAGCGGTGGCGTCGACAGCGCGGTGGCTCTGCTCAAGTCCTTGCCGAATGCGATCGGCGTCACCCTTCGGCTTTGGCTCGATCCCGACGGGCCCGATTCGGAGCGCGCGTGTTGCTCTCCCGAAGCGGTTCTCGCTGCCCGCGCAACGTGTCACTCGCTGGGCGTCCCGCACGTGACGCTCGACCTCCGCGAAGAGTTTCGCCGTGCCGTCGTCGACCCGTTCGTACGCGGCTACGAAGCTGGGGAGACACCCAATCCGTGCATCACCTGCAATGGCGGCTTTCGCTTCGCGCGGCTGCTCGCGTTCGCCCATCGCGCCGGGGCGGACACGCTCGCAACGGGTCACTACGCCCGGATCGTCGGGCATCGCGGCAGGCTCCTGCTCGCGCGTGGGCTTGATTCGGGCAAGGACCAGTCGTACATGCTGGCCCGCCTCGATCCGGCCAAGCTCGACCGGATTTCGTTCCCGCTCGGCACGCAGACGAAGGCTGAGACGCGCGCCGAGGCCAACCACGCGGGTCTCTCGGCCGCGGGACGCGAAGAGAGCCAGGAGGCGTGCTTCCTTGCGGGTGACGACTACCGCTCGTTCCTCGAGCGGCGCGGGCTCGAGACGCAGGAGGGCTCGATCGTCGACGAAGACGGACAGGAGATCGGCAAGCACGGCGGGTACTGGCGATTCACGCCGGGCCAACGGAAGGGGCTCGGCGTTTCGGCGCAGGCGCCGCTTTACGCGATCCGCTCCGATGCATCAACGAACACCGTTGTCGTCGGCCGCCTCGAGGCGCTCGCCCGCACGACGATCGAGGCCGCAGGGGACCTCTACGTGCCTGTGCACCGAGCGCAGGCGAAGCTCCGTTACAGATCGGACGTCGTTCCGACGAGCATCCACGAGCACGACGGCGGTTTTCGCCTCGAGCTCGATCGACCCGCGTACGGCGTCGCCCCAGGACAGGCAGCAGTCCTTTACGAAGACGACGTGGTCGTCGGGGCCGGGCTCATTCGAGCCTGATCCGTAGTATCCGAGCAGGGTGGATGTTCGGGCGCTCACCTGCGAAACCGGTGACGCCGGTCGTGCGTTCTACCCAGTGGATCGGACTGGAGGGAGACGTGATCGCTGACGAGATCCGCCTGACGCTGCCCGCAGACGACGCCTTCCACAGCGTCGCCCATCTCGTGCTGGGCGGGCTCGCCGCGCGCCTCAACCTGACCTTCGAGAACCTCGAGGACCTCGAGCTTGCGCTCGACTCGCTGCTGCTCGAGCGCCCGAGCGACGGCAGGGAAGTGACCCTACGCGTGCTCCTCGAGGACGGCGCGCTCCGGGTGATCGTCGGCCCGTTCAGCGCAGTTCGCGCAGAGTTCGAGGAAGGCGGGGCGGATTCGCTGAACCTCCGCCGGATCCTCGCCGCCGTCTGCGACTCCGTCGAGATCGAGGATCGCGACGGCTCGCAGTGGGTCGAGCTCACGAAGCGAATCGACGTCCTGAAAGGGGGTAGCGGGTGAGCGAAGCCGACAAGGCCCTCCTTCGCCGCTACCACGAGGACGGCGATCTGCAGGCGCGGGAGCAGCTGATCGAGCAGTACATGTCGCTGGTCCGCTCGCTCGCACGACGGTACTCATATCGCGGCGAGCAGCTCGAAGACCTCGTCCAGATCGGCGCGATCGGACTGATCAAGGCGATCGACCGCTTCGACATCGACCGTGGCGTCGAGCTGACCACGTACGCGACGCCAAACATCATCGGGGAGATCAAGCGCCATTTCCGCGACAAGGGCTGGTCCGTTCGCGTCCCGCGCGGGCTCCAGGAGCTCAACGTGCAACTGTCGAAGCTCGTGGAGCAGCTGACGGTGCAACTCGGCCGCTCGCCGACGATCGCCGAGCTCGCCAAGGGGGCGGGAGTGGAAGAGGAAGAGGTTCTCGAAGCGCTCGAGTCCGGCCGGGCCTATTCGTCTCTGTCGCTCTCTTCGGGGGGTGGGAGCGACGACGGGGAGGAGCTGGATCCGCTCGAGTCGATCGGCACCGAAGAGCATCAGTACGACATATCGGAGGACCGGGCCGTCCTCGCACCCGGGTTCCGCGTCCTCGACGAACGGGAGCGGAGGATCCTCCACCTCCGCTTCTTCGAAGGCTTGACGCAGTCACAGATCGCACAGCAGGTGGGCATCTCGCAGATGCACGTGTCGCGGCTGATCCGCCGGTCGCTCGAAAAGATCCGCCACGAGATCGCGGCGGAGGAAGGCGCTGAGCCGAAAGTCGCGCGAGGTTGACGCAGCGGATCGACGAGGCTGGGTTCGTCCGGGCGCAGTACGAGAGCGAGGACAATCTCAGAGCGCGAAAGGCGGCCTACGTCAACGCCGAGGGCGACGATCCGCGCGAGTTCGCCTTCGAAGCGGTTGCGGAGGTGGCGCCGCAGCGCGTGCTCGAGGTCGGAGGCGGCGAGGGAGAGCTCGCCGAGCGGATTCGCGGCGAGCTCGGTGCAGAGGTGATCGCCATGGACCAGTCGGAGCGAATGGTCGAGATCCAGCGCTCGAAGGGAATCGACGCGCGCGTCGGCGACGTTCAGACGCTTCCGTTCGCCGACGGCGAGTTCGACGTCGTCTTGGCCGCATGGATGCTCTACCACGTGCCGGATTTGGATCGTGGTCTTGCCGAGATCGCACGCGTCCTGAAGCCGAGCGGCCCGCCTCGTCGCCGTCACGAACGCTATCGACCATCTGCAGGAGCTCTGGGACCTCGCCGGACGTGTGACAGCGCTCCAGAAGTTCACGTTTCGCAGCGAGAACGGCGAAGAATCTCTCCGGCGTCACTTTGCATCCGTCACCCGGCGCGAGGCACACGGCTGGGCGACGATGGACGAGGAGGTCGTTCGCAGATTTGGCGCCAGCTGGGCAGACCTGGCGTCTCTCGTGACGGCAGGCCCCTTCGCCGAGCCGCTCCGAGTCCGGCGGCACAGCACGATCTTCGTCGCCGAGACCGCCTGACCGCGCCCCTACAATCGAGGCATGCGCACGTCAGCCGAGTTGCGCGCCGGATACCGCGCCTTCTTCGAGTCCAAGGGCCACGTCTTCAGGCCCTCGGCGCCGCTGCTTCCGCGCGCGGACGACCGCTCGACGCTGCTGACGACCGCGGGAATGCAGCCGCTGATGCCCTATTTCCTCGGGCGCGAGCCGCCGCCGGCGCCGTTGCTCACGACAGTGCAGAAGTGCTTCCGCACGCCCGACATCGACGAGGTCGGGCTCGACGGCTCGCACCTGACGTTCTTCGAGATGCTTGGCAACTTCTCGTTCGGCCAGTACTTCAAGGAAGGTGCAATCGAGCTCGCGTGGGAGTTCGTCTTCGAGCACCTGAAGATCGACCCGGAGCGCTTCTGGGTCAGCGTGTTCGCCGGCGATCCGGAGCTTTCACTCGGCGAGGACACGGTCGCGTACGACCATTGGGTGAAGGTGGGGCAGCCGACCGAGCGCATCGTCTTCCTGCCGAGGTCTGAGAACTTCTGGTCCGTCGGCGGCCCGGGCCCGTGCGGTCCAGACACCGAGATGTACTACGACTGGGGCGAGGAGCACGGTTGCGGCGAGCCGGACTGCAAGCCGAGCTGCACGCGCTGCGAACGATTCCTCGAATTCTGGAATCTCGTCTTCATGGAGTTCGAGCTGCACGTCGACGGCAAGCTCACACCCCTTCCGAACCAGAACGTCGACACCGGGATGGGCGCCGAGCGAACGGCGGCGATCCTGCAAAACGTCATGACGGTCTACGAGACGGACGTCTACCAGGCGATCATGCGATGGATCGCAGCGGAGAGCGGCGTTGCGTACGGCGACTCCAGCGAGGCGACGAAAGCCCACCGCGTGCTGGCCGACCATGGTCGCGGGATGACGTTCCTAGCTGCCGACGGAATTGCGCCGTCGAACGAGGGCCGGGGCTACGTGATGCGGCGGATCATCCGTCGCGCCGTACAACAGGCGGCGCGCGTCGGTCTCGAGCCGCCCTACCTCTCGCGGCTTTCGGACGTCGTGATCGAGCAGATGAAGGACGGTTATCCGGAGCTCGAAGAGCACCGCGAAGAAATCCATCGCATCCTCACCGCCGAGGAGGAGCGCTTCGGGAAGACACTCGAGCGCGGACTGCGCCTCTTCGAGGAGGTTGCGGAGAAGGATGACGTCATCTCGGGCGAAGACGCATTCCGCCTGCACGACACGTACGGCTTCCCCCTGGAGCTGACGCGCGAGCTCGCCCGGGAGCGGGGGCTCGGCGTCAACGAGGAGGAGTTCACGCGCTTGATGGAGGTGCAGCGCACGCGGTCGCGTGGCGCGATCTCGAAGGACGACAGACGGGCCGCCGAGTTCGCCAAGGATGCCGGCTTTCGTACCGAGTTCGTGGGTTACGAGAAGATCGAGGTCCTCACCCAGATCGGTGCGCTCGAAGATCTCGGCGACGGTCTCTTCCTCGCGAAGCTGCGCGAATCGCCCTTCTACCCCGAGGGCGGAGGCCAGGTCACGGACACCGGCTGGATCGAGCGCGACGACGGATCGGGCGTGCGCGCCGAGCTGCGGGAGGCGTACCGGCTGGAGGAAGATCAGGCGTTGCTCTTCGAGGGTGACGGGTTCTCCGAGGGTGACCGCGTTCGAGCGGTGGTGGCCTGGGGCGTCCGGTTCCCGACAATGGCGAATCACACCGCGACGCACCTGCTGCACGAGGCGCTGCGCGACGTCCTCGGCGAACATGTCAAGCAGGCGGGCTCTGCCGTGCGGCCCGACAAGCTTCGTTTCGACTTCACGCACCCGCAGCAGCTGACGGACGAAGAGCGGGAACGAGTCGAGCACCTCGTCAACGACAAGGTGTTCGAGGGCCTGCCGGTGCGCGCGTTCGTGACGCCGATCGACGAGGCGCGCCGGCTCGGCGCGATGATGCTGTTCGGAGAGAAGTACGGCGATCAGGTGCGCGTCGTCGAGATTCCCGGTTTCTCGCGGGAGCTGTGCGGAGGCACTCACGTCAGGTCGACCGCGGAGATCGGCCCCTTCGTGATCCTGTCGGAGGGCTCGGTTGGCGCAGGCGCGCGGCGGATCGAGGCGATCACGTCCGGCGAGGCGCATGCGTATCTCCATGCAACCGTGCGCGAGGCAGACGAGCTGCGTATCGAACTCGAGCGCGTCCGGAAGGAGTCGAAGAAGTCGAAGACGGCGGCCCCCGCAGACTTCGAGATCGTGGAGAGCGACGGAGGCGTCGTCCTCGCGGAGGCGAGGTCGCTCAAGGGTGGCCCACTCCGAGACCTGTCCGATCGCCTACGCCAGCAGGAAAAGGCGGCCGGCGTCATCGTCGGTTCCGTCGACGACGGGCGCGTCTATCTGGTCGTCAACCTCGACGAGTCCCTCGTCGACCGGGGCCTCGACGCATCAAGGCTGGTACGTGAGCTCGGCAAGCACATCGAAGGCGGGGGCGGTGGACGGCCCACGTTGGGCGAGGCAGGCGGCAAGAATCCGGCCGGACTGCGCAGTGCACTGCAAGCCGGGAAGCAAGCGATCGCAGCAGCGCTGAAGTGAAGGTTCTCGGACTCGACTACGGCCGGGCGCGCACCGGAGTTGCCGTCTCGGACCCCACCGGCACCATCGCACGACCGCTCTGTGTCGTCGAAAAGGCTGCGACCGGTGACGGGCTCGCGCGTCTGGCGGCCCTGATCGGCGAGCACGAGGTCGATCGCGTCGTCGTCGGGCTTCCACTTACATTGCGCGGCGAACGCGGGGAGCAGGTGCGCGAGACGGAGCGGTTCGTCGACGCTCTGAGCGACGTGACGAACGTCCCCGTCGTCACCTTCGACGAACGCTTCACGACCGACCTCGCGGAACAGACGCCGGCCGACGCGCCCGAAGACGCGCGGGCGGCGGCACATCTTCTCTCCGGATACCTGACATGGGCGAGCAGCGCCCCGGCGTGATCCCGCCCCGGCAGGGGCGTCCGCCGCAGCGACCGAATCCTCGCCAGGTCACGAGGCGGCGCGTCCTGGCCCTCGGCGTGCTCGTGCTCGTCCTCGGAGGGCTCGGCTGGCTTGCCGTCGCTGCAATCGGAGGAGGCGACAGCACCAATCGGGCTGGACAGACGTTGACGCTGTCCAGCACGCTCGTCTACCGAACGGTGACCCGCACGACCGCGACGGGCACGGTCGAGACGGTGATCGCAGTGCCGAAGCCGTTCCACGTCGTCTTCCCTGAGGGCTTCACGCGGAAGCAGATGGCCGAGCGTGTTGGTGCGGTCGCCAAGATTGCGGCACACAAGCGGAAGATCCAGCCGCGACTTGCGCGCGCCGCCTACCTCGCCGCGACCGCCAAGCCCCGTGTTCCATCGTGCTTCCGGAACAAGGTGCGGACCGTCGAGGGCTTTCTCTTCCCGGCCACTTACGAGTTCTTCAAGGACACGACCTCGGCGCAACTCGTGCGGGAGCAGCTCGACGCCTTTTGCCAGAACTGGAAACAGATCGATCTCGGCTACGCCCGGTCCAAGAACCTGACGTCCTACGACGTGCTGATCATCGCATCCATGGTCGAGAAGGAGACCCTGTCGCCCGACGAGCGCCAGCTCGTCTCTGCGGTGATCTACAACCGCCTGCACGCCGGCATGTCCCTTGGCATCGACGCCACGCTCCGGTACGGGCTCAACATCCCGCCGACCGAATCGATCCATCAGTCGCAGCTTCAGAGCAACTCGCCCTACAACACGCGCAAGCGTAAAGGACTGCCCCCGACTCCGATCGCCAACCCGGGGCTCGCGTCGCTACAGGCCGCAGCGCATCCGGCCAAGGTGAAGTACCTCTATTTCGTCCGCAAGCCGGACAAGAAGCACCACTTCTTCACCTCGAGCTACAAGGCGTTCCGCGATTACGCGGCCGCGCACGGCTACGGCCCGTGATCTCGGGTGAGACACGGCTCGTCGGGTTGCTCGGCGATCCGGTCTCGCAGTCGCTGTCGCCGCTGATTCAGAACGCGGCCTTCGCAGCGCGAGGGCTCGACTGGGCGTACGTACCGTTGTCCGTCGCGAGCGAGTCGCTGGCGGAAGCAGTGCGAGGGCTGGTGGCCCTCGGCTTCGTCGGCGCCAACGTGACGACGCCGCACAAGCTGGCCGTGGCAAAGCTCGTCGACACGGACGAGCCCTCCGTCAACACGCTCGTCGTCCGCGACGGCCGCCTCGTCGGCTCTTCGACGGACACAGCCATTCTCGCTGAGCTCGAGTTTCGGCGCGCTGCGATTCTCGGGGACGGGGGCTCGGCCGCAGCCTTTGCCGCAGCCTTGCCGGATGCTCTCCGCTTTTCGCGCCGGGAAACCTGGCCGCCGCAGGTGTCAGACGCCGACGTCGTCGTCAATGCCACTTCGGAGCGCGATCAGGTCTTAGTCGAGCTCGGACCCGGTCAGACCCTCGTCGACCTTCCGTATCCACGGACGGCGACCGCGCGAGCGGCCGAGGCTGCCGGGGCCCGTGTCGTGGACGGGGTCGATGTCCTGGTCGCCCAGGGCGCCGCCTCGTTCGAGACGTGGACCGGCGTGCCCGCACCGGTCGACGTGATGCGTGCAGCAGTACGCTCCGCCTGATGGCGCTGGAGCTCGTAACGGCTGGCGAATCGCACGGTCCGGCGCTCGTCGCCGTCGTGACCGGGCTGCCCGCCGGGCTCGTGCTCGACAAGGCAGCAATCGACGCGGACCTCCACCGACGCCAGCAGGGCTACGGCCGGAGCCCACGTCAGCAGATCGAGCGAGACGAGGTCGAGGTGCTCGCCGGGCTTCGGCATGGGCGGACGCTGGGGACGCCGCTGGCCCTCGTCGTGCGCAACCGCGACCACAAGAACTGGGAGTGGGGGATGAGCCCATGGCAGCCCGAGGGCAAGGCTGCAGGGAAGGGGACGAAGGGAGTCACGTTGCCACGGCCGGGACACGCCGATCTCGCCGGCGCCCTGAAGTACGGCTTGTCCGACGTTCGCGATGTGCTCGAACGTGCGAGCGCGCGCCACACAGCCGTGATCGTCGCTGCGGGCTCGGTTGCGAAGGCATTGCTCGCGGAGATCGGCGTCAGTGTAGATGGGCGAGTGCTCACGGACGATCTCGAGCAGCGGATAGACGAGGCGCGCGCCGATCAGGACACGGTCGGCGGCGTGGTCGAGGTTCGCGCGCGCGGCGTTCCTCCTGGTCTGGGCTCGTACGCGACGAAGGACGACCGCCTGGATGCGCGGCTGGCCGCATCGTTGATGGGCACCCAGGCGGTGAAGGGACTAGAGATCGGCGCCGGCTTCGAGCTCGCGTCGAAGCGGGGCTCCGGTGCACACGACGAGATCCTCCGCGACGAGCGTGGCCTCTACCGCGAGACGAACCGCGCCGGCGGGATCGAGGGCGGCGTCTCGAATGGGGAGGAGATCGTCGTACGCGCTGCCATGAAACCTCTGCCGACGCTGATGAAGCCGCTCGCCTCGGTCGACCTCGAGACGGGCGAGCCCGCGCAGGCACTCGTCGAGCGCAGCGATACCGCCGCGGTCGAAGCGCTCTCAGTCGTCGCGGAGGCATGCGTGGCGTGGGAGCTCGCACGTGCCGCAAAGGAGAAGTTCGGCGGCGACGCGCTCGCGGACTTGCTCGCGGCGCACCGCGCTTACCTGGAGCGGATCGACTGGTCACCGAGGTAGGCGCGCTCGGCCGTCACCTCGCGCTCGTCGGCTTCATGGGCGCGGGGAAGTCGACGATCGGTCGGGAGGTCGCCGCCGTCACCGGAAGGCCGTTCGTCGACGTAGATCGTGAGATCGAGCGGCGGCACGGTCCCGTTGCCGAGCTCTTCGTACAGGGCGAGCCCGAGTTCCGCAAGATCGAAGAAGACGTCGCCGCGGAGGCTCTTGCGTCATCGACGCCCGCCGTCATCGCCTTCGGGGGTGGGGCGGTGCTCTCCGAGCGGACGCGTGAGTTGCTCCTGAACGATGCGTTCACTCTTAGGGTCGTCGTCGACGTGGCCGACGCATGGAGGCGGGCCCGCGACACCGGCCGTCCGCTTGCGCAGAACGAGGATCAGTTCAGGCGACTGTTCGACGAGCGGCAGCCGCTCTATGAAGCGGTGTCGGCAGGACTTGTACGGAACACCGAAGAGGTCGTGCTCGCAGCGTTGGAGATCGAGGTCGGGCGGGGACTGCTCGCAGGACTTGCGGACCGGCTCGGCGAAAGCGGGGAGGCCGTCGCCGTGATCGGCGACGAGCACGTGCTCGACATCCATCCACTGGCTTTCGATCCTGCGGCCGTCCATCGCGTACCCCGAGGAGAAGCCGCGAAGACCCCGGCCGAGCTCGAAAGGCTGTGGAAAGAGCTCCAGCTGGACCGCCGCGGCACGATCGTCGGCTACGGCGGCGGATCGACGACGGACGTCGCCGGTCTCGCGGCCGCGATGTACCTGCGCGGCGTCCGCTGGGTCGCCGCGCCGACGACGTTGCTCGGCCAGGTCGACGCGGCAATCGGAGGCAAGACCGCCATCGACCTTCCGGCCGGGAAGAACCTCGTCGGCGCATTCCACTATCCGGCGCGGGTCATCATCGATCCGAACGTGCTCGCCACGTTGAGTGAGGCGCAACGACGTGAGGGCATGGCGGAAGTCGTCAAGACGGGACTGCTCGCCGGCCGTCCGCTCTGGGAGCTCGAAGACGACGCGATGATTCGGGCCTGCGCCGCGTTCAAGGCGGCGGTGTGCCTGGGAGATCCCTTCGATCAGGGCCGCCGCGCGATCCTCAACCTCGGGCATACGTTCGCGCACGCACTCGAGACCGCGGCGGGTTACCGCGGTCTATCGCACGGCGACGCGGTTGCGCTCGGCCTGCTCGCGGCTCTTCGGCTGTCGGGTCGACCGACGGGCGTCGTGGAAGAGGTGCTCGGCACCGGGCCTGTTCGCCTCGATCGTGACCGCGCCTGGATGGCCCTGCAACGCGACAAGAAGGCGCAACGCGGAGAGCTGCGACTCGTGCTCCTGGGCGACGACGGTCCCGGCGTCGAGGCTCGCCCTGCGGGCGAAGTTCGAGCAGCTCTCGACGAGCTGATAGCCGATTAGAGTGCGGCGATGCAGGTGGTCGTCCTCAACGGGGTCAATCTCGACGTCTTGGCACGCCGCGATCCCGCGCTCTACGGCAGAATGTCGCTCTCGGAGCTGGAGACGCGCATCTACGACTGGGCGTCCGGGCTCGGTTGTCACGTTCGCTGTCGGCAGACGAACCACGAAGGTGAATACGTGGAGTGGTGCCACGACGCGCTCGACTGGGCCGACGGGGTCGTCGTGAATCCCGGCGCCTGGACGCACTACTCGTATGCGATCCGCGACGCTCTCGAACTTTTCGACGCACCGATCGTCGAAGTGCACCTCTCCAACATCGACGAGCGAGAGGAGTGGAGGCGCACGTCTGTCGTCGCCGACCTTGCCGCGAAGCGCATACTCGGCAAAGGAGCGGACGGCTACCGAGAGGCGCTCGAGTTCATCGTCCAGCAGGTGGGAGCCGCGCGATGAACCCTCGCATCGAGCGTCTCCGCGAATTGCTCGAGGAGCCACTCCTCGTCACCAACCCGACGAACATCCACTACCTCTTCGGGTTCAAGAGCTCGAACGCTGCGCTTCTGGTCGATCAGGACCGCGCTCGGCTCTTCACCGACTTCCGCTATTCGGAAGCGGCGCGCGCGGTCGAGGGCGTGGAGTTCGAGGAGACGAAGCGGGCGCTGCTCGCCGATCTTGCCGGCAGATTGTCCGGGCCCATCGGATTCGAAGCCGATTTCGTCTCCTACGCAGGCTACGAAACGCTTCGGGACGGCTCCGTGGAGCCCGTTCCGCGGCGCGGTCTCGTCGAGCGGCTCCGCGCGATCAAGGACGAAGAAGAGCTCGCCGCGATCAAGCGCGCGTGTGAGATCACCGATCGGGTCTTCGAGCGGCTGGTCGAGCAGCGCTTCGTCGGCCGAACCGAACGAGACCTCGCGTGGACGATCGAGCAACTCTTCCACGACGAGGGCGCAGAAGCCGTCGCTTTCGAGACGATCGTTGCGTCGGGGCCGAACTCGGCGCGTCCGCATGGCCGGGCGACCGATCGCCAGATCGGACGCGGCGAAACGGTGATCGTGGATACCGGCTGCGTCGTCGGCGGCTACGCCTCCGATTACACACGGACGTTCACGACCGGATTCGTCGAAGGCCCGATCAAGGAGGTCTACGCCCTCGTGCTCGCGGCCCAGCAAGCGGGTTTCGATGCGCTTCGCGCCGGCGTCCGGGGTCTCGACGCCGACGCCGCGGCCCGGCGCGTGGTGGACGCCACCCCGTTCGCCGGCACCTTCGGCCACGGGCTCGGCCACGGTCTCGGCCTGGAGGTGCACGAGGCGCCGCGGCTTTCGACCGAATCGACGGACACCCTGGCGGCCGGCAACGTCGTGACGGTCGAGCCCGGGATCTATCTCGACGGTCGAGCCGGGATCAGGATCGAGGACAACGTGGTCGTCACGAACGGCGGGATCCAGAACCTCACAGGCTTCCGCAAAGACCTGATCACCGTCGGCTAGCTACCCTCTGCGCCTTGGCCGAGACCGTCAACACGAATCAGTTCAAGAACGGGATGCACATCGAGCTCGACGGTTCGTTTTGGCGCATCGTCGAGTTCCAGCACGTCAAGCCGGGCAAAGGCGGCGCGTTCGTCCGCACGAAGCTCAAAGGGCTGGACACCGGCGCGGTCGTCGACCGGACGTTCCGAGCCGGCGAGAAGTTCCCCCGCGTTCGGACCGAGACGAAAGACATGCAGTACCTCTACGACTCCGGCGACGAAGTCGTGTTCATGGACCAGGACACCTACGAGCAGACGGCGCTCCCGCGCGGGACGGTCGAAGATGCGCTCGAGTTCATGCTTCCGTCCAGCTCGGTGCAGATGCTGCTCGTCAATGGCGCGCCGACCGGTGTCCAGCTACCTGCATCGGTGGAGCTGGCCGTGTCCCAGACCGAGCCGGGGGTGAAGGGCGACACGGTCTCGAACGTGACGAAGCCCGCAACGCTCGAGACCGGCGCGGTCGTGCACGTTCCGCTCTTCGTGAACCCGGGTGACCGCATCAAGGTCGACCCCCGCGAAAAACGCTATATCTCTCGAGCCTAGGCCAACGCCCGGCGTAGCGCGTCGGCGCCGTTCTCCAGAACCGGATCGCCGTGCGACACGACGACGAGCTCGACCGGAAGCTCGGCCAGGCGCTCGCGCAACTCCGGCCTCAGCCGCTGCTCGGCCCACTCCTGTTCGCCCTTGGGAAACCAGCGCACGGGCAGCTCGATCCCTCCGTTCGTTCCGATGAGGAGATCGCCCGAGATGAGTGCACGGTGCCGCTCGAGGAAGAACAACGCCTCGACCCAGTCGCTGCCCCTGACGATCTCGGCCTGCACGCCGGCCGGCAGTTCGCCCTTCGCCTCGGGACGCCAGAGCGTCGCCTTGTAGCGGTCGAGCACCGTTGCGACGCTGCGCTCGTGCCAGTGCACGGTCAGCAGCACGTGCACCGGCAGATCGAGCCGTTCGACGTCGCGGTCGAGCGCCGACCAGAACAGGTCCTCTTCGTCGTCCGGGACGAGGGGATCGACGACGACGAGCGAATCCGCGAGCTCTGCGTAGACGGAGCCGACCTCGGGCCCCCATTGCTCGGCGTGATCCCACTCCGGATGCGACGCCGTCCAGCGCCACAACCCCGGCCTGAGCTCCTGGACCTCCATGCCTGCAAAACCTATCCTGGCCCGGCAGGGCGCTAGGCTCCCCGCATGCCGGCGCTCGCCGACACCACCATCCGCCTGCTCGGCCAGGAGCCGCTCGCCGGGAGATTGCCCACGGCCGAGC
>WNGJ01000543.1_pt1 | contig 45391 bp, 47 predicted proteins | sample 5400611 | NCBI WGS metagenome assembly WNGJ01 (sample SAMN13153375, study PRJNA577476) | soil metagenome | isolation source: 40 cm soil or saprolite under Garry oak tree replicate 1 | place: USA:California | collected 2016-06-15
TCATCGCCAGGTCGACGTCGTCCAGGTGGCCCAGGCGCAGCAGCTCGCACTTGCCGCCGAGGAATTCGAGCCGCCCTTCGCGAACCTCGTTGAGCCGCCACTGGAGGTCGCCGCCTTCCTCGGCCGGGACGGCCATCAGCGCGAGACGGCCTCCCAGATGCTCGAAAGCCTTGGTCGTCACCAGACCGATCGCGGCACCGATCAGCCCGGCGATCTGAGCGTTGTGGCCGCAGGCGTGAACCGCGCCCGTCGCGGAATCGGCCTCAGGATGGCCGGCGACCACGAGCGCGTCGAGCTCGCCCAGGAGCGCGAACGTCGGCCCGGGTCCCTCGCCGCCGGCCACGTCGGCGCGGACGCCCGTGAGGGCGAGCCCGGTCCGCGGCGTCAGACCGAGCTTGCGAAACTTCGACTCGACGAGCGCCGCGGTTCGCGACTCCTTGAAGCCGAGCTCCGGGTGGCGGCGGATCGTTTCTCCGACCTCGATGATCTCATCGGCGTGGCGCTCGATCGCCTCGTCGACCGTTCGCTTGAGCTCGTCCCGAGTCACGGCAATGTCTCCTCTCCCACCTTTCTCTCTTCCCCTACCTTTCCTCCGCCCCGTCCGGCAGGCCTGGCGTAGGATATGACGGACTCGCGCCCCGAAGCGGCGCAAACTCGAGCATCTGACCCAGACCCGGGAGAGTGGACCATGAAGGCTGCGGCGGCCGTCGCGGAAGTTCTCAAGCGTGAAGGCGTGAAATTCCTCATCGGATACCCCGTCAACCCGATCATCGAAGCCGCGGCGGAAGCCGACATCCGCACGATCATCGTCCGCCAGGAACGGACAGGGCTGCACATGGCCGATGCCGTCAGCCGCATCTCGTCGGGCGACCGGATCGGCGTGTTCGCGATGCAGCACGGCCCGGGCTCCGAGAACGCCTTCGGCGGCGTTGCCCAGGCGTATGGCGACTCCGTGCCGATCATCGTGCTGCCGGGCGGTTATCCGCGGCGGATCACGAACATCCAGCCGAACTTCAACTCGTTTCTGAACTTCCAGCACGTGACCAAGTGGTGCGAGCAGGTCATCGTGCCCGACGCGGTGGTCGACGCGATGCGCCGCGCCTTCACCCAGGTGAAGAACGGGCGCCCGCGACCGGTCCTCATCGAGTTCCCGGTTGATCTTCTGCGTGAGGATGTACCGGAGCCGATTAGCTACACGCCGGCGCCGCGGCTCAAGTCGGCGCCGGATCCCCGCGACGTCTCCAGGGTGGCCGAGGCGCTGGTGGCCGCGCAGCGGCCCGTGATCTACGCCGGCCAGGGCGTGCACTACGCGAGGGCGTGGCAGGTGCTTCGCGATCTGGCCGAGCTGCTCGAGGCGCCGGTGACGACGAGCCTTCAGGGCAAGAGCGCGTTCCCCGAGAACCATCCGCTGTCGCTCGGCTCGGGCGGGCGCTCGATCTCCAAGCAGCTCCACCACTTCCTCACGAACGCCGACCTTATCTTCGGAATCGGCTGCAGTTTCGCGACGACGAACTATGGCGTCACGATGCCGAAGGGCAAGCGGATCGCTCACGCCACGCTGGACCCCACCGACATCAACAAGGACGTGCCCGTCGAGCTGGCGCTGGTCGGCGACGCCAGCCTCACGCTGCAGGCGCTCCTGGTCGAGGTCAAGGATCGTCTCAAGGGCAGCCCCCGTGGTCGCTTCTCGGCCGTCACGCAGGAGATCAAGGACCTCAAGAGCGAGTGGCTGGCCAAGTGGACCCCGCGGCTCACGCAGGACACCAAGCCCCTGTCGCCGTACCGCGTGATCTGGGACCTCATGCACACGGTCGACGTCGCCAACACGATCATCACGCACGACGCCGGCAGCCCGCGGGACCAGATCTCGCCGTTCTGGGAGCCGATCGCGCCGCTCAGCTACATCGGCTGGGGCAAGACGACGCAGCTCGGCTACGGGCTCGGCCTCGCGATGGGGGCGAAGCTCGCCGCGCCCGAGAAGCTCTGCGTGAACGTCTGGGGTGATGCCGCGATCGGCTTCACCGGGATGGATTTCGAGACGGCCGTCCGGGAGCGGATCCCGATTCTCTCGATCCTGCTCAACAACTTCTCGATGGCGATCGAGCTGAAGATCATGAAGACGGCGACGGCCAAGTACCGCTCGACCGATATCAGCGGCGACTACGCCGCGATGGCCCGCGCGTTCGGCGGCCACGGTGAGCGGGTCACCGAGCCCTCCGAGATCGTGCCGGCCATCCGGCGCGCCATCAAGAAGACGCAGGAGGGCACGCCGGCGCTCCTCGAGTTCCTCACCGAGAAGGCCGAAGACTTCTCGATGTTCTAGGTCGCCATGCAGATCAAGTACCGGATCGGCATCATGCCCGGGCCGTGGCCCGGGGGCCCGCCCGGCGAGGGCCTGGATTTTTTCTGGCGGCTCATCGACGTCTGCGAGCGGACCGAGATCGACTCGATCTGGTTCTCGGACCGACTCTCATCGCCCGTGCCCGTCCTCGAGCCCATGACGACGATGGCGGCGGTCGCCGCGCGGACGCGGCGGCTCAAGTTCGGGCCGAGCGTGCTGATCGCCCCGTTCAGATCGCCGGTGCTGGCGGCGCGTCAGCTCGCGATGCTCGACTATCTGTCCGGAGGCCGGGTGCTTCCGGCCGTGGGTATCGGCGTCGAGCAGGAGCGTGAGTTCCTCGCTGCCGGCGTGCCCTTCCGCGAGCGCGGGCGGCGCACCGACGAGGCGATCCAGGTCATGCGGCGGTGCTGGGAGGAGCCCGAGGTGACGTTCGCGGGCGAGTTCTGGCGCCTCGAGCGCATCACGGTGCTGCCGCGCCCGATCCAGCAGCCGATGCCGCTGTGGGTCGGCGGCAACAGCGAGGCCGCGATGCGCCGGGCCGGCCGCATGGGAGACGGCTGGATCCCGTCGTTCATCACGCCCGATCAGTTCCGCGTCGGCGTCGACAAGACGCTGACCTTCGCGGCCGAGGCCGGGCGCGAAGTGCCGGGGGACCACTTCGGGACGCTCGTGAATTTCTGCCTCGATTCCGATCCGGCGGTCGCGCGCTCGATCGCGCTCCCCTTCATTCCGCGCGGGCGGGTCGATGCGCCGACGCTCGACGCCTGCACCGCGTTCGGACCGGCCGCGCTCGTCAGCGAGCGACTCGAGCAGTACGTCCAGGGCGGCGGCTCGAAGTTCGTGCTACGACCGATGTGCCCGCCCGAGCGGATGCTCGAGCAGCTCGAGCGGCTCGCCGCCGACGTGATCCCGGCCTTCCACGGCCGCTGAGCTTCGGCGCGGCGGGCTGCCGGCTCAGCGGCCCTGGAGGATCTCGATCAAGAGGCCCGGGTCGACGTTGCCGCCCGAGATCACGACACCGACGCGCGCCCCGCGAGCGAGCTTGCCGGCCAAGACCGCGGCGGCGCCGACCGCGCCGGTCGGCTCGGCGATCACGCGGACCCGGAGCGCCATGAAGCGGACCGCCGCGACGATCTCGGCGTCGCTCACGAGCGCGACCTCGCTCAGGTTCTCGCGCAGGATCGGAAACGTGAGCTCGCCCGGACTCTGCGGGCGGATCCCGTCGGCAATCGTGGGCGGCGGCGGGATCGTCACGCGCTCGCCCTTCTGCAGCGACAGATAGGTGTCGTTCGCGGTGTCGGCCTCCACGCCGACGACCGCGATCCCCGGCGAGAGGCTCCGCGCCACCGTGCTGCACCCGGCCATGAGCCCGCCGCCGCCGACCGGCGTGACGAGCGCGTCGAGCGACGGAATCTCCTCGAACAGCTCGAGGGCCGCGGTGCCCTGACCGGCCATGATCGCGGGATCGTCGTACGGCGGCACCAGGACGCGTCCCGTCTCCTCGACGAGCCGCTGGGCCACCGCGGCGCGATCGTCCTTCAGCCGATCGTAGAAGACGATCTCGGCTCCATAGCCGCGGGTCGCCTCGACCTTGAGCGTCGGCGCGTCCGTCGGCATGCAGATGATGGCGGTGGTGCCGACCATGCGCGCCGCGAGCGCGACGCCCTGCGCGTGATTGCCGGACGAGTACGCCACCACGCCGCGCGCGCGCTCGGCGGCGGTGAGCGTCAGGAGCTTGTTCAGGGCGCCGCGGATCTTGAACGAGCCGGCGCGCTGGAGGTTCTCGCACTTGAAGAAGACGTGACACCCGCTCGCGCCGTCGAACGCCGCCGACGAGATGACGGGCGTGCGGTCGACGCGGCCGGCGACCCGCTGGGCGGCGGCGCGTACGTCGTCGATCGTCAGCAAAGACTCCGCGGTCATGCTTCGGCGATTATCACAGAGCCGGCGAGGTCGGATCAACCCTCGCGGTATACTCGCCGCATGCGCAAGTCGGTGATCGCCCTCGTCGTTCTCTTGCTGGCGACCGGCTGCTCGTTGATCTCGATCGACCTCACGCCGCGGATCAAGCCGCTCGAGGAGCGCACCGTCGAGGGCAGCGGCAAGGCGAAGATTCTCCTGACGGACATCTCGGGATTTCTGAGCGAGGAGGGCCAGACCCAAACCCTGGTCATCGGCGCGCCACCGCCACGGGTGCCACTGCTCGTGCGCTTTCGGGAGGAGCTGAAGAAGGCTGCCGATGATTCGGACGTGAAGGCCCTCATCGTCCGCATCAACAGTCCTGGCGGGACCGTGACGGCGTCCGACATCATGTTCAAAGAGCTGCAGATGTTCAAGCGCACCGCCAAGGTTCCCGTGATCGCCGTCATGATGGACGTCGCGGCCTCGGGCGGCTACTACGTCGCGCTGGCGGCCGACACGATCGTCGCCCACCCGACGACGGTGACGGGCTCGATCGGCGTCATCATGGTGACCGTGAACGCCGAGGGGCTCATGCAGAAGCTCGGGATCGCGGCGGCGGCGATCAAGTCGGGCGAGCGCAAGGACATGGGCAGCCCGTTCAGGGCGCTCACCGGCGAGGAGCGGCAGATCTTCCAGTCCGTGATCGACGGGCTCCAGGACCAGTTCCTGGCGCGGCTCGTCGAAGCGCGCAAGCTTCCGATGGACACCGCGAAGCGGCTCGCGGACGGTCGCGTGTACACCGCGCAGCAGGCGCTCGACTTCAAGCTCATCGACCAGATCGGCTACATGGACGACGTGCTCGAGCTCGCGCGCCGGGCGATCAAGGTCGACAACGTCAAGGTGGTCGTCTATCACCGGCCGTCGGAATATCGCGCCACCTACTACGCGCGGTCCGAGACGTCGGCCGGCAGTCTCGACGCCAGCGTCTCGCGGATCGCGTCGGTCGTCGGGGCCGGTCCGGGGTTCTTCTACCTCTGGTGGCCCTGAGCCCCGCGGGGCTCCTCGAGCTTCTCGAAGCCGACGCAGGCGAGCACTGGTAGCCGGGGGTACTTCGCGAAGCGTCCGTCGGTCCTACTCAATCCGCACAGGACGAACGACGCGCCTTTCGCCGAGGTGACGACGCGCGTGTGAGCACAGGCGGCGCAGAGGCTTCCGCCCTCGGAGAGGGCCGCACCCGGGCGCGGATCGGTCATGTCCAGAATTCTCACATACCTGGTCAGGCTCCCCCTGAGCTGAGCCGGCAACCGAGCCCTCGTCGCCGGCCCCGCGGCCTCGCTCACGACGTATCGGCGACGAGATCGAGGTAGTGCTTGACGATCCGCGCGGTGGCGCCCCAGATCGTGTCGCCGTTGTAGTCGAAGAAGTAGACGGGACGGCGCACGCCCTCGCGCTCCCACTCCTCGACCCTGAGGCCGCCGGGCCTCGAGATCGCCGCGAACGGCACCTCGATCACGCGCTCGATCTCGGCGCCGTCAGGTCGCCAGGCGACGGGCTCGTGGATCACGCCGATCCAGGGCGTGATGACGAAGTTGGTCGCGAAGGTCTCGGTGTCGTCGAGCGCGCCCAGCGGCTCGACGGCGGCTCGCGGCAGCCCGATCTCTTCCTCGCACTCCCGGAGCGCCGCGGCGAGGAGCGAGGCGTCCTCCGGATCGACGGTGCCGCCTGGAAAGCCGATCTGCCCGCGATGAGTCCCAACGGTATCGGTCCGTTTCGCGAACACGAGGTAGGGCTCGCCCCGCTCGATGAGCGGCACCAGCACCGCCGCCCGAACGAGCGGGCCGGGCGGCACGACGCGACGCTCGCGCGCCGCGAGTCGCCGCCGCGTGAGCTCCGCGAGCTCGTCGAGAGTCACGAATCTGGGATGTCCGACTCGGTGCTCACGCCGGCGCCCGTGAAGGTGACGGCGCAGCGGGCGTCGAGAAACAGCCGCGCCAGCCGACGAAGGGCCTCGCTCACCGGCGCAGCCGTTTCCAGACGCGCAGGGCCATGGCGGAGAGCCAGGCGGCCTCGACCGGCGCGGTCGGCCGGGCGAGTCGCAGCCAGATCACGCATCCCGCGAACACCAGGGCACCGACGGCGGCCAGCGCGATGTTGATCCCGACGCCGCCGACCGCGCTCCACGACGCCGTGAGGATCGTGAACAGCGCGTTGTTGATGACGTGGCACACCACCGCCGGGAGGGCGCTCCCCGTCAGCTCCGTGATCCAGCCCAGGTACAGGCCGAGCGCCAGCGCCAGGAGACCGTGTAGCCAGTCGAGATGGAACACGCCGAAGCAGAACGCGGTGATGCCCACGGCGGCCACGCGCGGCAGGCGCTGGACGAGTCGTGTCTGCATGTAGCCGCGAAAGAACATCTCCTCGGCGGTGCCCGCGACGACGCCGACGATGATCACGGCGAGGAACAGATCGGGGCCGACGGCCTGTGCGAGTGCCTGGCGGATCATCAGCATGTTGCCGCGCTGGGCCAGTCCGGCGAGCGCGGTCAGCGAGTCGAGCGTCTGGCCGAGCGCCAGCGTCCCCAGGATCATCAGCAGGAGCGTGCGGCCGGTCTCGCTGCCGGGCATCAGGCGGAGCGAGGCCGGCGTCGCGCTGCCACTCGCGATCAGAGCCGTCAAGATGAACGCCACGGACGACGCGATGGTCAGGGCGAGCAACCCGGGCAGACCCTCGAACACGGCGCGCTCGGAGAGATCGGGATAGAGAGACCGCACGATGGCCGCCGCCAGGAGCGAGAACGCGACGATCGTGACGAACGCGGCGAGGCACGACAGGAAGACCGGCCAGAGCCGCGGACGATCGGTCGACTCCCTGCCGTCAGTCAGAGCCGTGGACCCTCGACGTGCCACTTCGTTGTCTGCTGGTAGGCGTGTCCCAGGCGCAAGGTCGTCGCCTCGTCGAACGCGCGCCCGACGATCTGCAGGGCCAGCGGCCGGCCGTCTTTTGAAAATCCGCATGGCACGGTGAGAGCGGGCAGTCCGAGCCCGTTGAACGGGCGCGTGAGCCTCGAGAATCGTCCCATCCGGCTGACGACGTCGTCCACGGAGCCCGACTTCACCGCCTCGAGCGCCGGCGCGGGCTCAGGGATCACGGGGGCGACCAACGCGTCGACCTCCGCGAAGACTTCCGCGATGAACTCGCGCGTGAGGCGCGCACGCAGCCGCAAAGCTTGGAGATAGTCGTGCGCCGAGATGTGGAAGCCGACCTCGAGCCGCGCTCGGACCGCCGGCTGAAGCTCGTGCGGTCGATCGCGCGCCAGGCGCGTGTGCAGGGCCGCGGACTCCGAGCGCGAGATGACGTTGCCGATGTCCGTGAGTGTCCCCGGGTCGGGAACGCGAACGGGCGTGACGAGCACGCCGAGGCCCGCGAGAACGTCCGCCGCCGCGCGGACCGCGGCGTCCATCTCGACGTCGATCCCGTCGAAGTAGTAGTTCTCGGGAATGCCGATCCGCAGACCGGCGACCGGGCTCTCCAGCATCCGCTGGTAGTACGGAACGCCGCGGCGGCTGGAAGTCGGGTCGCGCGGGTCGTGCCCCGCGACGATCTCGAGCAGCAGCGCGGTGTCGGCGACGGTTCGGGTCAACGGCCCGAGGTGATCCATCGACCACGACAGCGGCATCACGCCGGCGCGGCTCACCCGCCCGTACGTGGGCTTGAGGCCGACGACGCCGCAGCACGCCGCCGGCAGCCTGATGGAGCCGCCGGTGTCGCTGCCGAGCGTGGCGAGCGCGAAGCCAGCCGCCACCGCGGCCGCCGAGCCACTGCTCGAGCCTCCGGCACAGTGCCCGGGCTTCCACGGGTTCTGGACGTCGCCGTGATGGGCGTTGTCCCCGAACGGCCCCATCGCCAGCTCCGTCATGTTCAGCTTGCCGAGAGTGACCGCGCCGGCGTCGCGCAGACGGGCCGTCGCCGTGCACTCGATCGGAGGAGCGAAGTATTCGCGGGTCTTGGTGCCGCACGAGGTCGGCAGCCCCGGCACGTGGCAGAGGTCTTTGTAGGCGAGTGGGACACCGTGCAGCGGGCCGCGGCTCCGCCCCGCCGCGAGCTCGGCCTCGAGGGCGCGCGCCGTGGCCAGGGCGCTCTCGGCATCGACCGTGATGAAGGCGTGGATGCGCCCGTCGAGGCGCTCGATGCGATCGAGGCACGCGCGGGTCGCTTCGATCGGCGATATCTTGCGCGCCGCGATCGCACGCCCGAGCGTCTCGAGGGTCCAGTCAGTCACACCAGTCAGTCACGAGGCTGGGTCGGGCTCGCGTCGCCCTCGAGCGCCAGCACGAAGCCCGACGGCTCCTCACCGATCGCGAGATCGGCGGCGACCCGCTCGATGGCGGCCGCGAGACCGGCGGCATCCGCGCTCACGCGAGTCTCCGGGGCGTTCATGACGTGTGCGCGATCATAGCACCGAGTCACGCGCGTCGGCCGAATGCCGCCGGCATGGGGCTCTCGAAGCTCACACGGCCACCTCGAGGATGCACGAACGCGAGCCGCGTCGCATGGAGCGCGAGGCGCTTCAGCGGATCCGTCCGGCCGCCGTACTGACCATCTCCCGCGATCGGATGGCCCGCCGCGGCGAGCTGAGCCCGGATCTGGGCCCGCCGTCCCGTCACCAGGCGTAGCTCGAGCAGGGTCGTGGCTCTCCGGCGCTCGAGGACGCGGTAGCGTGTGATCGCCTCCTTACCACCTCCACGCTCGGCCTCGCGGACGCGCAACGAGCGATCCTCCACGAGGCGTGAGCTCAGCGAGCCCTCGGCCTGCGTCATCACGCCTTCGACCAACGCGACGTAGACCCGCTCGGCCGTGCGCGCGGCGAACTGCGCCTGCAGGTGCTGCTTGGCCGCGGGCGACTTGGCGAACACGATGAGGCCCGAGGTTTCGCGATCGAGCCGATGGACGATGAAGAGTCGCGAGGCATCGGGACTGCGCCCGGCGATCCAGTCCCGGAGCCGTCGATAGGCGGTGCGTTCACGCTCGCGCTCGGTGGCGATGGTCAAGAGTCCGGACGGCTTGTCGACGACGAGGATGTCGTCGTCCTCGTAGATCAGTCGTAGCGGCGACGGCGTGGACGCCGCAGCCTCGCCCAGCGCGACCCGGTCGCCCGATTCGACCTCGACCTCCCCGCGCCCGACGACGGCGCCGTTGACCCGCACGCGAGAGGTCGCGAGCCACTGCCTGAGGCTGCGCCGAGACGCCTCGGGGTACAGCGCCTGCAGCCGGTCGATGAGCCGCATGGGGCTCAGAGTAAATCAGCCGCGCCCGAGGTGACGAGGGCGGTCACTCGCGCTTCCAGCGCTTGTCAATCCGTCCGCCGACCACAGGCAAAGAGTGTAGCGGAATCATGGGCTTACCGATGGCCCGAACGATGCAACTCCGCGGCGCGACGGAGGTGCTCCCATTGATGACGTGCCGATGCGGCGGGCCACTCACGTTGGACAAGTCTCACATCTCCGAGGCGCGGCGTTTCGCGTGCCTCGCCACCACGCGCTTGCTCTGGAAGTGCTGGCTCTGCGGCCACTCGCTCTGGCTCGACCAGTCGACGACGCCCGACGAGCTCGGTACCCCGCTCGAAGTCGTGGAGGCCAAGCCCGCGTAAGCCGGGAGCCCTCCCCGAAGCCTCTGCGAATTCCACGGCTTCGCCTGCCCTGGCTGGCGCAGCCCGGCCGCCCGAGCAATCCACTTAGAACCGGGAGGGCGCCGGAGCGATAATCATATGGCGATGCGCGACACTCGGGCTCCGGGCCGCATTCTCGTGGTGGACGACGAACCCGATCTCGTCTCGATCCTCACGAAGTATTTCTCCGAAGCCGGTTATGCCGTCGACGCAGCCGCGCACGGCGGCGACGCGCTCATCGCGGTCTCGCAGTATCGTCCGGACGTCGTCGTGCTGGACGTCATGATGGAAGGTCTCAGCGGCGTCCAGGTCCTCGAGCGCATCCGCGCGCTCGACCCGGCGATCCGCGTGATCATGATCTCGGGAAGCACCGACGCCTCGCTCAAGCCCAGGGCTATGGAGATGGGTGCGTTCGCCTACGTGGCGAAGCCGGTCGGTCTCGGGCAGCTGCACCAAACCGTGGCCGCGGCGCTCGGCGGGCCCGATCCGCTCACTCCGCCCCGCGCCTGATCGCCTCGCAGTCCGCCACGACGTTCCTCAACACGTGTCACCTGTCTGACAGTGACTCGATTTGCTCGATCCTCGGATACGATCTAAGTCCACCTAACAAAGACGGTCGTTCTCTGGCATATCCGGTGCACGACTCGCGACGGTTGAAGAGAGTGAGAGCTCGATAGGCTTGGAATGAATTTGATCCGACTGCTCGGCTGGAAGCGACTGGCGCTGATCGCGGTGATCGTCGCCGCGATCTCCGCTCCGTTCCTCTACTCCGCGATCGAGCTTGCCCGGTTCGAGCGCGCCGACGCTCGTCGAGCGACGTTCGTCTACGCATCCGGCCAGTCGCTCACCCCGGGTGTGCAGGTCCAGCGCGTCGGTCTGGCGGCCACGCTCGGCCGCCTGGGATACACGGAGACGCGCACGACCCCGCCGGCGCCAGGTCATTTCCGGCGCTCCGGCGGCAGCTGGGACATCTATCTGCGGGGCGGCGACGAAGCCGGCGGCGGCCAGCTCTTGCGCCTGCAGATCGCTGACGAGCGCATCACCAAGGTCACGCGCGCGGGTCAGGACGTCGCCGGCGCCGCGCTCGAGCCCGAGGTGCTCGCGAGCGCCACGGATCGGCCGGGCGAGGACCACAAGCCTATACGGCTGGACGAGACACCACGGGTGCTGATCGACGCCGTGCTCGCGGCCGAGGACCACCGGTTCTTCGAGCACGGCGGCGTCGACTTCCGCGCGCTCCTGCGGGCGGCATGGGCCAACCTTCGCGCCGGACGTGTCAAGGAAGGCGGGAGCACGATCACGCAGCAGCTGGTCAAGGTCCGCCTGCTCAACCCGCGGCGGACGTTCTTCCGGAAGCTTCGCGAGGCGTGGCTGGCCGCGCTGGTCGAGTCGCGCTATTCGAAAGAGCGGATCCTCGAGGCCTACCTGAACGAGATCTACCTGGGTCAGCGTGGGCCGATTGCGATCCGGGGCGTGGGCGCGGCGACGCGCGCCTACTTCGGCAAAGAGGTTCATCAGCTGACGACGCCCGAGGCGGCCCTGATCGCGGCGATCATCCCCGGCCCGAACATCTACTCGCCGGCCGTCGACCCGGATCGCGCGCGCGATCATCGCAACACCGTCCTCGCCCAGATGCGCGATCTGAAGATGATCAGGCCTGACGAGTACGAGCGCGCCCGTCGCACGCCGGTTCACGTGCGCTCGCTGGTGAGCCCGGGGCAGTCGGCGCCGTACTTCGTCGACTACGTCCGCCAGGAGCTCGAGCAGCGTTTCGACACGGGCGTCGCGCGCGTCCGCGGCGTGCGCATCGTGACGACCCTCGACCTGAGCCTGCAGAAGTTCGCGGAGACGGCGGCCGCGCGTGGTCTCGATCGGCTCGAATCGAGCATGTCGCCGGGCTATCGCCGGGATCCCGGTCGGCGCCTCCAGGTGGCGATGATCGTCGTCGAGCCGTCCACCGGTGAGATCCGCGCGCGCGTCGGCGGTCGCGACTATCTCACCAGCCAGTTCAATCGCGTCACCTCGGCCCACCGCCAGCCCGGTTCGGCCTTCAAGCCGATCGTGTACCTGGCCGCCTTGCGGGCCGCGGACGGTGCGCCGTTCTTCACCGCGGCGTCTCGCGTCGAGGACCTGCCGATCACCGTGGAATCCGGCGGACAGCCCTGGAGCCCGCGCAACGCCGACGACCGGTACGAAGGGATCGTGACGGTGCGACAGGCGCTCGAGCACTCGCTCAACTCGGCCACAGTGCGCATCGCCCAGACGGTCGGGCTGCCGACCGTGATCGAGATGGCGCGGGCCCTCGGCATCCAGGGGCAGCTCGCGCCGGTACCGGCGATGGCGCTCGGCGCGTTCGAGGTGACGCCGCTCGAGCTGGCTCGGGCGTACCTGCCCCTGGCAAACGGCGGAGTTCGACCCGCCACCATGGCGGCGATTCGTACCGTCCAGTTCGGCGACGACGAGGTCAAGCCGTCGGGCGCGGAAGAATCGGTGCGGGTCGTTTCGCCGGCCGAGGCCTGGCTGGTCACCTCCCTTCTCAAGGGCGTCGTGAAATCGGGCACGGGCAGCGCCGTGCATTCGAGCGGGCTCCCCGAGGTCATCGCGGGCAAGACCGGCACCACCAACGACGGCCGCGACGCGTGGTTCGTCGGCTACACCCCGCGACTGCTGGCGCTGGTGTGGGTGGGTTTCGACGGCGGGGACCCTCACGGGATGAGCGGCGCGCGTGCGGCGCTTCCGATCTGGGTGGACTTCATGAAGCAGGCGATCGACGCGTATCCGCAGTCGGACTTCGAGGTCCCCTCCGGGATCTCGTTCGCGGACATCGACGTGAGCAACGGCAAGCGCGCTGCTCGTGCCTGCCCCGTGGTCGCCCGTGAAGCCTTCCTGGCCGGCACGGAGCCCCCGCTGTGTGAGGAGCACCGGGGCGTCATCGATCACGTCGTCAACGGCTGGAATCGCCTGACGGATTGGTTTCGGCGTCCTGCGCGCGAGCCCAAGGAGGCGACACCGCAGGGCGACCGTTGAGTGTTACGGCGGCTGACGACGGCCCGACGCTCGTGTAATTCTTACAGGGTATTTCCTGCCTCTCAGCGTGTGAATCTTACCCGCCGTGGGAGTCTCGATATCCCGCAACTCCTGTAAAGTCGGCTAGTTATTCGATTGTTCCTTCCCCCTGGCACGACCGATGCTCACCCCGGCGACACCAATTGCAGATCTAGATCGATGGGAGGGCATCGTGCGCGCATCCGCAGGGCTGATGGCAGCGGTAGATCGCTCGGACCCGGCCGTCAAGCAGGCCCTCCTCCAGGATGCCGTGGTGCTCGCGACGATTGCGACGGACGAGGACGACCATAACGAGGCGCCCGACAACACGAGGGACCAATGAATTCGACAAAGACCATGATGTGCTCACGGTGTCACGCGCTTCGATGGGTGGAAGACTGGAAGGAAAATCGTGACGAGATGATGTCGATCGAGCTCGGCCCCTGCGGCCATATGGTTGAACGGCGGGCGCGGCTCGAATGGACGGTTCCGTCGTGGCGAAGTTCGCACGTTCGGCTCGTCTCTGCCCAGGCGGCGCCCGCGAGGATCGCGACGTCATGAGCAAGAGTCCAGTGGGGTACACTGAGGTCTCGAGCGCCACCCCGCCGGGTGGCTCTCGACCCGAATCGAGCGCCACGTCCGAGGCAATCGGCACGGTCGTCGCGCCGGAGCGTTTCGGCCACGCGGATCGGATGAAGGACCATCGAATCCTGGTCGTCGACGATGAGCCCGCCTCCCGCAAGGGGCTGCAAGAGCTCCTGACCGTGTGGGGATATGACGTGAGCTCGGCCGCGGACGGTCAGGAAGCGCTGGAGCGGGCGGCCGTCCGGGCTCCCGATCTCGTGATCGCCGACCTCGTCATGCCCGGGATCGACGGACTCGAGCTTCTTACCCGGCTCAAGCGCGACTTTCCGACCACCGCGGTCGTTTTCCTGACCGGTCAGGGCAGCATCGAGACCGCGGTGCAGGCGATCAAGGACGGCGCGTACGACTACCTCACCAAGCCCGTCGACCCGACGCGTCTTCAGCTGTTGCTCGATCGGGCGCTCGAGCGTTCCGAGACTGCCCGCGAGGTCCAGCTGTTGCGGCGCCAGCTGCGGCAGCGCGGAGCCTTCGGGCGCCTCCTCGGCAGCTCCCGCGGCATGATGGAAGTCATGCGGCAAGTGGAAGTGTCCGCGCCCACCGACGCGACGCTGTTCATCGCCGGCGAGAGCGGCACGGGCAAGGAGCTGGTCGCCCGCACGGTTCACGAGCTCTCACCGCGCCGGAGGGGACCGTTCGTCGCCGTCAACTGCGCGGCGATTCCCGAGACGCTGCTGGAGAGCGAGATCTTCGGCCATGAGCGTGGCTCGTTCACCGGCGCCGTCGAGCGGCGTCAGGGCTGTTTCGAGCTGGCCGACGGCGGCACCCTGTTCCTCGACGAAGTCGCCGAGATGCAGCCGGGTACGCAGGCCAAGTTCCTCCGCGTGCTCCAGGAGGGGCAGTTCCGTCGACTGGGCGCCAAGGCTGAGATCCGCGTGAACGTCCGGGTGGTCGCGGCGACCAACAAGGAGCCCGCGAAGGCGCTGGCCGACGGCACCCTGCGCGAAGACCTCTACTATCGACTCAACGTCTTCGCCATCTCGCTGCCCCCGCTACGCGACCGGCTGGAAGACCTCTACGACCTCGCGCAGGCGTTCGTCGAGGAGTTCAACGACCGCCACGGGCGTAGCGTCCGGGGCGTGGACGAGGGCGCGCTGGACGTCCTGCGGCGGCATCGGTGGCCCGGCAACGTGCGCGAGTTGCGCAACGTGATCGAGCGGGCGGTGATCGTCTGCTCGGGCGACCTGGTCCGCTCCGAGCACCTGCCGCCACTCGGCGCGTCGAGCGAGCCGGTTGCGACGGCGACCGAAGCCGAGCTGGTGCTCCCGATCGGCACGACCGTGGAAGATGCCGAGAAGGAGCTGATCCTACGGACCCTCAAGCAGACGGGAGGCAACAAGACCCGCGCCGCCGAGGTGCTCGGCATCAGCCTCAAGACCCTGCACAACAAGCTCCACAAATACAACGCCTGAGGCGCATGCGTCTGACGCTTCGCGCGCGGCAGGTCCTGGCGCTCGCCGTCGTGGTCCTGCTGGTCGTCGTGGCGTCGACGGTCGCCCATCTCGCGAGCGTAGCCCGGCTGGCGCTCGGGGCTGCGGTGGACGAGGGCGAGCTGATGGCGAAGCAGCTCTACCACCAGAGCTCGCGAGTCGTCGCCGGCGCCTCCGCCTCCTCCCCCTCCCCCGCGCTTTTACAGCAGGACCCGGGCATCCGGGCCTTGCTCGAGGGGATGGTCGGCTACTCGCACACGGTCGTCTATGCCGCGGTCGTGGATCCGACCGACCGGGTGCTGGCCCACAGCAATCCGAAGCTCGAGGGCGAGATCTTGCCGGCGCGCGAAAACCTCGAACGCCTGAAGGCGCGCTCGACCCTCGGGATCGTCGCCTCGCTCTTCGGGCAGCCGGAAGTGTACGAGGCGCAGGTGCCAATGCGACTGGGCGAGCGCCCCTTCGGCACCGTGCGCGTGGGTGTCTCGACCAGCCTCCTCAAGCAGGCACTGACCCAGGCCGCGCTCTATAGCCTGGCGGTCGCCCTGGTCGCGCTCGGCGTCGCCGTCGCGGTCGGCCTCGTCGTCGGTCACCTCCTGATGCAATCGCTCAGAAAGATCGCGCACGGCATGGACCGGCTCGCCCGCGGCGAGTATGGCACCACCGTCGACCTCACACGGGACGACGAGCTCGGAGAGATCGCGGCGCGCGTGAACCAGCTGGGCGAGCGAGTCCACGCGGAGCAATCGCACTGGCAGAGCGACCGCGCGCGGATGGAAGGCATCCTCGACAGCCTCGAGGACGCCGTGGTCGTGCTGAACGACAAGCGCGAAGTCGTGTTCTGCAACCAGGCGGCGGAAGGGCTGCTCGGCCAATCGCCCGACTCGGCCGACGGCGCGCTCGCGGGCCTTCTTCCGAGCGATCACCCGCTGGCGCCGGTGGTCACCGAGTTGTTCGATGCCGGTATCGAGCGTCGAAACGCCGCCGTGAAGGTGCGATGCCCCGACGGGCAAGCCCGTGAGCTGGCGGTGTCGAGCTATCGAATTCCCGATGGCGAGCGCGCCGGTGGCGGCGTGCTCGCGCTGCGGAACCTTGACCCGGTCCGCGCCGTCCAGTCGTTGGTGACGTATTCCCAGAAGCTCGCGGCCCTCGGCCGGCTGACCTCGGGTGTGGCCCACGAGGTCAAGAACCCGCTGAACGCGATGCGCATCCACCTCGAGCTCTTGAAGGCGCGGCTCGGCGCCGGGCAGCCGGCCGTCCGCGAGAACCTCGACGTGATCGCCCAGGAGATCGTGCGGCTCGATCGCGTCGTGCAGGGCTTCCTCAAGTTCGTGCGGCCGGAAGAGATGCGGCTGGCGCCCGTCGACGTGAAGGCCCTGCTCTCGGAGGTAGCGCGGCTCATGGCCCCCGAGGCGCTGCGCGCCGGAGCCCGTATCAACGAGGACGTGGTGCCCGATCTGCCGCCGGTCTCCGGCGACGCCGAGCTCCTGCAGCAAGCGTTCACCAACCTCGTCACCAACGCGATTCAGGCGATGCCGAAGGGCGGGACGGTGACGCTCGGCGCCCGGCGGGGCCCCGACGGCGCCGTCGAGATGCGCGTCGCCGACGAGGGCGTCGGCATTCAGGCGCCGGACCTGGAGAAAGTCTTCCGGCTGTACTACACGACGAAGCCGCAGGGGTCCGGGATCGGGCTCTCGATGGTCTACCGGATCGTGCAGATGCACGACGGCCGGATCGACGTCGAATCCGAGGTCGACCGCGGCACGGTGATGGTCCTGACCCTTCCGGTGGCGTCGGGAAGCGTGAACGCGTGACGAGACACGTTCTTCTTCCCGGCCTGGCGCTGCTGCTCCTGTCCGGCTGTGGCGGGACCGAGGCGATCGTCAAAAAACCCGCCGCGGCTGCCCCCACGACCACCGCCACTCCCTCGCCGCCTCCGGCCGCCGCCCCGAAATCCAGCACGACCTCGCCTACGGAGGCGCTCCGGCCGGAGGTGTCGGCCGAGCAAGAGCAGCGCCTTCTCGAAAGCACGAAGCAGAGCATCGGCGATGTCGCGCGAGCCCTGGGCGAGCTCGACGGCAAGCAGATGAAGCCGCCCCAGCAAGAAGCCCTGCGGACCGCGAAGAATTTCCTCGATCAGGCTCGGAGCGCCCTGGATCAGCGGGACTACCAGCGCGCGGCGAATCTCGCCAGCAAGGCTCGCGCGCTAACCGACGACATCGCCGGCGCGACCAAATAACGCGACCGCGTAAGTCGTACGACGTAGTTTTTGCACGGTGAGCCTCGATGAGGGATTTCCCCGCCCGGGCAGCCCAGCGCTTTCCACTACTTGGCCTTCGCCGTGGCTCGCAGGGCTTCGGGCACGCTGGTTGCTCGTGGACTGACCCGGGGGCTCGACATGTCGCTGAATATTCTCGTGGTCGAGCGAGAGCGCCACGCCCGGGAAGGGCTCGAGGCGATTCTGTCCGCCGACGGGCACACCGTGAAGGTGGCCGAGGACATGTGGGCGGGGTTTGCATCGCTCTTCTCGAGGCCGTACGATCTGCTCTTGCTCGATGACAACGTCCAATCCGAGCGCCATGTCACCTTGAACGTGCTGGATCTCCTCCGCTTCGCGCGGCGTTACGAGCCCGGCACCTCGGCCATCCTCATCACGAGCTTCGACGAAGAGGCTCCTGGCTATCGGATGGAGGAGGGCGTCGTGGCCGTGTTGCGTAAACCGGTCGAGCTGTCCCAGCTGCGGGTCGAGCTCGAAACGAGGTCGCGGTGATGCCGGCCGCGCGGCGCCGTGGACCGGTCGGCGTGCTCGTCGTGTCGCTCGTCCTCGGTGTCGCGACCAGCGCGCCGGCTGGACCGGCGTCGGACCAGCTCGAGGTCGGCATCGACAAGGTCATCCACGTCTTGGCCGATCCGAGTCTCAAGGGCACCGCCAAGGCGAAGCAGCGCCGCGACGCGCTGCGCGAGATTACCGGGCCGCTCTTCGACTGGAACGAGATGGCGAGCCGCTCGCTCGGGCGGCACTGGCAGCCGCGCACGGAGGCGGAGCGCCAGGAGTTCGTTCGCCTCTTCCACGATCTACTGGAGCGGTCGTATCTGACCACTCTCGAGCGCTACAACGGCGAGCGGGTCGCCTACGGAGCCGAATCGATCGAAGGCGAGAAAGCAACGGTGCGGACGCAGGTCTTCAACAAGGCGGGCCAGCAGTTTCCCGTCGACTATCGGCTGCTCCGGCACGGCGACCGTTGGCTGGTCTATGACGTCGTGATCGAGGGCGTGAGCCTCGTCGCGAACTACCGCGCCCAGTTCGACCAGATCATCAGGACCAGCTCATACGTGAAGCTGGTCGAAAAGCTGAAGTCGCCGAGCTGACGGATCGAGCCCGTTCGGGCTCGCCGTCCCCTTGACTCCCGACTCCCCGCCCGGTTAGGCTCGCGACATCGCTGCGCACCGCCCGCCGACGTCTGACGTAGCTCCCGATCGGCGCGACGACGGCTGATCCGGCGCGGCTTTCCACGCACGCTACGGGGAGGTAGATGATCGTCTCGCGAAAGATTCCCGGTTTCACGGCCGCGTTCACTGCCGTCCTCGTCGTTGCCTTCGTCCTGGGAGCGGTCGCGGCGCCCTCGGGCCCGCCGATCAAGATCGGCGGCACGCTCGCCCTGACCGGACCGCTCGCTGCGACTGCGCTCCTGCACAAGATCACCGCCGAGATCTACGTCGAGGAGCTGAACCGCGGTAACGGTCTGCTGGGCCGACCCGTCGAATGGATCCTGCTCGACGACCAGTCCAAGCCGGAGGTGACCCGCAGCCTCTACGAAAGGCTCATCACGGTGGACAAGGTCGATCTGCTCATGGGGCCCTATGCGACGGGCGGGATCATCGCCGCGATGGGCGTGGCGCAGCGCTATCAGAAGATGCTCATCCACCACAGCTTCGGCATGCCGCACCTCGCCAAGTACGACATGCACTTCCCGGCCGCGCCGTTCGGGCCCGATCCCAACCGCACGGTGCCGGGGATCGTCTTCGACGCGGTGGCCGCGACCGCCAACCCGCCGAAGACGGTCGCGATCGTCACCAGCAAGTTCCCGTCGGCCCAGTTCCAGTCCGCGGGAGCGCGCGACGTCGCGCCCCAGCGTGGGCTGAAGGTCGTGCTCTACCTCGAATACGAGTTCGGCACGCGTGACTTCGGTCCGATCGCCGCTCGCATCAAGGACGCCAATCCGGACCTGCTCTGGGTCGGCGCGCTGGGCCTCGACGGCAACCTCGTCCTCGAGGAGCTCAAGCGGCTCGACTACACGCCGCGCCGGCACTATCACCTGTTCCCGGCGCCGGGGCCGATGGTGGTCGCGCCGGAGGCGAAGCTTGCCCTCTCCAACACGTTCTTCGAGGAGCATCCGCCGTTCATGAATAACCCGGCCGCAGCCCGGTTCGCGACCCTCTACCACGAGCGCGCTGCCAAGGCCGGCGTGCCCTACACGAACGTCGACACCCAGGCGGCCGGCTCGTACGCCGCCTGGCAGATGCTCGAGGCGGCGGTGATCGCGACCAAGAGCCTGGACGACAAAGTGCTCGCCCAGTGGCTCCGGAAGAACCAGGTCCAGACGATCGTCGGCCGCTTCCGGTTCGACGGCCCGAACAACTACGGTGACGACCTTTCAAAGGTGAAGCAGGTGCAGGACGGCAAGTGGGTCGTGGTGTGGCCGAAGGAGTTTGCGGCGCCCGGCGCGCGCCTGCTCCCGCAGTGATCAGAGGAGGTCGCGGCTGATGGGCCAGTACGGCATCGGACAGGGAATCAAGCGGGTCGAAGACGTCCGGCTCTTGCGGGGCCGCGGTCGCTACCTCGACGACGTCAACATCCCGGGTCAGACGCACGCGGTCATCTTGCGCTCGGTGCACGCGCACGCTCGGATCCGCGCCATCGATTCGGCGGCGGCGCTGCGCGCGCCCGGGGTCCTCGCCGTGTTCACGGGCGCCGACGTCGAGGGCCTGGGCACGATGACGATGACCTTGAAGCGCAAGCGCCCGGACGGCTCGCCGATGTTCGCGCGCCCTCACCGCGGCCTGACGCGTGACCGTGCGCGCTACGTCGGCGACCCGGTCGCGCTCGTCGTCGCCGAGACGCGGGCGCAGGCCGAGGACGCGGCCGATCTGGTCCAGATCGACTACGAGCCCCTGCCCTCGGTGACGGCCACTGCGGAAGCCACCGTGGCCGGGGCTCCGCCGGTCTGGGACGAGTGCCCGGACAACATCAGCAACATCTTCGAGTCCGGCGACCGGGCCGCGACCGAGGCGGTCTTCGCGAAAGCTCATCGCATCGTCCGCCGCCGCTACGTGATCACCCGGGTTCACGCGCAGTTCATGGAGCCGCGCGGCTCCCTCGGCGTCTACGACCCGAACGAGGACCGCTACACCCTCTACGCCGACGTCCAGTACCCGCATCGCGTCCGGAATGCGCTCGCGAGCAGCATCTTCAAGGTTCCCGAGCACAAGATCCGGGTCGTCGCCGGCGACATCGGCGGCGCCTTCGGTACCAAGGGCTGGCAGTACCCCGAGCACAAGCTGGTGCTGTGGGCGGCGCGCAAGCTCGGACGGCCCGTCAGATGGCAGTGCGAGCGGCGCGAGGCGATCCTGGCCGACGAGCACGCGCGGGACAACGTGAGCGAGGCCGAGCTGGCGCTCGACGCGGACGGTCGATTCCTCGCGATGCGCGTGCACACGCTCGCGAACGTCGGCGCCTACGTCTCCTCGGACCGGAACCTGCTCGCGACCTTCGGCAACGTGATCACCCTGGTCGGCGTCTACAAGTTCGAGGCCGCCTACGTGCACGTGACCAGCGTCATGACCAACACGAACTCGACGGCGCCGTACCGTGGCGCCGGCCGCCCCGAAGCCACCTACGTCCTCGAGCGGTTGATCGACGACACCGCCCGCGAGCTCGGCGTCGATCCGGTGGAGCTCAGACGCAAGAATCTGATCCCGGCCTCGGCCATGCCGTACAAGAACCCGCTCGGCGCCACCTACGACTGCGGCGATTTCCAGACGAACCTGGAAAAGGGCCTCAAGCTCGGCGACGTCGCCGGCTTCGCGGTTCGCCGCGACGAGTCTCACCGGCGTGGCAAGCTGCGGGGCCTGGCCATCGTCAACCCGATCGAGCAGGCGGCCGGACCACAGCCCGAGTTCGCCGAGATCCGGTTCGCCCCCAGCGGCAGCGTGACCGTCCTGATGGGCTCGAAGAATCAGGGCCAGGGTCACGAGACGACCTTCAAGCAAATCCTCAACGAGCGGCTGGGCCTCGACCCGGCCGACGTGCTCTATGTCGACGGCGACACGGACCGCGTGGCGTTCGGCATGGGCACGATGGGCTCGCGGTCGACCGTGATCGGCGGCACCGCGCTGTGGATGGCCGCCGACAAGGTGATCGTCAAGGGCAAGAAGATCGCGGCGCGCCTCTTGGAAGCGGCCGAGGCGGACGTCACGTTCACCGACGGCAAGTTCGGCGTGGTCGGGACCGATCGCGCCGTCGCGCTCAGGGACGTGGCGCGGGCCGCGTTCCAGCCCAACCAGCTGCCGCTCGGCGTCGAGCCCGGTCTTTACGAGACCGGGACGTTCTCACCCAAGCAGGGCACCTGGCCCAACGGCTGCCACGTGTGCGAGGTGGAGGTCGATCCCGACACGGGCGCGGTCGCGATCGTCAGCTATTCGATCGTCGACGATGTGGGCACCGTCATCAACCCGGTGACCCTCAAGGGCCAGATCCACGGCGGCGTGGCGCAGGGCGTGGGACAGGCCCTCATGGAGCAGGTCGTGTACGACCGCGAGTCCGGTCAGCTCCTGACCGCGTCGTTCATGGACTACGCGATGCCGCGCGGGGACACGTTCCCCGACATGCACATCGAGAGCAATCCGGTGCCCACCAAGCTGAACCCGCTGGGCGTCAAGGGCGCGGGCGAGGCCGGCACGGTCGGCGCCCTGCCCGCGGTGATGAACGCGGTCATCGACGCGCTGGCGTCGGTCGGCGTGCGCCAGCTCGATATGCCGGCGACGCCCGAGCGCGTGTGGCAGGCGATCCAGGACGCGAAGAAGCGCTAAGAACGGGCAGGAGGAGCGACGTGCGAGAGACGCTCGACGACGAGGCCCTCGATCTGATCCTTCTCAGGGCCCGGACCCAGAACGGCTGGCTCCCGACGCCGGTCACCGACGATCAGCTCCGGGCGATCTACCGGATCATGCGGTCCGGCCCGACGAGCGCGAACTCGTGCCCGGCGCGGATTCTCTTCGTCCGCACACCTGCGGCGAAGGCCCGCCTGCTCCCCGCATTGAGTCCGGGCAACGTCGACAAGACCAAGGCCGCGCCGGTCACCGCGATCATCGGCTACGACACGCGCTTCTATGAGCTGCTCCCGAAGCTCTTCCCTCACCGGCCCGAGATGAAGAACCCGTACGAGGCGAACGCGACGCTGGCCGAGACCGTCGCGTTCCGCAACGGCACGCTCCAGGGCGCCTATTTCATGATCGCCGCGCGCGCGGTCGGGCTCGACGTCGGCGGGATGTCCGGATTCGACAACGCGAAGGTCGACGCCGAATTCTTCCCGGACGGACGAATCAAGTCGAACTTCCTCTGTAACGTCGGCCACGGCGATCCGTCGAAAATCATGCCGAAGCTACCGCGCCTGGAGTTCGACGAAGCCTGCACGCTCATCTGAGCGTCATCGGGGAGCGGCCCCGGCCACTACGCGCAGCTGGTTCCTCCGCAGCACGCCGTTGCCCCGACGACTGACAGGGCGCTCGGCAGACGCTGGGGCTCACTCCCCTCGAGGTCGTAGTTGAGGTGGTAGACCTCCCACTCGACCCCGTCGGGATCTTTCACCCAGAACTTGTCCTGGTTGGCATGGCAGCAGTCGACGCCCATTTCCTCGACCACCGGCAGGCCAGCGGTCTTGACCCGCGCCAACTCCGCCATCACCGTCTCGACCGAGTCCACCTGGACGCCCACGTGATCGATCGTACCGGCGCCGATCTGGCCGCCCGTCGAAAGGGCGAGGTTCACGGGTGCCCATTGCGGCAGGAACTTCACGTAGCCTTCCTTCACCTTGACCGGGCTGCCACCGAGGAACCTCTCGTAGAACTCCCGGCTCTTGGTCAGGTCGGACACATGCAAGTGCAGATGCACCTTCGCGCTCATGACGGCCTCCTTTGTCTAGCAACACGCGGTCAGCAGGCGTACCAGCGCGGTCACCCGCTCCCGCTGCACCGAATAGTAGATGTACCGCTCTTCCTTCCGGCTCTCGACCAGCCCGGCCCGCCGCAGGATGTCCAGGTGGTGGGACAGGGTCGGCCCGGGGATCTCCACCGCTTCTTGGATCTCTCCGACCGACAGCGCTTTCCCGGCCTTCACGAGGACGAAGAAGACCTGCAGCCGGCTCAGATGCGCGAGAGCCTTGAAGGCCTCGACGTGGCTCTCGTCGGCCGACAACTGCGCCAGCGGCAGGCGCGCGATCGTCTTCATATTTCGAAGTATATGGAAATATAGAATCGCTGTCAACCCCCGCTGTCGTCCTGCCAGGTGAGCACGCGCGCCTGAAGGGCGCGCAGGCCGCGCGTGAGCACGAGGCCGAGCGCGCCGATGAGCGCGAAGGCCGCGTACATCTCCGGCGTGCTCAGCATCTGCCAGTGGCGATAGACCAGATGGCCGAGGCCTGACTTGGCGGCGATGAACTCGACCGCGACGAGCGTGACCAGCGCCAACCCGAGGCCGAGCCTGAGCCCGGTGAAGATGGCCGGAAGCGCGGCCGGGAGGATCACCTTCCCGAACAGGCGCAGGCCGTGCGCGCCGTAGTTGCGGCCCACGTCCAGAAGACGCGGGTCCATCGTCTGCACGCCGGCGAGCGTGCTGATGACGATCTGGAAGAACGCCGAGCTCGCTCCGGTCAGCACGAACGCGGGCTCGCCGACTCCGAGGATGATCAGGAGAAACGGCAGCAAGGTGATCTTCGGCACCGGAAAGATGAACGCGAGATAGGGCTCGACGAAGTGACGCACCGGCCGCGCGATTCCCATCAGGAGCCCGAGGGGGATCGCCGGTACGGCGGCGAGCGCGAAGGCGAAGACCAGGCGCGTGAGGGTCACGACCAGCTCGGCGCCGAGGTCCCCTGCCGCGACGCGATCGGCCAGCACCCAGCCGACGGTGGTGGGCGGCGGGAAGTAGCGCGGCGAGATGATCGCGAGGCGCGAGCACAGCTCCCAGAGGAGGAGCATAGCCGCCGGCACCACCACGCTCATCTAGCGATCGCCCACGTCCGGAACCCACGGCAAGAGGCGGTCGCGCAGCGCGGCGAGCCCGTAGGACAGGAGCGCGCCGAGGAGCGCGATCACGAAGAACGTCGCGTACATGTCCTCGACCTTGAGGATCTGCCACGAGAGCCAGAGGAGCGCGCCGAGCCCGCGGCTGGCCGAGACGATCTCGACGGCCACGACGACGATCAGCGAAAAGCCGAGGCCGAGCCGCAGGCCGGTGAAGATGAACGGCAGCGCCCCGGGCAGGAGTACCGTGGCGAAGAGTCGCCAGCCCCGCGCCCCGTAGTGCACGGCCGCCTCGACGACGAGGCGATCGATCTGTCGCACGCCGTGCGTCGTCGTGAACGCGATCAGGAAGAACGAAGTCACCGCGGAGGTCACGACCAGCGCGACCTCGCCCGCGGGGACGATGAAGCTCACGAGCGGCAGGAACAGGACGCTCGGGATCGGGTAGATCACCGCGAAGACCGGATCGAGCCCTTCGCGAAGCCGGCGCCAGAGCCCCATCGCGAGCCCGATCGCCACGCCGAGGACGGCGGCCAGCGTGAACGACCAGCCGATGCGCGCGAGCGTCGTCGCGGTGTGCCCCCAGAGCGTGCCGTCGAGCGCGAGATCGCGAAGGTGCGCGAGGATCGTCGAGGGGCGCGGAAAGAAGACCGCGCGCAGAAGCCCGGCGGCGCTCGCCCACTCCCACGCAAGGAGCAGCGCAATCGGTGATCCGACGGTCATCCCGTGCTCGGTGAGCCAGCGGCCGAGCGCCTTCATGCGCCGATCTCCTCGGGATCGGCACCGCGGTCATCCGCGATCGCGCGGACGACCTCTTCCCGGAGCCGGGCCCAGATCTTCTCGAGGAGCACGCCGTAGGCGGGTGAGGCGCGCACCTCGAGCCCGCGCGGGCGGCCGAGGTCGATGGGATAGATCTCGCTCACCCGCCCGGGGCGCGCCGTCAGGAGCACGACGCGGTCACCCAGCAGCAGCGCTTCCTCGAGCGAGTGGGTCACGTACACGACGGTCTTGCCGAGCGTCGCCCAGATCCGGAGGAGCTCCTCCTGCATGATCGTCCGCGTCTGGGCGTCGAGCGCCGCGAGCGGCTCGTCCATCAGCAGCACCTCCGGGTCGTTGGCGAGCGCGCGAGCGATACCCACGCGCTGCTTCATGCCTCCCGAGAGCTGGTGCGGATAGTGCTGCGCGAATCGCGCGAGCCCGACCATCGCCAGCATCTCGCGCGCCCGCGCGTCCCGCTCGGCGCGTCCGACGCCGCGGTTCTCGAGCCCGAAGGTGACGTTGTCGCGGACGGTCCGCCATGGAAGCAGCGCGTGCTCCTGGAATACCATCGCGGTGAGCGGCGTTCCCGGGTGGTCGGCCTGGATGCGGACCTCGCCGGCGCTCTGGCGCACGAGCCCGGCCAGCACGCGCAGCAACGTGGACTTGCCGCTCCCGCTCGGCCCCACGATGCAGAGGAACTCGCCGACCTGGGCCTGGAGCGAGATCCGATCCAGCGCCACGACCGAGCGACCGTGGCTTTCGAAGGTCACGCTGACCTCGCTCACGAGGACTTTGGGATCGCGCGTGGGCATCGGTGCGCCGGGGATTGTATATCCTTCGCGGTTGTGTGCGCTGCAGGCCGTCGCGGGGCTGGGGCCCCGCCGGCCGAGGCGTGCCTATCAGAAAGGGGGCTCACGAATTTGGATACGCCGATCCACGTCGTCGCGGTCGTGGCTTCGCAGGCTGGTGGCAATACCGATCGTCTGGTCGGCCGGGTGCTGGAGGCCGGGCGCGACTCGCAGGCGGGAGTGACGGTCACCGCGATCCACCTCGGCGCGGGCCCGCTCGATCAGGCTCGGGTCGAAGGCTACGTGCAGAGCCTGGCGGGCGCCGACGCGGTCGTGCTCGGCACCCCGATGTACCGGTCGACCTATGCGGCGGTACTCAAAGAATTACTCGAACGAGTGCCGCGCGGTGGGCCGTCCGAGCGATTCGAGGGGCCGTTGCGCGCGAAGGCGGTCGGCATCGTGGCGACGGGAGGCTCGCATCACCATTTCCTGGGCGTCGATCCGCTGATAGATCTGCTCGTGCGCTACTTCGGCGCGTACGTCGTGCCGCCGGTTCTCTACGGAGTGATCCGCTCATCGGGCGGCGACGCCCCGATGGATCCCGGGCTCGCCGAGGACGCGGTGCGCTTCGGCCGTGCACTCGTCGCGCTGGCCAGCGCGATCCAACGTGACGAACGTCTCGGCGACGCCAGAGCCCAGATCTGAGCCCGAGCCGCGCGAAACGGCGGACCGGGTCGGGCCGCCCTCGCCCGGCCCAGTCCACCGCTCGTCCGACTACTTCAGATTCTCGATTCCCGCCCGGCCGATCTGAGCGTCTTGAGCGGAGGTGACACCCGACACGCCAACCGCGCCGATCAGCTTGCCATCCTGGATGATCGGGATCCCGCCCTCGAGCGGGCTCGCGCCCGAAAGCCTGAGAATGCGAAGGTTCGCGCCACCCTGCGCGAGGGCATCGTCGAACGCCTTGGTGGGTCGGCGGAACGCCACGGCCGAGTAGGCCTTGTCCCTGGCGACCTCGATGCTACCGAACTGAGCGCCGTCCATCCGCTGGAGCATGACGAGGTTGCCGCCCGAGTCCAGGACGACCATGACGACGTTCCAGTTGTTCTTCTTTGCCTCGGCCTCGGCGCCCACCATGACCTTCTTCGCCTGCTCGAGCGTGATGGGGGGGCCGTACGGCGGCGGCGGTGGCGGCGGAGCGGCGGCGGGCTGCTGCGCGCTCGCCAGGGACGCGCCCAGGACCAGCACGGTGCCGACCACCAGGGACACCAGACGTTCCGTTCTCATGGGTCCTCCTCCTCGTGGATCGAACCTGAGATCGACATCGCCTGCAGGGCCGACGTCGTCGAGTGACGGGCGAGTAACTCGAGAACGACGTCGAGGGTTCCGACCATCTCCCGGCGCCCGCCGTGTCGAGGGATATACAGCGCCCCGGAACGCTCGTCAAGACCGCACTTGCCTTCCCCGGCGATGTGGTCTACAACCCGATTGTTGAACATCGAGATCAAGCGCTGCGCGCTCTGAATGGACCTGAGGCGGGAGGCAGTGCGCCTCCGTGACGAGCTCAAGGAGACGCTTCAGGTGCCGGCGACGATCCGCTGGGGCGGCCTCGGGGAGCTGACGGTGACGGTGGACGGCCGGACCGTCTTCTCCAAACGCCTGATCGGCCGCGTGCCGAAGCCCGGCGAGATCACGCGACTCGTCCAGTCCCCGCGCTGATCAGATCCACCTGCCCGCGAACACGACGCCGAACACACGGAGGCATCCATGGGCCTGACGCGTAGACCGGGAGTCTGGGTGACCGTGGTCGTCCTGGCGGGCCTCGCCGCCGTGGCGCCGGTGTCGCCGCAGACGAAGCCCCTGGTGAAGGTCGGCTACATTCCCTCCGACTCGTTCGCGGCGCTCTACATCATGGCCGACCGGCATCTGCCGGCCGCCGACATCGCCGTGGAAACCGTTCGCTTGAGCGGCGGAAGCGAGATCCTGTCGCAGGTCGCGACCGGCCAGCTCAACATGGGCGGCACCGGGATGGGCGCCGCGGGCTTCAACGCGGTGGCGGCGTCTCTGCCCGTCGAGTTCGTGGCGCCGCTGCACTCGGGCTATGTCGAGGACTACTTCACCGTGCGCAAGGCCTCCTGGGAGAAAGAGATCAAGCGCATCGGCGATCTCAAGGGCAAGCCCGTCGCCCTGAACGTGCGCGGCGCGGCCGTCGAATGGATGCTCGACCAGGCTCTCAAGCGGGACGGCCTCGGCTTGAAGGACGTGCAGATCAAGATCATGCCGTTCCCCGACATGGTGCCCGCACTCGAGTCAGGCGCGGTCGAGGCGGCGATCCTCACGGAACCGTTTCCGACCCTGGCCGAGGAGCGTGGCGTCGCGCTGCGGCCCCTGCCCCGTCCCGCTGGCGCCAAGGCCACGCCGATCACCGCGATCTTCTGGAACAAGGACTGGGCGGCGAAGAACCCCGAGCTGGCCCACAAGGTCATGGTCGCCTACCTGAAGGCCGCGCGCGATCTCGCCCTGGACAACGGCTGGAAGCAGGAGCGGAACATCGACCTGATGGTGAAATACACCGGCGCCAAGGCCGATGTGATCCGGCGCGCGCGCGCTCACGTGCTCGATCCGAACCTCGAGATGGACCCCTCGGTGCTCGACTCGATGCAGCGCCTGGCCTCCGAGCTCGGCCATTTGAAGTACAAGGATCTGCTGCCCGTGAATCGCCTGTTCAACTTCGCCTACCGGGACCGGGCGGTCGCCGAGCTCGGCAAGAAGTCGCCCTGAGTCCGTAGGGAACTATGAGTCCTGACGGTGGCGCCGGATCGGCGCCACCGTCCCTGGACTCGGCTCGTGTAGTTGTTACATGGTCGGTGAACGTTACCGGGAAAGAACTACAGGGCGCGTCCCGTCATCGCATCGATACGCGGCGCCCGCTCGCCAGATGGATGACGAGGAGGACGATGCCAACCAGAAACAGGACCCACGAGATCTGCCCGGCGATCGCCGCGATGCCGAATAATCCAAGCGCGCCGGCCACAAGCCCGACGATCAAGAAGACGAGCGCGTAGTAGATCATCACGAATCTCCCTTCCGTCTTCGATGTGTTCACTCCGCCTGCCCGCAGGCTCATCTCGCCTGCCGAAGTCCGCTCTTGCACACCTGAGGGTATTGCATGGGGCGTGCCCGACGGATCCTTCGCGCGCCTGCCTGGCACGGATCTTCCAGAACTGGGAGACCAGGAGGTTCGTGAAGACGATGAAGAAAGATGGCCGAGCCACATATAGCGCCAAATCCTTCGATCACCTCCGAGGGCTCACCGGGATCTCGGACGCTCAGATCACCGAGCACCTCGATCTCTACGCGGGATACGTCAAGCAGGTGAACTCGCTGGTGCAGGAGCTCTCCGAGATGCGCGCCGATCGAAAGGAGGCCGGGAAGGATTTCAGCCTCGCCGAAGGAACTCGTCGGCTCGCGTTCGAGTACGACGGCATGGTTCTGCACGAGCTCTATTTCTCCAACCTGAAGCCGGGCGGCGAAGCCCGGCCCACGGACCGACAGGCGCTCGGGCGCGCGCTCGCCGAGACCTTCGGATCAGTCGAGCAGTGGCAGGAGAACTTTCAGACGATCGCCGGCATGCGCGGCATCGGCTGGGTGATCCTGTTCGAGGATCCCGTCACCGAGCGGCTGACCAACCACTGGGTGAGCCTCCATCAGGACGGCATCCCGGCGCGGTGCATGCCCCTCCTGGTCATGGACGTGTGGGAGCACGCGTTCATGCGGGACTACAAAGCTTCCGAGCGCACGAAGTACGTCGAGGCGTTCTTCAAGAACGTCGACTGGTCTGTCGTCGACCAGCGACTCCGCGAAGCCGGTACCGTCAAGTCCGCTGCCTAGCAAGCTCCTGAGAAAGACCGTCTGCAACGCTGCGTCGGAGGGGACCGCGCCGGTCCCCTCCAAATCCGGCTCTGCCTAGACCTGGAGTTCGAGCGTGTAGAGACCACCGATGAGGCGGTCGACCGCGTAGACGACGCGGCGCTCGTCGACGAGCACGTCGTTGATCTGCACCGCTCCGGCGCGCGACCCGCGAGGCGCCTCGGGTACGTAGTAGGCGACCTCTTCGGGTTGGAACGGGTTCGAGACGTCGTGGACGCGCACGCCGCCGTTGAAGTAGGTGCCGAAGATGAGCTTCTCCGACACCAGGTTGCTCGCGACGGGCCGGTTCTCGTGCAGGTTGTGAGCTCCGTATCGTCCACCCCGCCCGCCGAAGTCGGCCACGGCCGGGATCGGGAAGGTCGAGATCGGCACCGGGTTGGTCTCGTCACGGATGTCGACGACCCACACGAGCTTCGGCCAGTCCTTGCCGGCTTCGGCGGTCGCCTCGTCGGAGACGATCACGAGCTGGGGGTCGAAGAGCGGCAGCAAGGTGTGGGTGAACCCCGGGTACGGCGGGTGATAGTCCCACCGGCTCAGCATGCGCGGATGCGCCATGTCCGAGATGTCGAGGACGATCGCGCCGCCGTCGATGTAGCCGATCCACGCCCGATCCGGCCGGCGTGGATAGACGTTGGTGTTGTGAGCGCGAAAGCCGGCGTCGAATTTCGGATGACGGGCCAGGGGCGGCTCCGGATCGCCGTCACGCGTACCGGGTAGCCACCAGCGCCCGACCTCGACCGGACGGGTCGGCTGGCGCACGTCGACGATGCGGTAGAACTGATCGTCCTTGGGGTTGCGCGGCTTGAAGTCGGGCGCGCCGCTGGACAGGTGCAGATAGGCGCCATCGACGAACCACAGGTGGTGGACGCCGCGCGAGTGAGGCCCGGAGGCGTCGAAGAACGCGACCGAGCGCGGCTTGCCCGGATCGGCCACGTCGAAGAACTCGACACCGGCCGGCTGCATCCCGACCCGGCTCGTCTGGTACGGGACCACTAGCAGGTCGCCCACCAGGTCCAGGTTGTTCGAGCGCATGTCGCCGTGAGGCAGATCGGTCTGGACGATGACCGAAGGCTTCCGCGGATCCGTCACGTCCACGGCCGTGAAGTTCTTCGGCGCCGACTCGTGACCGAGCCAGATCACGCGCCGCCCGTCGCGGGCCATCTGGATGGCCATGCCCTCGCCGCAGTTGCCGAAGCCGCCCAGATCGTTGTGGCCCAGGAGCCGCATGTTCTTCGAGAGGGCACCGTTCTGTGTCATGGCAGTTTTCCCCCGGGCCAGGATCGTAGCATCTCCGGCCGGCGGCCATCGTAGCTCATAACTGAGGGTTACCCTCCCGTGTCTTGACAAGGCTTCGCGCGGCCGTCTAGAGTCCGCCCAGTCCCGGCAAAAGCCCGACGCTCTGGAGAAAGCCATGAAACGCTCCATCAGGCTCGGAATTCTCGGCATCCTCGGATGCCTCGTGGGATTCACGGAAACGGTGTCTCCACAAGCGAAGCCGCTCAAGATCCGGCTGGGCGTTCATGCGTCGATCATGGGCGCGCCCGACGTCATCGCCATCCGGCAGGGGTACTTCAAGCAGGCGGGGCTCGAGGTGGAGCACCGGAAGTTCTTCCTCGGCAAGGAGGGACGCGACGCGATGATCGCCGGGGCGATCGACATCAACGCGACCGCCCCCACGCCGTTCCTGATCGGTCTGGACAAGGGCGTTCCGTACACCTCGGTGGCGGTCAACTCCATGATCTGCGCGGCCACTCACATCGTGGCGCTCAAGAGCTCCGACATCAACAGCGTGAGCCAGCTCCGCGGCAAGCGGATCGGCCTGCCGAAAGGGACGATCACCGAGTACGTCTTCATGGCCCGCGCCGCGCCGAGCTATGGTCTCAAGCCCGGCGACTTCCAGGTCGCGAACATCCCGGACCCGAAGGATATGATTCCCAGTCTGATCGCGAAGGCAATCGACATGGCCTCACTCGGCGAGCCACACAGCGCCATCGGCGAGCACGACGGGACGCTCCGCATCGTCGAGGATTACTGCAAGTACGATCCGCTTCCGTTCATGCTCACCGCAACCAACAAGGTGATCAAGGAGAACCCCGAGGCCGTGGTGGCGTACCTGCGCGGGTGGTTGCGCGCGGTCAAGTTCCTCAAGGAGGAGCCCCAGAAGGCGGCGGCGGTGTACGTCGAGGAGCAGAAGTCCCTGGGCCGCGAGGTCCCGGTCGCCGTGATCGACAAGGCGCTCCAGCGGATGAAATGGGAGCCCGACCTCACGCCGCAGATGGAGAAATACCTCGTCGATCAGGCGAAGGATCTCCTGTCGGGCGCGGGCGAGGGGCGCATCAACACCATGCCCGACATCGCCAAGGCGCTGAACCGGGATCTCCTGGCCAGGGCCAAGGCGACGCGCTAGCGACCCTTGTTCCGCGCGCCGACGACGCTCTACCTGCGACGAGCGGCGCTCGCGCTGGCGCAGCTCGTGCTGCCGTTCGTCGTCGTCGCGATCCTCTGGGAAGGATTCGCGATCTTCGGCCCGTTTCCCCCGCGCCTCTTCCCGCGGATCGAGACGATCGTCGCCGCATTCGTCCGCCTCATCGTCACGGGCATCCTCCCGCTCCACGCGTTCGAGACGTTGCTGCGTCTGGCGGCGGGCTTCCTCCTGGGCTCGGTCGTGGGTGTGACCGTGGGGATGCTGATGGGACGGTATCGGTGGGCCGAGGATCTGCTGGTCCCGGTCGTGAGCGTGGGGAACCCGATCCCCGGTCTGGCCTACGCGCCGCTGTTCGTTCTGTGGTTCGGTCTCGGCAATCTTCCCGCCGTGTTGCTCGTGGGATTCTCTGCGACGTTTCCGGTCGTCGTCAACACGTGGACGGGCGTCAAGGCGGTGAAGAGCATCTGGATTCGTGCGGCGGAGACCATGGGCGCCACCGATGGTCAGCTCTTCCGGAAGGTCGTCCTGCCGGGCGCGCTCCCCTACGTTCTCACCGGACTCCGGCTCGGATTGGCGCGCGCATGGCGCGTGCTGATCGCCGTCGAGATGCTCACCTCGGTCTCGATCGGGCTCGGCTGGCTGATCTTCGGCGCCCGGGAGTTCCTGAACACCGACGTGATGCTGGCCGGGATCGCCGTGATCGGGCTCGTCGGGCTCGGTCTCGAAAAGCTCGTGTTCGAGCGCGTCGAGAAGTTCACGGTCGTGCGATGGGGGATGCTCGAGCGATGAGGCGGTTCGTCTTCGGCACGGTCGCCTCCTTCGGCCTCGCGGCCGTGGTATGGGAAGCGTTCGCGCGTAGCGGTCTCTTCTCCCCGGCGCTCTCTCCGTCGCTGGCGGTGATCGTCCCCGCGCTCGTTCAGATGGTCGTCAGCGGCTCCATCTTCGTTCACATCGCCTACACGCTCTACCGCATCCTGTGGGGGCTCGGCCTCGCCGCGCTGCTGGGTGTCCCGGTCGGCATCCTGATGGGGCGATTCAAGGCCGCCGAGCGATTCGTGCTTCCCCTGGTGAGCGTGCTCTCCCCGATCCCGTCGCTGGCCTGGGTTCCCGTCTTCATCCTCTGGTTCGGCCTGGGAAACGCGGCGAGCGTCGCCCTGGTCTTCTACGCGGCCACGTTCCCGATCATCCTGAACACGTGGACCGGTGTCCGCTCGATCAACCGCATCTGGATTCGCGCGGCCGAGACCATGGGCGCGGGCGGCGGCGAACTCTTCCGGAAGGTCGTGCTTCCCGGGTCACTTCCCTTCGTCATCGCCGGACTCCGCCAGGCGTTCGCCCGCTCGTGGATCGCCGTGGTCGGGGGGGAGATGATCGCCGCGACCAGCTGGGGCCTTGGCTGGGTGATCTTCGATTCAAAGGAGTTCCTCAGGACCGACGTGATGCTGAGCACGCTCGTGGTCATCGGAATCCTCGGGCTCGGGTTCGAGCGGCTCGTTTTCCAGGTCGTCGAGCGACGCACCGTGGGCCGGTGGGGCATGGTCCGCACCGCGGGCACGTGAGCGAGCGCGTATGGATCACATCGAGATCCGACGCGTCAACTACCAGTACGAGGCCAATGAGCGCGCCGTCACTGCGCTGCGCGACGTCAGCTTCGGCGTCGCCGAATCGGAGTTCATCTGCGTCGTGGGACGGAGCGGCTGCGGCAAGACGACGCTGCTCAACATCCTGGCCGGATTCCTCTCGCCGACGAAGGGGGACGTGCTGATCGGTGGTCGCGCGGTCAGTGGGCGCGGGCTCGACCGCGGCGTCGTCTTCCAGGACTTTGCCCAGCTGTTTCCCTGGCGTACGGCCCAGCGCAACGTGGAGTTCGGTCTCGAGATGAAGGGCGTGCCCCGTGAGGAACGCGCCAAGACCGCGCAACGGTTTCTGGGCCTCGTCAACCTCGAGTCTTTCGCCGGCGCCTATCCGCACGAGCTCTCGGGCGGGATGCAGCAGCGCGCGGCGATCGCGCGCGCCCTCGCCTACAATCCGTCCGTCCTCTTGATGGACGAGCCGTTCGCGGCGCTCGACGCGCTGACCCGCGACGAGATGCAGCGCCTGTTGGTCGACGTGTGGCGCGAGACCAGGAAGACCATCGTCTACGTCACCCACAACGTCGCGGAGGCGGTGTACCTGGCTGATCGGATCATCGTGCTCACGCCCCATCCGGGTACGGTGAAAGCGGAAGTGAAGGTGACGCTCCCACGGCCGCGTGATCCGCTGAGCGTTCCGTTCGTCGAGTGCCAGAAGGACGTGGTCGGCCACCTGCGCTGAGCGGCCGCTCAGACGACTCGGGCGCGTCTGGCGGCTACTTGATGGCCTGGGGATTGATCGGCGAGCCTGCCGGCGATCTGCTTGGCGTGGATCCAGTCGACGGTCTCGAACGCCAGGCCGGGGGCGTCGCCGCCCGCGTAGCCGCCCCACTCGCCGCGCGCCAGACGATCTTCCATCTGGCCGGTACGGATGATCACGAAGTCGGCGCGCTTCACGGTCACGCCCTGAGCGCGCGCGGTCGCGTCGAGGTCGGCGACCGTGATCCCGTAACCGTCGGCGAGACACGCGACGCCCTTCCATCGGGCGACGTCGAGCAGCACGCCCCGCCCGACCATCTTGCTCGCGAACTTCTCGATGCCGTTCTTGTGGGCACCACGCATGTCGACCAGCGTCGCCGGGTAGCCGTTCCACATCTTGTCCACGAGGAAGACGTGCGAGAGCGCGTCCCACTGCGTGGCGGCCTGGGTCGGCAAGTTGATCGCATCGTCGGCGTAGCGCAGCCCCGGCGTGACGTCGTGCTTGCCGGCGACGGCGTCGGTGCCGGTCGCCAGCATCTGGTGCATCGGATTCCAGCGCCCGCCGAAGATTCCGCGCTGCGGGCCGTTCTCGTCGAGGTTGAGGCCGAGACGGAACACCTTGCCCTTCTTCACCAGCCGTGCAGCGTTGACGATGTCCTCGGGCGTGATGTAGTTGAGGACGCCGAGCTCATCGTCGGGACCCCACTTGCCCCAGTTCTTGAGCGCGTCGGCTTTCTTCAGCACCTCATCGCGAGTCAGTCGCGCCATGATCGCTCTCCCTCCCGGCCGGGCTCTCGTGCCCGCGTCGGCCTTAACTTGCCACATGTACGCGGTCTCCCACGAGATTCAAGCGCCCTGACGTCGCCGCGGGAGCTGCCGGCGATCGCCGGCGCCTCCCGCGCAACCTTACGTTCTGCCCACCGGCTCCTGTCGCGCCGCGCGCTCGCCGCTGATGTCGGCGTCGTACCCGGGCCGCACGCGCGCATCGATCACGCACACCTCGCCGTTCAGCACCGCCTTCACGCCTTCAGCGATCGCGCTCCCGAGCTGCTGGGGATCGGTGACTGGACCGATGCCCTTCGCGCCTTGTGCCACCGCGAGCGCTGCCAGATCGATGTCAGGCTCGTTGATCCGTTGACCGATCCACTTGTTCTCGACCGGCCGGCCGCGCATGCGCGCGACGCGCTCCTGATGCGCTTCGTCGTTGTAGAACGAGCGGTTGTTGCAGACGAGGAAGAGGCACGGGATCTGGTAGTGCGCCGCGGTCCACAGCGCGGTGAGCCCCATGAGGTAGTCGCCGTCACCGATCAGCCCGATCGGAATGCGTCCGGAGCCCTTCAGGGCGAGACCGGCTCCGACCGTGATGCCTGGACCCGCGCCGACCCCAGCGCCACCATCGCCGCCGAGGTAGTCGAGCGGATGCGAGAAATGCCGCGCCTCTCCGGGCCAGCCGAGCGGTAGCCTGGTCAGGCACACCTCGACACCCTCGGTCGCTTCGTTGAGCGCGGCCGCGACGGCGCGCAGGCTCAGGACGTCGTACACGCGGCGGCTCGGCTCCGGCGCGCTGGCCGGTGCCGCGGCAACAGGGCGCGCCTTGCACGCCTCGAGGAGCAGCGGCACGACCACGTCCGGCTCGGCGAGCAAGTTCACGTCGACCGGCGGCAAGCCGAAGTAGTCCATGCTGAAGCCGCGGTGTACGTGGACGTCGCACGAGGCCGCGACGATCCGCGCGCCGATCGGTCGATCGCCATAGACCTGCTTGAGCGTGCCCGCCAGGTCGATCCAGTCGAGCGCCAGGATCACGTCGGCTTCGCGCACAGCGGCGGCTGCGGGCTCCGAGAGATAGGTGCCGGGAGGCCCAACGTGCAACGGATGCTTGGTCGGGAAGCTCGCGCCGGTCTTGAGGTCGGTCATCACCCTGGCGCCGAGCTTGTCGGCGAGCGCCACCCGCGCGCGCCAGCTCTCGAGGGTGCGCTTGCCGCGGCCGACCAGCATGACGGGCGCCGCGGCGCCGGACAGGACCGACGCCGCGCGCGCGATCAGTTCGGGCGCGGGGCGCGGGGACTCTGGAGCGCCGAAGCGCGACGGATCGGGGAGCGGCGGCAGCGCGCCGAGCTTCGACTCCTGCAGCGCGGCGTCGAGGTTGACGTACGTCGGACCGCACGGCGCCGTCGTCGCCATTTGCGCGGCACGCAGGAGCGCGTCGTACGCCGCGAGCACCGAGGCCGGCTGGTTGTCCCATTTGGTGTAGCCGCGGACCAGCGCGCCCTGATCGGACGCGGTGTGGATCCAGTCGATCCACGGGCGGCGCTTCGCCGCGTCCCACGGCCCGGTCGCGCCCAGGATCAGCATCGGGACCCGATCGCACCACGCGTTGAAGATCCCCATGCTGCCGTTCAGCAGGCCGACGTTCGAATGCAGAATCGTCCCCATCATCCGCCCGCTGGCCTTGGCATAGCCGTGCGCCACCGAGACCGCGGCGCCCTCGTGCAGGCAGAGGATCATCTGCGGACGCTGGTTGCCGATGTGGTTCACGAGGCTGTCGTGAAGCCCGCGAAAGCTCGCGCCGGGTACGAGCGAGACCCAGGGCACCTCGAGGGCCTGGAGCATGCGCGCGATCGCGTCGCTCGACCAGAGCTCCTCGTGCGCGGGTGATGGCTGCGGTGTCTCGGGCAGGATGGTCGGCTTCATCGTCGTGCTCCGCCTGTCTCGCCGCCCGCCTCGTCGCGGGCTTGGCGTGTTGTGCGCGCTGCAGGCCGTCGCGGGGCTGGGGCCCCGCCGGCCCAGGCGCGCCTCTGAGCTCTTGACGTTTCGGGGTCGACGCGCGGCCGGGGCCGCGAGCCCCGTCAGCCTACTCCGGGCGAACACCGCGCCGCAAGACCGCCGCTGAATCCCTCGGCCGCGACTCGCGGTCTAAACCAGGGACCGAACGCTATCGTTCGAGTCGTGGAAGAGAGACAACGCGGTGGTCGTGGGCGAGATCTGGCGCTATCCGGTGAAATCGATGGGCGGCGAGCAGGTCGACGTCGCGATTCTGACCGCCGACGGAGTCCCGGGCGATCGCGTGGTCCACGCGCGAGACGACGGCGACGTCATCACGGCGCGCAGTCATCCGGCCCTGCTGGGATTTCACGCGAGCCTCGGTCCGGACGGCGAGCCGCTCGTCGACGGCCAGCCCTGGAGCTCGGAGTCGATCGCCGAGCGGCTTCGCAGGGCCGTCGGGCAAGACGTCCGGCTGGTCCGCTTCGACGGGCCCGAGCGATTCGATGTGCTCCCGCTGCTGGTCGCCACCGACGGCGCCATCGCGACGCTCGGCCTGGACCGGCGGCGATTCCGCCCCAACATCCTGGTCAGCGGCGCCACGGCAGACGCCGAGCGCTCGTGGCCGGGCCAGCGCTTGCGCATTGGAGGCGCGCTGATCGGTGTCGCGTCGCTGCGCCAGCGATGCGTGATGACGACGTACGATCCCGATACACAGGTCCAGGACGTCTCGATCTTGCGCCGGATCGTTCGTGAGCGCGGTGGCCGTCTGGCGCTCGACTGCCGGGTGATCGAGCCGGGGCGCGTCGGCGTCGGTGATCCTGTCGAGGTTCTCGAGAGCTGAGACGTCAGCTGCCGCGATACGTCACGTAGCCGTAGGGCGAGACGAGCAGCGGCACGTGGTAGTGAGCGGTGGGCTCCGCGATCGCGAATCGCACGGGGACCTGGTCGAGGAACGGCGGATCGCTGAGAGCCGCGCCGGTCGAACGGAAGTAGGCGCCGACGTGGAACAGGAGCTCGTATCGCCCGGCTTGCATCTCGCCCGGGCCGAGGAGCGGCGCGTCGACTCGGCCGTCGGCGTTGGTCGTCACGATCCTGATCAAGCGCGGCCGCCCGTCGGCGTCGACGCGCGAGAAGTCGATCCGTAGCCCGGCCGCCGGACGGCCGCGCGAGGTGTCGAGGACGTGGGTCGTGAGCCCGGCCGAGCGCTCCGGGCTCATCGCTCCGGGATCAAGCTGATCAGCCGCATCCGGGCGATCTCGAACACCTGCGCGAGCGCGGTCTCGAGTTCCTCGGCCGGGGTGTTCCCGAGACGTGACTCGAACGCGGCGAGGATCGACCTCTTGTCGTGCCGGCGGACGGCGATGATGAACGGAAAGCCGAACTTCTCGCGATACGAAGCGTTCAGCCGGCCGAAGCGCTCGTACTCCTCGTCGTCGAGCCGATCCAGGCCCACGCTCGACTGCTCGGCCGACGACTCGTTCGTCAGCGCTCCTGCGCGGGCGGCCCGGCCCGCCAGATCGGGATGAGCGCGCAGCAGGGCCAGCTGCTCCTCGCGCGAAGACCCGCGTACCACGGCGACCATCGCCGCGTGGAGCGCCTCGACGCCGGCGAACGGGCGTGCCTCGATCGCGCGGGCGGCCACCCACGGCGAGCGCTCGAAGACACCGCCGAGCGCCGCCTCGAGCTCATCGCGACTGGCTCGGTTCAGGAGGTCCACCGTCAGGACTCCGGCCGGCACGCCTCAGCGGCTCCCGGCACCGCCGTCGATCGACGCGCCCTGATCGAGCCAGCGCGCGATCAGATCGCGCTCGGCTTCCGTCATGCCGGTCTTGTTCGCGAGCGGCATGTTGCGCAGCACGACCACGCGCGCGCGGATCGTCTCGGCGCGGGCGCGGATGCTTTCGGCCGTCTCGAAGGTCACCCCGTTCGGCGCGATCCGAAAGACGTCGTCGCTCGGCTTGTCGGAGTGGCAGGAGACGCAGCGGCGGTCGATCACCTCTTTCGCCGCGACGAAACCGACGCGCGCACCGCCGTGTCGGGCGCCGCCGAGCCAGGCCGGTGACGTCAGATAGACGACGCCGGCGAGCGCCACGGTCACGGGGACGAGCCACCAGTCCGCCGGACGCCCGCGCTCGCGGGCGATCATCACGTGACGGACTCCCACGCCGACCCCGATGAGCAGCCAGAGGATCAGCCAGTTGAGCGGATGGCCGTAGGTGGCCGGGTAGTGATTGCTCAGCATCATGAAGATTACCGGGAAGGTGACGTAGCTGTTGTGCGTGGAGCGCTGCTTGGCCCGTCGCGAGAGCGTCGCGTCGGGAGTCCGCCCGGCCGTCGCAGCCGCGATGAGCTCCCGCTGCGCGGGCACGATCCGCATCCAGACGTTCGCGACCATGATCGTGCCGAGCATCGCGCCCGTGTGGATGTAGGCGGCCCGCCCGCTCAGCACGTGCGTCAGCGCGTAGACGACCGCCAGCAGAAGCACCCAGGAGACGATGACGGCGGCGCGCCCGGAGCCGCGAGCAAGCGGCGAGCTCCACAGGAGGTCGTAGACCGCCCAGCCGACGATCAGGACGCCGATCCCGAGTGCGACCGCCTGGCCCGGCGTGATCGCGGACACCGTGGGATCGACGAGGTAGACGCCGCGGGTCAGGTAGTAGACGAGCACCAGGAGCGGAAAGCCCGTCAGCCACGTCATCGCGGCTTCCCACTTGAACCAGTGGATCGGCGACGGAAGCTGGCCCGGCGGGAGCGTGCGCCGCTCGACCAGATAGAAGCCGCCGCTGTGGAGCAGCCACGTGTGGCCCTCGACGTTGCCTCGCGGCGGGTCGGTGCGGATCAAGGCGGCGTCGAGCCACATGAAATAGAGCGAGGTGCCGATCCACCCGATCCCGGCGATCAGGTGCACCCAGCGAAGGCCGATGTTCAGCCAGTCGAGGACCAGCGCGTCGATGGTCATGCTCCCAGCGCCCCTGTAGCGCGCACTACCCTACTCCGCATAGGCCCAGCCCGTCACCCGGCGCTCGATCGCCGCGAAGACCCCGTAGAGGGCCACGCCCATCGCGGCCAGGACGAACAGGCCCCCGAACGCGAGCCGCGTATTGAAGTCGGACGCCGCCACCGCCATCAAGTAGCCGATTCCGGCGTTCGACGCGACGGTCTCCGAGATGACCGAGCCCACGAACGCCGAGGAGACCGCGACCTTCAGCGACGCGAAGAACAGCGGCATGGTTCGCGGGACGCCGACCTTACGAAAGATCTGCCAGCGAGACGCGCCGAGGACCCGCAGCACGTCGCGCAGCTCGGCCTCGAGCGTCGCGAGCCCGAGGGCGACGTTGACCGCGACCGGGAAGAACGCGAGCAAGAACGCCGTGAGCACCGCCGGCACCGCCCCGATACCGAACCACATCACGAGCATCGGCACCACCGCCGCCTTCGGAATGCTGTTGAAGCCGACCAGCAAGGGGTAGAGCGCGTCGCGCGCGGTGACCGAAGCCCCGATGAGGAAGCCGAGCAGCAGGCCGAGGCCGACCGCCGCGCCGAAGCCGATCAACGTCGTTACGAGCGTGTGCCGGGCGTGAAACGCGATCGGACCGGCCATCTGCACCATCGTGCGCACGATCCCGCTCGGCGCCGGCAGCACGATCTGCTGGATCCGGAATACCGGCACCGCGAGCTCCCAGACGAGGACCAGCCCCGCGAAGACCCCGAGCGGCAGGACGAGCTGTCGCAGACGCGCCGTCACGCCACGGCCTGTCGGCTCGGCCGGATCTGCTCCCGCATCGTCCGGATGAGCGCCGTCGCCTCGGGGCTGTAGAGCTGCTCCAAACTTCTCGGGACGCCGAGCCTCACCTGATGGACGTGGGCGATGCGTCCGGGGTTCGCCGACATCACGTAGATGGTCTGCGCGAGGAACACCGCCTCGCGCAGGTCGTGGGTCACGAGCACGCCGGTGAACTCGCGCTCGAGGCGGAGCCGCTGGTGGAGCTCCCACATCTCTTCGCGCGTGAAGGCATCCAACGCCGCGAACGGCTCGTCCAGCAGCAAGAGCGCCGGCGCGTGGATGAGCGCCCGGCAGAGGCTCACCCGCTGGCGCATTCCGCCGGAGAGCTCGCGGGGCTGGCGGTGCTCGGCGCCCGCGAGCCCGACGGTGCCGAGCAGCGCGATCGCCTGGTCGCGCCAGAGCGCGCGGTCGGGCGCGCGCGGATCGTTGTTCTCGCGGAGGATCTCGAGCGGCAGCAGCAAGTTGTCCAGAACGCTTCTCCAGGGCAGGAGCACCGGATTCTGAAACGCCATGCCGACGTTCTTCAGCGGGCCCAGGACCGAACGCCCGTCGACGGCGATGGCGCCTTCGGTCGGGTGCTGGAGCCCCGCGATCAGCTTGAGCAACGTCGACTTGCCGCAGCCGCTCGGCCCGACGAACGCCACCGTCGTGCCGCGCGCCACGTCCAGCGAGACATCGGCGAGCGCGCGGGTGACGCGACCGCCGGTCACGTAGTCGTACGAGACGTCGCGAAGCGCGACTGCTTGGGGGTTCAGATGTACATGGGGGGGAGCGTGGCGCCGCTCCTCCCCCAAGCCCCCCCACCGCTTCGAACCGCATTGACGGTAGCTTTAACCCTGGGCGCGGCGGAGCTTGCGAAGCGGGCCTCCTTCTCCGGTCGCGGGCTAGTCCAGCTTCCGTTCCGACGCGGGCGGTAGGTAGGCGCCCGTGAACACCTGCGCGACGGTGGGCTTCGTCCCGAGCTCGAAGGCCGCGACGACCTGTTCGATCGCGCGGTTCATCCGGGCCGGGTCGATGGCCAGGAGACCGTTCTTCCGCACTTCGTCGTTGATCATGTTCGCGCTGATCGCGAGCTGCAGGCGCTTGAGCTCGGTGCTCTCGTTCGTCAATGGCTCGGCCGCGCGGATGTGCGCGATCGCGGCCTTTGGATCCTTGAGAGCCGCCTTGAAGCCGATGTTGAGCGCGGCGAGGAAGCGGCGCACGGTTTCCTCGTTGCCCTTGAGCCAGTCGACTCGCGCCATCACGGCGTTGCCGTAGAGATCGATGCCGTGCTCGCTGTACTTGAACGCGACCACGTCGGCCTCGGGCACTTTCAGATTTTCGGTCAGGTTGAGAAACCCGGTGAAGTAGAAGCCGGAGATGGCCTTGACGTCGCCCTTCACGAGCGCCGGCTCCCGGAGCGGCGGCGCCATGTTGGTCCAGGTCACGCTGTCGGCGGGCAGCCCGACGTTCTTGGCGAAGATCGGCCAGAGCCGCCGCGGCGCGTCGCCGGCCGGGGCGCCGATGCTGGCGCCCTTGAGGTCCTTCGGCTCGCGGATCCCGTACCGCTTGAGCGAGAGCAACGCGAAGGGCGGCGAGTTCAGCACCATGCCGACGGCGATGAGCGGCGTCTGGGGGTTTTTGACGTTGTACTCGATCATCGAGTTGATGTCGCCGTAGCCGAGGTCGTAGGTCCCGGTCGCCACCTGCTCGATCGTCTTCTGCGAGCCAGTTCCACGATCGATGGTGACGTCGAGACCGTGGGTCGCGAACGCGCCGAGCGCCTTGGCGGTGATGAACGGAGCCTGCGGACCCTGGATCTGCCAGTCGAGCGCGAAGCGGACCTTCGTTTGAGCCTCGGCGGTCGAGAGCCATGGCGGCAGCGCGAGCAGCAGCAGGGCGACGAGCCACACGGTCCTGGTCTTCATGAGCCCCCCTTGAGCCGCGGTGGTCTGAGAGATCATCGTTTGAGCAACCTAAGACCGACTGCCAGCCGGCGTCAAGACCGGCGAATCAGTCTGAGCACGTCCTCGGCCCGGATCGGTGTGCCCACGATGCGAGCACCGAAGGGTCGCAGCGCGTCCTCGACGGCGGCGGTGATCGCCGCCGGCGGCGCCAGCGCTCCGCCCTCGCCGACTCCCTTCACGCCCAGGGGGTTGAGCGGGCTCGGCGTGACGAGGTTGACGATCGTGACCGCGGGAATCTGGCCGGCGCTCGGCATGGTGTACTCCATCAGCGATTGCGCGCGCGGCTGCCCATGCTCGTCGTAGGCGAGCTCTTCGTAGAGCGCGCCGCCGACGCCCTGGGCGATGCCGCCGTGGATCTGGCCCTCGACGATGAGCGGGTTGATCAGCCGCCCCGCGTCGCTGGCGGCGATGTAGTCGACGATCTCGACCCGCCCGGTCTCGCGCTCGACGTCGACGACGGCCACGTGCACCCCGCTCGCGAAGGTCGGCCGCGGCGCCAGGAAATAGTGCGTGGCCTCGAGGCCGGGGCTCATGCCTTCCGGCAGCGGCGAGCCGGGCGCGCACGCGAGCGCGAGCTCGCCGAGCGAGAGCCGGCGGTGCGGAGCTCCGACGACACGGACGACCCCGTCGGCGAGCTCGAGATCGCCCTCGGCGACCTCGAGCCGATGCGAGGCCAGGCGGCGCGCCTTCTCCGCAACGGCCCGAGCCGCGACGAGCGCGGCGCTGCCGGCCACGACGGCGTTGCGGCTCGCGTAGGTCCCGACGCCGAACGGGATCATCGCGGTGTCGCCGTGCCGCACGGTCACGTCGCGGGGCTCGATCCCGAGCTGGTCGGCCACCACCTGCGCCAGCGCCGTCGCCGTTCCCTGGCCGTGAGGCGAGGCGCCCGTGACGAGCAGCGCGTGTCCAGTCGGATCCACACGCAGCACCGCGCCCTCGTGGGGCCCGAGCCCGGTGAGCAGCACGTAGGCGGCGACTCCGATGCCTAGCAGGCGGCCCCGCTCGCCCTTCGCGCGCTCCGAGGCTTGCTCGGCGCGGCGGTCGGCATAGCGGGCCAGGGTCAGCGCGGCGTCGAGGGCCGCCTCGTAGTCGCCGCTGTCGTAGACCACCGGGACCTGGGCCGACGAGATCCCGAGCTCCCACGGGAACTCGTCGCGACGGATGAAATTCTTTCTGCGGACCTCGGCCGGATCCATCCCGAGCTCGTGCGCCAGCCCGTCGAGAGCTCGCTCGATGGCGAAGACGGCCTCGGGCTGGCCGGCGCCGCGGTAGGCGGCCGCCGGCGCCTTGCACGTGAGCGCCGCGCGAACCCGGCACGTGTAGTCGCGGATCCGGTACGGTCCGGGCAAGCTGGCGGCGGTGATCGACGGGCAGAGCACCCCGAGGCTGCGCGTGTACGCGCCGGCATCCGCGAGCAGCTCGGCGCGCATCCCGACGATCGTCCCGTCGCGACGCGCCGCGAGCTCGATGTCGTGCCATTGCTCGCGCGCATGCGCGGTGTTCGTCAGGTGCTCGTGACGCGTCTCGATCCACTTCACCGGAGAGGAGAGGCGCATCGCCAGGAGCGCGAGCAGGATCTCCTCGGGGTAGATCTCCTGCTTCACGCCGAATCCGCCGCCCACGTCGGGCGCGATCACGCGAACCTGGTGCTCGGCCAGCCCGAGCACCTCGCGGAGCGCGTCGCGCAAGGTGTGGGGCCACTGGGTGGACGACCGCACGGTGAGACAGCCCGTGCCGCGGTCGTAGTCGGCCAGGACCCCGCGGGTCTCCAGCGGCATCCCGGTGTAGCGATGGACGTAGTAGCGTCCGCGCGTCACGATCTCGGCCGAGCGAAACGCACGGTCCGCGTCGCCGGCCTTCACGACGAAATCGGCGGCGACGTTGCCCGGAACCCCGTCGTGCAAGAGTGCCGCGCCCGGAGCGACGGCGGCGTGCGCGTCGGGCACGGCGTCGAGCGGCTCGTAGGCGATCTGCAGGGCCTCGACGCCATCCTGGGCCGCATAACGGCTCGTGGCCACCACCGCGACGGTCGGCTCGCCGACGTAGCGCACCTTCTCGCGCGCCAGCGGAAGCTGCCGGCACGGTCGGAGCGCCGGATGGTCGATGACGCCGGGGATCTCGCGGAAGCCGCGCTCCGCCGACAGGTCGGCCGCCGTGAACACGCCCACGACGTCTGCGACCGCGCGCGCGGCGCTCGCGTCGACCTGGAAGCCCGCGTGCGGGTAGATGCTGCGCGCGAACGCCACGTGGAGGGTCCCCGGCAAGCGCAGGTCATCGACATAGAAGGCCTGGCCGCGCAGCAGCCGCGGATCCTCGAAGCGCCTCATGGGCTGGCCGGTGAATT